>Ga0209162_1001072_pt1 | contig 28151 bp, 26 predicted proteins | sample YNPNPMetaG_FD_187121 | JGI IMG/M metagenome (GOLD analysis project Ga0209162, IMG submission 187121) | Anoxygenic and chlorotrophic microbial mat microbial communities from Yellowstone National Park, USA - YNP NP MetaG (SPAdes) (version 2) ...
AGCGTACGTTCGTTCGGTATCCACGAGACGGGTAGTGCTGCTCGGACGCCCTGTCGGCTACGTTTGCCCCATCTGCCCCCTGCGAACCATATCAGTTCTTGACAGAGAACACGGTTGCTCTCCCCGCTACGCGGGGAGAGCAGGGGGTATAACTGGGGTGGTGGCGGGCGGCTTCGCCGCCCGCCACCACCCGTCCTTTGACTCCCCCTCCCCGTTGGGGCAAAAGATTTTTCGCCCCAACGGGGAGGGGGCAGGGGGTGGGGCAATATCTCTGGCAGCGCGTTCACTTGTTTTTCAAGGGCACGCCAGTTCAAAATGAAAGTTTGTGCCAAGTATTGTTTATAGTCGTTACTCCATTCTACTCTGTTTTTGCCGCGCAGGCAAGTAACTACCACAAGCCACCGACGATACTATTCACCGCCAACCAGAGCAGAATTTGTGCCACCAGCGCGCCAGTCATTAACAAAAGCGCTGCCGCGCGCTCGTGCCGATGCAAGGGAATTGCCAGGAACGTATCGAGTAACCACAGAATCAAACCGATAACGGGCAAACCAAAGATGCCGCTCTTCGCTTCGATGCGATCGGCAAGTCCTGATGAGTCAAAGTGCAATGGGATGAGATCAGGAAGCGCATCAAAGCGCAACCAGAGGTACGCGAACAAAGCCAGGTTGCTCAGCGCGGCAAGGGCAAGCAAAACCTGCCACGTGTGATCGCGCGCGAGTAAAGCGAGGCGCGCGGGCGCGCGAGGCGCGGTGATCTTCGGGCGCGGCGCAAGCGTCTCGGGAGGTGGCGGTGGAACAGGTGGCGTGGCGCTCATCGAACAATCTCAATGACAAACCGACCGCTGAACGAACAGCGGTCGGGAATGCGCTGGGCTAGGTGGTCTTGTCGTACACCGGGGTCAGCCAATCTCTGTGGGCAGGGACTTTACCACGCACGACATCAAAATACGCATCCTGCAACTTTTTGCCGATGGGTCCCACGCGTCCATCGCCGATTTTGCGACGATCAATTTCCACAACCGCGGCGACTTGAGCGCCAGTCCCGCAGAACAACACCTCGTCCGCGATGTACAACTCGGTGCGATCAATCGCGCGCTCCTGAGTGGGGATGCCCATCTCATGCGCCAGTTGCAAAACGGTAGCGCGCGTGATACCCTCCAGAATGTTATCGGATACCGATGAGGTAATCAGCACGCCATTGCGCACGATGAAGAGATTCATCGCGCTACCCTCTGCCACGTGTCCATCGGCATTCAAAACGATGGCTTCGTCATAGCCGTTCCAGTGCGCTTCACTCTTGGCGAGGGCGGAGTTGATGTAACTGCCGGTGATTTTGCCGCGCGCGGGTATAATGTTATCGTCTACGCGTTGCCACGACGAAACACACGCGCGCACCTGCAAGGCGATATAGTTGCCGAGAGGTTTGGTAAAGCAGGCAAAGTCGAAGCGAACATCGTACAGGCGCGGGGTGATGTCTTCGGTAGCGTTGTACACCAGCGGACGAATGTAGGCGTCCTCGCGATACCCTTCGCGACGCAAGAGTTCGATGATAATGCGTTTCAACTCGTCTGCCGAGTACGGTGGCGCATTGTTAAAAAACTTGCACGAGTTGAGCAAGCGACGCAGGTGGTTTTCGATGCGAAAAACGTACAGTTGCTGTTGTTCTTCATTCCAGTACGCGCGAATCCCACCAAACGCGCCGATGCCATAGTTGACCACCTGGGTCATAATACTGATTTTGGCTTCGGCAATCGGAACGAATTTGCCTTGAAAAAATGCCCATTGGGGATGTTGTGGCGTTGACATTGACTCTGCTCCTTTTGTTGTGTTAGCGTAACAACGAATCCGTTTCCCATTCCTTCAAGCGCGCGAGGAGCGCGTGATGGGTCATATCCATCTGCACCGGGGTAATGGACACAAAGCGATGCGCCACTGCCCACACATCAGTGCCCTCTTCCTCAACCTTGCCCAGTGGTGGATGTCCACCGATCCAGTAGTAACTGTTGCCATACGGGTCCTGGCGCGTCACCAACTCGTCGCGATAGATGCGCGTGCCCAGCCGCGTGAGGCGCACTCCTTGCAACTGTGCCAGCGGCACATTCGGCACATTCACGTTCAAAAACGTGTCGCGCGGCAAGCCAGTGGACAAAACGCGCCGCGCCAATCGCTCTGCCACACGCGCGGCTGTGGTGAAATCGCTATCACTGCTGCGCGGATTGACATCCAGAGAGATCGCAAGCGCAGGCACACCGTAGATAGCGGCTTCCATCGCCGCAGCCACTGTGCCCGAGTAGGTGAGATCGTGCGCCAGGTTACTTCCGGCATTGATGCCGCTGACCACCAGGCATGGTCGCTCGCGCAACAGACCCAGCATCACCAGCGCGACACAATCGGTGGGGGCACCATCCGTCGCGTAGGCGGGGGAACCGTCGCGCAAGGTGGTGGGATTGACGCGCAAAGGTCGGCTCATCGTTTTGGTGTGACCCGCCGCGCTCCAGTTGCGTTCGGGCGCAACCACGATGACCTCACCAACGCTTTGTAACGACTGCTTGAGTGCCAGCAATCCCGGCGCATCCACGCCATCATCATTGGTTACCAGAATGTACGCCATCTCCTCGCCTGTCTGACCTGCTACCTGTCACTCACTACTTTTTCACCGCGCGCTGCACAAAAATCGTAATCATTGGACTATCGGTGCGATTGCCTGCCGCATCCACCGCGACCGCTTTGATGATATGCGATTCCACAAAACCGGGCGCGCCGGGCACATTCACCGTGTTGGAAATGAGCACCAGCCCGTTCGTAAAGACCGCGCTAATCGCCGGCACTGTTGTGGTGACGCGCGAGACCGTGCCGATGAGTTGTTCGGTGACAACGGTGTTGTCTGGCTGGGTAATGATGCGCGTGATGGTAATGGGGCGAGTGGGCGTGACCGCCGCCGCGGCTGCCAGCGTACGCGTCAGATGGTCGGACATTTTGATTGTCCACTTTTTGCTGTACGGTGCCACTGTCGTCGCGCCGATGTAACCCTCGTCCAGATAAAATTCGACGCGACTCATCGAGGCATTGTCCACCGCCTCCACGCTAATCGAAACCCACTCGTCTTTTTCGGGGCTGTAGATGGCGCCATCTTTGGGATGAATGATTTTGATGGTCGGCGGTTGATTGTCCACGATGACCTGAATCGCGGCTTCGCGCAGCGCGCCGTTGCGCTCAACGGCAGTCAACTTGAGCGTGTACAACCCATCGAGCGCGGAGACGTCCCACTGTTCCAGAAAGCCATTGTCCACGCGATTCGAATGATCGCTACCGATTTGCGTCCACTGAGTTGGATCCAAGCCCTTGCCGTACGCCAGCCGATACGTCGCCAGATTGTCCACGCGCACATTGCCGACAATCGTGACAGTACCCGCAATGGACGAGTACGGCGCTGGCGAGAGAATCGCCACATCGCCGCCGGATGCGCTGGCGCGCGACGAGGTGTCGTACTCGGTCGGTGGTTGCGGAATGTTGTTCTCGCGCACCCAGTCGGCGGCTTCGGGAGGATAAATCGGAAAAACTTTTTCTTCCACCTGGTCAGGTGGACTGTACACCGTGGCGAGTTTGCCGGTCGGTTTGTGAATGCGGAATGGTTGCCAGATGTTGTCGAAAGTTTTGGGTTCAGTACCGACGATGAACAACTCTTTGACGCGTTCGGGGCAGTACGGTGTGGGCAACAGTCCGCTGGTGGCACACACTTCGACGCGCACCATCCCCGGCGGTTCTTGATACCAGCGCACGGGCAAGGTCTGATGAATCTTTTCCATCACCTCCCGCCAGATGGGCGCAGCACCCATCACGCCGCTGATGTGTTCCATCTCGGAATTGTCTGCGTTGCCCACCCACACGCCCACCGTGTAATCGGGCGTATAGCCAATTGTCCAGTTGTCGCGCCAGTCGGAGGTAGTGCCGGTTTTCACGGCAGCAGGGCGCGATAACTTGAGCACACTGTTCGAGCCAAAGCCCGGCGTGCGCGCCGTGTTGTCGTTCAGAATATCGCTGAGCAAATACGCGAGTTGCGGCGTGACCACCTGAACCTTCTGCGGTTGCTTGAACTCGTACAGCGTCTTGTTGTTTGCATCCACGATTTTCAGAATCGAAACCGGGTCTAGCGTGCGATAGCCGGGTTTGAGGTCTTCGGGCGCGACCGGTGTGCCTGCCATCGTTCCTTCGTTGGCGAGCACACTGTAGGCGTATGTCATATCGAGTAACGTCGTTTCGCCACCACCGAGAGTGAGCGCGAGACCGTAGCGATCTTGATTGAGTGTGTTGATGCCCAGGCGATGCGCGGTGTTGATGACGTTTTTCACGCCCACCAGTTGAATCAACTTGACGGCAGGGATGTTGTACGACGATGCCAGCGCGGTGCGCAGACGCACCGGTCCGTGATACTTGCGATCGTAATTTTCGGGCACGTAGGGAGGATTGCCCGGGTCTTCAAAGACGGTGCGCACGTCCATCAGCATCGTTGCGGCGGTGTAGCCCTGGGCAAACGCGGTGAGGTAGGTGAACGGTTTGAACGCTGAGCCGGGCTGTCGTGGCGCAAGCGCGATGTTCACCTGTCCGTCAATATCGCGATTGAAATAGTCCACCGAACCCACCATCGCGACAATTTCGCCGGTGCCGGGGCGAATCACCACGACCGACGCATTCGAGACGTTGCGTTTCTCGTCCATCAGTTTCTTCACCTGCGCGCGCGCGGCTTGCTCGGCGATTTGTTGAATGTTGTAGTCGAGCGTGGTGTACACACTCAACCCGCCGCGATACACCAGGTCGGGACCGTACTTTTCTTCGAGTTGACGACGGATGTAGAACACAAAGTGCGGTGCACGAATGTCAAAGCGTTTGGGCGTCACGCGCAGTTTTTGCGCTTTGGCGGCAACGGCTTCTTCTGCCGTGATGTAACCCTGCAATGCCATCTGGTCAAGCACAATGTTGCGACGCTCGACGGCTTTTTGCGGATTGTCAATCGGGTTGAGGAGGGGATACTGGGGCACGGCTGCTAGCGTCGCGCATTCGGTCAAATCCAGGTCTTGCACATTTTTGCCAAAGTACGTCTCGGCAGCGGCTTGCAAACCGTACGCCAGATTGCCATAGTTGTTCGCGTTGAGATACCACTCGAGAATTTGCTTCTTTTCGTACCGCCGCGCGATTTCCGTCGAGAGGATAATCTCTTTGAGTTTGCGATTGTAGGTCGCCAGATCGGTTGGATCGCGCACAAAGCGTTCCGAGGGTGGAATCAGGACGTTCTTGACCAACTGTTGCGTAATCGTGCTCGCGCCCTGCACCTGCTCACCGCGCAGCGTGACGTACGCCGCGCGCGCGATGCCATACAGGTCAATGCCGGGGTTGTTCCAAAAGTTGCGATCTTCGAGCGCGATGGTCGCGTTGATGCAATGCTTGGGGATACGCTCCAGAGGAACGACAGTGCGGTTGCCACCTTGCGGGTCAATAATTTCGTACAGCAACACTTGCCCCGTGCGATCGTAAATGCGCGTGGTTTTGAACTGGCTGGAGGTTTGCTTGACGATTTCGCCCGGGGCAGGCAGGTCTCTGGCGTAATAATTGTAGATGCCTACCACCGCGACCGCGCCTATACCGACTGAGAGCAAAGCGAATCCCAGTAGCAGTATCCCTGCTCCCAGCACAAGGCGTGCGAGCAGCGGCGTGGTTGGGGCTATGCTATAGCGCCGCCGACGGCGGTGCAGAATGATCGAACGAGCCGACACGAATGACCTACTCCTTATCGCATGCACGGCTATTGTAGCATCAGACGACGAATCGCGCAACCTGACTTATTTGACGATTCGCTAAACTTGCATATACTAAACTCGAGCCATACGCCATAAGCCATACGCTATACGCCATACGCACGTCAACGGGGCGTAGCGCAGTTGGTAGCGCGCATCGTTTGGGACGATGAGGTCGGCGGTTCAAGTCCGCCCGCCCCGACTTACACGGCAGGTGTACCTCTGCCGTTTTTTCGTTTCGACGCGTAAGGGGCAACTCAAAAGGTTTGACCAAAACTCCATTCTGCATTAAAATAGCGCACTGTGTTCGACAGTCTGAGCGAGAAACTCAACGCGGTTTTCAAAAAATTGAGCGGCAAGGGCAAACTATCCGAAGCCGATGTGGATGCCGCGTTGCGTGAGGTCCGCCTGGCACTGCTGGAGGCGGACGTTAATTTCCAGGTCGTCAAAGATTTCTTGACGCGTGTGCGCGAGCGCGCCGTCGGCGTGGAGGTGATGCGTTCACTCTCGCCCGCGCAGATGGTCGTCAAGATTGTGCACGAGGAGTTGATCAAAACGCTGGGCGAGCCGGCGAAGATTGATTTGTCGGGTGAACCACCGCACGTGGTGATGCTCGTCGGCTTGCAAGGGTCAGGCAAGACTACCACTGCGGCGAAACTCGCGCTGCATCTACGCAAACATCAACAAAAGCCGCTCCTCGTCGCCGCAGACACCCGCCGACCTGCCGCGATTCAACAATTGCAAACACTTGGCAAGCAACTCGATATACCCGTCCACTCCGAACCCAGCACCGTGCCACCACCAACGATTTGCGCGAACGCCGTGCGCCGCGCCAGCGATGGCGCGTACAGCGTTGTCCTGCTCGATACCGCCGGGCGTTTGCACATTGACGATGAGTTGATGCGCGAACTGGAACAGGTCAAAGCGCGCGTGCATCCCCAGGAAGTACTTTTGGTGGTGGACGCGATGACCGGGCAAGAAGCCGTGCGCGTGGCGGGCGAGTTCAACAAGCGCGTTGGATTGACCGGCGTGATTCTGACCAAGATGGATGGCGATGCGCGCGGCGGCGCGGCGCTATCGGTGCGCGCCGTGACCGGCGTGCCCATCAAGTTTATCGGCGTCGGCGAAAAAGTGGACGCGCTCGAAGCGTTCTATCCCGATCGTCTCGCCTCGCGCATCCTGGGGATGGGCGATGTGCTCACGCTCATCGAAAAAGCGCAAGAGGCGATTGATCAGGAAACCGCACAAAAAGCCGCGCAGAAATTGCTGAGCGCGCAATTTACCTTTGAGGACTTTCTCGAACAATTGCAGGCAATCAAGAAAATGGGACCGCTGTCCCAACTCCTGGGGATGGTGCCAGGGTTGAGTCAAATGACCCAGGATTTACCTGCCGATTTGACCGACAAGCAGTTCAAGCGCATCGAAGCCATCATCAATTCGATGACGCGCGAAGAACGTCAACATCCGGAAATCCTGAACGGCTCGCGCCGCAAACGCATCGCGCAGGGTAGTGGCACATCGGTTCAGGAAGTAAATCAACTCGTGAGTCAATTCAAGCAGATGCAGCGCTTGATGCAACAACTCAAGAGTGGCAGAGGGCGCGGGCTGTTTCCGGGAATTCCGGGACGGGGAATCTAATCACTGACTACTGAACACAAGGAGTCGAATGGCTGTTAAAATTCGTCTTACACGTATCGGTGCCAAGAAACAAGCCGCCTATCGCATCGTGGTTGCAGCTGCACGTGCCAAGCGCGATGGGCGCATCATCGAAAAACTCGGGCACTATGATCCACGCACCGAACCGCCAACGGTTGTGCTGAACGAAGAACGCACCAAGTACTGGTTGAGCGTCGGCGCACAACCGACCGAAGCGTTGGGTCCGATTCTGAAACGCGCCGGCATTACCGATCGGTACGTCAAGATGCGCGCGGCGCGCAAATCCAAATCAGCACCCGAAGCCAGCGCGGAACAAGCCACCGCAGCCCCCGCTACCTAGTCGGCACGCGGTTGTTCGGTATGGGGTCATCCTGTGGTGAATGCAATGGACCTCCAGGGTCTCGTTGAATACATTGCCCGGCATCTGGTCGAGAACCCACAGCAGGTCTCCGTCAAGGTGATTGAGAAGCCGCATTCAATCACCCTGGAGTTGCGCGTGGCACCCGACGACACGGGACGCGTGATTGGCAAAGGTGGGCGAATCGCCAACGCGATGCGCACCCTCGTGCGCGTTGCCGCAATGCGCGTGGGCAAACGCGCCGACCTGGAAATCACCTGATCAAGTCGGAGGATATGCCGCAAACGGTTATGCTTACTCCACGCTACCTGATTATCGGTCGTGTGCTCAAGCCGTTTGGCGTACGCGGCGAACTCAAAATCGAAATCCTCAGCGATTTTCCTGAACGTTTCGCGTCGCTTCGCCAGGTCTTTCTTGGCGACGACGCGAAATCGTTTACGGTCGAATCCGCGCGCGTGCAAGGCAAGATCGCGCGACTCAAACTCGCCGGGATTGATACGCCCGAAGCCGCTGCCGCGCTGCGACATCAACTGGTTTACGTCGCGCGCGAAGAGGCGGTGCCCCTGCCGCCCAACCGTGTGTACCTCTACCAGACCATTGGCTTGCGCGTCAAAACGACGCAAGGTGTCGCGCTGGGCGAGGTGGTGGATGTGCTTGACACGCGCGCGAACGATGTGTATATTGTGCACGACGGCACGCGCGAAATTCTGCTGCCCGCGATCCCTCAGGTCATCAAAGAAATCAATCTCGAACGTGGGGAGATGATTGTGGAATTGATGGCGGGATTAGTCAAGTAGTCGGATAGTCTCGTAGTCGAATAGTCTGGTCGTTCTCTTGCCCTTTGACTATATGACTACGTGACTACACGACTACGCGACTACTCGACTACGCGACTACGCGACTACAAGGAGTCACACAGTCGTGACCGATGCGCGCTACTGGATTGCGTTTAACCTCGTTCCCCAGATTGGTCCTGTCAAAGTGCAGCGGCTCCTCCAGCACTTTGGCAATCTGGAAACCGCGTGGCACGCCAACGCGTTCGACCTCCATGCGGCGGGCTTGGACAAGCGCGCGCTCGAAAATCTCCTCACCACACGCCAGCAAATTAACCTCGATGCGGAACTCGAAAAGATTGCGCGCGCCGGCGTGCGCGTGTTGACGCTGGACGACCCGACTTATCCGCGTCTCCTCAAGCAAATTGACAACGCGCCGTTTGTGCTCTACGTCAAAGGCGAAATTTTGCCGGATGACGATTGGGCGATTGCAGTAGTGGGCACGCGTCGCGCCACAGCGTACGGTCGTCAGGCGACGCGCGCGATCGTCACCGATCTGGCGCGCAGTCGCGTGACGATTGTGAGTGGACTCGCGCGCGGCATTGACGCGGAAGCGCATCGCGCCGCGCTCGAAGCAGGTGGGCGTACGCTGGCAGTGCTGGGATGCGGCCTGGACATTGTGTATCCGCCTGAACACAAAAAACTTGCGGAGCAAATCGCGGCACACGGCGCGCTCATCAGCGAGTATCCCCTCGGCACGCAACCCGATGCCAGCAACTTTCCTCCCCGCAATCGCATCATCAGTGGTCTGTCGCTGGGCACGCTCATCGTCGAAGGCGATAGTGTCACCGGCGCGCGCATCACCATCGAGTACGCGCTGGAGCAAGGGCGCGAAACGTTTGCCGTACCGGGGAGCATCTTTCAGCGCAGCAGTCAGGGCACCAACGGAATGATTCAGCGCGGCGAAGCCAAACTCGTCACGTGCGCCAGAGACATTCTGGAAGAATTGAACCTGACGATTATCGAACAACATCAACAAGCGCGCGCGGTGTTGCCCGAAAACGAAACCGAATCCACGCTCCTCAAGCATCTAAGCGCCGAGCCGATCCACATTGACGATTTGACACGCGCCACGCAACTCCCCGCCGCGATCGTCTCCAGCACCTTGACCTTGATGGAACTCAAGGGTCTGGTGCGTCAGGTAGGCGGAATGAACTATGTGGTGGCGCGCGAAGCACCCGCCGAGTATAAAACCTGACAAAAGACGAAAGACGAAGGACACAAGCCTTCGTCTTTCGTCATTCGTCATTTTAGAGGAACTATGCCCCACAAGAAAAACACCCCCGCGTTCTATGCTCTCATTCTCGCCGGCGGTACCGGCACACGACTCTGGCCCCGCAGTCGCCGCGCGTGTCCCAAGCAATTGCTTCCCCTCACTTCGACACGCACGATGTTGCAGGAAACCGTAGATCGGATTCTGCCGATTCTCCCGGCAGAGCGCATCTTTATCGCGACGAACGAAGAGTTCGCGCCACTCGTGCGCGCGCAATTGCCGATGCTACCGCGCGAGAACATCTTGCGCGAACCCGAAGGGCGCGGCACCGCGCCGTGCATCGGCTTGGGGGGCTTGTACATTCAGGCACACGATAGCGACGCGGTGATGCTCTCGCTCCATGCCGATCATTTCATCGCGCGTCCCGCCGCGTTTCGACGCGCTTTGCGGAACGCGGTGCGCGTCGCGCGTCAGGGGTATCTGGTCACCCTGGGCATCCAGCCGAATCGTCCTGAGACCGGCTATGGGTACATCCAGCGCGGTGAACTCATCGAACACATTGGCACGCAAGCGGTGTATCGCGTGGCGCGCTTTCTTGAAAAGCCAGACGAAGCGACGGCGCGCCAATTCGTCGCGAGTGGTGAGTACTACTGGAACAGCGGCATCTTTGCGTGGAAAATTTCGACACTGTGGGAAGAGTACGCACAGTATCAATCCGAATTGTTCGCGCAACTCCAGACTATCGGCAAAGACCTGGGGACGCGGCGCGAAAAAACGACGCTCGCGCGCGTATGGCGCACTATCAAACCCGAAACGATTGATGTGGGCATTATGGAAAAATCGCGTCGCGTCGTGACCTTGCCGATTGATGTTGGCTGGAGCGATGTGGGGTCATGGGCAACGCTCCTCGATTTGTTGCCCGGCGATGCCCATCACAACGTCGTCGTGGGTGAACATCTGGGGGTGGACACTACGGCATCGTTGATTCACAGCCCGCATCGTTTGATCGCGACGATTGGCGTCAAGGATATGATTATCGTGGACACGGAGGATGCGCTGCTGGTGTGTCCCAAGGAGCGCGCGCAAGAAGTCAAACACATCGTTGAGCGATTAAAGCAAGCGCGCAAAGACGAGTATCTGTGAGACGCGGGGTGTACTTATTGCCCCACGTACACCACGCGATAGATGCGCCCGCCTTTGTCATCGGAAATGTACATCACCCCATCGGGACCAAAAATCACATCCGCCGGACGACCCCACGTAGCGGCATCGCCGCATTTCGCGCCGGGCGCGCGCCAGCCGTTGGCAAACGTTTCGCTGCGTTGCGGCAATCCATTCTCGATGACGATACGTTGCACCTTGCAATCGCGATAGTTTGCCACGTTGTTCGTGTTCCACGAACCGTGATACGCCACGAACAAATCGTTTTGATACGTCGCCGGAAAATTCGCGCCGCTGACGAACGACATTCCCAGCGGCGCGCTGTGCGCCAGATCGGTGAAAAGCGCAGGGACGACCTGCGCGCAATCGAAACCGGGTGGCAACGCCACGCGCGTATCGCGCGTCTCGGCGGTTTGCGTGGGCGGTAGATTCGCGCCGAGCACTGGCGTGTAGCAGTAGGGCCAGCCGTGTGATTGTCCGCGCTGAACGTTAATCACGATCTCTTCCGGCGGAAGATCATCGCCCAGACCATCACTGCCATTGTGATTCGCCCACAGTTCGCCCGTCGGCGTGAAGACGAAATCCACACTGTTGCGCAGTCCCTCTGCCCACACCGCGCGCTTGCGCGCATCGGCATCCGTGGCGAACGGATTATCGGCAGGAATTGTGCCATCGAGATTGAAACGCAAGATCGCCGCGCGTCGCGGATCCGACTCGGGCGTATTGTTCGAAGACGAACCCGCGCTGACGTACATCTTGCCATCGGGACCAAAGTGCAGGGTGCGCGAGGAATGTCCACCGCAGCAAGGCAGATTCGTCGTCACGATTTCGCGCGCTTCAAAAGTGCCATTGTTGTCCGCGTCGCGCAAACGTTCCACGCGATCCTGCTCGGCAACGTACAACCAACCGCTATTCCATTCGATACCGTGTGGCGCATTCAATCCCGAGGCGATTACCTCGACCCCATCTGCCAGACCATTCGCATCGCGATCGGGCAAGCGCACGATTTGTCCCGCGCCCATCAACGACACGTACAACATCCCATCGGGACCAAACGCCATAAAACGCGGATTGCTCAGGTTCGAGGCAAAGATGCGAATCGCAAAGCCGCTTGGTACGCTGATGCGCGTTGCCGCTTCATCGGGTGGCGGTACAGGAGGAGGTGGAGGGGTTTGTTTTGCGATGAACGAGAAATACACTATGAATGAATCGCGCGGCGCAGCTTGAGAAGCGTGCGGCGCGAGATTCAGTATCGCGAACAAGAAAACCAGTGCCAGCGTCATTGCGACGATGCTGACACGCACGACAGGATGGTTCATTTTTCTCTCCAGCAAAAATTGTTGGGCGAATTGTATCACAACATTGATGATTCAAACGTTAAAAACGCGCTAGAAAAATTCAAGGCGAGCCGATGGCTCGCCCTGCATGTTTTTGTCCTTCGTCCTCCGTCATTCATCCTTTGCGCATTTGGCTCATTGGTTCATTGGCTCATTCGCCCTCGTCCTTCGCCCCCACCGTCGCTTCGAATTCGCCATCGCGGACGCGCACGCGAATTTCTGCGCGCACACTCACTTGCGACACGCTCTTGACGACGCGCCCCGTTGATTTTTCACGCACAATCGCATAGCCGCGCGCGAGCGTCGCTTCGGGATTGAGCGCGGCAAGATGGCGCAGCGCGCCATTCAGTTGCTCGCGACGCAGCGCGATGAGTTGGCGAATGCGCGCGTCCAGTCGCCGCGTCAGATCATCGACGCGCTGGCGATTGTTGGCAAGGCGCGCTTGCGGCGAGTTGCGTTCGAGCGCGTGGGTCGTTTGCGCCAGACGCGCGCGCGCGTCGTCCAGGCGTTCACGCACCAGTTGCACCAGACGCTGGCGTGCGTAGGCAAGGTTGCCACGCAATTCGCGCACATCGGGCGCGACGAGTTCCGCCGCCGCGCTGGGTGTCGGCGCGCGCACGTCCGCGACGAAATCGGCAATCGTGAAATCGGTCTCGTGCCCCACCGCGCTGATGACGGGCACGCGCGAGTGGTAAATCGCGCGCGCCACGCGTTCGTCGTTAAATGCCCACAGGTCTTCGATAGAGCCACCACCGCGCGCGACGATAAGCACGTCAATCGCAAAATCGTTGAGCGTTTGAATCGCGCCGGCAATCATTGGCGGCGCGTCTGCACCTTGCACGAGCGTCGGCGCGAGCAGAATCTCAGCCAGCGGATAGCGGCGTGCAAGAACGTTGCGAATGTCGCGCAAGACCGCACCTTCGCGCGAAGTGACCACGCCGATGACGCGCGGAAACTCGGGGAGCGCGCGCTTGTGTTCGGGCGCAAAGAGTCCTTCGGCTTCCAGACGCGCCTTGAGGCGTTCGAATTCGACCCACAGCGCGCCCGCGCCGGTGAGTTTGATGTCGTCCACGTACAACTGCACATCGCCGCGCGCTTCGTACAGCGAGACGTGTCCGTGCGCTTCGATGGCGTCGCCGTTGTTGGGCAGACGAAAGACGCGCGCGGCATCGCTGCGCCACATCACGCACTTGATCGCCGCGTCGTGATCTTTGAGTGTAAAGTACAGATGCCCCGCCGTGGATTGAGAAAAGTTAGACACCTCGCCGCGCACCCACACATCGCGCAACACCTCGTCGCTTTCGACGACCTCTTTGATCTGGCGGACGAGTTGCGCCACGGTGAGCGTGGGGGCGAGATCGAAGAGAGATTGTTGCATTTGTGATTCCTATCTGGACACGAACGGAAAATAGTAGGTGTGACAAACGACGGGCGCGGTCGGTTTGTTCCAGTGCGCGAAATGATTCGAGGGTTTGCTCCCCGCCGTCGTGAAATTGCCAACCACGTACACATCGTCTCCGCTGGCGGCGAGCGCGCTCACAAAATTGTTCACGCCACTTCCCAGCGGCGACCACACACAACCATCCCACCGCGCGAGCAGATTCGTACTTGTATCTCTGGGGGAACCGCCAGCGTACACATTGCCGTTACTGAACGCAAGCGCGCTCACGCGCGTACTCAAACTACCACCGATGGCTGACCATGTTTGTGTGACTGTGTTCCACCGAGCAATGTTGTTCGCGCTCACACCACCAATCGAAGTAAACGTGCCGCCAACATACACTGCGTTGTCCCCCAGCGCAATCGCGTAAACTACTCCGTACGTATCACCGATACCGCTTCCCAGCGCTGACCAGGTTTGCGTGGCTGCGTTCCATCTGGCAATGCGATTGGCAATGACGTTGCCTGCCGTGATGAAATTGCCCCCCACGTACACTTCATCGCCGCTCGTTGCGATGGCGTACACCTGCGGGGAGTACGTGCTGCCGCCAACGCCCGTGCCTAATGCCGACCACGTTTGCGTGGTCGTGTTCCACCGCGCGATGCGACTCGCCGTGATGCCGCCTGCCGAGGTGAAATTCCCGCCGACGTATACATTATCGCCGCTGATGACAATCGCGTTCACCGAACCGTCCACGCCGCTACCCAGTGCCGACCACGTATTGGTGGACGCGTTCCATCGGGCGATGTTGTTCGCGTTGACGCCGCCCGCGGTTGTGAAACTTCCACCCACGTACACGTCGTTGCCGCTGACCGCAATCGCCAGGACCTTGCCATTCACGCCATCGCCCAGCGCCGACCACGCGCTGCCATCCCAGCGCGCCACGCAATTCGCCGCGATACGACCTGCGGTGGTGAATGTGCCGCCAACGTACACATCACTCCCGCCAGTCGCAACTGTATAGACATAGCCGACGATGCCGTTGCTCTTGCCCGTGTCGAACGCCGACCAGATGCCCGCGTCCCAGCGCGCGAGGTGCGCGACCGAATTGCCACCTGCCATCAAAAACGATCCGCCGGCGTACACGCTACTCCCCACGATGCCGATCGCGAGAACCGCCTCGTTCGTGCCACTTCCCAGCGCTGCCCACGTGTTGGTAGAGACATCCCACTTGGCGATGTTGTTCGCGGCGATGTTTCCTGCCGTCGCAAACGCTCCCCCGACGTAGACCGCGTTGCCACTCGTCACAAGAGCGTACACCGTTGGAGAGGTACTCCCACCGATACCATTCCCTACCGCCGACCAGGTGTTCGTGAGTGTGTCCCATTTGGCGATGCCGCTCGCGCTCACACCACCCGCTGCACTGAAACTGCCCCCCACGTACACGTCCGACCCGTTGATCGCAATGGCGTTGACCGAGGGATAATTTCGCGTGCCAATCATCCCGCTGCCGAGTGCAGACCACGTCTGCGTCACTCGATTCCATCTGGCGATGCCGTTCGCGGTCACGCCACCCGCCGTGACAAAGTTGCCGCCGACGTACACATCGTCCCCACTGATGGCGATAGCACCAACCGATGAAATCTTGGGAGGGGGTGGGGGAACCGTGACAATCGCTGTCGGTAGCCGCACTGGCGTTGAAGTTGGCGGTGAGATGGGTTGTGTCACTGTTGATAGTGGCGTTGAAGCAGGAGATGTTAGCGGTGATTGCGCTGTCATCATCCCTACCACGCCACTGCCCAGCGCCGACCAGGTGTTGGTTGCCGCGTCCCATTTGGCAATGCTGTTCGCCGCGATGCCGCCCGCGCTGGTGAAATAACCGCCGACGTACACCTCGCTGCCGCTAACTGCTATCGCCTGGACACTACCGTTGGTGCCACTCCCCACCGCTGACCACGTTTGCGTCGTCGCGTTCCATCTGGCGATATAGTTCGCGGCAACGTTCCCGGCGCGCATAAAGTATCCACCCACATAGACATCATCGCCACTGATGGCAATGGCATAGACAGCGCCATACGAATACGGTTTATCGAACGTGACACCCTCGCCTAATGCCGACCACGTTTGCGTGGTGGTGTTCCACCGAGCGATACCGTTAGCGACAATGTTGCCGACCGCCGTGAACGTGCCGCCGATGTACACATCGTCGCCGCTGACAGCAAACGCGAAGACGTTGCCGTTGACGCCGCGGGGCGCAAAGCGATCGTCCCAGTACACATCGTCGGGGACCGACGCAACGGGACGATGCGGTTGCAGCAGCGGCACGGGCGGTGGCGTCGGATATGCCAAGCCGATTTGCGTAATCAACAGCACAGCCAACAGCACCAGTGCGGAGAGATTGGCTATCTTCATCGCGACCTCCTGATGCAAAGGACCAAAGACGAACGATGAAGGACGAAAGACAAAGGACGAACGACGCTAGCTGCGTCATCCGTCCTTCGTCTTTGGTCGAACGTTACACGCGCGTCACGTACGAACCATCGCGCGTATCCACACGCACAATGTCGCCGACGTTCACAAAGAAGGGCACAGTGACCACCACGCCGGTTTCGAGCGTCGCCGGTTTGCCGCCACCACTCGCCGTATCGCCTTTGAAGCCGGGCGCGGTATCTACCACTTTTAAATCTACCGTCGTCGGTAATTCGATCTCAATCGGTTTGCCTTCGTACGTCAACAAATCTACGGTCACATTCTCTTTGAGATACAACGCGGCATCTCCCAGCATTTCTCTGGACAGGACCGGCTGCTCAAAGGTTTCCAGATCCATAAAGTGATAGTTTTCACCATCGTTGTACAGGTATTGCACCTGATGGTGATCCAGGCGCACATCCTGCACCCGTCCACCCGACTGGAACGTGCGTTCGATGGTGGCGCCGGTTTTGAGATTGCGCAATTTGGTTTTGATGACCGCGTTGCCGCGTCCCAGTTTGACGTGCTGGTATTCTAGGACGCGGTAGAGATTGCCATCGTCGTCAATAAACGTTGTCCCTTTACGCAAATCCTGCACACCAATCATAGTGTTCTCCTCAGTTCTGTATTTCGTACCTGCAATGGCTTGTAGTGAATAGCCAATGGCAATACGTCATACGCTCTATGCCCAGCGCGGCACAATGGTCGAACTCAGGGCGCGATTATATATCAAAAGGGTACAAGTTTCAAGTTGAGTCGTTACCACAAAACAAAAAACAGCCACGCGCGAGGGTTCGTCGCGGTGGCTGCTTGATCGTGCGTTAAAGATGGATTATGCCAACTTAACGACGTTCGTGGCTTGCGGTCCTTTGGGAGTTTCCTCAATCGAAAACTCGACTTTGTCGCCACCATTCAGTTTGCGGTAGCCCTCCATCTGCACAGCCGAAAAATGGACAAAGACATCTTTGCCCCCCTCGTGCTCGATGAAGCCGTACCCCTTGGCAGCGTTGAACCACTTGACGGTGCCGCGGATGCGCTCGGGCATTGTTCTTTCACCTCCTTTCGTACTCCATCCGACGATCGAAAAGAAAAAACGCCGGAGACAAACGTCGGTCTCAAGGCGTTTTTCAATGACGATCGTACCCGTTCACACTCCCTATTGTCGTCAATTTGCGATTTTTGTCAAATGCGCCACCGGCGCAAAGACATCGGTTTCACTACTGCCCGACTTGTACATCCATCCCTAACCGATACGGCTCGGTCTGGATGGGCGTGGTGACTTGCGCACCTGTTTCGGTAATAAGAAGATTCACTTCGCTGCGTACGCCGATATGTCCAAGGTAAATGCCCGGCTCAACGGTCACGCCAAGCCCAGGGAGTAGTGTGCGTGTATCGTGTGTTTCCAGATCATCCAGATTGACCGATGGGCCGTGTGGAAAATTTCTTCCCAAACTATGCCCCAATCTGTGTCTGAACGCCGTTCCATAGCCGCGTTCCGTAATCAGATCGCGAGCCGCACGATCCACTTGCCATCCTTCGGTGACCCGTTTGTGAATGAGCAACTCAATGGCGAGATCGCGCGCATCGCGCACGGCTTCCCAGACACGCAGATATTCAGCCGTAGGCTCGCCGGCGAAACCGACCCAGGTGATATCCGCCATTGGACGATCGCGCAGCCCTGCCCAGATGTCAATGAGTACACACATTCCTGGCTCTAACAGCCGATTCGTTTCCGGAGTGACAGAATAGTGTCCACTACTGGCATGACTGCCAAAGGCAACGATGGGTGGATGATCAAATTCAAGCCCCGCGCGTGTGAGTTCATGCGTGATTGCTTCTTGCACTTGAAGTTCAGTGACAGGTTGTTGAGCACGCAGACATTCGTGAATCAAACCAAAGCCAGCATCTTTGGCACGAATGACTCCCTCGACGGCAACACGATGTGCTCTCCCCGCTTTGCGGGGAGAGCAGGGGAGATGGGAGGAGGGGGTGTAGGCGGGCAGCTACGCCGCCCGCCCACACCCTCATCCTCTTGCTTTCCCCTCCCCACGCCGCAGAGCAGTGCGGAGAGGGAGCTAGGGGTGGGGCGATTTCGCGATGGATGGCGCGGCGGAGTAACATCCTGTTGGAGCGAAAAATCTTTCGCCCTAGGGCGAAAAAATTTTCTCTCTCCAACTAAGCGGAAAGAAACTTTTGTATGGTTAGTTCCAAATCAAGAATGACGAAGCACCAGGTTAGCCCCGATTATAATCAGCAAACGCAAAATGTCAATCCATCAGTTTACGCGTTTCGTCCGTGACAATACTTGTACTTTTTGCCACTGCCACACGGGCATGGATCGTTGCGGCTACGCGGCGGGACGATGACCTGATTCTCCTCGTCTTCCTCTTCGTCCCAATCCTCTTCGTCTTCCCACTCGTTGCCCCAATCTTCATCTTCCGATAAACTCATCGGTGAGATGCGACGCGTAAACACAAAGATCACGAGCGCGGCAACACCCAGCACGATGAGCGCGGCTTCGAACACGCGCACCTCGAACCACTGCGCCAGGAGGCGGCCAATCAGCAGGACCAGCGCGCCGAGAATTAACGACGCAATCGCCAGCAAGAGTGAGACGATCACAAAAACCGTTAGTACTCCTCCAAGCGTCGAAAGCACAGAGGAAATGGAATTTCTGGATTGTGACATTTTTACCTCTCTTTTCGTCATTCGTACCGCAACACGTACCCCACGCGCAGTCGCGCCGCGCCGAGCGCGGGGACGAGACTCGCGAGCGTTGCCAGCGCGAGCGCAAAGAGCAAACTCGCCAGCAACATTTGCCAGGTGAAAATGTAATCAATCTGGAACAGCACAGACTTGATAAGCGTGAGCAAGAATTTTCCCAGCGGATACCCCAGCCCAATGCCCACGAGCCAACCACCAAACCCCAGCGCCAGTCCTTCGGTGAGAAAAACCTGGGTGAGGTGCGCGTCCGTCGCGCCAATGGCGCGCAGCACGCCGATTTCGCGACGCCGCTCCAGCACGTTCAGCGTCAGCGTGTTCAGCACACCCAGCGCGCCCATCGCGCCGACGATGAGCGTCATCGCGTAGAGCGCGAGCGTGAGGATACGCGTTTGCTCTTTTGCCGCGCGCGTTTCGCGATACGCCGAGCCAGCCCCCATCTGATAGCGTTTGAATTTCATCTGCAACTCACCCAAACGCGTCTCCACCGCGAGCGGGTCGTGCGCGTCAAAACGCAGCGCGAAAAATGTCGCCCAACCCAAGCGATTCTGCATCCGCTCGACCATCGTCTCCTCGACGAACACCTTGCCCGCGACGGTGCTGCCCAGAAAGATGCTGTTGTCAATCACGATGCCCACCACCCGAAACGCGCGGCGCGTCTCGCCAATTTCGATTTCGATGACATCGCCGACTTGCACGCGCCGTTCCTGCGCGAGATCGGTGGAGATGACGACGGCATCGTTTTCGTCCGCGCGATACCATCGTCCTGCCACGAGGCGCGGCGCGTAGACACGCGTGTTCGCTGGCACGCCCCACAAGCGCGCGCGCGCGGTGCCGACCCACGCATCGCCAAACGACCACACCTCCACCTCTTGGACACCCGCCACCGCGCGAAAATTCGCGGCAAAGTTCGTGCCGACCCACTGATCGAACCACGCCCACGCGTCCGCGCGAAACGTGCGAAACAAATCGTCAATCGCCGTGTCCACCGACGCGCTGACGCTCTGCGCCGCCAGCGATGCCGCCACTGCCAGCGCGATGATGAGCAGCGTGATGAGCGAACGCGCTTGACGCCGCGCCAGATTGCGCAGCGACATCGCGGCGAGCGGCGGCAGCGCGACGATTTTCTGCGCCAGCCGATCCACGCGCCCCTGTCCGTACGTCGAAGTGATGCCGTACGCTTCCAGCGCGTCCTTGACCCGAATCGCCGTGCCTGCCAGCGCGGGAATCAATCCGCCGATGAGTGTGACCACGATGCCAACGACCGCGCCCAGCGCAATCCCTTCGGGCGCAATCGCAAACGCGATCTCCAGATTCAACAGTGAACCGATGTACGCGAGCAATCGCCAACTGCCGAACGCGCCCAGCATCGTCCCGACAAGCGTTCCCGCGACACCGTACAACAGCGCGGCGATGAGATAAATCGCGATGACCTGCGCGCGCGTGCCGCCAATCGCCTTGACGATGCCAATCTCACCGACCTGCTCGGCGGTCATCGCGGCGAGGGTGTTCGCCACGAGAAAGCCGCTGACGCCCAGCCCCACCGCCGAAAACACACTGAGCAACACAAAGAGCGCGTCCAGTTCGCGCTTGCCCAGATAGTTTTGCGGATCGCGAATCGTCGCCGCGCTGTGACTCACCCCACGCCGATCCAACAATCGTTCGGCTTCGCGCGCGGTTTCGCGCGCGCGCGTCAAATCGTCCAGTTTGAGGAGCGCGTGGTTCGCGCCGCTGATGCCCAGCAGTTTACGCACATCCGTCGCGCTGGCATACCCCGTCGCCCAGTTGAGAATCGTCGCGCTGGGATAGTTGGGACTGGCGGCAAAGCCGACGAGTGTCAACGTCAGCGTCGTGCCATCGCGCGCGCGGCACGCTATCACATCGCCGATTTCGACGCGCCACGCCTCGTGCACCGATACTTCGGCAACAAATTCGCCGGCTTGCGGCGCGCGTCCCAGCAAACGAATCTGGTTGATGCGTTGCTCGGCAAAATTTTCCAAGCCCCAGAGGTACACATCGCGATACGCGCCGTTCCATTTGCACTTGGTAAAGTAATTGTTACGCAACTCCGCGGCGGTAACGTTCGGCACCTCTTCGAGCGCGCGCGCGGTCTTGGGTGGCGCATCCCACACCCAGAACGTCACATCGGCTTGCGAGGCGTTACGGTACGCATCCGCCTGCGCGCGCGCCAGGTTCTGCGCCGTCGAAACGATCGCCACAATGCCGGCGACGCCAATCGCAATCGCGCCGATGGTGAGGAGCGAACGGACGCGCCGCTGGGTCACATCGCGATACGCTTTGCGAAAGAGCGCGAACATCACGCGTATTGTAACGCAAGATAGAAGAAACGGCAAGCGTGCATCGTGAGGCGTGATGCGTGAAACGTGAGACGTGATAGGTATTGCGTATTGCGTATTGCGTATCCTGACCACTGCCCACTGTCCACTGCCACCTGCCTCCTGCCCCCCGCCTCCCGCCTCCCGCCTCCTGATTTTCAACTAGCGCGCCATCCCAACTTGTGCTACAATATGCTCACGCAACACTCAATACGCAACACGCAATACGAAAGGAGTAATCAATGAACCAACGCGTCACCGCACTACGTACCAAAATGGCGGCGCAAGGACTCGATGCTTTGCTCATCACGCGCCCCGAAAATCAATACTATCTGTCCGGCTTTTCGGGCGGCGAGTATCTCGATGCCACGCTGTTGCTTTCGGCGGAGCAGGCGTGGATCGCGACCGATTCGCGTTACTACGAGGACGTGAAACAGCGCGCGCCCGATTTCAAGTTGTTGGAATCGGGTTACGATCGCAACAAGCCACTCGCCGATTTTGCGGCAGAGGTCAAGCCCAAAACGATGGGTTTTGAGGCGTCCCACCTCACTGTCGCCACGTTGAAAGATTGGAGCAAGGTCGCGCGCAAGGCGGGATTCAAACTGGTGCCGGCGAAGGGCTTGGTCGAAGACCTGCGCCTCATCAAAGAGCCAGCAGAACTCGAACTGATTCGTCGTGCGGTCGAGTTGACGGATCGCGCGTTTGCACATTTCTGCACGGTCGTCCAGCCGGGAATGACCGAAAAGCAAGCTGCGTGGATTATCGAAAAATTTATGCGCGAGAATGGCGCAGACAAGGTCGCGTTCGATCTCATCGTTGCTTCGGGACCGAATGGCGCGCTGCCGCACGCGATTCCGAGCGAGCGCGTGATTCAGCGCGGCGAGCCGATTGTCGTGGACATCGGTTGCCGCATCCAGCGCTATCATTCCGATTTGACGCGCACGATTTGCCTGGGTGAGCCAGCAGACAGCCGATTTTTGAAAGTGTACAACACGGTGCTAAAAGCGCAAGAGCATGCCGAGAAGAAAATTCGCGCCGGCATCAAAGGCAAGCGCGCCGATGCGTTCGCGCGCAACGTCATCGCCAAAAGCGAGTTCGAGCCGTTTGGTCACGGCCTGGGTCACGGTGTTGGGTTGGCAGTTCACGAGGGTCCGCGCGCGAGCAAACTGAGCAAGGATGTGTATCAGGTGGGGATGACCTTGACGATCGAACCGGGGATTTACATTCCGGGCTGGGGCGGCGTTCGCATCGAAGACCTGGTGGTGATTCGCGAAGATGGCGTCGAGGTGTTGAGCCAGGCGAGCAAAGACCCGATTGTTAAAATCTAGGCGCGCGCGATGGTCAATCCTTTCACCACGCGTTTACGCGTGCGACACTATGAAATGAACGCGCGCAATGAACTGCCGACGAGCGCGCTCTTTCGACTCTTTCAAGAGACCGCGATGCGCGTCACGCGCGCAGCGGGCTTTGGCGTCGAGTGGTTCGCCGAACGTCGAACGGTGTGGGTGCTGCGCGGGATGATTGTCGAGCATCTGCGCCCGATTCGTTACCCCGACGAACTCGACGTGACGACGTGGCTTTCGGACGCCGGCAAAGTGCGCGTGCATCGCGAGTATCTGGCACGCAACGCCGCCACCGACGAAATCGTGGCGCGCGCGCGAGCGGACTGGGTTCACCTGAACGGCGAAACGCTGCTGCCCGCGCGGATTCCGCCGGAAATCCTCGCGCGGATGCAACCGAATGGCATCCGCGCGGTGCCACGCCTCGAGCCGCGCGCGTACCCTGCGCCGCGCGTTCCCATCGAACATCACGCGCGGCGACGCGTGCAGCGCTACGAAGCCGATGGGTTGCAACACGTCAACAACGCGGTCTATGTGGATTGGCTGGAGGAAGCACTGGCGGATGCCGTCGCGCCGCACACGTCCAACGCACGTTACTTGCGCGTGCGCCGACATGACATCGAGTACATCCGCGCGGCAGTGCCCGGCGATGAGGTGGACATTGACGTGCGACTGGTTGGCGCAGGGCACTGCGCGAGCGCGTGGGAATTGCAGATTCGGCGCGGCGATGAACTGCTGGTGCGCGATCACATTACTGCGTTGTGGGCAGATGGGTTATAGAGATTGTTACTCAGCACGGGCACAAACTTTCATTTTGAACTGGTGTGCTCTTGAAAAACAGGTGAACGCGTTGCCAGAGATATTGCCCCCCTGCCCCTCCCCGTTGGGGCGAAAAGATCTTTCGCCCCAACGGGGAGGGGGATCAAAGGACGGGGTAGTGGCGGGTGGCTTCGCCGCCCGCCGCTACCCCTCCTCCCATCTCCCCCTGCTCACCGCTTTTCGAGGAGAGTATGGGACAAGGAGATGAGAGGGGCTGTTCTCAGGGAACGACGTTACACTTTTGACGACAGGGGAAGCAATGGGAGAGATCAACCTGAATCCCGAAGAAATCTTGAAGATGGAATTCGAGTACGCGCGGACAACGGCGGAGCAAGCGCAAGATGATCGGATGGCGATTTTGAATCTGTACATTTTGCTTGCCGGCGGCGTCGGCTCGATCATCATCGGTTTGGCGCAAGCGAGTGGCGCGGATTTGCCGCGCGGCGTGTACGTCATCGTCTTTAGTTTGCTCGCCGTGACCGGTTTCTTTGTGCTGATGAAACTGGTGCGCTTGCGCCAGGCATGGCACGATAGCGCGCTGACGATGAATCGCATCAAGGATTTTTACATCGAGAAATTTCCCGACCTGGCGCCGGCGTTTCGCTGGCGCACGACGACGATTCCACCGCAAGGCAAAATCGGAACGATTACGTTCAACCTCGCGCTGCTCGTCGCGATTATTGACAGCACCGCGCTGGCAGTGGCGATGTATTTCACCGGCGTACGCATCCCCCAGAACGAGTACGCCGTCGCGCTCTTTGCCGCGCTCATTTTCTTCGCGTGGCAAGCGTGGTTCTACTTTTTCCAGTTGCCGCTCGATGAAAAATGAACACGCCACAATTTCAAGCGTGTGGTTTTGGCTGGTTCATTGCGAACGGTCGCCGCTACGAGAATGATCACATCGTCACGGTGGACGGCGAGATTGTGCCGCGCCCCAAACACTTGAGCAAAAAGTACGGCGGCTGGCACACCGCGCTGGGTCCCGAAGAAGTGGAACACGCGCTCGTCGGCGCGCCCGAAATCCTCGTTGTGGGCTGCGGGCATTTTGGCGTGTTGCCGATTCGCGCGGAGGTGCGCGCGCTACTCACTGCGCGCGGCATCGTGCTGGAGACGCTACGCCTGCGCGAAGCGCTGGCGCGGTACGCGGAACTCGCGCGCGCGGGCAAACGCGTCGCCGCAATTTTTCACGTGACGTGCTGAAATGCATCGGGGCGCAACCTGTGCGCCCCGATGATTTATCGTGATGCCAATTTGAACGCGTCGCGCAGTGGCGCGAGTTTTGTCGTCACCGCGTTCTGCGCGACAATGTCCTCCGCGCTGGCGTTGACGAGCGCGTCCGCAAGTGGCACTCCATCGAATCCTTTGAGCGGAAACCCCATCACGCGCGCAATCGTCGGCGCAATGTCCACCAGGCGCGCCGGCGCGTTCGATGTGACCCCGCGCCGAACGCCGGGTCCGGCAATAATCAGCGGAATGTGCTGATTTCCCCACACAATCTCGCCGTGACTGCCGTGCGTGTTCGGCGGCTCCTGGCTAATCGTCCAATTCTCCCGGGGCATCAACACAACATCGTGACTCGTTGCGCCGACGTACGTGCTGAGCAGATACAAGTACGCCTCGTTCAACGTGGGCGAGAGCGCGGCGCGCGTCGTTGGCGCGGGCTGATACTCGTACCGATCTCCCACCTTGACTTTGGCATACGCGCCGATGATGCCTTCGATGTTTTTCCGCGCAATCGCTTCGGCGACCGTTTGCGCTTGCGCGGGCTTGGGCAGATACGCCGTCAGTCCACCGCCGCCCTGCGCGCCTGCCGCGCGCGCGGCAAGCCGAATTTGTTGCGCATCAATCAAATGCGTGTTCGGCATCATCCCGTGATCCGCCGTAACGACCCACAGCGTTTGATCGAAAATGCCTGCCGCGCGATACGCCTCCATCAATCGCCCGATGTGCGCGTCGGTGGCGAGCATCAATTCGCGCATCTTGTCCGGCGCGATGATGCCGCCCGTTTGATGTCCCAAGCCATCGGTTTCGGGCAGGTTCAGCAAGAGCGCGCGCGGTTTGTATTTTTCGAACAGCGCGAGCGCGACGTTGATCACAAAACCATTTTCGTCACCGCGCTTGTCGTACGTGATGTTCAATCGCCGATCATTCATCACATCGGCAGGTGGTTCGTGTCCCTTGATTGCCATCGGCACGACCGAACCGCTGGCAGGTTCGTACGCGCGATCCGGTGTCGGCGTCGGTTGTTTGGCTTTGGGATTCGCCTTAGGTAACCTGTGCGCGTAGATGATGAAATCGGTGGGACCCATTCCCAGCCCTTGCGCGGCATAGTACTTGTGCGCGGTCACTGCCGCGACGATGGCGTTCGGTGTTTGTGCTTTCACCAAGCCAGCCAGCGTCGGCACGCCGCTTTTCTCGACGATGCGCTCCATCTCACCCGCGTTGATCGCGTCGAGTGTCGTTGGATCGGTTGTTTCGCCGGTCTCGGAATTCTTCCACGTGAAACTCAAAATGCCGTTCGTCCGGGGAAACGTGCCGGTGCTCATCTCGGTATGACCTGGCGGCGTGTTGCTCACGAGCGCGCCCACCCACGCATCGCTGTACGAGATGCCGTTCTCCATCAATTTTTGCAAATTCGGCAACGGCGCGAGATCAAAATACTCGGGGCGACACGCATCGAGCGAGATGAGAACGAGGTAGGTTGGAGGTTGGGGCGTAGAGATTGGGGGTGTAGCATTGGGCGATAGCCCGGTGCACGCTCCAAGCCCTATGAGGATAATCAGCGCAACAAAAATTTTCCGAAACATTCATTCCTCCTCATCATTCGTCCTTCGTCTTTCCTCTCTCATCTTTCCCCCTGACACGCTGCCAAAACTCTTCCTCGCGCGCGGCAATCTCGCGCAAAATCTCGCGCGCGGTGTGCCACTCGGCGCGCGCGGCATCGTCCGATACGCGCTTGAGCGCGAGCGCAAAGCGTGTCCACGCGTCGGCAATCTCCAGCATTGTCTCCGCCAGGCGCGCTGCGCCCAACTCTGGCACGTACGCGTCCGCCTCGCGCAAAAACTCGGCGTACATTTTGCGGAACGCGCCGCCTCCCGTACCGCGTCGCTCGATGATTTGATAGCCAAAGCGCGCGCAGAATTGCCCATCGGGCGCATCGTCCCAGTTCGGCAAATCGTCAGCCAGCGTTTTCATTCCGGCGATGCCGCTGTACCGATCGCGCGTGTCGAGCATTGCGCGCGCGTTCTCATCGAGCGCGAGGCGAATCGCCTGGGCGAGTGGGGTGGGGTGGTGCGCGGATTGGACAACGAGCCAATCGTTGCGGAGAGGAAAGAGCACGGAGGCAATAGAGGTTGAGCGCGCCTCACGTAGCGCGTCGAACGAAATTTCTTGAAGTTGGTCGAATGCGTTATCGGCAAGGAACGCGACGGAGCGCGTGTCGTCGTAGCCTGCTAACACAACGCGATGGCCGGGGAACGGCGTGCGCGAGTTGTAGTACGGCAGGCAACTCAATTCGACGTTGAGCAACACCGGCACATCGGCATCAATGAACGCGCGCGCGGTATCCCACGCGTGGTCGGCGTCGTCATCCGTACCTTCAACAAAGTCGAGCGCGAGATGGCGGCACAAATCGCGTTCGAGTGTGCCGGTGCGGCCGTGAAAAAAGTACGAGATGCCGGTGTCGGGGATGCGGGCAAAGTAGTGAAAGCCCAAGCCACTCCCCAACCCAAAGCACATCGGCTCGCTCAACGCCAAGCCCGCGCAGCGCAACAGGTCACGCATCGCGGTCGAGCCGCAATGATTGCCGCGCGTGTGACAAAAGTTGGCAACGATCTTCATACATCCCTGCGCGTTTCAGAGTGACGCGTCATCGCAGGTCATCCCGATACAACACAGAAAGGTGGCGTTTTCTGTCGCGCTGAGATTGCGGATACTGTGCGGCTCCATCCCGGGCACGAACACAAAATCGCCTGCGGTCAGCGTCTTGTTTTCGATTGGCGCATCCGTTGTGATGTCATAAGCCGTCGCACTCACCGTGCCGCTCAAAATGTACATCGTTTGGTGATACGGATGATTGTGAATGGGAATTTCGCCATTGGGACCGAGTGTAAAGAAACGCAAGCCGTACTCGGGTGCGTCTTTGGGACCTGCCTGCGAAAGCCAGCGAATGTACGTTTCCCTCACAGGCAAGGGTTTGCCTTTGTAAGGATAGGTGGTGATCTTGCGTTCTTCCACGTCTGAAGCGGATTTAACAATCATTTTTGTTTTCTCCAGAAGTGTGGTGTAGTGCATCAGTCTGCACCGCTGTTAAAGCGAACGAGTTTTTCCCAATCAATGGAACCATCTTCCTTGCAAAAATCGGGATGGTTCAATTTTCTGTGGAAATAGGTTTACACTTTTCGGAGCCTCGAAAATTTCTGTTTGGCTAAAGGGCACGTGTCGGGCGGTTGAAACCGCTGCAACAACAACCCGAAGCCGCCCTGCGGCGGCTAGCCTTCAGCCTGCGGAGGCAGGCTTGGGGTATTGGTTGCTGCGACTTGAGTCGCCCGTTGTCCCTCCCCGAATTTTTGAGGGTTTGCAAAAGTGTCAACCTATTGTGAACCATCCCCAAAAATCATTTGTAAATTCGCGAACATAACGATTGACGGCGTGTTGATAATCTTTCTTGTACTGCTCACGATGTTGAGCAATGATCTGATCTTCCATATATCGAATCAATTTTACATAGAACTCTG
>Ga0209162_1001073_pt1 | contig 28149 bp, 29 predicted proteins | sample YNPNPMetaG_FD_187121 | JGI IMG/M metagenome (GOLD analysis project Ga0209162, IMG submission 187121) | Anoxygenic and chlorotrophic microbial mat microbial communities from Yellowstone National Park, USA - YNP NP MetaG (SPAdes) (version 2) ...
TCCACAACCAGCCCGGCTACTACGGCATCAAAGCGCCCCCCACCCTGAACCACCGGTACATTACCGAAGACGTGCCCGCGAGTTTGGTGCCCATTGCGGCGCTGGGGGAACGGTACGGCGTCTCCGTACGGGGGATGGATAGCATCATCCGTCTGGCCTGCATCATCCACCGCACCGACTACTGGCGGCGCGGGCGCACTCTGGAGCGGATGGGCATTGATGGTATGAGCGTGAGCGAAGTCACCCAGTACGTGATGGAAGGAACAACCCTATAACTTTCAGCTCAACCCTTTGATTGAAATCGCCATCAAAGTCACTGCCTGAACAGTTACCAGATTAAGGAGACGAATGAAATGAGCATCTCACACCCTACGGATAAACAAATTTACGACGCTTACACACTGGCCAGAGAACGATACGCTACACTGGGAGTGGATACCGGGCAGGCCCTGAAGACCCTGGCCGGCATCTCCATCAGCCTCCACTGCTGGCAAGGGGATGATGTGAGAGGGTTTGAATCACCGGAGGCCGGGTTAGGGGGAGGACTGGCCGTGACAGGGAACTACCCTGGCCGGGCTCGCAATGCCGATGAACTACGCCGCGACCTGGACAAGGCCTATAGCCTGATTCCAGGTACCCATCGGCTGAACCTGCATGCCATCTACGCCGAGACGGGCGGGAAGAAAGTGGAACGAAACGAGCTGCGTCCTGAGCACTTCGCTGCCTGGGTAGAGTGGGCACGTGAAACAGGCCATGGCATAGACTTCAACCCGACCTGCTTCTCCCACCCTCTGGCCGCCGATGGCTTTACGCTGTCCAACCGTGACGAGAGCATCCGCAACTTCTGGATCGAGCACTGCATTGCCTGTCGGAAGATCGGCGAGTACATCGGGCGCACGCTGGGCAGCCCCTGTATCACCAACATCTGGATCCCAGACGGATTCAAGGACACGCCCGTGGACCGCAAAGGGCCGCGCATGCTGCTCAAAGAGTCGCTTGACCGCATCCTGGCCGAAGAAATCTCCCCCCAGTACAATCGCGATGCTGTCGAGGGCAAGCTCTTCGGGATCGGGTCGGAGAGCTATGTTGTCGGCTCCCACGAGTTCTACCTGGGCTACGCGATCTCACGACGCATCATGCTCTGTCTGGATAGCGGTCATTTTCATCCCACCGAGACCATCTCGGACAAGCTTTCAGCGGTACTGATCTTCCTGGATGAAGTGCTGTTGCACGTCAGCAGGGGCATAAGGTGGGACAGCGACCATGTGGTCACGCTCTCCGATGAGCTTGTGGCCATCATGCAAGAAATCGTGCGCGGTGGCTTCCTGGAGCGGGTACACATCGGGCTGGATTTCTTCGACGCCAGCATCAACCGGGTAGCCGCCTGGGTGATCGGTGCCCGCAGCACGCTCAAAGCCCTGCTGATGGCCTTACTGGAGCCGCTCCCCCAGCTTCGGCAGCTTGAGCTGGAAGGAGATTACACCGGGCGGCTGGCCTTGCTTGAGGAACTGAAAACCCTCCCATTCAGCGCGGTATGGGATTACTACTGCGCCCAGCAGAACGTGCCGGTGGGGCTCCAGTTTATGGACTGCATACGCGAATATGAACGACGTGAACTCTCACAAAGAGCTTAAACTCGCTTTCTCCACCCTGGGCTGCCCGCGCTGGACTCTCAGGCAGATCGTCGAGAATGCCGCCAGCATGGGCTTCTGCGGTGTCGAACTGCGCGGCCTGTCGGGAGACCTGGACATAACCACTCGCCCGGAGTTCACGACCGCGCTGGCCGATACCGCCGGTCTTTTTGCCGATCATGGCATAGCCATCTCCTGCCTCTCGACATCGGCACGTTACGCCGTGGTAGAGAATGCCGAAAGGCAGAACTCTCTTGACGAGACACGGCGCTACCTGGAGCTTGCGGCCAGGCTCGGTGCCCCGGTCGTTCGCGTCTTTGGAGGGCGGTTACCTGACGGCCACACCAGGCAGAGCATCCTGCCGGCCATGGTGGAGTCTCTGAGACAAATGGGAGATGAGGCCAGACAATTCGGCACTGTCCTGGCGGTGGAGACCCACGACGACTGGACCGATTCCGCGACACTCGCCGCACTCATCTCCCGCGTAGACCACCCACACGTGCGCGTGCTGTGGGACCTGCACCACCCGTTCCGCCTCAACGGTGAGTCACCCGCACTTACCTGTGCCCGTCTGGGGCGCTACACGGTGAGCGTCCATCTGAAGGACTCGTTACCGGATCACCGGGGAGGCTATCACTATGTTCTGCCAGGCAAAGGAAATATCCCCCTCCGCGAGATGGTCAACCTTCTGCTCCAGAGGGGCTACAATGGCTATCTGACCCTGGAATGGGAAAAGCGCTGGTATCCTGAGTTACCGGAGCCGGAGGTGGTATTCCAGGCATACGTGAGGACGATGAGAGCCTGGTTCCCCGGGCCAGCCTGATTATCATCCAGGTGAACGGTCAGCGTAGGGCAAACGTCAGGCATCAGCCTGAGAGTTGAAATATAATTGACCACAGTTTTGCTTCGTGCCACAACCTGTAACACACTGTAGCCTATGAGCCTTCTCAGACGACTTGCACTCTTTCTGGTACTCCTGTACACAGAACTGTTGAGCATATGGTATCTGGTCTTCCTTCTCGCAGATGACGATCTCTGGCCGCTGGGGTTGATCAATGCATTTGCCGTGTATCTCTTCGTCCCCCTGCCGGTAATGATCGGGATGGCGGTTCTGGCGCGTCAGCGTCTGGCCTGGAGTGTGGTGATACCTGTGTTTATTTTTCTCAAACTCTTCGGCGCCGACCTGCTGCCCCCGTCTCCCACCGCCAGCGCCGGCGCCGGCGAGCCGGTGCTCACCGTGATGACTTACAACGTGCTGTACACATCCACAAAAGCTGCCCCGATTGCTGCTGCTATAAACCGGGCCGCTGCCGATATTGTGGCCTTTCAGGAGCTTACCCCGGCGATGGCGCGTAAACTGGAGGACGAGATCGGCCTACTCTATCCTTACCGCACCCCCATGCACTCTGCCTGCCCTGCAGAGGTCGCCATTTGGAGCCGCTATCCCCTGACCCTGGAGGAAGTAGACGAGGCGGATGTACTGTGTCGCGTAAGGCATGTGACGGTCAATTTTATGGGGCGCAGAGTGCGTGTGGTGAACGTACACGCCTGGCCCTTCACCGAGTTCGACCCGGTGCATATGGAGCAAAGCTTTCGCTGGCGCGAAGAGCAACTCGCACTGGTACTGGAGATGGTTGAGGGCAGGCCGGAACCCCTCATCCTGCTCGGCGATCTGAATTCGACCCCGCTACACAGAGTCTACCGCACACTTGCGGCACACTTCACCGATGCCTTCCGCGAGGGAGGATGGGGTCTGGGGCATACCTTTCCCGCTGTCCCCGGCCGGATCGGGGTTGTGCCCTATCCTGCCAGGATGGTGCGCATTGACTACGTTTTCCACTCCAACCACTGGCAGACTGCATCCGCATGGGTGGGAGAGTGGGACGGTTGCTCAGACCATCTCCCTGTGATTGCCAGGCTCAGATTGCTCAGGCAGGGTCAACCTTAAAAGGAACACGGCATGCACCTCTTGAAAGGTTACATTCAGATCTACACCGGCGACGGCAAAGGTAAAACGACAGCAGCCCTGGGGCTGGCTTTACGCGCAGCCGGACACGGTTTACGCACCTACATCGGCCAGTTCATGAAAGGCCAGGATTACGGCGAACTCCATTCCCTGCGCGGTCATCACTACATCACTATTGAGCAGTACGGCCAGCCGTACTGTATTCGCCGCGAGGAGGTGACCCCGGAGCACGCTGCCCTGGCACATCAGGGGCTGGAGCGGGCACGCCAGGCCATGCTCTCAGGTCAGTATGACATCATCGTGCTTGACGAGGTCAACATAGCAGTATGGTTTGGCTTGCTCAATGTCGAAGAAGTGTTGACATTCCTGGATCAGAAGCCGGAGCACGTCGAAGTGATCCTCACCGGACGCCGTGCTCCTCCCGGGCTGATCGAGCGAGCCGACCTGGTAACAGAAATGTGTGAGGTCAAGCATTACTACCACCGTGGAGTGATGGCCCGCAAGGGGATCGAACTCTGAGCCTGAGCCGCGGGCCGGTCAGGGATCAATCTCCTGCCAGAGCGGTCCATTTCTCCGTTTCCTCCGGCCCGGGCGTCCTCCAGACCGCGCCTGTGGCAACCCGAATACCCGGAGTATATATGACAACACCGGAAAAGACCTCCCACGCATATCTTGCCGTGATCGTGGTGACATATGTAATAATCGGCGCTTTATATGCGGCGCTGACGCCGCTCTGGCAGGTCCCCGATGAACCCGCCCACTATAACTACATCCGTTCACTGGCCGAGGGGCGGGGATTCCCGGTCATCGAGCCTGGCGACTACGACCAGGCCTATCTGGGGCGTCTCACGACCGAAAAATTTCCTCCCGAGCTACCCGTTACCGGGCTTGAGTACGAGGACCATCAGCCGCCGCTTTACTATTTGCTGGCCACCCCGCTCTACCTGTTATTTGGTGACACAGTGCTGCCTCTACGCCTGCTATCGGTGTCCTTCGGAGCAGGTATACTGATAATGGCTTTTGGCAGCATAAGAGCCATTTTCCCATCCTCTCCCGAGCTGGCGTTGATGACGGTGGCATTGATCGCCTTCATCCCCCAACATGTGGCGATGAGTGCTGGCGTGAACAACGATGCTCTGGCAGAGCTGCTTGCTGGCGCCACACTGTGGGCATTGGTGGTGTATATTAAGGGGAGCGGCACGCGGCCCTGGCTGCAAGGCGTGCTGCTGGGCCTGGTATTGCTGACGAAGACGACCGTCTACGCCATGTTGGCAGTAGCCCTGCTGGCAGTGCTGATACGCCGCCGGTTGCAGGGCCGCACCTGGGTGTGGGCGGTCGAACAGGTGGCCTGGGTCTACGTACCGGCGTTGCTGATTGCCATGCCCTGGCTTATCCGCAACGCCTGCATATACGGCTGGAACGATCCGCTGGCCCTGGCGCGTCACAATGCTGTCGTCGAAGGACAACCTCGCTCCGCTGAATGGCTGGCGCGCTATGGATGGAACGGGCTGTTGATCAACATGGCGCGTACCACCTTCCAGAGCTTTTGGGGACAGTTCGGCTGGATGGGGGTAGTGCTACCGCAGCGTCACTACCTGCTCCTGGCTCTGTTCACCATCCTGGTGTCGCTGGGGTTTATGAACTGGCTGCGCACCTGCAGCGGGCTGAGTCAGACACAACGTGGCAGCCTGGTATTGCTGCTGGCGTTGTTTACACTGACACTGCTGGAGTTTATCGGCTACAACCTGACCTTCGTGCAACACCAGGGCCGTTACCTGTACCCTGCGCTCGTCCCCATCGGACTGGCGGCCGCGCTCGGGATTGATAACCTGAGCCGGCTACTGCCGGAAAGACTACGTCATCCGGCAGTAATGCTGCTCTTCACGGGGCTGGCGGTGTTTGACCTGTATTGCCTTTTCAAATTCATCGTTCCTTTCCTGAGGAGGTGATTTCGGTGGCGGAACTTACACCAGGTTTGACAGGTGAGGCGGAGCTTGAGGTGAGCGAAGAAGATACAGCCGTATCTCTGGGGAGTGGGACAGTACCCGTGCTCGGCACCCCGGCACTGGCCTGTCTGATGGAGAGGGCTGCGGTGCAGAGCCTGGCAGGCCGCCTGCCCGAGGGGCACACCTCGGTGGGAAGCCGCATCGAGGTACGTCACCTGGCTCCCACGCCGGTGGGAATGCACGTCCGCGCCCGTGCCAGTCTGACTGAAGTTGAGGGCAGGCGTCTGAGATTCCATATCCAGGCCTGGGACGCAGCAGAGAAGATCGGGGAGGGCACACACGAGAGAGTCATCGTTGACCTGGTCCGCTTTATGGCTGCTGCTGAAAGTAAAGCCCGCCGCACCACTCACCCGGAGTAGCTGGCTGACTGAAGCCCTGCCGCATCAGTCCGGTCATCTCCGGGTTCTCCGTGTCGGCCGGGTATCTTAAGAGCCTATCAGAAAACGTAACCGACGCATCCCTATGCGCAGGTATAAGTGGCATAGGGATGCCGCCTGTACGGTTTTTCGGATAGGGTCTAAGTAATCACCCCAAATGACAGGTCGGTCTGTCTGGTCGTGCGCCGTATTTCGGAAAACATCCCCCTGCCGATTTCTGGCTTGACGTTATCCATTTGTCTGCTAGAATAACACCAAAAGGTAACTACCTGCGTGCCGACTAAAGTCGCCCGCCACAGGCCTTCGGCCCCCGGTCGGCCTTCGCCGACCGGGGGCGTCGGCGCAGCGTGCCCAGGAAGGCTGATTTCCAGTCAGCGCATAGCGGCAGGCCAGTCGGGCAGGTAGTTACACCAAAAGAAGTAAATAACAGCCTCCCGGCTCGAGCTCCAGACCGCTCCTGACGCTGGCGGCTCGTTCGTAGACCGACCACAGCTTGAGTAATTACCAAAATACTTGTAGCAGGCACAAAGTGACTTACAGACGCACGGGGACCAAACATTATACTTTGACACGCAAATTTAGCCGTCTGGTCCTTTTATTGTCCCTGTCGCTTACACTTCTGGCTGCCTGTCGCCCCCAGCGGGATCATCAGGGTTATACCGACGCCGAGGTCATCGAGAATAAAGGTTCCGATACGCTGGTTAACCTGGCACTGGCGTGGGCGGAAAAATACATGGAAGAAAATCCCCAGGTGCGTATTTCCGTCACCGGAGGTGGGTCCGGCACCGGTATCGCTGCCATGATCAACGGCACCGTGGACATCGCCAATGCCTCGCGGGCGATGAAGCAAGAAGAGATCGAAGCAGCCAGAGCTAACGGAATCACCCCGGTCGAATTTACTGTCGCCAGAGATGCCATCGCCATCGTCGTCCACCCCTCCAATCCTGTCGAGCGGCTGACTTTGCAGCAGATTTCCGACATTTACACGGGTAAGATTGTCAACTGGGCGCAGGTGGGCGGGGAGGACCGTCCCATTGTCCTGCTTTCTCGCGAGTCGAACTCCGGCACTTATCTCTACTTCCTTGAGCATGTGATCCGGCTGGGAGACCCTGAGAGTGACCTGCTTTTCTCTCCAGAAACACTACTGATGCCCTCATCGGAGGGTATCAGCGCTGAGATTCGTCAGAACCCGAACGCCATCGGTTACGACGGCCTGGGTTACGTAACGCCGGATCAGAAGTTGGTGGCAGTGGCCCGGGATCCTTATTCCCCGTACGTGTTGCCCTCGATCGAGACGGTTAATGATGGCTCGTATCCCATCTCGCGCCCGCTTTATATGTACACCGCCGGAGAGCCGCAAGGAGAGATAAAGCGTTATATTGAATGGATTCTCAGCGAGGGACAGGCGATTGTGCCGGAGCTGGGATTCGTACCGCTAAAGTAAGGCCGCCTGAGGGTATCTGGATGGAGGAAAGACATCGCCGGGTTAATGTAGATAATGTTCCGCCACGCCTGGGCGAGTTCATCATTGAGTCGCTCATCAAGGTGGCGGGTTTTTCCAGCATCGGCTTTGTGGTGCTGATATTCCTTTTCCTCCTGCGTGAGGGGATACCGGTCTTCTTTGAAGTAGAACCTGCCAATCTGTTCTCCACCCGCTGGTATCCGACTTTCGGCCTGTTTGGCACACTGCCGTTGATCTCAGGCTCTGTGCTTGTCACGTTGAGTGCCATCATCATTGCCCTGCCTTTAGGTGTGGCGACAGCAGTATTCGTGCGAGAGGTGGCTCCAAACTGGGTCAGGGAAATCCTCAAACCGCTGATCGAAGTATTGGCCGGCATTCCCTCAGTAGTCCTGGGCTTTTTCGGCATGACATTACTGGCGCCCCTTGTCCGCAAGGCACTGGGGATGCCGACCGGCCTGACCGCCTTCACCGGCGCACTTGTCCTGGCCTACATGGCGCTGCCGACCATCATCAGTGTGGCTGAGGACGCTCTTGATGCAGTGCCCAAGAGCTATCGAGATGCCGGACTGGCCGTTGGAGCCACTCAGTGGCAAACGATCTGGCGTGTGGTGGTGCCGGCAGCACGCTCCGGCATCGTCACCGCTGTGATGCTGGGGATGGGCCGGGCCATCGGCGAGACTATGGCCGTGATGATGGTAACAGGGAACGCAGCGCGTATGCCTTTGACCATTGATTCCCTCTTCCGGCCGGTGCGCACGATGACCGCTACCATTGCTGCAGAGATGGGAGAGGTTGCCGCGGGCAGTGTGCACTACCATGCACTTTTCGGTATCGGTATCATACTATTCCTCCTCACCTTCACCATCAATCTGACCGCCGCAGCCACAATTTTCAAGAAGCGGCGACGCGGAGGGTTGCGGTGATGGATCGCCAGCTCAAGCAGAAGCTCGGTTTTGTGCTGTTGGGAGTAATGGCCATGATAGTCGTTTTGCCGATTTTGTTCGTGATCGGCAGCATTGTTGCCCTGGGTGCCAGAGCGATCAACTGGGAATTTCTCACCGCCATGCCGCGCGACGGGATGAAGGCAGGAGGGATCCTCCCTGCCATAGTCGGCACTTTAATACTTACCTCGGGTACCGCGCTGGTAGCGATTCCCATCGGAGTTGGGGGGGCCATTTACCTGTCCGAGTATGCTCGCGATACCTGGCTGACCCGTGCCATCAGGCTCGCGATCATCAACCTGGCCGGCATTCCATCGGTAGTTTACGGGCTTTTTGGACTGGGGCTGTTTGTGCTCTTCCTGCAGTTTGGTACCTCCATCCTGGCCGGCTGCCTGACCCTGGCGATCATGACATTGCCCATCATCGTGAGCGCGGCGGAGGAGGCGCTGCGTGCGGTACCGGTCGAGTTTCGCACTGTCATTATCAGCCTGGGGGGAACACGCTGGCAGTCAGTTCGCTATATCGTACTGCCTCAGGCTCTGCCAGGCATCATCACCGGGATCATCCTGGGATTGCTGCGGGCAGCAGGTGAGACGGCACCGATCCTGTTCACCGTCGCGGCTTTCTTCCTGCCTCGCCTGCCCCATTCTATATTTGACCAGACTATGGCGCTCCCCTATCACCTGTACGTCATCAGCACGCAGGTGCCTGGCATGCCGCTGCACATCCAGCACGGTACCGCGCTGGTGCTGCTGACGCTGGTGCTTTCAATGAATCTGGTTGCCTCCCTCATCCGCAGCTATTATCGGAGGCGGAGACAGTGGTGAAGATGCCAGGCCAGAACCCGCCGAAGATTCGCATCGAAAACGTCAGCTACTCATATGACGGCAAACCGGCTCTGCGCGATGTGACACTGGACATACCGGCCAACGCCATCACCGTCCTCTTCGGCCCGGCCGGCGGCGGGAAGACAACCCTGCTGCGGCTGATCAACAGACTCAATGATCTCGTCGAGGGCACGCGGATGTCAGGGCGGGTACTGTTGGACGGGAAGGATATCTACGCTCCCGGCACCGATGTGGTGGCATTGCGACGGCGGATTGGCATGGTCTTCGCCCTGCCGCTGCCCCTGCCGGGCACCGTGAGAGAAAACGTGCTCTACGGCCCCAAACTGGCCGGCCTGCGTGACCAGGCACGTCTTGATGAGATACTCTTCAACAGCCTCCAGCAGGCTGCCCTGTGGGATGAGGTGAAGGATCGTCTGGATGATCCCGCCACCACACTTTCCGGGGGGCAACAGCAACGACTCTGTATTGCCCGCAGCCTGGCACTGGAGCCGGAAGTACTGCTGCTGGATGAGCCGACCTCAGGCCTCGACCCGATCTCGACCGGCAAGGTGGAAGAATCGCTGTTCAGGCTCAAGCACAATTACACCATAGTAATCGTGCCGCATAGCATACAGCAGGCAGCGCGGGTAGCCGACATGGCGGCATTCCTTTTGATGGGCGAACTGGTAGAATGCGGGCCGGGCAGCGAAATTTTCGTCAGGCCCCGTGACCGGCGTACCGAGGATTATGTCACTGGCAGATTCGGATAATTGATGACCACACTAAAATTCCTGCTGGAGCACCTGAACTTCTACTATGGCGGGTACCAGGCGCTGATAGACATCTCCATGAAAATTCCGGACCGTCAGATCACCGCATTGATCGGCCCCTCGGGGTGTGGCAAGTCCACTTTTCTGCGCTGTCTCAACCGCATGAACGATACCATCCCAGGTGTCCGGGTGGAAGGGCGAGTGCTGCTTGATGGCCAGGACATTTACGCACCCGGCGTTGACGTGGTGAACCTGCGCCGACGAGTCGGAATGGTATTTCAGCGCCCTAACCCATTCCCCCAGTCCGTCTTTGACAACGTGGCCTTCGGCCCTCGCGTGCTTGGCCTCGCCAGCAGCAGGGACGAGCTTGTCTGGCTGGTGGAGAAAAGTCTCAAGGCGGCTGCTCTGTGGGACGAGGTCAAAGACAATCTCAAACAAGACGCTCTGTCACTCTCCCTCGGACAGCAACAACGTCTGTGCATCGCTCGCGCTATTGCCGTCGCCCCAGAGGTCATCCTGATGGATGAGCCTTGCTCGGCGCTGGACCCAATTGCCACCTTAGAGATAGAAGAGTTAATGAAGCAACTGAAAGAGCAATACTGCATCGTCATTGTGACCCACAATATGCAACAGGCCGCACGCGTATCAGACTGGACCGGTTTCTTTTGGCTGGGGAAACTGGTGGAGTTCGACGAAACACAGGCTATCTTCACCCGACCTGCCCAGAAATTGACGGAGGATTACATTACCGGACGGGCAGGTTAGTGTATAACGCACGCTGGTTACCGACGCATAGGGATGCGTCGGTTACGTTTTTCGGAGAGGCACTTAGTGTATAACGCACGCTGGTCTGGAGGAGAGCATGACCATAAGAGAGACATTTGAACGAGAGCTCCAGCGTCTTCAAGATGAGATGCTCATCCTGGGCAGCATGGTGAGCAATGCCATCACGGAATCCGTGGATATACTGAAACGGCGGGATATGGATGGAGCAAGACAACTGATCGCGCAGGACCGGCTTATTAACGAAAAACGCTTCCACATCGAAGAGGAAGCCCTGATACTGATCGCAACGCAGCAGCCGATGGCCGGAGACCTGCGCGTTATCGCCGCCGTGCTCGACATCGCCCACGAGCTGGAGCGTATCGGGGATTATGCCAAAGGCATTGCCAGGATTAACCTGATGATCGGTGAAAAACCCCTGGTCAAGCCGCTCGTAGATGTGCCGCGCATGGCGGAAAAGGCGCGCAGCATGCTGGAGCGGGCATTGGATGCATTCGTGCGGCGTGATGTAGAACAGGCCCGGGCTATCCCTGCCGAGGATGACGAGGTGGACTCCTTATATGAGCAGGTATACCGGGAGCTGATCACTTACATCCTGGCCGATCCCGGATGCATTGAGGGGGCAAACTATCTGCTGTGGGTGGCACACAACCTGGAACGGACTGCCGACCGCGTCACCAATATCTGCGAGCGCGTGATCTTCACCGTTACCGGGGAGATGGTCGAGCTGGGGGAGAGAAACTCCAGGTTATTAGAGCCTATCCGAAAAACGTAACCTAAGCGTAACTATTCAGCCGATTGAAATCGCCCTCTTCAGGCGCCTCGCGCCAGGTGTCGGCCTGCGCCGACACTGCCTCTGGTGTGCAGCAAGGCAGGGGCGATTGATTAATCGCCCGTACCTGGCGAAGGCCGACCAATAGCCACAGGCCCAAAAGGATGTACGGGCGAGGCGTGCCTCGCCCGTACAGTCACCGCCTGAATAGTTACACCGATGCATCCCTATGGGTCGGTATAAGCGGTATAGGGATGCCGCCTGTACGGTTCTTCAGATAGAGTCTTAGAGCACCCTGCCTTATGAGCGCCTTCCCAATGTGACTTTCCGCTCAGAACCCTCCAGCAGCCGCCGGATGTTAGGGCGCAGAGCGTACAAAGTCAGTGCGCTGGTGCCAATGCTATGGATCAGGTAGCTCCAGGGAATACCACCTGAACCGGCTTTCCAGGCAAAGATCAGGGGAAGTATCAGCGCGACCACAATCGAACCTGCCGAAGCGTAGCGCGTCAGCAGGATTGCCATCCCACCTGCAATCACCACGATAGCACAGCTCAACGGCCACAGCCCCAGCGCTCCTCCAACGGTGGTCATTGTACCAGCCCCGCCTCTGAAACCGATAAAGATCGAATAGTTATGGCCAACAGCGGCGAGCAGACCGGCTGCTGCCCATATGGCCGGCATTCCTGTCAGCAGTTGGGCTATTCTCACGGCCCCCCACCCCTTTGCCATATCACATAGAATGGAGGGCAGGGCTATCCATGGCCCCGCAGCACGCAGCACGTTTGTACCGCCGGTGCGGCCACTGCCAAGCCGGCGTATATCCTGCCCTGTCTTTGCGCGCACAAATATCAGTCCGAAAGGAATCGCTCCCAATATGTAGGCGATCGCCAATGCCAGTATGCTACGCGTAATCATTTCCCGATCCGACCTCAAAAAGTGCTAACGGTGACTGTCACCCGGTCACCACCCGAACAGCTAAAAACACCTGCCACCCGGGCTGCTACGTCTGAGTGGGAGCCATCCCCCCTAAAAGCCTCCTTGCCGTTTCTGCGATCATGCCGATGCTTACAGGCCGGATCAGGTAGGTTACATGTTGTGTTTTGAGCCGCTCCAGTATGAGACGCTGGAACGCGCTACCGATCAACAGCGCCGGGGTATCGGACAGCGCGGTCAGCAGATGCTCTATTTCTGTCTTCCCGATCTCACCCTGAACTCCACCGGTGTCTATCACTACCAGCACCGGCCGGACGCCCATGATGTTCAGCAGGCTCAGCGCCTCATCGCTCCCGGGGGCGGAGACCGTGTCGCAGCCACAGGTTTCGCAAAGCTGTGCTGCTAAAAGGGCACGTGTACGCCAGTCAGGTGAGACCACCAGGATAAGAGCCATAGACCTTTCTCAGGCCCGGCAGGCGCAGAGTGGAGCACCCACTCACCGGCTCAGCAGCAGCGCTTCACGCCGGAAAGTCCGCACACCGAGGATGATGAGCACTCCATCTATCAGCCACAACACCAGCCCAACTGCCAGCGCGGTTGACAGGCTGAGGTAAAGCACACCGGTAACCTGACCGGCCACCAGTGCCAGCACCAGCACAACCAGCGATGCGCTCATCTGGTACGCTTCCATAAAAGTGCGGACGCGAGCGGAGATGAGCACCGTCACAGCCACTCCTGACGCGGCGATGGCCGGTGTCACCCAGAATACCAGAGGATACCAGGAGGCTGGCGGAAACCAGATGCGCCCCATCACCGGCCATCCGGCTGCGTTCACCACAATCCCGTAAATCAGAAAACTGACCCAGGTCAGGGCGACCGCGGGGACAAAAGCTGCCAGCATCTTGCCCAGAAACAGCTCTCCGTCTGACGCGGGGGTATAGAGCAGTGCTTCCATCGTCTTCCGCTCCCGCTCTCCGGCGAAGGACTCCGCCCCGATGATGGTGGAGAACATCAGAGGGAAAATGAGGATGAACGGCGCAAAGAAATAGCCGGTCATCAGCACAACCCAGGTTTGCCGTTCATCCAGCCCGGCCAGCTCCGCCGCCAGCGCGGGGATCCTTTCCCGCATCATTCCCACCGGCCCGGAGGGAGCCATCAACGGCGACATTGACTGCAAAAGGTTCGGGATCAGAATGACGCCCAAAGGGAGGGCAATGACAAAGATCAGCGGGACTACCAGCGCCGGAATCCAGGCCGCCCGGTTTTGCTCAACTTCCTTAAGGTCTTTCACCGCGATGGTTTGCAGCGTGCGCGCGTTCATGACACCCGTTCTCCTCGAATGGCGAAGTAGATATCCTCAAGTGATGGCTGTTGTGGGATAACCTGCATAATCCGCGCGCCTTCCCGCACCAGCTTCTCTACGACAGATGGTATCACCTCCTCATCTGCCACATTCACGAACAGTTGAGACGCCTCAGACCGGACCCCGACCACATCGGGCAGGAGACGCAGAGAAGCGACGGCAGCGTCGGTCAGCGGCGTCCGCAGCCCTATCTCCACCTGAAGGCCAGGCCAGAGAGTACGTGAGAGTTCCTTCAGTGTCCCCAGCGCCAGCAGGCGGCCCCGGTCCATCACCGCCACACGGTCACATAACCGCTGTGCCTCGCTCAGGTTGTGAGTGCAGAGCAGTACCGTCCGCCCCTCCTGGTGGCTGAGTCGCTCGACCATCTCAATGACCTGTCGGGCTGCTTCCGGGTCCAGGCCGGCAGTCGGCTCGTCCAGAAACAACAGGGGCGGCTCGTGAAGGAGGGCCCGGGCCAGCGCCAGCCGTTGTTTCATCCCCTTGCTGAACCCACCGACCCGGTCGTCCGCACGGCCGGCGAGTTCAAACTCCTCCAGTAGCCGGGCAACACGGCGGGAGAGATCCGGCTCTGGAACACCGTACAGCGCTCCAAAGATGGCAAGGTTCTCTCGTGCCGTCAGCCGCTCGTAGAGTGAGGGGACCTCGGTCAGCACTCCTGTCTGCTGGCGGAGTCTGCACCCTTCCACAGTCGGGTCAAGGCCAAGCACACGCGCCCGACCGCCGGATGGGCATAGCAAGCCGTTGAGCAGGCGCACCGTCGTCGTCTTACCGGCGCCGTTGGGTCCCAGCAGGCCAAACACTTCCCCTTTGTAAACCTGGAAGGTCAACCCATCCACTGCCTGAACGGCACCGAAGGAGCGAGATAGAATTTCAACATCTATGACGGGAATCATACGTCTATCCTAAGGCAAATAGTTTTGATGAACGGAGGCTATACTCCCGCGCGCTCCTGGCAGGCATACCGGACCTGTGCTGAGGCGGGGACAGCGGTCGGCGCAGGCCGACCGCATGCCTGCGGCCCCAAGCGGGCGACTTCAGTCGCGCAGGCAGGCAATTACCCATAGAGAACAATTTTAACCGGCCCGAAAGTTACCCGATGGGTACGGGCCAGGTCCTCGAATTGTCCCGACGTTAATGTCTCTGTGTCATGTCAGAGGTGGCTGGATCGGACCATTTGATCGGATCTTCCTGGCCGGGGCTGTTAAGCCCTTCCGAGGGCAGGGCAAAGAACTTGTCTATTTGCCGGCGCATACTGTCCAGGTGCGTACCAGGCCAATAGACGCGCCCGCAGCCAGAGCAGCGGCGGAATCTGTGCTGAGTGCGCAGCACGTAAGGAGGCAGGCGACCGACCAGTTCAGACGGCGACACGGGCTCCAGATCGGTATTGCACACAGGGCAGCGGGAAAGGGGTGAATTAGGGGGAGGCCCAAGTGCCTCCTGGACTTCCCGCACCTGTTCCTCCAGGGTCTCCGACTGGATTAACAGGGCACGCAGCCCACGCCGGGCCGATAGCTCCCGATCGCGGGTGAGCAGAATCCGGCCTTCGGCGCGAGCGCGGCGGGCCAGTTCATTGTCGGCGGCGTCATTTTCGTAGGCCGTGTCGTAGCCAAGCAGACGCAGCCACCTGGCCAGCTTGCCCAGCATTCCATCCGCCAGCAGCCGCAGAGGCTCTCCCTGCTCGCCTTGTAAGGTGCCGGTCATAAAGTGCATACCTCGTACTTGGCTAAAACAACGGAGTCTGGTAAGATTATACCCGTCATCTGTGACACCAGGGTGCGCTTTACGTATCAGCAACACGCAGCACGTTCAATTTTACCTGAAAGGAACAATTATGGCAATCGAGACCTGGCTCCCTGCGCTGTTGGGCTACCTTATCCCGGTGGGGTTTTTCCTCCTGGCCTGGGGCGGTATGGAGACGGAACGGGCGCATCGCTCGACGACCGTAGCAGCTCTGAGCATGGGACTTGCAACGCTGGGGTACTTCGCAGTGGGATTTGCCTTCCACCTGGGCGGCGCATGGCTGGTCGTGAACCGGCCAGGCCTGGAGGGCCTGGCGCGTATTTTCGCCGGCGAGGAGGGTCTGTCGTGGGGACTGATCGGGCTGGCAGGCTTCTTCCTCTCCGATGAGGCGGCCACTCCCGAAGCATTGGGGCTCTTTGTGACCTACCTGCCGATGGTAATGATGGCGGTTTTGCTGCCCGTCCTCAGCCTCTACGGACGGGCACGGGGATGGCAGGTCGTCGCGGTGGGCCTGGTGGTGGCCATATTGCTCTTCCCGCTCGCTGCCTGCTGGGCATGGGGCGGAGGCTGGCTTGCCAGCCTGGGACGGGAAGACATGTTGGAGCGCGGGCACGGGTTCGTTGACCATGCCGGAGGCGGTGTTGTCTACCTGTTGGGCGGGATGGTTGCGCTGGGCGGCCTGGTGGGGTTGAAGAAGCAACTGCCACCAGGCGAGCCAGGAAAGCCCGCTGAGATGCCACCGGCTCACTTCCCACTCCTGGCGAACCTGGGTGCGCTCCTGTTCGGCCTGGGGTGGATGGGCTGGGCGCTGAGCGAGCCGTTCCATATTGCCGGCGCACAACTTAACCTTCCGCGCATCGCGGTCAACGGGCTGCTGGCAGGGACCGGGGGCACTCTCGCCTCACAACTCTACTGTTGGGCCACGCTTGGCCGTATAGACGCGCTGATGTCAGCTCGCGGTGCTGTGGCGGGATGGATCGCTGCGGCTGCCGGGGCGCCGTTCCTGCCCCCGTGGGCTGCCCTGCTGACCGGCGCACTGGCCGGGCTGCTGTTCCCCATAGCAGTATACCTTGTGGAGCATGTCCTGCACCTGCCCGACGGTACAGCAACACTCCCCCTTGGCGTGCTGGGAGGAGGGTTGGGAACACTTGCGACAGCCATCTTTGCCGACGGTCGCTGGGGCCAGGGGTGGAATCGCCTGGGACTGGAGAAGTACCTGGGCGTGACCGGCCAGGGCGTGACCGGCCTCTTCCCGGCAGCAGGTTTCCGCAGTGACCCCGGTCAACTGGTGGCACAACTGGCCGGAGCAGGTACGATCGGTCTCCTGGCCTTCCTGGGCGGATGGTTGCTTTTGCTGCTCCTTAACCTCCCTTACCGCCTGCACCAGGCCGGTGAGAGTGCGAAAGGGCCTGCGGAAAAGCGGAAGGGGCGTGCGGCCCTGGTGGAGCACCTGGGGCAGGCCTGGAGAAATCTGCTTTCCCTGGGTAAAAGTAAGATCAACCAGACAGATGACGAGTAAGACGCACAAAATCGTATTCATGGGCACACCTGCCTTCGCCGTCCCCGTCCTGAGAGCGATAGCCCGGCACTACGAACTCGTCGGCGTCGTGACCCAGCCGGACCGGCCGGCAGGGCGTGGGCAACAGATGAGGCCGCCGGCGGTCAAAACTGCTGCACTTGAGCTTGGTCTGCCCGTGATCCAGCCGCCTTCGCTGCGCGATGCACAGGCGCTGGCTCAACTGCAGGACTGGCAGCCTGACCTTATCGTGGTGGCCTCCTTCGGCCAGATTCTGCGGCGGGAGGTGCTTGAGCTACCGCCTTATGGCTGCCTGAACGTCCATGCCTCGCTCCTCCCACGCTGGCGTGGGGCGACGCCCATCCCGGCGGCCATCCTGGCCGGCGACCAGGTAACCGGCGTGACGATCATGCAAATGGATGCCGGCATAGATTCCGGGCCCGTTCTGGCGCAGCGGGAGGAACCGATCCGGCCGGACGATACGCAGGCCACACTGGAGGCACGCCTGGCACTGCTCGGAGCGCAACTGCTGCTGGAAACTCTGCCAGCCTATCTGGCTGGGGAGCTGGTGCCCAGACCGCAGCCGGCGGAGGGCGTGACTTACACCGGTGTACTGCGTAAAGAGGACGGGCGGTTAGACTGGTCCAGGCCTGCGGTGGAACTGGCCCGCCAGGTGCGGGCGTATAATCCCTGGCCTGGTGCCTTCACTACTTTGCGCGGTCAGCATTTGAAAATACTGCGCGCCACCCCGCTGCCTGACTGGCGTGGCGAGGAACGGCCGGGGACCATGCTGTTGCTGGACAACGGCGCAACCGTTGCTGTCGCTACGGGCGAGGGTGCGCTGCGCCTGGAAGAGGTGCAACTGGCAGGCAGACGTCCCATGGACATCGCTGCCTTCCTCTGCGGCCAACGGGAGTGTCTCGGAGTTTGCCTGGGGGAGACCTGAACGCGCTCCCCACCTGCCATCGACCGCAACGCCATCTCCCCTGTTCGGGAGGGCAACTTTACTGCGGGTACGCAGCGGCGCTGCGTCCAGTCCACAGATTGCAGCATGAGCAAAAAACGGTTCGAGGAAGTTCCCCACACTGCTGACCTGGCCATTCGCGTCTGGGGGCGCGATATGGCCGAGCTATTCGTCAACGCCGCGTACGGTATGGCCTGTCAACTCGGTGATCCGGAAAGTGTGATACCGACAGTCGAGTATCCGATTGAACTGGAAGCCCTTGACGCTGAGACATTGCTGGTAAGCTGGCTGGGAGAGCTGCTTTATCTGGGGGAACGGGACGGTTGTCTCTTCACCGACTTTCAGGTCCTGGAGCTTACCCCGGTCTATCTGCGGGCTGTGGCAAGGGGCGGCCCGGCACAGCAGTATCACACCCATATCAAAGCCGTTACCTTCAGCAATCTGAAGATCGTAGCTACCGGACAGGGTTACGAGACAACTATCGTATTCGATGTGTGATGGGAGGTATGAATGGCAGACTATGACGTCGTGATTATCGGTGCGGGGCCGGGCGGCTATGTCGCCGCCATCCGGGCTGCCCAACTGGGATTGAAGGTCGCCCTGGTCGAAAAGGAGCATCTGGGCGGAGTGTGCCTCAACTGGGGGTGCATTCCCACCAAGGCATTGCTGCGCAACGCCGAAGTTATCTCCCTGCTGGGGCAGGGCAAAGAGTTCGGCTTCTCCATCAGCGGACTTGAGGTGGACTTCGGCGCAGCTGTGGAGCGCAGCCGTAAAGTCGCCGAGCGGCTGGTCAAGGGCGTGGCCTCGTTGATGCGCAAAAACAAGATCGAGGTGATCGAGGGGCGGGGCATGCTCAGCTCTCCCACCACCGTCAAGGTGGCACTCAACGACGGCAACACCGGCTCCCTGTCAGCGCGCAACGTGATCATCGCCACAGGTGGAAGGGCACGCTCCATCCCCGGAGTTGAGGTGGACGGCGAGCGGGTACTGACTTACAGGGAGGCCATCGTACTGCGGGAGCTGCCTGAGTCGGCGCTCATCGTCGGAGCAGGGCCAATCGGGATGGAATTCGCGCACATCTGGTCCACCTACGGCTGCCGGGTTACCGTCGTCGAAATGCTCCCCCGCGTGCTACCACTGGAGGATGTCGAGGCCAGCGCAGAGGTGGAGCGTGCCTTCAAGCGCCGTAAGGTCGCCATCCTGACCTCGGCACGCGTCCAAAACGTGGAAAAATTCACCGATGGGGTCCGCGTGAAGGTCAGTACTGCAGAAGGAGAACAGGTGCTGGAAGCCCGGCTGGCGTTGATCGCCATCGGCGTGCAGCCTGAAAGTGAACACCTGGGGCTGGAACAACTCGGTGTGCGTGTAGAGCGGGGGTACATTGCGATTGATGAGCATATGCGCTCAAATGTGCCGGGTATCTACGCAATCGGCGATGTGACGGGTAAACTGGCGCTGGCCCATGTCGCCTCCGCGCAGGGGATCGTTGCGGCGGAGACGATCGCCGGCGTGGAGAGCACGCGCCTGGATTACGAGGCCATCCCCCGTTGCACCTACTGCCAGCCACAGGTGGCCAGTTTCGGCATCAGCGAGGCACAGGCTGCCGAACGCGGGCGACAGGTCCGCGTGGGCCGCTTCCCTTTCCGGGCTAACGGTAAAGCGTTAGGCCTTGGCGACTATGAGGGCTTCGTCAAGATCGTGGCCGATGCCGTCAGCGGCGAGGTACTGGGCGCCACACTGGTCGGCCCGGATGTCACAGAGCTGTTGCCCGAGCTGGTACTGGCCCGGCAGTGGGAGCTGACACCTGAGGAGATCGCACGCACGGTCCATGCTCATCCCACCCTGAGCGAGGCCGTGATGGAGGCAGCGCACGGCGTATTCGGCCAGGCCATTCACATATGATGCTACCACCGGACTACCACATCCACACTCGCTTCTCATGCGATAGCCAGGCTGAGATGGCCGCTGTATGCCAGGCGGCCATTGCCCGAGGTCTGCGTGAGATCGCTTTCACCGACCATGTGGATTTCGGGCCGGCGGACCCGCCGGACTATTTCCACCCGGCCAGGTATCTCGCGGCCATCGAGCACTGCCGCGGAGAATACGGGGACAGGCTGATCATCCGCGCCGGCGTCGAGCTGGGCGATCCCCATATATTCAGCAAACAGGCCGGCGCGGTCGTCTCCAACGGAAAGTTCGATTTCATCATCGGATCGGTACATTATGCGGATGGCCTGCAGGTTGCCTGGGAGGCCCCGTTTTTCGAGCAGCCGCTGCGTCAGGCCTGCGAAGCTTTCTTCCGCCAGGTAGCACGCCTGGCCGCAGAGGGCGACTTCGACGTGCTGGGCCATCTCGATCTGGTCAAGCGGGATGCTCACAAATTCGGCAAGCCTTATGACGGCCCGGAGCCCTACGCCGACATGATCCGCGCGGCGCTCCGCTCACTTGTCGAGCGGGGCAAAGGACTTGAAATCAACACCTCGCCGCTGCGCAGAGGTATGACCGAACCATGCCCTTCGCTTCAAATTCTGCGCTGGTATCGCGAGCTGGGCGGTGAGATAATCACCATCGGCTCAGACGCACACACCCCGGAGGCGGTCGGAGCGGATTTTGAAACGGCTCTGGAAATAGCACAGGCGGCCGGATTCACCCGACTGGCGACCTTTGAGGAAAGGAGGATCGTGTGGCTGGAGATCGGATGCTGAGACATCCGCCCTGGCTGAGGGTGCGCATACCGTCCGGCGAGACATACCAGTGGCTGAAGCAGTTAATGCGCGAGGCATCCCTGCACACCGTCTGCGAAGAAGCCGGCTGCCCTAACATCGGTGAGTGCTGGAGCCACCGCACGGCCACATTCCTCATCCTGGGCGATACCTGCACCCGCAACTGCCGCTTTTGCAACATCAGGACCGGCCGGCCTGCTCCTCCCGATCCAGACGAACCGGAGCGCGTGGCACAGGCAGTGGAGAAGATGGGACTGCGTCACGCTGTCATCACATCGGTGGACCGGGACGATCTGCCGGACGGCGGAGCTGCTCACTTCGCCGCCGTCATCCGCGCCATCCGCAGGCGACAGCCCGAATGCACAGTAGAGGTGCTTATCCCGGATTTCCGCGGGCACATTGAACCGCTCAAGGTGGTGATGGATGAGCACCCCGACATCCTGAATCACAATGTCGAGACGGTGCCGCGCCTCTTCCGCACAGTGCAGCCTCAGTGTCGCTACGAGTGGTCGCTGGCGGTGTTGGAGAACGCAAAACGGCTATGGTCGCATGCAGTCACCAAGAGCGGCCTGATGGTCGGTCTGGGAGAGACGATGGACGAGGTACTGGAAGTAATGCACGACCTGCACGGGATTGGAGTGGATATTCTGACCATCGGCCAGTATCTCCAGCCGACACAGGCACACCTGCCGGTTGCCCGCTACTACACACCGGAGGAGTTTGACCTGCTTCGAGAGCGGGGGTATGAGATGGGATTCCGGTGGGTGGCCAGTGGCCCCCTGGTACGCAGTTCATACAACGCCGGAGAACAGGCACAGGCGCTCAGAATCGCCGCAGCTACTCCAGCGCCTCAAGCACCATCTCGGTGATGTCCCTGACCCTTATGCGCAGCCGCTCCGCACGGGCAGCATTGGCCAGCGTGCGCTCACATTGCTGACATGCTGAGACAAGGGTGCTCGCCCCGATCTCTGCCGCCTGACGTATCCTGGCACGCGCCACCGCCAGGCTCATGGCCGGGTCGAAGCTCTCCAGATTGCCTCCCCCGCCACAGCAATGGGAGCCTGCACGGTTTTCCTCCATCTCAACCAGGCGCAGGCCGGAGATGGCACGCAGAACGCGCCGCGGCGCCTCGGTTACACCGCCCTTGCGCCCCAGGTCACACGGATCGTGGTAAGTGACCACCTCCTCCTTCTGCACACGCAACCTGAGGGCGCCCGCCTCCAACAGCCCGGCCAGGAACCCGGTGGCATGCAACACCTCCACCCCAGGCTCTTCTCCAAGCGCGCTGGGATAGGAGTACTTCCAAAAATAAAAGCAGGAGGGACACGTCGTGATGACGGTGTGGGCTTCCATAGACCTGACCACCTCGACGTTATGGCGGATCAGCTCGCGGGCACGCTCCGGCTCCCCGTTGATAAACAGCGGGTAACCGCAACACCATTCCTCGCCGCCCAGGAGCGCGTAATCCACACCGGTGCGGTCCAGAATCTGCACCAGCGTCTGGGGCACCACATAACTGCGTGGGAAGAATGAACCAACGCAGCCGACAAAGTAGACCACCCCGGCACGCTTCTTACCCAGGCCGGTGGGAGGAGCGGGGAGATTATCGGCCCAGATCAGCCGGCCGGCATTCTGCTCTGCCGAGATATTGCGGTACTGCACAACGCGGGCGTTCAGGTCAGAAAGCGCGCGCGGCAGCAGGCCCAGATGGGCCAGCTCCCCCCGCGTCAGCTCAAGAATACGGTCCACCGCAACACCGCTGGGACAGATGAAGGTGCATGCGCCGCACAACAGGCAGCGAAAGAATGCCCGTGCGTACCCGTCCGTGGGAGCTTCCAGCAGCCCCTCCCTCAATGCCCGAACCAGGGCGACCCGGGCACGCGGGGAATCGCTCTCATTCAGACTCTGCCGATAGCCCGGGCAAACTGAAAGACACAGCCCGCAACGGACACAATAAAACGCCTCCCTGTCTGGTGCGCGCTCAGGCATAGTTGAGGGCGCATTCATCAGGAGCTCACACCTCTGTTATAGTGCTGCCCTGACAACCGGCAGGGTGAGCAGAGCATGAGGCACGATCAAAACCTCAAGCTCCCTCCCCAGCTCGCGAGCCGCCATCGCCAGAGCCTCCTCCATCGTCTCGGCGGGCATCATCTTGCAGGCAGCCACGATCTCAGGGCATTCACTGCCCACAATGACCACCTTTGCCCCCTCCAGCACTTTCGCCATGACAAAGGCCCTCTGCTGACCAGGCGGATACCCGTACCTGCGACTGCGTTCCAGAATCTCCTGCACATCCCGAGCCTCTCGCATGGCAGCGAAGAAACGCTGCTCCCCCACCCCTTCGCCCGCCCCGTCCTGGCAACGTGCCGGAATAATGATGAATCCCCCAGGTCTGACCACAGGCGTCGGGGCGAAGAATAAATAAGAGGCGGCTCGACTGGCCTGATACAGATTGGCATCCTTGGGATAGCCCACCCCACCGATGACGACATCAAAACGGTGAGGGATGGGAACCTCATATATGGAGCGGGCGAAAGCGACCAACTCCTGGTGAGTGCGCACAGGTTCCCCTGCCCCCACGTGTACTATACGCTGCTCTTCATCCAGCACCACGTTGAGTATAAACCTGAGACCCGCCCGCAGGGCCGCTTCAGTGATGGCCTCGTAGAACGGGTTGCCCTCAGTCCTGCCCAGGCGTGTGTCTGGATCGTCCACGAAGCGAGGTCCGTGACTGTAAGCGATAAGTGCTTCTCCCGCCGCTCCTACGGCCACCGTCTTACACCCACCGGAGTAACCGGCATACTGATGTGGCTCGACCAGACCGGTGGCGATAAGCAAATCCGCTTCATATGCTGCGCGATGCACAGAGAGCGGGATACCGTGCACCTCTCCCAGGTCTACAAGCGCCTCCGGGTTCTGAGGCTCACTGTCTATGATATGGTAGCGTTCCACGATGGCCTGCCCCAGCTTGATCAGCTTCTCCTCCGGGGTGGATGGCCGGTGCATACCGATCCCGCACAGCAGGGTGATATCCCTGTCGCGCACACCGGCGGTTTCCAGTTCTCGCAGGATGGCCGGTACCAGGAGATGATCAGGGCTGGCACGGGTGATGTCGGTGAAGACAACACACACCCGGTCGCCTGGTCTGGCCAGCTCTCTCAGCGGAGGCGAGGCGACAGGATGAGCCAAAGCCGCGGCTATCGCCTGTTCCGCATCAGGGAGTGGCTGCGCCGGGCTGGAAGTGACAAGAGTCCCGCGCATACCGGCGGGCAATGTAAACTCAAGGTAAGTCTTGCCGTAGGGGACACGATACACGGCCGCTATTTCTTCTCCCTGGCCAGCAGATTGTCGAATTCTTTCTCGATCAGCGCCAGCGGCATAACCCCCCGCAGCGTGCTGACCTTGTTACCCTTGCTATCCAGCAGCAGCAAGGTGGGATAACCGATAACCTGATATCGCTTTGAGAGCTCTTTGCCGCTTTGTTGATCCAGGTTGGCATCTACGAAGTTGATCCGTCCCCTGTAATGTTTTCTGGCCTCATTCACGATGGGGCTCATAGCTTTGCAGTACGGTCAGCCACCGGCGTGGAAGTAGATCACGGTAGGACGGTCACCTGGACCGGCCCGGAAGAACACGGAGTAGACCAGGATGCCGGTAATAATGACCAGGGCCACAAGCAATCCGATCACAATTTGCCTTTTCATCAGCCTGACCTCACTTTGTGCCTGAGGGACACCACAAGCACGGCTAAGGCCACACACAGCAGGACTATGCCTGCCCCAACTGCTGTAAGCACCCATCCGGGATACGTGGGCCTGAACCTGCTTGCGTATGGTGGGTTATCGTGCGCCTCTGCCCACAACGTAGCGCCGGGTACATCGTGTCCGGTCAGATGGCGGTAAGTGATCTGAAGCAATTGTACCGAGCGCCCGAGATTGTGAACGCCCAGGCTGCGATCACCGGCCACGAAACTCCAGTTATATACCGCGGCCCGCTGCACCTCCGTCCCGGCAACACCCCAGTGAGGTGGAGTATCGTCCCATGAGACGCCGGAGGCGATCAGCGCGGACTTAACCAGATCGAGCAACCCCTGGACCTCATCCTGTACTCCCTCGACTTTGCCATCCCCGTCATAGTCGGCGGCAGCCGGACCATTGATTTGGCGGATCTCCCCGTGGCAGGGCGCACAGGCATCCAGATTTTCCACATCGTCACGCGGGTCGTCGGGGGTACCGTTATCCCATTTCACCCGAAATGTGTGACCGCCAACCGGACGGTTCATCGAGGCCGCCACCGCCTCGGCGTCGCCCGCGGCCCAGGTGCTGATGGGTGGCGTTGCCATGTGGCATTGCAGACAGGGGCTTTTCCACATAGCTTTGTGTGCGTGGGGTGAATCGTAAATCGTCTCCCCGAAGTCATAGCCACCCGTCCCGGCCAGCATCTCGGCTGCAGCGCTCTGGGGAGGATAAAAAGCTCCCTCGCCGTGCACCACCTCCGCATCTTCGACCACGTTGTGACATGACATGCAGAGGGCGGAGCCTCCCACACCGGTCACCAGCACACCCTCTGGCAATTTGACGGAACCGAAAACACGGAGCTGGTGCTCATTATCCGGCACAGTGCGCTCGTGGGGGTCGTGGCACGCAACGCAGGTCAGCATCTCCATGCCGCCTGAGGGGACCTCCTCTCCACTCAAGGAGGCGATCACTCCCTCAGTGGTGTGGCATGAGGCACAGGCGGGATTATCTATGCCAGCGGGGAACAGCGCCAGGCTGGTGTCGGAGTGAGAAGAACGTTGCCATTGAGGATATCTATCCTGGCGCAGGGGATCGTGGCAGGCAACGCACAAATCCGGCTGCAGGCTCACGGCGATCTCATCGGGGCCATTACTCTTCTGGCTGCCCGGGCCGTGACAGTTTTCACACTGGGTATTGCCCAGGTTGGCCAGTCTGGGGTAGGCGGCCACAAAAGCCTGGTAGTTGCCCACCTCCAGGTGCTCCGGATAGCTCCAGTTCAGCTCGCGTGCCACGTCATCGAAGCCTTTATTATCGGCCGCCTCGTTATACCCCACAGTGTGGCAGTAAATACAGTGGCCCAGGTAGTATTGACTGACCTGCCCGTCCATGGCGACGGCCAGGCTGGAGGCATGTCTGGTCTGCTGCCACAAGGCCACCTGGTCACTGTGGCATTTAACGCACTCCGCCGGATGGTCCCTGTCATCCGGAAAGATGCCCACTCCAACCCATGTACCGGCTGTGATAGTCTTATAGGTGGTGGGGCCATACCGTCCCGAGAGATCTGCTACTGCAAGTGTGACCGTGTATCGCCCTTCCACGTCTGGGATGAAGTAAACGTACCTGGCAGCAGGATCGCTTAACGAGGCTGTTGAGGTGGGGGGCTTCTCCAGTGTCCACCGGTACGCAGAGATGGCTTCTGGTCCAACGCCCCGGGCGCCGCCCTCCAGCAGCACATAGGTCCCGATGGCCACGTTGTCCAGGCCGCCGGTCACAACTATGTTGCCGGCAGCATCCAGTAAGTCATCTGGGAGCTTGCCGATCAACGTGATGACGGCCTCCAGGCCAGCCTCCTGGTCCTGGAGCGCAGCCCCGGCCAGGCTATAAGACGGTGGAATGGAGCCCACGAGTACAAGAGAAAGGATCAGCCAGATGACGGGAATCAGGCGCTCACTCTTCATTGGATTTACTCCCTCGCCACATCCAGGTTTGAGTCCCAGCCCACCTTCCTCCAGACCCCTCTACCTGGATGTTCAATAAATCCCAATTTATGCAAAACCCGCAATTGCTGTCTGATCGTATCTATTCAGCCTGTGCCCGCCGAACTGTGGTCCGGCGGGCACAGGGTAGGAGCCAGCCGGTCTGGTAAGGTCACAGACTGTGCTGCGCGGGTTGTGACCCGCGCAGCTCTGGTAAGCCCGCCGGACTCCATCCGGCGGGTCGAAGGCCATCTGAGCCATTTACGGGTGTCTCAGTGTAGCCAGCGTTTGCAGTATCTGCCTCGTGCGGACTGTGGTCCGCACGGCACTGCCCTCCAGTTACCGCGGGTCAACTGTGGTCAGCCCAGGTAGCCCTCCTGTTGAGCCGCAGCGTCCATCGCCACGGTGATAATACGCTCCGCCGGAAGCAGCACCTCCCGGTCGACCCTGCGCATGTCAATCGTTTTCAAGTAATGTCTGCAGGCTCGACAAACATAAAGCCTGTAAACGTCATCTGCGCCCAGATAGTATATGATTTTAGTGTGGTCGGTGGTCCCGCAGAAGGGACAACCGATACGTCGGTAGGGCCACTGAGCGTCGCAGCGCGAGCACAGCAGGCGACGTGCGCCGGTCTCGGCATCGAGGGCTGCGAAATCAGGCGCCCCCCCGCACACGGGGCAGTAACCACGATACCACAAATCTCGATTGATATAGGGCAGGACCTGCCGGGCGGCCCGGCGCAGATAGGGTTTCAGCGCCAGGCCGGTTGCCATCTGCGCGAGAGAAGCGTCAACCACATGCGAGGCGGGGGCCTCCTCCGAGATGGCCATACCGTTGGTGAAGGACTGACGCGCCAGCGCGATCCATTCCCCATCATCAGCAGGCAGGACAGGATCGCCTGTTTCGACCTTGAAGTCTTGCAATATCCGTGCCAGCTCGAGGGCCAGTTGTGCAAAACGCTGGGGGTCAATGGGCAGCCGGTCAAAGGTAATTGCCGGCAGGCCCTGGCGCGTCTGGGTTGCCACTTCATCTTCTGTGATCTCTACGGGCACAGTAATTGCCTGCTCTGCCTGCTCCTGCAGTGCCAGCAGGGCCTGATGGAGTTCATAGTAGGACGCCAGTTGGGGCTCCCTTTGCGCTGCCCAGATCAGGACTTCGGATACGGTAACCATAGTGCGCTCCAGCCACCATTCCACTCTTTGAGGCGCAGGCTCACACGGACATAACCCCTGCCTCCCGCCCCCCGCTTCCTGCTTAGGGCCTGTCCGAAAAACGTAACCGATGCATCCCTATGCGTACGGTTTTTCGGATAGGCTCTCAGACGACAGGTGGGGCACCGGTGCAGTGCCCCACCTGCCAGATACTCTAGTGGTTTGTCAGCTGTAATTTTGTTTTGCCCTCCAGCATCCATGAGCAGGATTTAGGCAGTCAATCCACCATATCTGGTTACTTGCAAGGCAGGGATGCTCATATATGGCGGTATCGTAGCTATGGGTGCCGGAGCCTGAACTCACAAAAACAGACTTGACAAACCACTAGTGGGCACCCTCTATTACCGTTTTACGCAGCACAGGAATATAGCGCACGGCTGCAGAATAGAACAGGACAGCAGCGCAGATGGCAGCGATGGTGATCCCCCATTCCATCCAGTAGGGCATGTAG
>Ga0209162_1001074_pt1 | contig 28111 bp, 20 predicted proteins | sample YNPNPMetaG_FD_187121 | JGI IMG/M metagenome (GOLD analysis project Ga0209162, IMG submission 187121) | Anoxygenic and chlorotrophic microbial mat microbial communities from Yellowstone National Park, USA - YNP NP MetaG (SPAdes) (version 2) ...
CGCGCGGGCGCGAGAGGCTGCGGCCGGCACGAGTGCCCGGTTCGAGGTAGCCGGCTTCGGGCACCTGGCCGCGACCGTGGGCACTGGCTTTGATGCGGTGCTCTGCCTGGGCAACAGCCTGCCCCATGTCCTTACTGTCGAAGACCTGCGCGCGACCCTGGCGGACTTTACAGCGACGCTGCGGCCGGGCGGTGTGCTCGTGCTCCAGAATCGCAATTTCGCGCGCGTGTTGGCCGGGCGTGAGAGGTTCATGCCCCCGCAGGGCGACGATACGCACGTCTTTGTGCGGTTCTACGATTTTGACGCACCGCAGCCCGGCCTGATCACGTTCCACATGCTGATCCTTGAACGCCGGGACGACGGCTGGCGTCAGCAGGCCGAGGCCACGGTGCTGCGGCCCGTCTTCCAAGATGAGCTGGTCAGCCTCCTGACCGGGTCCAGCTTCCATGACGTGACCTTCTACGGTGGGCTGGACGGCAGTCCCTTTGACCCGGCTGCCAGTAACGACCTGGTAGTTGTGGCCCGGCGCACCTGAAACCCGCTTGTCAAGATGGGTTGACCGTGATATACTATGTCAAGGATTTCTGCCTGTACTCCCCGCAGGTGAGTTCTGGAGATTGTGCCAGGACCTGAGGGAGGGTGAGCAGTTACGGTCCGGCTCGTTATCCCTATCCGCAGGAGGGCTTTTGAACATCCTGGTCGCCGGCGGCGCTGGTTATATCGGCAGTGTGGTCGTGGCGGAACTGGTGCAGGCCGGTTATACCGTCATCGTGTACGATAGCCTGGTCAAGGGCTATCGGGCCGCCCTCGACCCGGCCGCTACCTTTATCCACGGCGACCTGGCCGACCGGGTGACCCTGGACCGGGTTTTCGCGGCCTATCCCATTGACGCGGCCATGCACTTTGCCGCCTTCATCGAGGCCGGCGAGTCCATGCAGGTCCCGGAACGCTACTTCCGCAACAATGTCGCCAACACCCTCACGCTGCTGGAAGCCATGCTGGCTCACGGGGTGCGCCGGTTCGTGTTCTCCAGTTCCGCCGGCGTCTATGGCGATCCCGGCCATGTGCCCATCGTGGAGACGGACCCGCTGAACCCGGTGAGCGTCTACGGGGAGACCAAGTTGCTGGTGGAACGGATACTGGCCTGGTTCGGGCGCATCCACGGCCTGCGCTACGCCTCGCTGCGCTATTTCAACGCCGCCGGGGCCACAGACCGCCTGGGCGAGTCTCATCGGCCGGAGACGCACCTGATCCCCCTGGTCTTGCAGGTGGCCCTGGGCCAGCGTGAAACCGTCAGCATCTATGGCACCGATTACCCCACGCCGGACGGGACCTGTATCCGCGATTACATCCACGTGGCTGACCTGGCCCGGGCCCACGTGCTGGCCCTGAAGGCCCTGGCGGAGCACAAGCAACTCGTCTACAACCTGGGCAACGGCCAGGGCTTCAGCGTGCGAGAGGTGATCGAGGTGTGCCGCCGGGTAACTGGCCGGCCCATCCCGGTCGTGGAGGCTCCCCGTCGGCCCGGTGATCCGCCCCGGCTCGTCGCCTCCTCCGAGCGCATCCGGCGCGAACTGGGCTGGGAGCCGCGCATCCCAGACCTGGAAGAGATCGTCGCCAGCGCGTGGACCTGGCACCAGGCGCACCCAACAGGGTATGCGGGTTAGACACTTGTAGCAGGTCGGATTGGCAATCCGACCCTTCGGGCGAGTTATTCGCGCTGGCGACAGGTCACACTCGCGCTGATCGCCGCCGCGAGCGACTACGAACCGTGCTCGCGCAGGGATAGAAAGACTTTCCGACAATCGGCTGGCGGTTGAAGCCAGCCCACTGGAGGTATCTATGGACCGTCTAACTTGGGCTATGGCTGTGATTTTGATCGGAACCGTTGTTCTAATGAGTTGGGCCGGGGAGGCCCCTGTTCAAGGTGCGCCCCTGATTCAGGATACATCCACACCTCGACCCACACCTTTGCCGCCCACCAACACCCCGGTGCCCACGGACACGCCGGTGCCGCCCACCAATACTCCGCTGCCCACCGACACCCCCGCGCCGACTGCCACGACCGCCCCCACCTCCACCAGTGCCCCATCACCCACGGTCAGGCCAACCAAGGAACCTCAGCCTCCGCCGGCCGCTCCGGCCCCCAGCGCGCACCTGACATTGGGCCTGACAGCCGAGCCAACCGCACCGGCAGCAGGAGGCAAGGTGATCTATCGGGTCCTGGTGACTAATGATGGCAATGCGCCGGCTGAAGGCGTGATCGTCACCTGTGATGTGCCGGCGGGGATGAAGGTCCTGAAAGTGACCGTTGACCAGGGCGCAGCGAGAATGGAAGGTCAGCGCGTGATCGCCCAGCTTGGCTCACTGGGCGCCGGGGCGAGCACGACCATAGTCATCGAGACGCAACTCAAGACCTCAGTGGGAGCTGGTGTCCCCCTCAGCCTGACCGCCAGCGCGACGGCCGAGGGCGGGCTAAGTGCGATCTCGGCCCCGGTGGTGGTGCAGATCCCGGCCGTGCCGAGCACCGGCTCCGGCCTGATGGTGGTCTTGCTGGTGATTGGCCTGGTGCTGGCGGCTATAGTCCTGATCGCCCGTGGTCTCCAGATGACGCGCCCCAGCAGGTAACACCCAGCTACCAACGCAAGTTACAGATGGCGACGGTATGCCCGTCGCCTTTTCGTTATCGGCGTGTAATCGTGGAGCCGAATAGACGGTTCTGACATCCGTGCATAACTTCTGCCAGGGAGGGAACAAGGAAGTAAAAAGCCTTTCTGGGGGTTTTTGCGGCGGCGAAGCCGCGCAAAAACCCCCACCAGGCACTCTTTCCCCTCTCCGCATCGCGTAGCGGCGACGAAGTGGGGAGTGGGGCGGGGCCCTCATGTAATTACGCACGGATGTCAAACGGTTCGGTTGTCAGCATGTCGGCTTTGTGTTATACTGATCCACGCCCCAGCCTGGCCTTGACAAGAGCATGAATCTGGCCCGGCTCAAGCCCCCGATCCAGGCCGGGTGACTGCCAGAACAGCGTTTTCTAACCGGCGGGAGGGTACAGGATGGGCAATTACTCGGCTTGTCCGAATTGGGAGGTATAACGTATGGCAAAAGTAAAGAAGCGGTCCCTGCGCGGACCTCGACCGGCCGGCCAGTCGCCAGCCCCGGTCCCGGTTGATCTGACTGCGTATGAGGCCACGCTGGCCGATCTGGCTGAGCAACTGCTGAAGACCGAACCGCCAACCAGCGAGACGGTGGCGGCCGCTCTGGCCCAAATACGGGAGTTGGGCCAGGCAGTGGCTCCAGCCGCGTTGAGCTGGCTGGCTCAGAAGGGAGGCATCCAGGCCCTACCCGTGTTGGAAGCAGCCCTGATGGATGAGACCCTGGCCTGGGCAGCAGTGCAGGCCCTGGCCCGGGTAAAAGAGCCGGCGGCCGCGCAGTTGTTGGATAGTGTCGCCCGGACACATGCCAATCGGGCCGTGGTCAAGGCTGCGCGCAAGGCCCTCTACGAGTTGCGCCGGGCCGGGGTCATGTGGGAGACACCGGTGGAAGAAGCCCCGCGCGAGGAGCGGCCTCTATACAAGGTCCTTGCCAGCCAGATCGATAGCGAAGGCACCCGTTCCATCTGGGTCGCGCGACGCGGCGCCTTTGGCGGGCTACGAGTCGCCAACTTTATCCTGAACGAGGTGGTGGGGATCAAGGATTGTTACGGGGCCGAGCGCATTGGCAAAGTGGACTTTGACCGGCTCATCGAGGATGCCGCTCAAGACAGTCCCCCCTTCATCTATGCCGAGATCGGCTTGCCGCACGCGCGCCGGCTCATCGAGGAGGCCCGTGCCCAGAACAAGGAGACCGGTTCTCAGTTGCCGCTAGACTTTTATACCTGGAAGGACATCCTGGGCGAACCATCGCCGGATGAAGTGGAACCCCAGCCGGTGGTCGAGCTGTCCCCAGAGGTAGTGAGTGGTCATCCCGAATGGCTGGACCAGGCCCCGGGATTACTGGACCTGCCTGCCTGCCGCTTTTGGTTGCTAGAGCGTGAGCTGGTAGAGCCATACGTGGATTATTATACCCGTAACGTGGTTCGGGGGCTGGAAAGCCAGGCCGAGGGCATCACGGACCTGGGCGTAGTGCAGAACGAGGGGATCATCGTGCGGCGAGTCGTGCGCGAGGTCTTTGACGAAAAGCGCGCGGCCCGGATGCAACGTCGGTTGGAAGAAACGGCCCTGTTGCTCTGGTTGACTGGCCAACCGGAGGCCGCCCGGTGGGCTGCCGCGACAGCCCTGGCCCTGGCAGCGGGCACTCCCCCGGAGGAAGTGCCCTTCCTCTATGAGTTGGCCCGTCGCAGCCTGGACTTGCGGATCGCTGAGATCCTGGCTGAGTTGAAGGAGAGTGGGGCGTTGGATGAGGGCGAGGAGGAAGAGGAGAAACCGCCGCTGATACTGCTGCCCGGCGATGCGCGTCATCCCCAGCCCGGCCCCGTTGATGAGCCGCGCAAAAGCGCGGGCGGCGTATATCTGCCCAAGTGAGCGCAAATCCTTTGAAACGCACCGGCAAGCTGGCCCTGGTGGCCCTGTTCAGCCTGACCTTTCTCGTGCTGGCGCTTTATAACCTCGATCTGGCCCAGATGATCCAGGCCCTGACTACGGCTAACTACCTGGTCCTGGGGCCAGCTACTCTGATCACCCTGCTCGGCTATGGTCTCCGTACCGTGCGCTGGCAGGCCATCCTCTATCCTTCCCTGGAAGCTGGTCCCCGGCCCGGGTGGCGTCGCCTTTTCCCGGTGCTCATTATCGGCTTTGCTGCCAACAACGTCTTGCCGTTCCGGGCCGGCGAGTTCGTGCGGGCCTATGTGTTGGGGCGGCGCGAGGGGATCAGCGCCAGCCTGAGCCTGGCCACGGTGGCCCTGGAGCGCGTCCTGGATGGGTTGACCCTGGTGTTCTACCTGCTGGTGGCCGCGTTCCTGGTGCCGCTGCCGGACTGGGGACCGCAGGTGATCCTGGTGGCTGGCATCCTCTTCGGCGGGGCACTGGGCAGCCTGGGGCTGTTGTTCTTTCAGGAACCCCTGGCCTTGCGCTTGCTGGATGTGGGCCTGCGGCCCTGGCCAGCCGGGGTACGGTGTCGCGCGCGGGGCCTGGTGGAGGCCTTCATCGCCGGCCTGCGCTCGTTGCGAGGCGGGCGAGAACTGCTGTTCATCGCCGGCCTGTCGGTGATCGCCTGGGCCTGCGAGATCGCCGCCTATACCTGCCTCATCCTGGGGTTCGATCTGCCCCTGACGACCTGCCACCGCCTGGCGGCCGGCACGCTGACCATGGTGGTGGTCAACCTGGGGAACCTCATCCCCTCGGCCCCGGGTTACGTGGGCACTTTCGAGGCCGCCGGGCGCCTGGCTATGAGCGCGTTTCCAGCGGTGAACCCGGCGGCCGGGTTCGGCGTCATCCTGGTGAGCCATGCCATGCAGTACATCCTCATTACGGCCCTGGGATTCGCCTGCCTGTGGCAGATGGGCCTGAGCCTGGGCCAGTTGCAGCGGGCGCGCGAAGGAGGAGCAGAGTGAATATCGGCATTGTGGGCGGTGGTATCGCCGGGCTGACGGCGGCCTATCGCCTGGGCCAGGCCGGCCATGCCGTCACTGTCTACGAGGCTGGTCCAGAAGTCGGGGGGCAGGCCCGCACTTTTCCCATCGCCGGGACCCGGCTGGAGGTCTTTTATCATCACCTCTTTGCCGGCGACCGGGAGATCCTGAACCTCATCGCCGAACTGGGGTTGACCGGCCAGATGGACTGGCTGGAGTCACGCCAGGGTTTCTTCCACGGCGGCACCATCTATGATTTTGGCACGCCGGTCTCGCTGCTCAAGTTCAAACCGCTGAATCCCTTAGCTCGCCTTCGCGCCGGGCTGATGCTCTTGTTCCTGATGAAGTATCGCAACTGGCGGGCCCTGGAGCCGGTCACGGCGGTAGACTGGGTGCGGCGCTGGGGTGGTCAGGGCGCGTACAACGTCATCTTCGGGCCGCTACTGCGGGGCAAGTTCGGCAGCAGCGCCCACGAGGTGTCTATGACCTGGCTGTGGGGCAAGGTCCACCTGCGCGGGGCCAGTCGCAGCGAGGGCTTGCAAAAGGAACGCCTGGGTTATATGCGCGGCAGCTTCCAGGTGCTGCTGGACGCGCTGGTCGCGGCCATCGAAGCCCAGGGCGGCACGATCCACACTTCCACCCCCGTCGAACGCATCCTTGTGGAAAATGGCCGCGCCGTCGGCATAGATTACGCAACGCGCACGCTTCGCGCCTTCCACGACGCCATCATCGCCACCGTGCCCTCGGCGGCCTTCTTGCGCCTGACCCCGGACCTGCCAGAAGATTATGCGGCCAACTTGCGTTGGATGCGCTATCAACGCGCCCTGTGCCTGGTGCTGCAACTGACCCGGCCCCTGAGCCACATCTACTGGCTGAACATCAGCGCGCCGGACATCCCCTTTGTCGGCGTCATCGAACAGACGAACTACATCCCTCCCCAGGTGTATAACGGCAAACACATCGTCTACGTGACGAACTATGTGGCCCCTGATAGCGACCTCTATCGTCTGAGCAAGGAAGAGTTGTTCGCCTGTTACCTGCCCCACCTGCAAAGGATCAACCCGGCCTTTGCCCCCGACTGGGTGGAAGAAAGCTGGCTGTTCCGCGATGAGGCCGGCCAGCCCATCGTCACCTGCGACTACCGGGCACACATCCCGGACTATGTCACCCCCATCCGGGGCCTTTACCTGGCGAATACTACCCAGATCTACCCGCAGGACCGGGGGATGAACTATAGTGTGCGGCTGGGAAACGTGATTGCGGATGTCGTCAAACGTGAAACGTAAAACGTAAAGCGTAAAAATTGTTGTAGAGCAGAGGTGAGAAAGCTATGAGTAAGGAAATCTGCGTTATCGGCGTGGGTTATGTCGGTCTGGTCACCGGGGCGGGCTTTGCCGACCTGGGGAACCGGGTCGTTTGCCTGAACCGCAACCAGGCCAAGTGCGATAATCTCAGGCAAGGCATCATCCCCATCTATGAACCAGGGTTGGAGGAAATAGTCCGGCGCAACATCGAGGCCCGGCGGCTGTTCTTCACCACCGACTATGGCGAGGCCCTGAAGGATGCCGAACTGGTCTTTATCGCCGTAGGTACGCCTACCGGCACCGAGGGGGAAGCAGACCTGGCCTATGTGCAGGAGGCCGTGGAAGGCGTGGCCGACGTGATGACCCGGCCCGTCATCATCATTAACAAGAGCACCGTACCCATCGGCACCGGCGACTGGGTGGCCCGGATCATGAGCCGGCGCACCGACATCCCCTTCGCCGTGGTCTCTAATCCCGAGTTCCTGCGCGAAGGCTCGGCGGTATATGATTTTTATAACCCAGACCGGGTGGTCCTCGGCTCCACAGACTTGCAGGCGGCCGAAGTCGTGGCCGACATCTACCGGCCGCTGAACTGCCCCATCCTCATCACCGACCTGCGCACCGCCGAGATGATCAAATATGCCTCCAACGCTTTCCTGGCTACCCGTATCTCCTTCATCAACGAGATAGCCAGCATCTGCGAGGAGCTGGGGGCGGATGTGACCGTGGTGGCCAAAGGCATGGGCATGGACAGGCGCATTGGACCGTCTTTCCTGCAAGCCGGTGTGGGTTGGGGGGGATCATGTTTCCCCAAAGACGTGAAGGCCCTGGAATACATGGCCTCGGTACATGGCTGCCACCCACAACTCCTCCGCGCCGTGATGGACATCAATCGTGACCAGCGGCGGCAGGTGTTACTCAAGCTGCGCGCCCTCCTGGGCAACCTGGAAGAAAAGACCATCGGTATCCTGGGTCTCTCTTTCAAGCCCAATACCGACGATATGCGCGATGCGCCATCCATTGACATCATTCACCTGTTGCAGATCGAGGGGGCCAGGATACAGGTCTATGACCCGGTGGCTATGGATAACGCCCGGCGCATTCTCTCCAACGTCACCTTCTGCCCCGGCCCTTACGAAGTGGCCCAGGGCGCTGATGCCGTTGTCCTGGTCACTGAATGGAACGAGTTCAAACAGTTGGACATGGATCGCATCAAGGCGGCCATGCGCACGCCGATCCTCATTGATGGACGCAACATCTACGACCCGGCCCAGATGCGGGCCAGGGGCTTCATCTACCGGGGTATCGGCCGGGGTTACAACGGCACCGGCAACCAGGAGTGAGGTTGGAGTTTTGACTCCAGCACACTGATCGGAGGGGGACGATGCTCTGCGTCGGGGTGGACCTGGTAGCCATCCCTCGCTTTCGTCAGGCCCTGTTGCGGCACGGCGACCGGTTCCGGGCACGCATCTTCACGCCTCGGGAACTGCAACTCTGCCTGGACCGGGTGCCGGAGTTGGCCGCCCGCTTTGCTGCCAAAGAGGCCGTCTCCAAGGCCCTGGGTGTGGGTATCCTGGCCCCAGGCGGCATCGGCTGGCGCGACGTGGAGGTGCTCAGCGACCGCCGGGGACGCCCTGTGGTTTACCTGTATGGGCAGGCCCAGGCCCGTGCCGCCGAGCTGGGCCTGGTCGAGTGGGCCATCAGCCTCTCCCATGAGCATGACCTGGCCGTGGCCCTGGTAGTGGCCAGCGGCCCGAGACCAGTAGCCAATTGCTAATCGCCAGGAGCCAGCGATGAAGATCGTTACCGCAGCCGAGATGAAGGCCATCGAGCAGGCCGCTGATGCCGGTGGCCTGTCATATGACACGATGATGGAACATGCCGGCCGGGCTGTGGCAGAAGAGGTCCTGCACCTGCGGGGAGAGTCCCGGTCGCCTGTCCTGGTTCTGGTGGGACCGGGCAACAACGGCGGCGACGGCCTGGTGGCGGCCCGCTACCTGCACGACGCCGGCGTGCCTGTCCACCTCTATATCTGGAAACGTCAGATCGAGGCGCGCGGCGACGCCAACTATACCCGGACCCAAGAGCGGCATATCCCCACCGCCTTCGCCGCCGCCGACGAGGGGTTTGAGGCCCTGCGCGCGGCCCTGGCCGAAGCGGACCTGGTCGTTGACGCCCTGTTAGGCACCGGCGTGACGCGCCCCATCGAGGGTTTGCTGAAAGACGTGCTGGACGTGGTCCGGGAGTCGTTGACCAGGCGGCCAGCGACCGTCCTGGCGGTGGACCTGCCCAGCGGGTTGAACCCCGATACCGGCGCGGTGGACCCGGCCACCCTGCCCGCCGGGGTGACGGTGACCTTCGCCTACCCCAAGCGGGGTTTCTACCAGTTTCCGGGGGCTGGCCTGGTGGGTCGTCTGGTCATCGCCGACATCGGTATCCCGCCGGCCCTGGCCGACCACGTAGCGGTGGAGTTGATAACCGCTGAGGGCGTGCGCGCCCTCCTGCCAGCCCGGCCCGCCCACGCCCATAAAAACACCTTTGGTCGCGCCCTGGTGGTGGCCGGCTCTGTCAACTATCCCGGCGCAGCCTATCTGGCGGCCGTGGCGGCGGCCCGGGTAGGAGCTGGCCTGGTGACCCTGGCTACCCCGCGCAGCCTCTACCCGGCCGTCACCGGCGCCGTCCACGCCATCACCTACCTGCCGTTGCCGGAGGACCTGGGGGCCATCACGCCGGATGCCCTCAAGCCCCTCGGCGAATGGCTACCACGTTACCGGGCCTTGCTGGTGGGGCCGGGGCTGGGTACGGACCCGGCCACCCGCGAGTTCGTGCAACGCCTGCTGGGGGTGGAGGGCGCGGAACCAGCGCGCCGGAACATCGGCTTCCTGGCCGGGCCGGTGACGGGTGGGCACACCCCCGCGTTCAACCTGCCGCCCACCGTCCTGGATGCCGATGGTCTGAACGCCCTGGCCGCCGTGGCCGATTGGCCGGCCCGCCTGAGCCGGGAACTGCGGCTGGTACTCACACCCCATGCCGGGGAGATGGCCCGCCTTGCCGGCCGCGAGGCTCCGGCCATCGAGGCCGAACGCATCGAGGCGGCCCGCCATTATGCCGTCGCCTGGGGCCAGGTGGTGGTCCTCAAGGGGGCGCACACCGTGGTGGCCGGGCCGGACGGACGGGTGCTGGTGAGTCCCTTCGCCAATCCCGCCCTGGCCACGGCCGGCACCGGCGATGTCCTGGCCGGGACCATCGTGGGCTTGCTGGCCCAGGGCCTGACTCTTTTCGACGCGGCCGTCTGCGGGGTCTATCTCCACGCCCAGGCCGGTGAGCGCGTGCGCGATGAGATGGGGGCAGCCGGCACCGTGGCCGATGACCTGCTGCCGCACCTGCCGGCGGTGATCCATGCTCTGAATGTAACTGCCAACTCTCCCGCAGGTTGGAGATTTTCTGGCCTGCGGGAGGATGCAGGGGCTACGCACCACGTCATCTTCACTGGCGGTAATCCACGTGGATCGGATCTCTGAGGTATGGCATCTGGTCAACCTGCTCCGCGAGCCGGGAACCAGGGTCGTGCTCACCGGCCAGCCGGGATGTGGCAAGACCACCCTGTGTCAGCAGGTCGTGGCGGGGGCGCGGGCCAGCGGCCTGCAAGTAGGGGGAGTGCTGGCGCCGGAGGTACGCCAGGCTGAGGATCGCGTGGGCTATCGAGTGGTGGATGTGAGCACCGGCTACGAACACCCCTTCGCCCGGTTACGCGGTCCAGAGCCAGCCGATGGTATCCCGGTGGGCCGTTATGTCCTTGACCCGACCGGGTTGGCCTTTGCCCGGGCGGCCCTGACCGAGGCTCAGGCAGAGTGTCAGCTCATAGTTATTGATGAGGTTGGCCCCTTGGAGCTGGCCGGTGGGGGACTGATGCCAGAGGTGCAGACCGTGCTGCGCGGGCCGGCCAGCGTGCTGGTCGTCGTGCGGCGTGGGTTGTTGACAGAGTTCCTGACCCGGTTCCTGGATCAACGTTTTCATATCCATGAACCGGCCAGCGAGTCCAGGAGGAGCTATCCACGCGCGGGGCGCACCCCGTGGCACTAAAATACGCCGGTGTGCTCGCGCGGGGTCTGCGACCCCGCGCCGGCGGCGGGTTACACTCCCGGTGGTCGCCGCCGCGAGCCAGGCCGGGGGGCTATTTTAGAGGGAGGTAGAATCCATGTCCGACCACCAAACCCTTGTGCTCATTGATGGTCACGCCTTGCTCCACCGTGCCTATCACGCCATCCCACCTCTCAGCACGCGCGCCGGCCAGACCACTAACGCCGTCTTTGGGTTCGTCACCATGCTCCTCAAGGCCCTGAATGAGCTGCAACCTACCCACATCGCGGTGGCCTTTGACCCGCCCGGCCCCACCTTTCGCCACCAGGAGTATAAGGAATACAAGGCCCATCGTCCTCCACCTTCTGACGATCTGCGCAGCCAGTTCGCCCTGGTCCGACGCCTGGTGCAGGCCTTTCGCATCCCCACCTACGAGGTTCCCGGTTATGAGGCGGATGATGTCCTGGGCACGTTGGCACGCCAGGCCACCCAGGCTGGTCTGGACACCATCATCGTCACCGGCGACCTGGATACCCTGCAACTGGTGGATGACCACGTGCGAGTCTATACCCCCAAAGGCCATTTCGCTGACACCATCACCTATGATGTCCCGGCCGTCCGCGAACGTTATGGCCTGGAGCCGCACCAACTGGCGGACTATCGCGGACTGAAGGGTGATCCCAGCGACAACATACCCGGCATCAAGGGTATCGGCGACAAGACGGCCGCCCGGCTCCTCCAGCAATTCGGCACGGTGGAGAACCTCTATGCCCATCTGGATCAGGTGCCGGCGCCGGTGCGGGAGAAACTGGCCGGCCAGGAGGAACAGGCCCGGCAAAGCACGCGCCTGGCTACCATCGTCACCGACGTGCCGGTGACCCTGGACCTTGATGCCTGCCGTGTGAGCGAATACGACCGCGAAGCCGTGTTGGAAATGTTCCGCGAACTGGAGTTTCGCAGCCTGGTGGAGCGGCTGCCCGGCCCTCCTCCTGGGGCCGACATAGCCCGCGACACTGCCCATCCTGTCCAGATGGCCCTCTTTGGCCCGGAGGAGGTCGGCAGGTCCGGCCCGGCCTTTGCCCTGACTCCCCGCTCGCTCCGGGCCACCGGGGCCACAACCATGCCGCCGGTAATCGTCATTCTGACAGAGGAAGAACTATCCACCCTGGCCGATCGCTTGGCCGCCAGCGCGTCCTTCTGCATTGACGTGGAGACTACCGCGCCAGAGGCGATGCTCGCTGACCTGGTAGGCATCGCGCTGGCCCTTTCGCCAGCGGAGAAGTATTACCTGCCCCTCGGCCATCCCACCCCGCCGGCGCAATTGCCTCTGGACGTGGTCCGGCGTCACCTGGGACCAGTCCTGGCCAACCCGACTATCGGCAAGGTCGCCCACAACGCCAAGTATGACTCGACTGTGCTGGCCCGTCACGGGTTGCCGGTGGCCGGCGTGACGTATGACACTATGATCGCCGCCTACTTGTTGGGCGAAAAGGGCCTGGGCCTCAAGGACCTGGCTTTCACCCGGCTGGGCGTGGAGATGACCCCCATCACCGACCTGATCGGCAAGGGTAAAGGGCAGATCACCATGGCCCAGGTGCCGGTGGAATCTGCCGTCCTCTACGCCGGAGCCGATGTGGAGATGACCCTGCGCCTGCAAGAGTTCTTCACCCCTCGCCTGCACGAGGAGGGCCTGTGGGAGCTGTTCCAGGACGTGGAGATGCCACTGGTGCATGTCCTTACGGTCATGGAGATGAATGGAGTGCTGCTGGATACGGCCCGGCTCGCCGCCTTTTCCCGCGAGCTGGCGGAACAGATCGCCGCTCTGGAAGATCGCATCTACGCCGCGGCCGGCGCGCCGTTCAACATCAACTCCACCCAGCAGCTCGGGCAGGTGCTCTTTGAGCGTCTCAAGTTGCCCGGGGCCCGGCGTACCAAGACCGGCTATTCCACCGCCGCTGATGTGCTGGAGAGCCTGCGCGACAAACACGAGATCGTGCAATACCTGCTTGACTACCGCCAGCTCACCAAGCTCAGGTCCACCTACGTGGATGCCCTGCCGGCACTGGTGAACCCGCATACCGGCCGCGTCCACACCTCGTTCAACCAGACGGTGGCGACCACCGGCCGGCTGTCTTCCAGCGACCCGAACTTGCAGAACATCCCGGCTCGCACCGAGCTGGGCCGTCAGGTCCGGGCCGCCTTTATCGCGCCGCCGGGCCGGGTGTTGCTCTCGGCCGACTATTCCCAGGTGGAGTTGCGTATCCTGGCCCACATCTGCGGCGACGAGGCCCTGCGCGCCGCCTTTGCGCGAGGGGAAGACATCCACGCCGCTACCGCCGCCACGATCTTTAAAGTGCCCCTTGAGGCGATCACCAAGGCCCAGCGATCAATGGCTAAAGCCATCAATTTTGGCATCATCTATGGTATGAGCGAATACGGCCTGGCCCAACGCATCAATGTGACGCCGGAGGAGGCTGCCCGCTACATCGCCGACTACCTGGGCCAGTATCCCCGGGTCAAAGACTACCTGGACCGGACCATCCGCCAGGCTCGCCAGCAGGGTTACGTCACTACGCTCCTGGGCCGGCGCCGCTACGTGCCGGAGCTTCAGTCGCCCAACAAAACCCTGCAGGGGGCCGGAGAGCGTATGGCCGTTAACCACCCGATCCAGGGCACAGCAGCGGACATCATCAAGGTGGCGATGGTGCGGCTACAGCGGGCCATTGAGGACCGGGGCCTGGATAGTCGGCTCATCTTGCAGGTGCATGATGAACTGGTATTGGAAGTGCCCCGTGAGGAACTGGACACCGTCGTCCCGTTAGTGGTGAAAGTGATGGAGGGCGCGTTCGAGATGACGCCGCCCCTCAAGGTGGACGTGAGCGTGGGGGAGAACTGGGAGGAGATGGAACCTCTAGCCCACGCTGCTCCAGGGTAATTGCTCACCCTCCCGCAGGTGGGGAGGGAACGAGGGGGTCTGTGACCCGCGTTTCTCGGCGGTCAGTGCGACAGACCGCCGGGGAGCACGAATTTCCATCTACTGAGGCTACAGAAGCGTCAGAAGATTCAGCCAGACCGTCACCGTGAAGATGCTGGCGATAGTGGTCACGAACACGCTGAGGGTGACGAAGGAGGCGTCGGCCTCGAACTCGGTGGCCAGGACAGTGGTCATCACCGCCGTGGGCATCGCGCTCTCCAGGACCACCACATTGCGCGCCAGGCTGTTCAGCCCCAAAGCCCAGGCAATGACCAGGGCCAGGGCCGGGGCCAGGCATAGTCGCCCCACCGTGACCCCGGTCAGCGCTGGCAGATGGAGCGTGCGCCGCTGCATGAGGAACGCCTGGGCCAACTGGATGCCCATGACGACGAGGAACGTGGGCACGGCGCCCTGGCCGAGCAGGTGGATCGCCTGGAACAACGGCTCCGGCAGGGTCAGGTCAAGCAGATTGACGGCCAACCCCAGCCCGGCGGCGTAGACCAGGGGGACCCCGGCCACCCGGCGCAGGGCCAGCCAGACCGAGGCCTGGCCTCTGGCCGCCAGGTAGACGCCCAGCGTGGCGCTGAGGGTGGCGCTGACGGTGAAATAGAGCACCGCCCGGGCCAGACCCGCCGCCCCAAAGGCGAACTGCGTGGCCGGCAGGCCGTAATTGCCGGCATTCATGAGCAGAAAAGCCATAAGGAATGAGCCTCGGGTCGGCCCGGCCAGCCGTGGCAGTCGGGTAGCCACCGCCCCGATAACCCAGAGCACAGCCGTGGTCAGGAGCAGCGTCGCGGCGATCTGAGCATATTCCTCACCCCCGACGGCCGAGCGCGACAGGGAATCGAACACCAAAGCCGGGCTGAACAGATAAAAGGCCAGCCGCGAGATGACCCGCACATCCAGGCGCAACCGGAACTGCGCCAGGGTCGCCACACCAGCCACGAGCATGATCGGCAGGATCACAGTGAACAGAAACGTCATATATGGTCTCGCTGATCCGCGAATCCGCCTGACCAGGCGTGTCGGATTACAGGATGATAGGCGTCATTATACCTCCATCTGCCCGAATTGGCAAGGTGTCGAATATGGCCGGGCGTAAAGGGCTGACCTTACCGGGTAAGCTGAAGGAGCAGCGTCCGATGATGCGCCAGCTCCTCTTTGCCGGGCTGCTCGTGGTGCTCCTGGCTGGCATCCTGTCTTACCAGTTCCTCACCAGTCGGGTGGCCCTGGAAGTGGGGCAGGTGTGTCGCCAGGACATCCGTGCTCCCAAATCTATCACCTATCAGAGCCAGATCCTGACCGCGCGGGAGCGTGACCGGGCCGCCGCGGCCGTGAGCGATGTATATGACTATGACCGTAATATTGCGTCCCGCCAGGTGACCAGGGCCCGAAGCACCTGTGACTATCTCAGCCAGTTGCGCCAAGACACCAGCCTGCCGGTCAACCGCAAAGTGGAGCTGGTTGCCGCCCGGGAGGACCTGATCCTCTCCACCGCCGTGATCAGCGATATCCTCACGGTGACGGACATCACCTGGTATCCAGCGGTGACCGAGACCCTGCGTCTGACCGAAGTCATCATGGGCCAGCGTATCCGCCCCTATCTGCTGAACGAGGCCAAAGCCCGCATTCCCGAACTGCTGGACAAGAGTGCCGGGTTCACCCGCACGCAGACGCGCATCATCACCGAGTTGACCCCCAATTTCATCGTGGCCAATGAGAACTTTGACCCGGCCACCACTGCTGCGGCGCGCCGGGCGGCCCGGGAAGCCGTCAAGCCGGTCTACCACACCATCGAGGACGGGCAGATCATCATCCGTGACGGTGAAGTGGTAACTGACCTGGTGCTCGAGGAACTACAGGCCCTGGACCTGCTCCACACCGGCGTGAACTGGTCCCAGATCGGCGCGGCGGCCTTGTTGGTGGTCCTCCTGGTCATCACCCTCACGGCTTATATGGCTCATTTCCACGCCGATCTCTGGGCCTCGAATCGCCGGCCGATCCTGTTGGGGTTGATCATCCTGGTGAATGCCCTGGCCCTGGAGCTGGCCTTGCCCCAACATATAATCTGGCCGTATATCCTGTACGTCTTTCCCTTCGCTGCCGCCCCCATGCTGGTCGCTGTGCTCCTGGATGGCCAGTTGGCGCTGTTCATCAGCGTGTTCAATGCGGCGTTGGTGGGCTTTATCGCCAACGGCTCCCTGGAATCGGCGATGATCTGCGCCCTGGCGGGCATGGTGGCGGCGCTCCTGGTACGCCAGGCCCGCCGTCTGAATCGCTTTATCTGGGCCGGGCTGGCGGCGGCGGTCGCGGCCCTGGCGACCATCCTGGTGTTTCGCGTCCCGGCCCAGGTCTATGTGCCCGCCACATTTCTGGCCCTGGCCCTGGCCAGCCTGGTGAGTGGTATCCTGGCGGCGATGCTGGCTATGGGCAGCTTTTACATCCTGGGTACGCTGTTCGACATCACCACCACCTTGCGTCTGTTAGAGTTGGCGAACCCGGACCAGCCCCTGCTCAAACGCCTGCTGGTGGAGGCGCCCGGCACTTATAATCACAGCCTGCTGGTGAGCAATCTGGCCGAACGGGCCGCCGAGCAGATCGGGGCCGACGCGCTCCTGGCCCGCGTCGGCGGTTACTACCACGACATCGGCAAGGTGCTGCGCCCCTACTTTTTCGTGGAGAATCAGTTGGAAGGCCAGAATGTCCACGAGCAACTCGACCCGCTCTCCAGCGCCAGGGTGATCATCAGCCATGTGACCGATGGTCTGGCCCTGGCACGTAAGCAACGGTTGCCACAACGCATCCAGGATTTCATCGCCCAGCACCACGGCACCAGCCTGGTTACCTACTTTTACCACCAGGCGTGCAACGAGAGCGCGAACGGCGTGGTGGATGCCGAGCCATTCCGCTACCCCGGCCCCCGGCCCCAGACCCGCGAGACCGCCATCGTGATGCTGGCCGATGGGGCCGAGTCCATCGTGCGCGCCAGCCGGGAACATACTCCAGATGAGATTGATCGGCTGGTATACAATATCATCAACAAACGCCTGGCCGAAGGCGAATTGGACGAGAGCAATCTGACCTTGCAGGACCTCACGCGCATTCGCCACGCCTTTGTGGATGTGCTTCAGGGGATGTTCCACCCCCGTATCGAATATCCAAAACTGATCCGGCCAGTACAGCGCAGCGCCAGCGCGCCCTTTTTGGAAGGGGCAGCAGAGAACGACCAGCAGACATGGGCGATATCCCCGGAGGCGAGATGAGCCTGGAACTCGACATCCAGATAGATACGGCCCTGGCAGCGCAGATAGACGAGGAGTTGTTGCAGCGGGTCGTGAGAGAGACCCTCAATGCGGAAGGCGTGAGCGACCCGGTGGAGTTGGGCCTGGTGGTGGTGGATGATGCGCGCATGCAGGCCCTGAATCGCCAGTATCTGGGGCATGATTGGCCCACGGATGTCCTGGCTTTTGGGCTGGAAGACGGGACGCCGGGCTTTGTGTTGCCGCCGGACGGTGTGCGTCATCTGGGGGACGTGGTGGTGAGCTATCCCCAGGCCGTGGAGCAGGCGGCCGAACAGGGGCACCCGGTGGACCAGGAACTGGCCTGCCTGGTAGTCCATGGGGTCCTGCACCTGCTGGGCTATAATGACCAGACGCCAGCCGGGCACGACGATATGATGCGCCGTATGGCGGCCATCGTAGGGCGAGTCTGCCAGGGGTAAAATCATGTCCCAGCGGGATACCCATGGACCGGCCACCACTGAGGAGAAATGGGCTGGTCGGCTGCGCCACCGGGGTCTGCGCTTACTCCTGCCCGCGGCCAGTCTGGACTATCTGGTACCGCTTCTGGTCTTTGCCGAACGCGAGAGCGAGGGCCTGCTCCACAGCTTCCGCTATGCCTTTGCCGGGCTGTGGTATGCCCTGCGCACCCAGCGCAACCTGCGGATCCACCTGACCGCAGCCTTCCTGGTCATATTGATGGGGGCATTGCTGGGAGTATCCCCAGTCGAGTGGGCTATCCTGGCTCTTACCATCGGCGCGGTGATCGCCGCCGAGCTGTTCAACACCGTGATCGAAGCCCTGGTCAACCTGGTCTCGCCGGAATGGCATCCCCTGGCCAGGGTCGCCAAAGACGTGGCGGCGGCGGCGGTACTGTGCCTGGCCTTCGTGGCTGTAGCCGTTGGTCTGGCAATTTTCATACCCCACTGGGGCGAGTGGCTGGCCTGGTTGCTGAAGTGGCTGGTGGGGGATTTAGGGGTTGGGCTGTAGTCGCTTTCGCGCCCGGCGGTCTATCGCACTGACCACCGGGCACGAAGCACGGGACAGAACACGGGGCTGGCGTCCCCGTGACATTAGCTGGAAGAGTGCACCAGCTCAGTAGCCTTTCAGAATGAGAGGCAGGAACAAGCGATATGGATACACGGGAACGATATATTCATCCGCGCCGATGTCCACGCGGGCACCCTGGGGCCGCGTATCACCGTCAATGTCGGTGGGTGGGGCTGGGGGTACGCCGGCCGGGTTGCCGGCATCAATGGCCGCCGAGCCGGCCTGGAGGTGATAATCACCCGCAGCCGGGTCCACAAAGCGCGGGTCGCCGTAGACTGGATGGGTATTGCTGATGGCTCCCGCGCCACCGATGTCTGCACTGTTGTTGGCCCATAGCGTGTAGCTGGCTGTCGCGCTGCCACTGCCACCCCCGTACTGGTAGAGACCCACAGTATGGCTGGCGATGATGGTGTTCGTCACGCTGAGCGAGGCATAAATGTCAACCGAGATACCCCGGCCCCACGGTGTGCCACTTCTGGCGATGGTATTGTTGATGAGGCTCGCATGGCCGGGATAGCTATAAGATCCTTCCACAAAGATCCCCTGCCCATCGAAGGTCTCGTTGTCTGCCAGGACTGAATTGACAATGATCACTGTGCCCCGGCAGAGCGCGATCCCGCCGCCCCAGCCAGCCCCATTGGGGTTGGAACACGCATCGTTGCCCCTGATCATATTGCTATCCAGAATGGTTTTGTCAGGGCTGTAGAGATAGATGCCTCCGCCCAGGCCGTAATCATCTGAAGTGGTATATTGTATTGCACTCACTACATTGCTGCCCACCAGGCCGGTGTAGAGACCACTGAGGTATAGGCCCCCACCGTAGCCATCGTGGGCGCTGCTGGCCGTGTTGTGGTGCACAAGGTTGCCGGTCACCGCGATATAGGAACCACTGATGTACATGCCCCCGCCTTCGCCGTCCCACCCAGCACCAGCCAGGTTGTTATACACCGTGTTGCTGCACACGATGGCGTGATCGCTGAGCCACCACAAGAGCAGCCCTCCACCGAATCCAGAGTGGTTGGTGCTGGCCGTGTTGCTGTAAATGGTGTTACTGATGACCACAGTATAACTGCTTTCACCAACGCATATGCCACCGCCGTATCCCGAACTCACTCCGGCGGCAGCCGTGTTGTGTGCCACCACGTTATCGCGTAGAGTCACCCCGTGACTCTGGCGAACTATGATCCCCCCTCCGCTACCTCCGCCGAGACCACCCCGATTGCCCTGAATGAGGTTTCCCTCGATGAGGGCGCTGTGGCTCTCGTACAGAGCGATACCCCCGCCGGCCCCGCTGAACCAGGCATCATCGGAGGCTATGTTTCCGCTGATGACGTTGTGGGCGATGATGGGACTGGCATTTTCGCTGTAGACACCGCCCCCGGCGTACCCGATGGGGCTTGCCTGGCCGGTTGCATTGCCGTGGACGATGGTGAACCCGTCCACCGTGGGCGTGCATGGGCCGGTGATACGAACCACACGCCCGGCTCCGTTTCCGTCAATGGTCGTCACGTAGACGGCCGGGTCCCGCGCCAGCCAATCGCTCCGCCAGCCGCCCTCCAGGGTGACGCTCTTGGTGATGACCAGATTCTCCGTGTATGTGCCCTGGGCCACCTGGATGGTGTCGCCATCGGCTGCCGCGTTGATGGCCGCCTGGATGGTGGTGTGGTCGCCGGGCACTTTGATGATGCCTTTGCTGATTCCCTGAGCCTGCACCTGGGGGCCAGGGCGCAAAGCCAGGGCGATCAGCAGCACAAACAGAACCACCACGCCGCAGGCCAGCGTGATTCGTGTCGCTTGTATGCGTTTCATCCCTTGTTACCTCCTTTGAATTCCCTGGTAGATGGTTATTTCACGCGATCCTGGTTTCCTCGCCCGTGGCCGGGTCCACACACAGGTTCCCCAGACCCAGTTCTCGCACTGCCGTGGGTAGCTCCGCACCTGGCGGGGCCAGCACCTCCAGCATCGCCGCCGCCACCTCGACCCCTTGAATTGACCCCAAGGCCAGCACAAACCCACTGCCATCCAATAACCCCACTACCTGCCTGCGCCGGACCCGGAGCTGACCATCCCACAGGATCAGCTCGCGCAACGGCAACCGCATCACCACCGCCTCGGCGAAGTAGTCGCGCCAGCGGGCTTGCCGGGCCTGGATGCGCTGGTTTTGGACCCGGGGCACGGCCAGCGGGGAGACTGCCTGCTCGATGAGGCGCACCCGGCCGTCGCGCCGCAATGGGGCCACGATGGGGTCCAGTTCCCGCCCCTGGGCCAAAGCTACCACCACGGCTGGCCGCAACAGCTCGATCTTCCAGCGTTTCAGGGCCACGCCCCCGGCCTCTGGGTCCACCAGACCGGTGGTATCCACTACAATGGTCTCTGCTCCTGAGGCCAGGGCCTGTTGTTGCAGCCGATATGCCCCCACGATGAGCGGGAGAAAGTACCCCCGGGGTGAGATGGAGCCGACGAAGCGATGCCACCGGCGGCCCGGTTCCGTCGAGACGCGCAGGCCAATGGTAGTGGGCGGCCCCAGCGTACCCTGGCCCACATCCAGGTCCAGGTGAGCCACGCACGGGCGACCAGCCGCCACCAGGGCGTCGAACAGGGTATGAGCCAGGGTGGTCTTGCCGCTGTCCGTCTCGCCCAGGAGCAGGATCGTGCCGTGCAGGTTGTCTAACTCAAGCAGCAGGGGGTTCGGGTTCATAGGGAGAACACGGACGCTTCGCGCAGGGAAGTAACGGCTTCGTCCATTCGTCTAGCCGTCCATTCGTCCATTCATCCATTCACCCTGGGAGCACCAGCCGCAGGGCCATGCGGGCGATGCGCGGCAGGTCGCGCCAGGTCTGTCCGCGCGTCAGCGTTCGGAGGATGCGTCGGGGCCGCATGTAGAACCGGCGATACGCCTGGTGCCATTTGCGCTCTTGCAGTTCTGCCGTCACCGTCCCCATCTCGTAGCGGGCCTTCCCCTCGAAGAAGGCGTAATCCTCCCAATCGTTCACCAGCAGCCGGCCGTCACCCTCCTGGATCTGCTGATGGACCCGGGTGCCGGGGAACGGCGTGAGCATGGAGAAATTCGCCACCAGTGGGTCCAGCTCGATGGCGAAGCGGATGGTCTCCTCCATCGTCTCTTCGGTCTCGCCGGGCAGCCCGATGATGAAAAAGCCGATGGTCTCCAGCCCCACGTCTTTGGCCGCCCGGAACGCCGCCCGAATCTGGTCCAGGGTCAGGTGCTTGTTGATACTGTCCAGGATAGCCTGGTTGCCGCTCTCCACGCCAAAGGCGGTACGCTTGCAGCCGGCGGCTTTCATGTGGGCCAGGAGTTCCCGGTCGGCCAGGTTGGCCCGAATGCCGTTGATCATGATCCAGGGCACGTGGTTCAGACCCTCAGCGATGAGGAGATCACAGATTTCATGGACGCGCCGACGCTGGATGTTGAACGAGTCGTCCAGCACGCCGATCTCCTGCGCCCCCAGGTCACGGACCAGATGACGCCACTCGGCCACCACGTGCTCCGGTGAGCGGACCCGGTAACGTTGTGGATAGATGGATTGGGAGCAATAGGAACAGCGATATGGACAACCCCGCGAGGTCATGATGCTGAAGCTCTTGGAGCCGTCTACCGTGTCCAGGGTGGGTTGCAAGTTGGTGTATTCAGACATGCGGAACAGGCTGTAATCGGCGAAGGGCAGCGTGTCCAGGTCCTTGATGGGGGGGCGGTCGGGATTGTGGACGATGGAACCATCCGGGGCCTGGAAGGAAATGCCGGGCACCCGGCAGATTGCAGATTGCAGATTGCAGATTGCAGCCTGCTCCTCCGTTCCCCCGCTCCTCCGCTCCTCTGCCTCCTGCAACACGTCGCACAATTCCCGCCACGTCTCCTCGCCCTCGCCGCGCACGACGATGTCTACCTCCGGCCGGGCCACGCTCTCCTCTGGCAGCACGGACGGGTGCGGGCCACCCAGAACAATCGGGATAGTCGCATCCACCGACTTGACCTCTTGGGCGGCGCGCCAGGCGGCTTTGATCTGGGTGGTGTTGGCGGTGATGCCTACCACGTGGGGTTGCCAGGCGCGGACCACGTCGGCCAGGGGCGTGGTCTCCACGTCAGCATCGTAGACCCGGGGTTCGTCGCCGCGCTGGCGGGACACGGCCCCAATGTAGGCCAGCCCCAGCGAGGGCTGGGTGCGCACGTCAATGGGTAGCTTGGACCTGGGGTTGATGAGCAGGACTCTCATGTGGTCTCCGGGGGCTGAGCGTTGTTCGGGTATAGGAGCGCATCAATCTCGCGCAGCACATCCGCTCACTGGCTCCGAACCCGCATGAACTGCCAGACCGTGCGCACCCATTCGCTCAGGGACAGGTGTAGGGGCTGGATGCGTTGTTTCAGCGCGATGCCCTTCCAGAGCTTATAGACGAACCAAAAGGCCGGGTTAGGCGGCAGTTTGATGAGCTGCCGGGTCAGCGGGCGCAGGAACGGGAACTCGACGGTGACGCCCAGGAGCTTCTGGAGGTTTTCGATCTGGTGCTTTTCGCCGGGCGGGAAGCGGAGCGCGCTCACGTCGCTCACGCTGTCCGATACGCAGTCGAAATCGCCCAGCATATAGCCCTCTTGCAGGGCGAATTCGCCCAGGTCCGTCTTGGGGTAAGGCTGGTAGATAAAGACGTTGGCGTAGGCCGGGCGCAGCCGGACGTTGAACTCCAGGGTTTCCCAATCCGTGGCGAGCGTGCCGGTGGGCAGGCCCACCATGTTGTTGGTCATGAACCGGATGCCGTGCCGCCGCAAGGTGTCGCAGGCAGAGATGATCTCCTCTTTGGACATGTTGCGCTTGAGCACCCGGTTGCGCAAGTCATCGTTGCCGGCCTCCACGCCCAGGCTCACGCTCACGCACCCGGCCTGTTTCAGTATCTCGGCCATGCGCTCATCCACCAGGTTAGCCCGCACCTGGCACCAGAAGGGCACGCCCACCGCCTGGGGGTATCTGGCTGCAAACTCCTCCAGCCACTGGGGCAACATGCTGAACGTATCGTCGGTAAAGATGACAAAGCGATAAGGGTAGGTCTCCTGGACCTGCTGCATCTCTGTCAGGAGGTTATCCACGCTGCGCCGGCGCACGCGCTTGCCCTTGTCGCGGTACAGTTGCCCGTAGGCGTGATTGAAGCAGAACGAGCAGTTGTACGGGCAGCCCCGCCCGGCCAGGAAGGGCTTGATGGGGCTGGTACGACTGGGCGGGTGCGCATCGTAGAGGGGCTGGCGGTCGGGCAGGGGCAGGGTGTCCAGGTCCTCGACCAGGGGGCGTAGCTCGTTCCGGTATATCTGCCCGTCCTGTTTGATCCACCAATTGGGGATGTCCGTGAGCGAACGTTTGCCCGCCAGGGCCCCGGCCAGGTCCACGATGGCATATTCCCCCTCGCCGATGCAGACCCCATCCACGCCATCCTCCTCGACGAGTTCCGGGAAGAAGGTGGGGTGCGGCCCGCCAAAGACTGAGAAAACGCCCGGTACGGCCTCCCGGATGGCGCGGTTCAGTTCCAGGTAATACTTCTGCGTGCCGGTGTAGACCGTGTAGCCCACCACCTGCGGCCGGTAGGAGCGGGCCACGGCCACCGGGTCCTCCTCCGTGGCGACGACCATCCGCACGTCGTGGCCGGCCTCCTTCAGCATGGCCGAGAGGTACGCCAGGCCCATCGGCTCGTTGTCAATAGCTTTGATGGCGAACAGGATACGCAAAGTTTTATCTCTCCTTGCCACCCGGTGTGGGAATAGACAGGAGTATTTACCACAAAGGTGGCAGGTAGTTACCTACTGGGCAGTTATCCGATACTCGTATGGCGCCCACGCGGAGGCGAACGGCGTGCGGGCGGCGATGACCAATACGGCCCAGCGGTCTCCACCGAGCTGCTCGATCGTGATCGAGCCGGTGTTGTCAGTGTTAAGCCTCATCCGGCGCACAGCCGTGGCCTTGTCCCCGGCGAACTCGATGACCTGAACAGTCCATCCCTGCGGCAGCAGGGGCGTGATACGCACAAACCCCTCGCCGGTCCAGCCATCACTGCCGGTCTCGGCATCGTGCTGGTAGCCGATTTCGGCGATAGTGATGTCGTCGAGGGCATAGCCGGGGACCGGCTGGCCCAGGAAGGTGAATACCTCGAAACGTACCTGGACCCGGCGTCCGGCGTATGACGACAGGTCTACCGTGTGCTGGACCCAACGGGCTATGTCGCCGCCACTGCTGCGCCCAGACAATTGCCGGCCGATCTGTTCCCAGGTCCGGCCGCCGTCGGTGGAGACGGACCAGTAGCCTTGCATCTTGGAGCCGGTGCTCATCTCCGTGTCGTACCACATCCAGGCTTTCAGTTGGGGACGGCGGGCATTGGTCAGGTCAAAGGTGCGCGTGAGTTTGGGGTTCAGCATGTCGCCCCAGCCGAACCACCAGACCTTGTTTCCGCTGTGAGCCTGGCCTGGGCCGAGGGGGACGATGGTGGAGCCGGTAAAGTCAATCCGCAGGTTGACTGGGTTGCCGAGAGAAGGAGGGGGGTCTAGCTTGATGTAATCGGCGGCGTACTGGTGTACGTCGGTGTGCTCCTGGGCCGGGTAAGAGCGGTGGGCCTGGGCAAAGCGGGGCCGGATGACATCCACGTCGGCGGGGTAGGCATAGCGGGGGTCCAGTGCCGGGTCGTTAACGAAATTGGCGATGACCCAATCATCAAAGAGGTCGTCGAAGGTGAGGTTTTGGGAAGCCAGCAGCCGGTCAAAGCTGGCTGTCCCCCGGCCCTCGCCGGAGGCGATCTGTTGGGTCATCTCGCGGCCAAAACGGCCCAGGAAGTAGGCCATGAACAGGAAGGATTTGCCATAGTGGGGGGTGCGTGTTTCCAGTCCCTGGTCAAAGGCGTTGAGTTGCAAATCGGGGTAACGCCCAAAGGCGATGGCCCGGTCCGTGGGGTCCATGCCCAGCAGGTATTTAGCCAGGTCGGCGCAACCCTCGTCCAGCCACAGGTCATCGCCGGGCTTGTTGTACCAGTGGATCATGTGCTGGAATTCGTGGGCCAGGGTGCCGTAATAGGTATCGCTGCCCGGCGGGGCCTGGGCGGCATTCATGAAGAACATCTCTTTTTCGTTGCTGGAGGAGATGACGTCCTTGATATATTCGTTGCTGGCGGAAAAGTAGCCGCCCACGTTGGGGATGTCACCGTTGAAGAGGTGGATATGCACATCCTTGTCCACGCCGGGGGTCCATTCGCTACCAAAGAACGAGCGGTCCCGCTCGTAGATTTCGTTCTCGAACTTGTCTGTGGCCGCTTTCAAGTCGTCCAGGTTGAGGTTGACACCTTTCTCGACCCAGGCCCGGGCGTGAGGCGTCTCGTAGACCAGCGTGGCTTCCACCTGCACTTGCCTGCTCTTCTTCGACACATAGAACTTTTCTGTGTCGCCGATCCGGTACTGGGGGGCGGTGGTCAATGTGCGGGGCTTGTCCGGCGAGAGACCTTCCAGCCGGATCGCCATATCGTGGTAATCGGTGGCCGGGGCCGCGCCATGCTGGATCAGGGTGGTCAGGGCTTCGCTGGCGGCGGCGGGTACGGTTTCCCGGCGCACAGCCTGGAGGACATGGGCTGGCTCGCCGCCGACGCCGGGGTCGCCTTTCCAGTCCGCGCCAGGCCCAAAGAGGGCCACGTCGTCAAAGTAGGCCACTGAGGGCGGGACGTCATAAGTCGCGGCAGCCAGACCTACCCGGCCCTTGGCCAGGCCGGTCACGGCCTGGGCGGTCAGGGCTTTGCCATTGGCGTAGACGCGCACCTCATCGCCCTGCACCTCCACGCGCAGGAGGTTGCTCAACTCGCCTTGTTTCAGCGCGTCGGAAGCCGTCCAGGGGTGGATCACCTGCCAGACGCCGGCGGCTCGCCGCAGGATGGTATATCGCCCTTCGGCGGTGACGAAAAAGGCCCACAGGTTATCATCATTCTGGTAACAGAAGATGATGCCATAAGGGTTGCGCACGTCGCCGCCACTTTGGCGGGCCTTGACCGCGATGGCGAACTCGCGGACGTTGCCCGGCGTGCTGGCCCAGTAGACGGCGTTGGCGATCTTGGCGGTGATGCGGTATTGGCCGTTGGCATAACCGGCCGCGCCGGCGTCGTTCTCGCTGACCTCCCAGCCGCTCAGCTCGTCACTGAAATCGTCGCGGTAGATGAGCCACAGGCTGGGGAACTTGAGGGTCGGTAACGCGCCCAGGGATTGACCCCGGCCCGCCTGCGTGCCGACAAAGTTCTTGCGGATGAAATCCTTGTCTCGGACCCAGCCACCGGCCTCGTTGTCATAGACCAGGACAGTGTAGTGCAGGTCGTGGGCCCCGAGCCGGCCGTCTACCCAATCGCGGAAGTCACGAGCCAGCACCTCAAAGACGATGGAATAGCGATTTTTGTAGACTACTACGCTCCAGAGAGTGGTGGCCTGGGGATAAGCCTGGGCCAGGGCATACCAGCCGTGGACCACCTGGGCCTTGCCGTCCTCGTCAAAGGTCCCGGAGACCATGTCCATGAAAACCTGGGCGGTGGTCTCATTATATAGCCGCACCCGGCGGACCTTGTAGCCCAGGCTTTCCAGGTAGACCTGCACCTCAGTGGCCGGGTCGGTGGATTGAGGATTGGCGATTGTAGATTGGATTGCGGATTGTGGATTGAATCCTAAGTCGGCCGGTGTCCACAGGTTCATCACCAGGACGAAGGGCAGTGCAATGGCGAGCAAGGCGCGAGAGTTCATGAGAACCTCTTTCTAGCCCAGCATTCTGTGAGTCTGAGCACCGGCGAGACGGCCTCGATTTTTTATTCCCTCAGCTAAGAGACGGGGCCGGGCTCGCCAGGGCCTGCAACTCACGATAAGTCAGAGTCCACGTGGTGGACTGGTATAGTTTCATCAGCCCGTCCAGGAACGACAACGGGATCACTAACACCAGGATAAAGATCGGCAGGCCAACAGCCGCGGCCAGGATCCAGGGTGTTCCCCCCTGGTCACCTATGACCAGGTTGACCAGCCCACCTACCAGGAGCGCCGGGATGGCGGCGATGATCCCACCCAGGACTATCAGCAGCAATGCCACCGGGATCATCAGCAGCGACCAGATCAGGGCCAGGCCCACGGTGATCAGCCACATGATCAGCACATCTTTCAAGTGCTGTCGCACAAAGATATAACCCTGCCGGATCGAGTCTACGACCCCCAGCCCTTCCAGGATGCAGGTCCGCCAGAACAAGCCGCGCAGTATAGACAAGACCGCACTGACGATGATGCTGAGCAGCATAAGCAGGAAGAAGAGGCAGGCCGTGATCCCGGTGCCGATGACCCGAATGGCATCGTTATCCACCAGCCAGGCCAGTAACGGGATAGCTGCCAGGAGAAACAGCAGCAAGAACACCACGGCCACCGGCACATTGATCAGCAGATCGATCAGGAACAGGCGCAGCGCAGACCGTGACCACCCCAGGCGGAACCCCTGACGAAAGCCGTGCTTCTCGCCGGTCTTCTCGTGATCATCCACCAGGCGGATCAGCGCCGTCTCCACCACATAACGCAATATGGCGAAGACGATGGCCAGCACCAGGCCCAGGCATAACAAAGCAGCGATCACCGTTACTACCACCCCCAGGACTTCTGACGGGATCTGGGGGGCAGGGCCCCGGCCACCGGGTGGGAAAGCCCCGCCGGTGGGGGACTGAAACGACGTTCGAAAGCCACTGCTGCCTCCCTCGCCAGAGACCAGGGCAAGGATAAAGCCGAATGCCCACAACACACGATAGTTCCAGAGGATGTTCCAGGCCCGCTTTAATACCTTCATGTAGTCCATGGCTTGTATGCTCCTTTCTTTATTTG
>Ga0209162_1001075_pt1 | contig 28093 bp, 21 predicted proteins | sample YNPNPMetaG_FD_187121 | JGI IMG/M metagenome (GOLD analysis project Ga0209162, IMG submission 187121) | Anoxygenic and chlorotrophic microbial mat microbial communities from Yellowstone National Park, USA - YNP NP MetaG (SPAdes) (version 2) ...
GCAACTGGTGCGAAGGCCTCACCAGCTACCTGGCCGATTATCTCTACAAGGAAAAGGCTGGCAAAGGGCCTCAATACCGCAAGGAACTGCTTGTCAACTATCAAAGTTATGTCCACACAGGCATGGCCATTACAGAGTTTAGATGGGGGCAAGACAAGCTGCACAGGGCAGTGGGCTATGGCAAAACCGCCATGCTCTTTCACATGCTGCGAAGAGAGGTGGGAGACGAGGCCTTTTACAAGGCCATTCGACTCTTCTACCAAGAGAATCGCTTTCAATATGCCTCCTGGGATGAGATCAAAAGGGCATTTGAGCAGGTATCTGCCAAGGACCTAAAGGGCTTTTGGGAACAGTGGCTCACACGCAAGGACATCCCTGTGCTGGAAGGCACATTGGAACAACGGGGTGAGGAGGTGCGCCTGGTCGTCACACAAAAAACAGATCCACCCTACACACTTACGCTTCCAGTGTTGATTAAGACAAAGGAACAAGAGATCAGATGGCAGGTGACCATCAGCCAGAGGCAAGAACGCATTGCCCTTCCCCAACAGGCCATAGAGGCAGTTATAATAGACCCAGACTTCGAGCTCATACGCAACCTTTCAGCCTCTGAATTGCCACCGGTGCTTTCTCGTATCTTCGGGGCACCCAACAGGTACTTTGTAAAGACAGATCCCCTCTATGACAGGCTGGCAGAGGCCCTGAAGGCAGATGGTTTTGTGGAGCTACCTCCTAAACATGCGCCGGAATGGGGCAAGGGTTCCATTTTATGGCTTGGGGAACCCACTGTTGAGTTTGTAAGGATCTTTGGGGAATCGTCTTTGCCCAAGAATCAGGATAAGACCAGAACAGGTGCCTCAATAGAGGTAAAAAACAACCCATTGGCCCATTCCTTTTGCCTGGGTCTGGTTCAGGCATCCTCTGCCCGCCACGTTGACCTACTGCTGCCCAGACTCTCACACCTCGGGCAGTACAGCACCATACTTATGGACAACGACGGAAAACTAATACTGAAAGAGACAAAAAACACTGAAAACGGTATAAAAGCAGAAATAGACACTGGTATCGATGTCATTGATGCCAAGGCCTTCATGAGCTTAGAGCAGGCATTAAATCGCGTCCTGCCAGGCCAGGTGGTCTATGTGGGTGAAAAACATGATGAATTTGCAGACCACATGGCCCAGTTGAAGATTATTGAAAATCTGTATAAAAAAGGCTATCGGCTGGCCATTGGCATGGAGATGTTTCAACGCCCATTTCAAGACGTCATGGACTCATATCTACGAAACGATATCGACGAGAAGACCTTTGTGGAAAAAACCGAATACCTCAAGCGTTGGAGCTATGACTATCACCTCTATAGACCTATCATTCGCTTTTGCAAGGAGAACAACATCCCCATCATAGCCCTAAATCTGGAGGCAGAGATCTCTCAAAAGGTGGCCAGGGAGGGGATAGGTGGCCTCTCTGAAGAGGAATTGCAACGCATCCCACAAAACATAGACTGGGGCAATGACGCTTATAAAAGGCTGTTAAAGCGTATCTTTACAGCCCATGCCGAGGGGCCTGTGCAGAACTTCGACAACTTCTATCAGGCCCAGATACTCTGGGACGAGACCATGGCCCTGTCAGCAGCCCAGTATCTCAATAAAAATCCCCAACAGACACTGGTAATCCTGGCAGGCACAGGTCATGTAGCCCACAGATACGGGATCCCAAGCCGCCTGAAACGTCTCACAGACAGGGATGATTGGGTCATCATCTGCGCCCACGAGGACCTGGACTCAACAGCTGCAGACCTGTTCCTCTCTCCAGCGCCATTAAATCCACCATTTTCCGCCAAATTAGGTGTGGTGCTGGAGGAGCATGAAAAAGGGCTTCTCATCAAAGAGGTGGCAACGCACGGTGTAGCCAAGACAGTGGGCATGGAACCTGGGGATATCATCCAGGCAGTGGATGGAACACCTGTCAAAAGGATCCAGGACCTCAAATTGCTCATGCTCTTCAAACAAGAAAATGACCCTGTGGAAGTGGAGGTCCTGGATAAAAACAAAAAGATGCAGAAAAAGACCATGAATCTCACCTCCATGACCGGACCATTCGGCATGGCTACTACTGCCATGACAGCCCCCACGCATCTACAACAGGTACAACATACAGCCCAACCCAGACCGGCCAAGACACCTTCCGCCACGGGCAAAGTAAAATGAGAGCGGTCAAGGCGGCCATCACCGCAAACATCACGGTCTTTGCCCTGAAATTGGCCATCGCTGTCACAGGAGGCAGCGCCTCCATGCTGGCGGAGGCCGTGCACTCCCTGGCGGACACCTTGAATCAGGCCCTGCTCTGGGTGGGCATTCACCGCAGTCTCATAGGGCCTTCGGAGGAATTCCCGTTTGGAAGGGGCAAGGAACGCTTTGTATGGGGCCTCATCTCCGCCTGCGGCATCTTCTTTCTGGGCGCTGGAGTCACCATATATCATGGAGTAATGGGGCTTTATAGCCACACCATACCAACCATAACGCACTGGACATGGGTGGTCTTGTTAGTATCCCTGCTGGCCGAGGGCATTTCGTTTATGGTGGCCTTTTTCGAGATGCGAAAAGGCGACACCACCACCCTGGCCGTACTCATGGAGGACGGCGCAGCGGTACTGGGCGTGTTTATCGCAGCGGTCTCCATATGGCGGACACAGAGCACGGGCGACTATCGCTGGGATGCAGTGGGCTCCATTCTCGTTGGCTTGCTTTTGGGCATCATCGCCCTGGTGCTCATCAAAAAGAACCTGGAATACCTGCTGGAAAAGACATCGCCTGAGGACCTCAAGGAAGAGGTGCGAGAGGCCCTACAGGAGATGCCATTGGTGGAGGACATCAAAGACATTCGCATGATCGTGCTCACCCCTGAAAGCCACCGAATTCGAGCAGAGGTGGAGATAAACGGCTATCTTCTGATAAAGGATATGGAGGACACGCTCAGAGAGGAATATGAAGAGATAACGACCTTTGGGGATTTTCTACAGTTCTGCGCATCCTTTGCCAACCGCATCACACGCATAGTGGGCAGCCGCATAGACGGCATGGAAAAACAGCTTCAAAAACGGCTGCCCTACCTGAAAAGCGTGGATATAAAACCATCCTAATCAGACTTAAAGGACCACCGTGAATTCCAACACCCTGACACGAGTTGAGATAGACCTCTCGGCCATTAGGCACAACATCGCCGCCATTAAAGGTCTTTTGGCCCGCCACAATGCCCATCCGCCTGGCATTCTGGCAGTGGTCAAGTCCGATGCCTACGGCCATGGCATGAAGGAGGTCAGCCAGGCCATCTCGAATTTGGTCTGGGGCCTTGCGGTCTTTGACATAGACGAGGCCATCACATTGAGGGCCCTGGGCATTTCATGCCCCATTGTGCTCATCTCCGGCATGTCTGTGGAGAATGCAGAGGCAGTCTGTGCCCACAACCTCACACCAGGCATCACTCATATACAGGCCTTAAACGCCCTGGAGGCCGCCTGCGCCCGGCAGAATCGCACATGCACAGTGCACTTAAAGGTGGACACCGGCATGTCCCGCATGGGCCTTACCAGAACTGCGCTTCTGAAGATCTTACAGGCCTACACAACTAACTCATGGCCACATCTGCGCATCACCGGCATCTTTTCCCACCTCTGCTGCGCCGATGAGCCGGAACACCCAATGAACCGCCTGCAGATACAGGCATTTGAGGCCATAAGAGGGTCCGTGCTTTCCCTGGGCATTTCCAATATTCGATTTCACTTGGCCAATTCTGCGGGGATTCTGCATTTACCTCAGACACATTATGACCTGGTGAGGCCAGGTCTGGCCATCTATGGTGGGTATTGTAATGAACAGGCAAGGGCATTGATAAACTTATTGCCTGCCATGAATTTTAAGAGTAAAGTGGTAGAGGTGCGCACTGTAAACAAAGGGGATGCGGTGAGCTATGGAGCCACCTATGTGGCACAGGGCCATGAACACATCGCAGTGATACCCGTAGGCTATGACAACGGCTATCTACGCAGCCTTTCCAACAAGGCACAGGTCCTGATTCAGGGCCAAAGGGCGCCTGTGGTGGGCCGCATCTGCATGAGGTCTCTGATGGTAAATGTAACCCATTTGTCGCAAAGAATGCCCGAAGGGCTCATGGGCCAGGAGGTGGTTTTGCTTGGCAGGCAGGGAAACGATGCCATCACATGGGAAGAGATGGCAAAGTGGGCAGGCACCATCAATTATGAGCTCATGTGCTCCATAGGCGCCAAAAATTTCAGGGTCTTCTGTCAAGGAGGGTGATTGTGTATTTCCCAACGGCCAACATAGAGATCAACCCCTTGATTCCACCACTGGTGGCCTTTGTAATCGCATTTTTTACCTCCATGGGCGGGGTTTCGGGCGCATTTCTCATTCTACCATTTCAAGTGAGCTTTTTAGGCTATAACACCCCTTCTGTCAGTGCCACCAACCAATTGTTCAACATCATAGCCATTCCCAGCGGCGTGTACAGGTATATCAAGGAAGGCCGCATGGTCTGGCCTTTGGTGCGAGTGGTGGTAGTGGGCACATTACCAGGGGTTTTTATAGGTGCCATTGTGCGCATTCGATACCTGCCTGACCCAAGGCATTTTAAGATATTTGCAGGCCTTGTGCTGCTCTACATCGCCATTCGCATGTTAAAGGAGCTGCTTTTCACTCAAAAAAAACAGCAATCTGATGCACTCAAGACGCCTGCACAGGCTCAAAAGGAGGCGGCCTGCAAGACAGGAACTACCTTTGAAGTGCGTATCCTGAAAGACTCCTGGCGCACTCTCAGCTATGAATTCTGCGGCGAGGTGCACACAGTAAACGGCCTGGCCCTCATGGCCTTGAGTGCCATCGTGGGCATAGTAGGCGGCATATACGGCATAGGCGGCGGCGCCATACTCTCGCCATTCTTCGTAACCTTCTTTGGCCTGCCTGTGCACAGCATAGCAGGTGCCGCTCTAATGGGCACCTTTGTCACCTCGGTGGCAGGTGTGATCTTCTACCAGGCCCTTGCCTTCATCTATCCCCATCTGGTGGTGGCCCCTGACTGGATATTGGGCCTGCTCTTCGGCATGGGCGGCATGGCGGGCATGTATTTGGGCGCCAGGTGTCAGAGGTTTGTGCCTTCACGCATCATCAAGTGGATACTGGTCTTTTGCCTTCTGGTGCCGGCCATTCGATATATCTTCAATCTGTAGGCAAAGGGGCAAAGGGCTAAAAAGGGGGACGGCCATGGGAACTCAAAACCGCAGGCGAGCTTTCAAGACCTGTTACGACTCATGCAGGCATTCCTGCAAATCAGCGCTTTTCCATCTGCTGTTCCTGTTTTTCATGTCTTTCTTGCCATTGACCTCCGCAGCAGAGGACCTCAAACAGGTGGTGATTATTCGCTATCCCATAGAGTTTGACCAATTTCGAAATGCCATAGGGGAATTTAAGGCAGTTCTGGCGCAAAATGGGTTTGTCGAAGGAGTCAACATTCAATATGTGGACATCCTGACACGCACTTCAGACGAATCCTCTGTGCCTGAGATAAAAGAGGCCGTGCAACGCTATAAAAATACCGCAAGCCTGTTTGTGACCTGTGGATGGGTCTCTTTGTATGTAAGAGAGAGCTTGAAATCCTCAGACACTCCGCAGATCTTTCTACCCGTACTGGACTCAGTGGCATTGAAACTGGTGCCATCCCTCACAATGCCGCCCAATACCAACATCACAGGCGTCTATCTCAGGTATCCTCCCGAAAAGGTGACTCGATTGGCGGTCAATCTCATGCCTCGCATCAAAAACTTTGCATATGTCTATGACTCCAGGATACCGGCGGACGTGGTATATAAGGCCTCCTTCGAAGGCATGAAAGGGGGCCATGGCGGTTTGACTCTGCATTACATAGACCTGGCAAAGGGCATAGATGCTGCCATTCAGGAACTTAAAGACAGACACATCGAGGCCATGTGTTTCATCGTGGGTGGCTTTCAACACCTTAAACCCCTTAAAAAGGCAGGCATTCCCATAGTAAGTGCCTTTACCCTTGACATGGATGAGCAGTCCCTGAAGGTCTTTCTCATGGACGATGACTCCATTCTGGCAGGGCTGTTCAATCCATTTTCTGTATGTGGCCGTGAGGCAGGAGAAATGGCCGTCTCCATCTTAAAAGGGGCCGAAATTCAAAAAATTTCACCGGTTCCGGCCAAACAAAAGGCCTTTATAAATCTTAAGGCTGCCCATCGTTTCGGCCTTAAAATCCCCATGGAGATTCTGGAAACAGTGGACTATGTCATTAAATAACCTGACCAAATACCTCAACTCCATTAGGGCACTTGGTTTTTTCACCCCTATTTTGCTGGCTGCTGTCATAGCGATTCCCCTTTATTTAACGGGAAATCACGCCATCGAAGAGCTTTCCATAAGCCTTACAAAGGAACTGCTTTTAAATGAACTCCAAAACATGACAGAGCAAATAAACAACAAATACGAACGGCTGAAACTCGTGGGTCTGGAGGACAGCGAAGAACATTTGGCAGCCATCAAGACAAGGGCAATGGAGGGCTTCAGGACATATAAATACAGGTCCACAGGGGTAATGTTCGTAGCGACCAGGGAAGGGGCACTGATTCTGGACGCAGGCGTTTCAAACCAAGGCCCTGAGTATGAGGAGTTCAAAAGGTCACTGCACGGCCAGCAGGGCGTCATCACATACGCCAAGGACGGCAAGGCCCGCTGGGGCGTTTTCATGCTTTACGAGCCATGGCAATACTATCTGGGCATTACCCTGGAGAATGCCGAGCTTTTTAGATATCGTGAGCAGTTTCAGCGCATCAATCTGCTGATGATGGCAATCAGCATAATAATCGCCCTGATGTTCGTGCTGACGTCGCAACACCTTTTCATTCAGCCCCTCAAAAGGCTCATAGATTATGCCAATGACATAGCAGCAGGCCGCTATTCCACACAGCTTTCAGGGAGATTTTACCTGGAATTAAATGACCTGAAATGTGCCCTGAGCAAGATGGTGGTGGCCATTGTGCAGCGCATGCAGCAGATTCAAGAGCAGCTTCAAATCATTGCCCGCAGAGAGGCGGAGAGGGACGAGGCCATCAGACAGGCGGAACAGGAGGCGGAAAGACTGAATGTTACCCTCCGTTCCATCGCCGACGCAGTCATAGCACATGACCTTGCAGGGAACATCACTCTCTTCAACAAGGCTGCGGAAAGGATGTTGGGTATTCGCCATGAAGAGGCCCTGGGACAGCCCATCTCCTCTGTGCTCTCCATGCTGTCTCCTGTCACAAAACAGAAGAACACTTCAACAACTACAGGTAATGCCATAGAATTTATCGGTCAATATGAACTCAAGACAAGATCAGGCGAGCCCCTGCAGGTGAGCTGTACCGCCAATCTCATTCGAGACAGCAAGAGCCAACCCATAGGCACGGTTATGGTCATTCGCGATATCACCACTCACACCAAGCTGTTGAATGAGATGAATAAGGCCCAGAAGCTGGAATCCTTGGGGTTATTGGCAGGTGGCATCGCCCATGATTTCAACAACATCCTCACATCCGTGATGTCTGGAGTCAGCATGGCCTCAAAACTCCTGGAAAAGGATTCACAAAAGGCGCTGGAATTCCTGAAAAAGGCGGAAAAGGCACTGGAGAGGGCGGTTGGGCTTACCTCCCAACTCCTCACCTTTGCCAAGGGCGGAGAACCCCTGAAACAACCCCTTTCCATAAAGGAGATCGTGATGGAGTCCACGGAATTCATGCTCACAGGCTCTGGAACACGGTGTGAATATCACTTTCAGGAAGGGCTTTGGATGGCGGATGCGGACAAGAATCAAATAAGCCAAGTGGTACAAAATATCGTATTGAATGCCCGTCAGGCCATGAATGACAGCGGAACTATCTGGATTACCTGTGAAAATTTTGAAAAGTCAGAATCTCCACCCATTCAGACAAACGGCCTCGTAAACACCACCGAGGAATGGAACCGGCTCTGCCCCTTTGCCTTGCCCAAGGGCAGATACCTCAAATTATCCATCTCGGATAACGGCCCAGGCATTCCCAAAAAACTGCTGGATCGTATCTTTGAGCCGTATTTCACCACAAAAGAACACGGAAACGGCCTGGGTCTGGCCATCTCTCACTCCATCGTCACAAAACATGGAGGCTGCACTGTGGTGGAATCAGAGGAGGGCAAAGGCACCGCCTTTACCATCTATCTGCCCGCATCCCAGGCAACAGAGGCCCCAAAGACCGCCGCTCCAACCCTTGCCCAGCCTGTCAAGCCACTTAAACTGCTGATCATGGATGATGACTCAATGATACTGGAACTGGCCGCCTTGATGCTAAAGGAGCTGGGGTATGAGGTCATGACGGCCGTAAACGGAGAAGAGGCCCTGGACATCTATAAAAAATCATTGAGTTCAGAAAGACCAGTGGATATAGTCATCATGGATATCACGGTTAAAGGAGGTATGGGCGCCAAAGAGACCATGCCCATGCTTTTGGCCCTAAATCCCAATGTCAAGGCAGTGGTCTCCAGCGGCTACTCCAAGGACCCCATCATGGCCAACTACAAGGAATACGGCTTTGCAGCAGCCCTGCCCAAACCCTACCGCATACAGGAGATGACCGAGTTGCTGGAAAAACTCGCCGAAACAGTCTCAAAGGAGTGAAAAGATGTCAACAGAAGAACTGCTGCCCCACGGAGAAAAACTCAGAAACGCCATTCGTTGGATATCAGATATGTGCAAAGAACACCCTGAAAAGACCCGCACATCCCTCATATATGAGGCAGAAACCCGCTTCGACCTCACACCAAAGGAATGCGAATTCCTGAACAAGAAATTTATTTGCGAAGAGCAGATTAAAAATTAATTTTTTATGATTACAAATTAAAACAGATTGCAATTTTACTGTTTCACCACTTGACAACCCCTTATAAATCGCAGTATGAGTATTGCATTTTGCAACACTTTCTAACAAAGGGGGTTATCATGTCTCAACTCTTTTCCAAACTCGCAGGGCTGGGAACGGCTGCATTCGTTGCCACAGTTTCAAGCCCAATCTTGTCCTGGGCGGCAGAAACCGTGGCGACAAACCCACAGGCTGCAAATACCACTGCGTGGTGGGTGTGGCCGTTGGTACTGCTGGTCGTAACCTTTGTCATGGGGATAGTGGCCGTTTTAGGCGGCGTGGGCGGCGGTGTGCTGTTTGTCCCCATTATCAGCGGATTTTTCCCATTTCACCTGGACTTCGTAAGAGGCGCCGGTCTTCTTGTGGCCCTGGCAGGGGCCCTGGCCGCAGGCCCCGGGCTTTTGCGCATGAACCTGGCCAGTCTCAGGCTTGCAATACCTGTGGCCCTGATCGCATCCACATGCGCCATAGCAGGATGATGGGGCTGGCCCTGCCCACCAATGTGGTCCAGACAGCCCTGGGTGCCACTATCCTGGGTATCGTGGTCATCATGCTCACCGCCAAAAAATCAGACTATCCTGATGTCAAGGAGTCAGACTCCCTATCCTCAGCCCTGCGAATATACGGGATCTATACAGAGGCCAGCACAGGCAAGGAGATCAACTGGAAGATTCACCGCACACCCCTTGGCCTGGCCCTTTTCGTAATCATAGGCATTATGGCCGGCATGTTTGGTCTGGGTGCAGGATGGGCCAATGTGCCGGTTCTGAACCTGCTGATGGGCGCTCCGCTCAAGATCAGTGTTGCCACAAGTAAATTCCTGCTCTCCATCACAGACACCTCTGCAGCCTGGGTATATCTCAATAAGGGCTGCGTAATACCCATGATAGTGGTGCCTTCTCTCATAGGCATCATGTTTGGATCATTGGTGGGTGTGCGCATATTGAAAGTGGCCAAGCCTGCCTTTATTAAATGGATGGTCATCGGCCTCTTGCTCTTCTCAGGGCTCAAGGCCATCACCAAGGGCCTCGGCCTGCCGTTTTTCTTTTAATCTGACCATAACAGAAAGGAGTAACAAATCATGACTGACTCTAAATGCAGCTGCGTAACCAAAGAGGCCTCGGAAGAGCAGATGCTCTATGCAGCGCTCCTGGAAAAGGGCATGTACGCAGGTATAGGGCTTCTGTTCATCACCTTTGCCATCTATGTGTTTGGTATCGTCTCGCCAGCAGTGCCGCTGAGCGAGATCGCCAAGTACTGGAGCATGGACTCACACACCTAATCTAGAGGCCATCAATCAAAATGCCCTGCATCTGCCACATCCACCCACTGGGTGGACATGGGCTACCCTTTTGCACAAATCAGACTTTATGAACTTCCTGGGAATAGCCCTGCTGGCCGGCATAACTCTCTTCTGCTATGCAGCCATCATTCCAACCCTGCTCAAGAAGGGCGACAAGGCCTATGCCATCATGTGCATAGCCGAGGTGCTGATATTGGCCCTGGCCGCCAACGGGCTTTTGGCGGTAGGTGGGCATTGATACCTATTGTGAGTGACAGGGGCCTTGGCCTGGGAATAGAGGGGCAGGCACAGGGGCCTGCCCCTACTCATTTGGATATTAGGACTAATTTTCCTATGTTCATGACAAATGCTCACGGATTTTGCAGGTGTTGAGCTGTTTGCACGCCATAAAAAATGGAGTATCCTTTAAGGCTGATTTTTCAACGCCATACCATTTCAAGTCCGTGCCCAATCTTCATGGACAACCCCTTTAGAGGAGAATATGCGTGCAAAGGACATCATGATACCAGTTCAGGACTTCCTCACCCCTGAAAACACCCTGAAAGAGGCGGTGATTCTGCTCAAAACCGCCCGCAGAGGCGAGGCAGGCGTGGGCGTCAAGGGCCTGCCCGTCTTGGACGCAGACAGCCGCATCATAGGCATGCTCTCCATGCGGGACATCCTAAAGGCGGTCTTCCCCTTTTATATGACCATGATGGACCTGGGCGACTTCACCTGGGACGGCATGCTGGAGGACATCGCCAGACGGTCATCCCAACGAAAGGTCAGGGAGATCATGAGCAAAGAGGTGATCACAGTGCCTGCCGACGCGCCTCTGATGGAGTGTATCGACCGCATGCTCAAACACAACATCAAAAGGCTTCCAGTGATTACAGAGGAAGGCAGGCTCACTGGCATGATCTACGAAAGGGATGTCTTCTTCGTGATCACAAAGGCCATGCTGAATTAAAGGGACTGAAATTGGATTCAATGACCACAATGGAGTCATCGTCTTTTTCATTCTGGGCCGCAACGCTGATATTTCTTTCGGCCTATGGCCTCATCATCTCCGAACGCATTCACAAGACCATTGTGGCCGTCTTCGGTGCCGGCGCGGTGCTGGTCCTGGGCATTTTAGACCAACACGAGGCCTTTCACATGGAGGAACTGGGGATCGACTGGAATGTCATCTTTCTGCTCATCTCCATGATGCTCATCATAAACATTCTACGACCCACTGGCATCTTTGAATATATCGCCATCAAAAGCGCCAAGTTTGCACGGGCCGAACCATTTAGAATCTTGGTGGTATTTTCCATCATCACTGCGGTCCTGAGCGCCTTTTTGGACAATGTCACCACGGTCTTGCTCATCACACCTGTCACCCTGCTCATTGCCGATGCCTTGAATGTGGACCCTGTGCCCTACCTCATCTCCTGCGCCCTGGCCTCCAATATCGGCGGCACGGCCACTTTGATAGGCGATCCACCCAATATCATGATCGCATCCAAGGCCCGATTGGACTTTCTGGCATTTATTTATCACCTGACACCGGTGGTCATCATAATAATGGCCTGCTACATCGCAGCCATAAAGCTCATCTGGGGAAGACGCCTGGTCACCACACAGGAACTACAGCAAAAGATACTAAAAATGAATGAAAGGGCCGCCATAAAGGACTCGATCCTGCTCAAAAAGGCCATGTCTGTTCTGGTGCTGGTGCTGATAGGCTTTACCTTGCACTCCACTCTCCACCTGGAACCAGCCACAATAGCCCTTTTCGGCGCAGGACTTCTGCTTTTGCTGTCTAAAACTCAAGACCCCCACCACCTGCTGGCTGAAGTGGAGTGGCCTACCATCTTCTTTTTTATCGGACTGTTTGTGATGGTGGGTGCGGTGGTGAAGGTGGGGCTCATTAGCTGGCTTTCCTCCCAGATGTTGCGACTCACACAGGGAAATCTCTTTGCCACCTCCATGTTGGTGCTGTGGTTTTCAGCCGTTGCCTCTGCCATAGTGGATAACATCCCCTATGTGGCCACCATGAACCCCTTGATCATAGACATGGCCCAGCAGATCTGGCCCCATGAAACAGGGCTGCAACTGCTGCAACACGCAGACCTCATGCCCATCTGGTGGTCCCTGGCGCTTGGGGCGTGTCTGGGCGGAAACGCTACGGCCATAGGCGCCTCCGCCAATGTGATAGTGGTGGGGTTTGCCGAAAAGGCCGGAAGGCCCATTTCATTTTTGAGATTTATGGCCTATGGCGTGCCCATCACCATTTTGTCCGTGGCAATCTCTGCGCTCTATATCTGGATCAGATACTATTTGATCAGGTTCTGAACAGCCTCTGCGATCCCCTCTGCATGCAGGCCCTGCTCTCTATAGAGGTCAATGGGCGCACCTGAGGAACCATATCGAGTGACACCCAGCATCAGGCACCTCTGAGAGACATTGTGCTGCACCAGGATGCGGGCCACCATGGCACCCAAGCCCGTCAGAGCAAGGTGGTCCTCCACTGTTATGACAGGCCCCTTGCGAGCTGCGTTCAACACGGCATTTACATCCATGGGTCTTATGGAGGCCATGTTCAGGACATCAACCCGCACACCCTGTTTCCGCAACAAGGCCTCGGCCTTCAAGACCTCAAAGAGAATGGAGCCGTAGCTGAGAATGCTGGCGTGTTCTCCCTGCCGTAACAACTCCGCCTTGCCTGGCTGAAACACATAGTCTTTGCCGTAAAAAGGCTCGCCATTTTCATTCAGGATGGTTGGAAACTTGGAGCGTCCCATACCCACAAACATGTTGCCTGGCTGTCGAGCTGCATAACGGATGATGTGGTCGGTCTGATTGGCATCCGCAGGCATGAAGATGGAAAAACCCAAGAGGTTGTTCAGCAGGCCTAAATAATCAATGCTCTGGTGCGTGGGGCCGTCCTCTCCCACATCCAGGCCCAGATGTGTGGCCACCACCTTGACATTCGTCTGATTCAGGTCGTTCAAACGCTGCTGGTTATAGACCTCTGCCACGGCAAACACGCCGAATGTGCTGAAGAATGTGGCAATGCCGCACCGGCTCAGGGCACCGGCCAGGACTGCTGCATGGTGTTCCTGAATACCGCATTCAATAAAGGCATGAGGCGAGACCTTTCTCAGGCCATCCATCTTCACAGAGCCCTCTAAGTCACAACTCACTCCCACCACCTTGGGCGGCCTGCCTGGCAGATTGTTCAAGGCAGCCAGGTCCTTCAGGGCATTGCCATATGCGGAACGGCAGTCGGTCTTTACATCGGCTCCATAAAGCACAGGTTCTCCAGTCTCGATCTCTGGATATGGCGCATGCAACTCCCGATGGGAAGGCACGACCACATGGGCATCCCGCCTTGCCTTCCAGGCATCGAACAGACCGGCATCCACACCTATCTCTTGCAGGGCAGCGGCAAGGGCATCCTTCGGCAGCGGTGAACCATGATATTTGGCCTTGTCCTCCATAAAGGATATGCCCTTACCCATAGTGGTCCTCAAGACTACCAGGGTAGGACGGGTCGGGTCCAGATAATCCCGATACCAGGCACGGCGAAGCCCACGATAAACCAGTTGAAAGTCATTGCCATCAGGCACATAGACCACATTCCAGCCCGCAGCCTGATACTCCTCCTGCACACGCACAGGCATCACGTCTTCTGTAACTCCACCTATCTGCAGGTGGTTTCTGTCCACTATGGCCAAAAGGTTCTTCTGGCCGTATTTGGAGGCAAACCTGCGGGCCTCGGCTATCTGGCCCTTCTGTTGTTCTCCGTCTCCCATAAAGACTATGGTCTTACAGTCCTTGCCTGCAAGCTGAGCCGCGGCAGCAAAACCTGTCCCCACGGAAAGCCCCTGGCCAAGATTGCCGGTGTTCCATTCCACACCAGGCACAGCCATCTCCACATGACCAGCGCAGGAAGAACCAGCCCTGCGAAACTCCATTAAAAATTGTTCCTCTGTAAGATATCCATACTCTACCAACACGCTGTAAACCGCTGGAGAGACATGGCCGATACTCATGACCAATCTATCCCTGTCCTCCCAATCAGGCATATCAGGTCTATGACGCATAACAGCATATAAGATCAACAGACCATGCAAAGAGGAAAGGGAGCCTCCTGGATGACCACTTGCAGCAAGACTCGTGGAAAGCAGAATACGGGTCGCACACCTCTTCCACATCTCCTGAAACCCTGCCAGTTGTTCAGAAGTCAAATTGACCTGTTGCTCCATGTCCACGTGAATCATGACATGCTCCTTAAGAATAAAATAGAAACCACTTCCGCAGCATAAGAGGGCGCCAAAACCCCTTCAATGATGCTATTTCAAAATAATCTCATAAAAAAACCCATGGGCAACACCAGTTAGAGCTGCCTATGGGCGAAAGACCAAGATATACGGTTAAAAAGCAAGTTTTGATTACTTGGCACCCTTGGCCGGAGCACCGCCACTTGACCTTGCAGCCTCTTCATCATAGGCCTTTATGACTGCGTCGGTGATATCCACAGCAGGCGCCACATAATAGAGCCCTGGCATATCGTGTTCCAGAATGAGCGTATAACCATTGGTTTCACCGATACGAGTGATAATGTTCTCCAAGACCTTGAGTATGGGCTCCATGATCTTTGCCTCGGTCTGACGCATCTCGAACTGTGCGTCATCGCTCTGCTCCTTAAATTCCCGCAAAAGCTTTCGATACTCCCGCTCCTTGTCCGCCTTTGCCTCTTCGCTCATAAGAGGGGCCTTTTTCTCTGCATCATCCTTGAATGCCTTGATGGCATCCTGCTTGGTCTGCAATTGCCGTTGAAGTGCCTCAAATTTTTTATTCAATTCCTCAGTGGCCTTTTGTCCAGCCTTGGACTGCCTGACGACCTTACGCATATTTATAACAGCGATCTTGGCCTGACCGTCAGCGGCCTGGGTCTCACAAACAGCACCAAACGAAACGGCAAACAACAATGCCCCCATCAATAAAGCGAAAAACCTCATATTTTTACCCCTTCTTGAAAGAAAAGCGCCACGGAGGTATTGGCACCACATGGCGCTTCTCAAAAATAGCTACCGGCAATACACATGAATGCCGGAAATATCATGAACAGCCGAAATTACTTCTTGACGATTACAAAGTCGTCACGGCGGTTCTTGGCCCATGCGGCCTCGTTGTGACCGGGATCCAACGGCTGCTCCTCACCTAAGCTCACCACATCCATTCTGTTGGGGGCAATGCCCATCTTGGAGAGATAATCCTTGGCGGCCTTGGCCCTTCTCTCGCCCAGACCCAGGTTGTACTCATTGGTGCCGCGCTCATCGCAATTGCCCTGAATCTCGATTCTCACCTGCGGGTTGTCGGCCAGGAACTTGGCATTTGTCTGCATTCTGGCCTTCATATCCGGGCGGATATTGTACTTGTCGAAATCGAAGTAAACTGGCAACATGGGTGCGCTGGTTCTACCCTCGGAAATGGCATCCGGCATACGAATACCCTCACCCATATCGGTCCTGCTTGGAGCTGGCGGCGGTGGGGCCGGAGCTGCGCTCACAGTAGGAGCGGCTGGCTTGGACTCAACAGGCTTCTTGGCACAACCAGACATGGAACCGACAACCATCCCAACAGTCAACAGACCCACGAGGATCAATTTTGTCTTGACTGAATTCATAAAAAACGCCTCCTTGTTTAAAATACAATGAAATAAAATCGCTCCACCATGGAACGATTAAAGCGCAATTAAAGCACCGTTTTTAAAAAAATCAAGAGAATTTTAACCACCACCCGCATTCATGTCCATATCTTTCATATAATGTCTGATTCCTGACACAATACCACTGCTGAGTTGGTCCAGATACGCATTGTCCTTGAGCATCCTTTCCTCCTCCGCGTTACTTATAAACGAGGTCTCCACCAGTATGGAAGGCATCTTTGCGCCAATTAACACAAAAAACGGCGCCTGTTTGACCCCCAGATCCTTTCCTCCATTTCCACGAATAGACTGGATCAGGGCGTCCTGTACAGCCCTGGCCAAACGGGAGGACTCATCCACCTTGGTATTTTTCAATATCTGGTTCAGGATACCGGAAAGATCGCCCATGCGCTTGGAAGAGCTGGCGTTTTCCAGCGCAGCCACTCGCATGGCGTGTTCGTCCACCGCAAAATTCAAATAGTATGTCTCGATGCCACGCAGTCTGGAGGAAGGCGCCGCATTTGTATGAATGGAGACAAAGAGATCCGCCTTCTGTGCATTGGCAATGGCGGTTCGCTGCTCCAACGGCACAAAGACATCCCTGTCCCTGGTCAAAATGACCTCAGCACCCAGTTCCTCCCTGAGCCGGGCCGCCACCTTCTTGGCCAACTTGAGGGTCACATCCTTTTCCTTAAGCCCTGTGGGCCCGATGGCGCCCGGGTCCTTGCCGCCATGACCGGGGTCCACCACTATGCGCCGCACACAGAGACCCAACTGCTTGGCCAGGGAGGGCTTGCCTTTTAACATGGCCAACTTCTTGTTTTGAATGGCCAATTCCTCCTTCGTTGGCCCAGGTTGCTGCTCCATAGAAGGAATCTCCTTTGCCTGGCCTGAAGGCTTATGAAGTAAGGTAGGCCGTTTTTGTTCCTCTGGTAAGACGGCTGCCTGATCAGTGACCCTTGTCTGCATCCCTTGGGGCTTTACTGAAGAAACAACACATGGCCTCTGGGTCTTGTAGGTCTCCCCAAAGGCATCTATAATCACTCGAAATGGGTCCTCCAGATAAAAGGCCTTGACATCGTTGCAGCTGCCCAGGTCACAGACCACTCGAACGGTTTTGGGATCGAATTGTCCTATGCGCACACCCTTCAAAAAACCTGCCTTGACCGTCAGGTCCTTTAATCTTTTGGACTTATGGGCAGGAGAGATATCCAGATAAAAACGCCTGGGCAAACCCTTGCCGTCATCCCCTGGCAGCCACCCTTCCTTGAAGGAGACAGGTCCGCTCGTGGCTATGACCACACGGGTATAGTCCGAAACAGACCAGTATCTCACATCCTCCACCTTTTTTATCGCACCATCATCCTTAGGACTTACTGCAGAGGACTGGGCTGCATTCATGGCCTCGGACTGCCTGTCAGCAGAATAGGCCTTTAATCTCTCTCTGGCATGACCTATCATATCGCCATTGGCATAATCAGAGACCACCCGGCGCCAAGCAGCTATGGCAGCCTCCTTTTCCTCCTTGAGCAGGTATAAGCGGGCCATGGCCATCAGGGCATCATCAGCCAATGAGTGTTGAGGAAACTTTTCCACCAAAGTGGCATAACGAGTAATGGCCTCATCTAAAAGGGGTTTACGGCCTGTCCATCCATACATCTCGTCATAACACCTGCCGAGCATCCAAAGGGCCTTGGGTGCTATCTCGCCATTCTCTGGAAAGCTGAGATATACCTTTCTGAACTGTGCTATAACCTCCTCCCAAGCGTCTTTGTCTTTACGGAGTTTTGGGGCATTGATCAGGCTGTCATAACGTTTTTTAGCCTGTTCATAGGCAGCATTGGCATTCTGGACAGCCACTAAAGGTATACTATTTTTTGACGATGCTGATTGGCCATGTGCAGACTTATTAGCTGCAAAGGCCAACCCACCCCAAAAAACCAACACCACCAGCAAGATAATATGGCTAAAGACTCGATAATTCACTTTCACAACAGTTTTTTCAACTCCGCCAGGAGGTTTAGGGCCTCTAATGGTGTAATGCGATTGACATCCACTGGTTCCAATAATCTTTTCAAAGGTTCTTCGCCTTCCAAGGGCAATATGCCCTGCACACCCACAGAGGGGGCCTTTTTGGATACAGGCCTCTTTGAGTCTTGAACGGCTAATCGGTCAAAAAACGCCCCCCCGCCTGTCACAGGAGAGGGCTTCTGGCCCTTTTGTGGGGATTTACCAGATTCTAACCATTCCAACAACTCCTTGGCCCGCTCTATCACATCCCTGGGCACACCAGCCAAGGCAGCCACCTGAATCCCATAACTGCGTTGCGCCGGACCTGCCTGCAAACGATGTAGAAACACGATCTCACCCTGCCATTCCTCTACGGCCACATGCCAGTTCTGAACGCCTCTATACCAGTCCGCCAGGGCGGTCATCTCATAATAATGCGTGGCAAACAGGGTTTTAACCCCTTTTTTGGCCTTATTGAGTAGGAATTCCGCCATTGCCCAGGCAATGGAAAGGCCGTCATAGGTGCTGGTTCCCCTACCTATCTCGTCCAAGATCACCAAACTGCGTTCGGTGGCGTTGTTTAAGATATTGGCTGCCTCTATCATCTCCACCATAAAGGTACTCTGGCCCCTAAAGAGATAGTCTGTGGCGCCCACTCGGGAAAAGATGCGGTCCACCACTCCAAACTCGGCCTCTTTTGCTGGCACATGGCTGCCCATCTGTGCCATGAGCGTAAGCAGGGCGGTCTGGCGTAGGACAGTGGATTTTCCGGCCATATTGGGGCCTGTTAAAAGGAGCATGCGACTGTCCTCTTTTCCTATACACAGATCATTGGGCACAAAGGCGCCCTTGGGTAAGGACTGCTCCACCACAGGGTGCCTGCCCCCTCGAATGGAGATGACCTGCCCATCGTTTACCACAGGGCAGACATAATCGTTGTCTTCAGCCACTCGGGCCAGGGAACACAGACAATCCAGTGTGGCTATGGCCGCGGCAATGCATGAGATCGCCTGTGCATCAGCGGCTATACGGCCTCGCACCTCCTCAAAAAGGAGGGCCTCTAATTCCAATCGGCGCTCCTCTGCACCTAAGATCTTCTGTTCCAGGGCCTTGAGCTCATGAGTAATATACCTCTCACCACCTACTAATGTCTGTTTGCGCTCATAATAAGGGGGTATCTTGGCAGCATTGGCCTTGGAGACCTCGATATAATAGCCAAAGATCTTATTATAACCCACCTTGAGGGTGCTGATGCCTGTGCGTTCCCGTTCGGTCTGCTCCAATTCAGCTAACAGGGCCCTGGCATTGCGCTGAATGGACAGGAGTTCATCCAATTCTTGATTGTAGCCCTCCCTTATAACGCCTCCATCCCGTAGCGTGACAGGGCAGTCCTCGCGAATGGCCCGTTCCAACAGCTCAAAGAGGTGGCTTACATCTAAGAGGTCATTTAGAATCCTCTGCAAAATTCCAGACTGAACTGTCTCTGAAGTCACCTCACTTGTGGCAAGCAGGTCTTGAAGCAATATCTTGACTTGGGGCAAAACACCTATGGATTGCTTAAAGGCCAAGAGGTCCCTGCCATTGGCTGTTCGCATAGAGATGCGCGACATCAGCCGTTCTAAGTCATAGACCCCTTTTAATAACCGCCGCAATCCCTCCAGGACCTGGTCTTGTGCCCTTAAAACAGAGATACCATGGGACCTCTCTTGAATAGCCGCTATGTTTTGCAGGGGATACAGCAGCCACTGCTTTAGGAGTCTGCCACCCATGGGCGTCAAGGTCCGATCCAAGACACTTAAGAGGGTGCCTGCACGGCCGCCATCTAAACAATTGCGCACCAGCTCCAGATTGCGCTTTGTAGCCTCATCTATAAAGAGGAAATCGCTGACCTGATGAAGGATAGGCGGCCGTAGATGCCCAGCGACACCCCTTTGCGTCTCCAGTACATAGGCCAAAAGACCTGCTCCAGCGGCCACACCCTCTGACATTCCCTGAAGGCCCAGGCCCTGGAGGTTAAGTATGTGGAAGTGCGAGATGAGTTCTCGCTCCCCTCGTTTTACATCAAAGAGCTCATCAGGCCTAAAACTTAAAAAGATACGGGGAAAAAGCTGTTGTATGGAGAGGATCAACTGAGAACCCTTTAAAAATTCGGGCAACAGCAGCTCTGCAGGCTCGATGCGAAAGAGCTCAGCCAAGAGGAGCTGAGTTGTCTGAAGCTCTGCTATGCGAAAATCCCCTGTGGACAGGTCCAAAAATGCCAAACCAAAGGGCTGACCCATGGGGCCTTGAGTTATGGAGACGATGAAATTATTCTCCTTGGCGATGAGACAGTTATCCGTGGTCACCAGCCCTGGAGTGACCACTCTCACCACCTCCCTGCGCACCAATCCCTTGGCAGTCCTGGGGTCCTCCACCTGATCACAGATCACCACTCGCCTGCCTTCCTGGACCAATTTGGCCAAATAGTTATCAGCGGCAGCTACGGGCACACCGCACATGGGAACGGCGTTTTCCTTGTTTTTATCCCTAGAGGTCAGGGTAATCTCCAGAATACGGGCTGCCTCTTCCGCATCCTGAAAAAACATCTCAAAAAAATCCCCCATGCGAAAAAACACAATGGCATCAGGGTATTGGTCCTTGACCTCCTTAAACTGCCGTAACATGGGGGTCAGGTTATTTTGCCCGTCATCTTTTATATTATTTTTATAACCCGTCATTTGTTAGCTAAAAGCAGGACAATCAAAAAACGCATAAGATATAGCCTTTTTACTACAATTATGGTATTTCATTTCAAAATACATTCTATCCCAAATAACATGGCCGATATATTATCACAATTCGCATTTGAATTTAATCGCATAGAAAATGCCATGACAAGGCATTTTCAGTCACATCTGCCCCTTGTAAACGAGATCTGCGGGCACATCCTGTTCGCTGGAGGAAAACGCATACGTCCATTGCTGACCGTACTGTTCGGCAGGCTCTGCGGCCTTGACACTCAGGAGCTCTACGACCTGTCCGTCACACCCGAATACCTGCACGCAGCCAGTCTTCTCCATGACGATGTCATAGACGGCGGCGAAATAAGACGGGGAAAACCCGCTGCATACAAGATATGGGGGAACAAGGCCACCATCCTGGCCGGTGATTTTCTCTATGCTCGCGCCATTCATCTGGCCAGCAGTTTTGGGAGGGTCACCATTGCCCAGGCCATTTCAGAGACAGTGGCCCGCATGTCAGAGGGCGAGATACTCCAGTTACAACGCATAGGTAACATTTGCTTTGATGAAGGGGCTTATCTACAGATCGTGGAATACAAAACAGCCTCCCTCATATCTACATCCTGCAAGATAGGCGCCCTGTTGGCCGATGCCTCGGAGACACAGGTTACAGCAGCCCAGAACTATGGCCATTTTTTAGGGATTGCATTTCAGATCATAGACGATGCATTGGACTATACCGCAGACCCACAAGAGGCAGGCAAGGCCGTGGGAGCCGACCTATCTGAAGGCAAGGTCACTCTACCCCTGGCCGCAGCCCTTCAAATGGCGGATGAGACAGACAGGCGCTGGCTACAGGCCCTTTTATTCCAAAGACACCTAAATGCCTCTGACCTGCTCCGTATTCAAAAGATCATTCAAAAAAGTGGTGCCTTGGCATACACTATAGACAAGGCCCAGGGTTTTCTTAGGCAGGCGATAAAGGGCCTGTGGGTCTTTGAGGATAACCCCATTAAACAACAACTGATTCAAATTGCAGACTTCGTAGCGGAGAGAAAAAAATGACACGGCTATCATTTCCAGTAAAACTAATTTTGGCTGCAGGAACGGGCATAGCCACCTTTGCGCTCTATGAAACCCTCTGTCCCAAGGCCACATTTTTTGGCCGCATCATTACTCACAGCAAAAGGACCAGGCCGGCAGTCAGCCTTGTCTTCGACAGGGCCCCCAATGACAGCACCAGGCAAGTAGCCTCCATATTAAGACGCTCCGGAACACCTGCCACCTTTTTTTTGGAAGGCCGGCGTATTCGTGCCAATACCAAGGCAATAATGCCGCTTTTAGGCTTTGAGCTGGGCATACATGGTGAGGATTACAGCCCACTGTTGCTGAAAAATAAGACGGCCTTAAGGCACCGTATCATCCCTACCCTCCACCTGGCCAACGACCTCCAGGGCCACCGCACCAGATTTCTCATGCCACCATTAGGCGTTAAAGGCCTTGCCCTGCTGGAGACAGCGGATGAGTTAGGGCTTGTAGTGATCAATCCCTCTTTGTCTTTTACTCTACCATCTTGCATGGACCAGATGGCCGATGAGAAGCTCCACAGACTGCTAAAACGGATCAGACCAGGCGACATCCTCCTGTGCAAATTAAACGGTGCCAGCACTGAGGACATAGAGGCATACCTGCCTCGCATTCTCACAGGTCTTCACGAAAAAGGCCTGCATATTTGGGGGTTGAGGGCCCTTTTAGCCTAAATAGTTATGAGTGTGCTTGTAAGATCCAGGTTGTGACCACTCAACCCGCTTTTAAGGAGTCTATGGCATGACTAAAGACAGTACAAAAAAACCATGGGGCGGTAGATTCCAGGAAGACACCGTGCCCATTGTAGAACGTTTCACATCCTCTGTGGAATTCGACAACAGGCTTTACAGGCACGACATTCAGGGCAGTATTGCCCATGCCCGTATGCTGGCCAGGGTCGGCATTCTAAAAGAATCAGAGATGAATGCCATTCTTCAAGGCCTCACCTCCATTCTGCATGACATTGAGCAAAATAATTTTGAATGGAAACAGTCCCTGGAAGATGTCCACATGAACATAGAAAGGGAGCTGGCCAACCGCATAGGAGAGCCTGGCAAACGCCTGCACACAGCCCGCAGCAGAAACGATCAGGTGGCCACGGATGTTCGAATGTATCTGCGCGACGAAATAGACCGCATATCCGCTCTGCTGACGGACATGCAGCGCAGCCTGTACCATCAGGCGGAGAGATACCCCAATCTCATCATGCCCGGCTACACACACCTTCAGCCGGCACAACCTGTGCTCTGGGGCCACCACATGTTGGCGTATTACGAGATGTTCAAACGCGACAGGGAGCGGCTGGCAGATGTGAGAAAACGGGTAAATATCCTGCCCCTCGGCAGTGCGGCCTTGGCTGGCACCGGCTTTCCCATTGACCGCCATTTCGTAGCCGAACAACTGGGATTTGAGGCCGTCAGCCGCAACAGTATGGATGCCGTCTCGGACAGGGACTTCATCGTAGAATTTTTAGGGGCAGCCAGCCTGATCATGGTGCATTTGAGCAGGCTTTCCGAGGATATCATCCTTTGGAACAGCAGTGAATTCGGCTTTGTGGAGCTGCCGGACGGCTTCTGTACGGGCTCCAGCATCATGCCCCAAAAGAAGAACCCGGATGTCTGTGAGCTCACCAGGGGCAAAAGCGGTCGAGTATTCGGCCATCTAATGGCCATGCTCACCATTCTCAAGGGCCTGCCCATGACCTACAATCGCGACCTTCAAGAGGACAAAGAGGCCCTCTTCGATGCCATAGACACTGTCACCATCTCTCTAACCGTCATGGCAGCCCTGGTGGAACACATGCGGCCAAGGCCGGAACACATTCAGCAATCCCTGCCCCGCGGCCTGTTGACAGCGACGGATCTGGCCGATTATCTGACTCGGAAAGGCCTGCCATTTAGAGAGGCCCATGAAGTGGTGGGCAGAATCGTGGCCTGGTGCATCGAAAACAAAAAAGACCTGGCTGAAATGACCCTGACCGATCTCAAGACGCATCATCCGCTCATAGAAGAGGATATCTTTCCCCTGCTCACCTACGCGGGTTCCGTTGCATCACGCACATCCTATGGCGGCACGGCTCAGCAGAACCTCCTCGATATGTTGAAAACCATCGCCTGTGAATTGGAAAAATCTTAGGCCTACGCCTGTGTTGGAAAAACAGCGTGTAAAACAGTAGTGGTTTATTTTCAAGGAACCTAATAGTAAAAATGCATACATTGATATTGCATGCAACTTTTTAGTTGCACCAATTTATGGTTTTCGAAGCGTCCAGTTTGTATTTTTCAATACAAACCAAGTGAAATTCCATTCAAAACAACCGTTTTTTTCGCGAGGTGCAATGGCATATCCTTTGCAGTTATCTAATATGGGGGCCTTGAAAAGACAGTTGTCGATCGAAAGGGCAATTTTTCAAGGTTCACTCTAAAAACAGGAGGTGCACATTGAACACAACAAAAATTCCAAAGGCTACCGTTTTCCGGCTTACACTCTATTATCGTTATCTCCAGACGCTTTGCAGAGCAGGCTGTCACACAGTATCCTCTGCTGAACTGGCCAAAGGCACGCGCGTCAACCCTGCGCAGCTCAGAAAGGACCTGTCATACTTCGGTAAATTCGGTGTAAGGGGTGTGGGCTATGAGGTAAAAAAGCTGATGCGGCGCATTCAGGAGATACTGGGGCTCAGCAAGAGCTGGAATATGGCCCTGATCGGCCTGGATCACATCGGATACGCCATGTTGCAGCACAGACAATTTGAAAAACGCGGATACAATCTCGTCGCCGCCTTCGACATAACGGGCCGATACGCCGGTGAACGCATTCACTCACTTACAGTCCACTCCATAGATGAATTTGATACAGTCATGCAGAACAATCCCATCGATCTGGGCGTGATCGCCATTGACAGCGAACATACCCAACAGGCAGCCGATGCCTTTGTCAGGGCCGGCGTAAAAGGCATTCTCAATTTTTCCAGCACATTGGTAACTGCACCAAAAGACATTCAGGTCAAGGATGCTGATTTCACCATACTCCTTGACAACATCACCTATGCCATAACTCGCGACACCAACAAGCTCGAAGTACCGTCAGACATACATTCCGATGCACCACTACCCATTCACGGCATAGCACTGTCTGTATAATTTGCATATGATACAATGGCTTGCCTGGTCAAAATCAAAAAAAAGGGGGTGATGAACCGCAAGAGCCGAACATACAAAAACACAATGAAAGATAATCCGTCATCTTAACTCAGTTATAACACTTCCATTTCAAACACTCATAACCGGAGGGAGTAATGAAAAAAAACAAATCCATGTTCCTGAGTTTCATTCTGTCCATGTGCCTTGCGTGCCCTGTCTGGGCCCAGGACGCAGCTTCCACTGCCCAACCCGCCTCAACCCAGGCCCCTGCAGCCGAACAGCAGGCCCAAACAGCCCAGGTCTCTGATACAAAGGCCCCTGCTCCACAAGAGGCGGCCAAACCCGAAACCGTCACCATTCAGATCGACAAAACCAGCCTGAACAACGGCGGTGAGATAACGGTCACAGGCAAGGCCCCTGCAGGCAAGCCGGTCTATATTGAGGTCTGGTCTGCCGACAAAAAGGTCAAGGCCAATTTCTTTGACTCGAAGCCGGACAAGGAAACAGGAAAGATCCCTTATATTCTGTATCTCACGGAAGACATGCCGGCCTATTACAAGATATTTGCCCCAAAAGAAATGAAAGACAAGATCGCAGAGGTAAAGAAGGAGGGCAAGAAATGGTCCTTCTCAGATGCCCTCAAGAAGACCGGGGCGGATGCCGCCTACTCAGTCCCTGCACAGATCAAAATAGACCGCTACAAGGCCACCATCCTGGCCAGTATCATCGGCTCACGCGGGGAACTTCTGCCGCCTATGGATGCAAAAGAAAACAGCAAGCGTTCCATGCAACTCTTGAAATCCAGGTTTAGAAGTGTGGACAAGCTACTGGGCGCTGATGTAGATATAAAACCCGATGGCACCTTCACGGCAAAACTCAAGATCCGTGAGGGGCTGGCCCCAGGTAACTACAAGGTCGTAGCAGCAGTTGACAAAAAGCTGCGTTCAGAGCCGGCCACCTTTGAAAACATCATTACATTCCCCAACATGTACTTTAGCAATGCAGGTGCCAGTCTCAATCTGATATGGCCGTTCCTATTGACCTTGGTCATCTCCATATTCGGCGTGCTCATGGGGGCAGGTGGAGGTTTCATATTGAACCCAATCCTCGTCTCCCTCTTCCCCATACCGCATCCGGTGGTGGCAGGAACCGTCATGCCCACCGTCCTCTTTGCGCAGGCATCCGGCATAGCCAACTACTCTAAAATCAAATTCATCAACTGGAAATTAGGCATAGCCATGGGCATTGCCATGCTGGTGGGCGGCTTCATCGGCCCCAAGCTGACAGAGCTCATCACACTGGATCAATTCAAATTCCTGTTTGGATGGGTGCTCATTATCCTGGCCGGCCTTATGGTGTGGCAGACCACTCCAGGCTATCTGGCAAAGAACAAGAAAGAGCAGGCCATTTTGAAGGAATTCAAGAAACGGGCTGAAGAGGCTGCAAAGGCCAAGGCCTAATCACTTTAGAAAAAAAGGAGATAGAATATGAAAGTAGAATTTTGGGGACAGGAATTTGAGGCCAATCTTGTTGTAGGTTGCACCGGTGGTTTTTTGATAGCCATCATGTCGTCCATGTTCGGATTCGGAGGCGGCCCCTTCATAGTGCCCTTGATGACCGTGGCCATGAGACTTCCCATGTATATCGTGGTGGGCAGCTCGCTTCTGGCCATCTTCTTCAATACCCTGATGGGCTCCGTCAGGCACTATCAGTTCGGCAACTTCGACCTGTGGCTCTTTATCGTAATGTTTCCTGCAGCCATTCTGGGCGGTTACATAGGGCCCAAGATCGCCAAAAAGGTCAATCCATTGATAGTAAAGCGTGTGGCATCAGCTGGTTTGTTGATCCTGGCAGTCAATCTGTTGGGCGTGTTCTAACGGCTTTGAAATTAAAAAAGTAAGGAAGGGGCGGGGTTAACCCGCCCTTACTTATTTTATACACACAGCCCTGACCTGTTTGAGATCGGTATGGCCTTGCAAAACCTTCCAAATACCATCCTGTTTCAGGGTAAGCATGCCCATCTCCATGGCATGGGCGCCTATTTTAAAAACAGGTGCCTTGGATTGTATTAACTTCTTCATCTCGTCATCGGATGTGAGCAGCTCGTGAATGGCCATACGGCCTTTATAGCCTGTATAGCCGCAGTACTGACAGCCCACAGGACGGTAGAATGTGGCGTTGCTGAAATCAAGGGGCGTAGTGGGATGGACGCCATACTCCTTAAGAAGCAAATTCTTTTCTTCATCGTTGGGTTCATATTGTTCCTTGCATTTGGGGCAGAGACGTTTCAACAGCCTCTGGGCCAACACGCACAGCAGGGCATCTGCAAAATTAAAGGGGTCCATGCCCATGCCCAGAAGGCGTGTTACTGTTTCAGGGGCTGAGTTGGTATGCAGGGTTGAAAAGACCAAATGACCCGTCAAGGATGCCTCGATAACTGTGGTAGCAGTTTCCTCATCTCGAGTCTCACCAACCATTATGATATCCGGGTCGGCCCTAAGAAATGCCCTCAAAACACGGGCAAAGGTCAAGCCTATAGAGGGTTTTACCTGAACCTGCCTCAGACCTTCCTGAACGATTTCTACAGGGTCTTCAGCCGTCCATATCTTCTTCTCCGGTCTGTTGACATAGCCAAGGGCTGCATGCAAGGTAGTGGTCTTCCCTGAACCCGTGGGACCTACGCAAAGGATCAGACCATAGGGCATCTCCAGTATCTGCTTTAAGGTGGTCAGGTTCCTTTCGGAAAGGCCTAACTTATCCAACGGCATGGCTGTAGAGGCCGCCAATATCCTCATGACCACATCCTCATTGTCTTCGGTAGTGGGAAGGGTGGCTACGCGCAGCTCTATGGTCTTGCCTGTGCGGCTCTTGAATTTGATCTTGCCGTCCTGGGGAAGCCTTTTTTCGGCTATGTCCAGATTGGATAATATCTTGATGCGGGAAACCAATGCCTTTTTGTAGTTGTAGGGGACTGTCTTATATGGTCTGCAATCTCCGTCCACCCGTAACCGAATGAGTGCTCCGCGTTTTCCTGTGAGGGATTCCACATGGATATCCGATGCGTTTTTTGCATAGGCATCCTCTATGATCTGGTTTACCAGTTGAACAACGACGCTGTCTGATTCCGGTGCGATGGAATCCTCGTCTTCTTCTGTTTCGGTGAGTTCGTCTGCGGCGATCTCTTCAAAG
>Ga0209162_1001078_pt1 | contig 28084 bp, 21 predicted proteins | sample YNPNPMetaG_FD_187121 | JGI IMG/M metagenome (GOLD analysis project Ga0209162, IMG submission 187121) | Anoxygenic and chlorotrophic microbial mat microbial communities from Yellowstone National Park, USA - YNP NP MetaG (SPAdes) (version 2) ...
AGGCAAAAAGATCCACGCAGCCGCTGGCCAAAACGGCTTCCTGCATGATCCAGTTGCCCGTAAACCCAAAAAAGGCATCGTCCATGGTCCACCGCTGAATCATTTCCTGCCCCGTTTCAATGGAGGCAATCACTCGAAGGCCTTTGGCACCAACGGCCTTCGCTTTGTTCTGCCATTCGGGTGTTCGAGCCAGCTGCACCATGGCAAACCCAAGGAACGGCTCGTGGCCGTTGGGCACCACGTTCACATAGTCGGGGTCCAGCACCCCGAGGTCCACGCGCATGCGATGCGGCCTGGGAATGCCAAAGAGCACGTCTTGGCAATACTCGTTGACGATTTGGCTCTGATAGGCCATGGCCACGGCCATGCGCATGGCCTTGAGGGCCAGGCTCACATAATAGCCGTCCACATTGGTCAGGCACGAACTGGTGGCCCGAAGCATTTCGCCGTAGATGCCCCCCGGAAAAATATCCAACTTTTTCCATAAGGCCTGCCGATCCGGCGGAGCCAGCCGGGTCACGATTGCGCTGGGTTCATGGGCCGGCCGATTAAAATCCCTTTGCACGAAATCACACAGCCGAAGCGCCGTCTCTTCCAAAGACCCCGACGTGTCCAGCCCGAGGCGTTCGGCAAAGGTTTTCAATTTCTGCGGTTCCGTAATTTGAAAAGGCGTCTGTCCCTCGGCCGTGGCCCGCAACGTTCGAATGGTCTGTTCTGTGTGGTAGTGATAGGTGGAAGTGCCCATGACGTTGCGCAGCACCATCATGCGCATGGCCATGCCGTCGGCCTTGATGCCGCACACGCCCCGTTTGTCCTTTTCCGCATCCGCCCGGCACGGCCCGTTGGAACACAAATCGCAGCGCACCCCGCCCATGCAGAACGGACAGCGCTTGTCCGGGTCGTTTCCCAGCCCTTGCGCCGCATAGCGGTCCCAAATGTTGGTCATGCCGTCCCGACGAATGCGCTCCACCATCGTCTGCACCGACTCATGATACGACAATCGCTCCTTTTCCATCGCTCTCCCCCGTGGTATGAAAACCCTTGCCTCGCTGGACACATCTTAAGAGTCCGCCGTTCTGTGAAGTTAACTTCACATATTAAAGACGCCGCGGCGTGAAAGGTCAAGAGGCGATGGGAAAAAAGCATGTTTTTCCTGGTTTAAGCCGCTCTAAAAAGAACCCCTGCGGGGCGACGGCAGCGTGAGGCACGGTGAAGTGAAAAAAGATTCTCGAAAGAAAACCTTTTCCGGGAGGTTGGGAACCTCGGGAAGTCGAAAGGCGCAAATCGCCGAAACGGCCTTAAGGCTTGTGAATCAAGACGGGTTGAAGGCGTTGAGTGTGTCCCGGCTGGCCGAGACCCTGGGTGTGGTCCCTTCAGCCTTATACCGCCACTATCCTAACAAAGAGGCCATCTTGGACGCCGTCGTGGAGCTGGTGGGGGAGCGGTTGGCCGAACATGTGGAAAAGGTCCGCCGGGAACATTTTTCGGCCCTTTCGCGCCTGGATGCCCTTCTGGCGCAACACGTCCTTCTCATCACGTCCAATCAAGCCATTCCCCGAATTCTGTTTTCGGAAGAAGTCATCGGGGACGCGAATCATCGGCGGGCTCGGCTCGGCGACATTATTCACAGCCACGTCATGCGCATTGCCGCCATCATCGCCGAAGGTCAGGAAGAAGGGGACATTCGATCGGACATTCCGGCGGAAGCCGCCGCCGTCATGTTTCTGGGGATTGTGCAGCCGGCGGCCATTTTGTGGCACGTGAGCGGCGGGCGTTTTGATTTTTCTGCCCATGCCCGCACGGCCTGGAAGCTCTACCGCGAGTGCCTGCAGCCTCAAAAAGACATGCCGTGACGCACCCCCGCCGAATCTCGTCCGTGTTCCCAAAGGGACCCCTTGGAGGGCGCGGAAGGCGGGTCAAGGATGATTCATAGGGAAGCAGCTTCAGCCGCGCCCCCGCACCACGTCATAGCCGTTTTTTTTCAAAGGACCTCCCAAAAGGCAATTTCGGACAAGCTCCCAGGAACAATCGCGTTTTTGGGGCGGGTAAAGGGGTCGCGGCGTGACGTAGATTTGGGTCCGCGGCGGGGAGTGAAGAGGGTGTTGGGGTTCGCAACGCTCACCCCAACCTAAGCGTTCCAATCTCTGCCCTCTGCCCTCTGACCTCTGACCTCTGATCTCTGATGTTGGGGTTCGCAACGCTCACCCCAACGTCCTTATTTAGGTCTCGTCGACAATGCTTTCCTTAAGGGCCCGAAGGTTCGGCACAGGCACGGGAAGCAACACGTCACGATCGGGGTTGTACATCATGCGGTAGGAGAAACCGCGATTGCCCTGAGATTCCATGACACTCCAGCCCCTCATGAGGTACGGGCAGGCATCGTTGAAGCAAATATACATGAACTCATTGTCCCATTCGGTAAAGGGCGTCTGGGGGACTCTCCATTTCTTCATGCGTTCCCCGCAATGCGGGCACTGAAGGGTTATCTTCACCTGCCGCTTTCGCGCCTCCAATTCCTCGGCCGACACGGGCTTGCCGGCGCTCAGTTCCACCACGGGTCTTTTGCGCCGTCCCTTGGGTGCCCCCTTCTTTTCCGCCCACATGGCATAAATGGGGTCGCTGGGAATGCCCAGGTGAGCATATTTGTCGTCAGCGGGCCGCGGTTTTCCCTTGGAAACGAGCAGCTGCGGTTCACCGAAATCAGGCACGCTCTGGAAAAAATCCTCCACCAAGAAGATGCGCTCTTCCTCGCTGCTGTCTTTCCAAATCTTGACCGCTTTTTGGGGAAACATGCGGTTGGAAAAAACAACCAGAAACATTCCGCCCGGCTTCAAAATGCGAGCCACTTCCGCAAACACCTCAAAAGGCCGCGTCATGTAGTCCACGGACACCGTGTTTAGGACCACGTCAAAGGTGTTGTCGCCAAAGGGCAGTTTCGGGTCGGCGTTGAGGTCGTGCAGCACATAGCGGCCGAGGGCCTCATTGCGCCGAAGCTCGTTTTCATTCAACCCCAGGCCCACCACTTCGGCGGCCTTCACCGTGGCCGGAATGTGGGAATCCCACCCCGCCATGAGGTCCAAGATCACTGGACGATCCTCGATGATCAGGCTCCCGACGATGTGTTCCACCGTCTCCAAGGCTGTCCGGTCCAAGTGGGACACAAATCGGTCTTTTTGATAAAAAACCGCATCATCGCTTTCGTCGAGCCTTTGGAACGCTTCCTCCCCATAAACCCACCGGTGCACTTTTTCTTGAATCGCGTTTCTTGTTGCCATGCCAAGCTCCTTTCGTCGTGTGGACACAAACCTGTCGGGGGTTTGTCCGAGCCTAAAGGAAAGCACGGGCCTGGACATGGCAACGACAATTCCTCGGGGGGAGAATGGGAGGTTCATGCTAGGTTTTCGAAAGAGACCTGCACGTGGCTGGCCTTTTCGGGCCCATCCAGCAAAAGAAAGGACAGGACCCTCACGGGGATGAGCGCCGAAAGAGGGTGGTCCAAAAGGCCCGCGATGTGGGGATGGCGATCCCGAAGAAGTCGGCGCAGGCGCGCTTCCTCGACAGGATTTTCTTCAGGAACGTAAAGCCCTTCCACTGTCAGGGACTGGATTCGAGACCGATCGGCCGCCCATGCCAGGCGCGTGTCCACGAGAAGGCTCACCCGGGGGTTTTCGGATAGGTTGCGAAACTTGGTCGTGTCTTGGCGCGTGGCCAGATAAACGGTGAGGCCGTCCTCTGCGGTCACGTAGGCCATGAGCGAACAGTGGGGTTTGTGATCGCGGCACGTGGCCAGGACGCACATATCGTTGGCTTTCAACAGGGCGATCATCTTCTCCAGCATCTCGGGCTCCTTATTTTTTTTCGTCTTTGCATTCCGGCCCGCTGAGCATAACGAGCTGGGCTTCCCAGAGCAATAAGCGGCTTTTCTTCTGCAGCCGACATGGATCATATTGACATTTCCCCTGCGTTGGAGGCACCTATGGGGGCATCAGTCCAACGCCTGGCCCCTTCAAACGGGGCGGGACCGGACTCGTTGGCGCAAGGGTTCGCAGGGGAAAAATTTATTAAAGGAGGGCCAGCCATGAAAACGAAGATGATGGGCATGTTCCTGGTGGCGTGTTTCGTCCTTTCGGCGATGCCGGGCCTGGGATGGGCCGGCGCGTATAAAGACGAATACAAGATGAGCATCGTGGTGGGCCCCAAAGGCCCCTGGGGCGAAGGGGCGCAGAAATTCGCCGACTTGGTGCGGGAAAGGACGCAGGGCCGCATCAACATCAAGTGTTACTTCGCCGGGCAGCTTTTCGCTGGAAAACAAACCAACGAATTCATGCTCATGCGCCAAGGGGTCATCGACTTTGCTCTGGCGTCCACCATCAACTGGTCGCCGCAAGTGCCCTCGCTGAATCTGTTCGCCCTGCCCTTCTTTTTCGAAAACTATGAGCAGCTGGATGCCGTCAAAAACGGGGCGCCGGGCAAGGAGCTTTTTCGACAGATCGAGGAATTGGGCGTCGTCCCGCTGGCGTGGGGCGAAAACGGCTTTCGCGAACTGACCAATCGCACGCGCCCTGTTGCGGCTCCGGATGACATGAAAGGCCTCAAGATCCGCGTGGTGGGTTCGCCCATCTTCATCGACACGTTTCGCGCCCTGGACGCCAACCCCATCAACATGAACTGGGGCGAAGCGCAGACGGCTTTTCAGCAAGGCACCGTAGACGGCCAGGAAAACCCCGTCAACGCCGTCATCATTCCTTATCAGCTCTGGCAGGTCCATAAGTACATCAGCATTTGGCATTACGCCATCGACCCGCTCATTCTGGGAGCCAGCAAGGAAACCTGGAAATCCTTTACGGCCGAAGACCAGGCCATCGTGAAGCAGGCCGCCCTCGATGCGTGCGCCTGGGAAATCCAGCAGGCTCGCCAAGGGCTGGAAGGGTCCATGCCGGCCTTGGACACCCTGCGGCAAAACGGCATGGACGTCACGGTTTTCACGCCCCAGATCCGCGAGGCTTTTCGAACCAAGACCCGACCCGTCTATGATCAATGGAAAGAAAAAATCGGGGCGGATCTAGTCCATCAAGCCGAAAAGCTTCTAAACCGCTAAAGATGCCCGAGGAGAATGGCTATCGTGAGTCGGCGGCGTCTTCTCTGGCTGCGGGACAATTTTGAAGAAGCCTTCTGTGCCCTGCTTCTTCTGGTCATGGCGGGTATTGCCTTTGCCAATGTGCTGATCCGCTACGGAACCAATTATTCCTTTGCCTTTGCCGAAGAAGTAGAGGTGAGCGCTCTCGTCTATTTGACCGTTTTTGGAGCCGCCGCCGCCTTTCGCAGAGGCCTGCACCTGGGGCTTCACTTCCTTTTTGTACGTTTCCCTCGGCCCGTGCGGCGTCTTCTGCTTCTTTTTTCCATGGCGCTGATGCTTTGGGTGTTCGGAGCCCTCTTCTACTACGGCTGTCTTCAAATGCGGGATGAGGTGGCACTTCGGACGCTTTCCGAAGCGCTTCAGGTGCCGCAGTGGGCCTATACACTGGCCGTCCCTGCGGGAAGTGTGCTGATGGTGGCGCGGGCTGTGCAAAGGACCATTGTGTTGTGGCGTGATGCCTGAGGCCGATGATGGATCCGACCTTGTGGTTTTTCCTTTTGTTTGTGCTGCTACTTTTTCTCGGCATTCCCATCGCGGTGGCCTTGGGCAGCATCGCCATTTTCATGATCTGGCACTTCCAGTTGGGCATCCCGGTCATTTCGTCCAATTTCTACGCTGGTATCGCCAAGTATCCTCTTTTGGCCATCCCGTTTTTCATTCTGGCGGGGATGATCCTGGAGCGCTGCGGGGTCTCGCAGCGCTTGGTCAACCTGGCAAGCCTGGTGGTGGGATCGGTTCCCGGGGGCCTGGCCATTGTGGCGGTTTTGGTGTGCGTGTTCTTCGGCGGGGTGAGCGGCTCCGGGCCGGCGGATGCCGCCGCCATGGGGGCGGTGCTCATCCCCGCCATGGTGCGCAAGAACTACGACAAGGATTTTTGTGCCGCCCTTATCGCCGCGGGGGGATCCACCGCCATCGTCGTTCCTCCGAGCATCGCCTTTATTCTCTATGGCGTCATCACCACAACATCCGTGCCGGCCCTTTTCGCTGCAGGGGTTTTCCCCGGCATCTTGGCTGGACTCAGCCTGATCGTTCCGGCTTATTGGATTTCCAAACGTCGAGGCTATGTGGGACAGCGACGCGGCACGGCCCGAGAAATCGCGCAAGCCTTCAAGGACGCCTTCTGGGGTCTTTTGGCTCCCCTGGTCATTCTCGGAGGCATCTACGGCGGTGTGTTTACGGCCACGGAAGCGGCCATCGTGGCCGTCTTTTACGGTATTTTTCTCGGTTTCGTCGTCTACCGAACACTTGATCTCAAGACCTTTTACCAAGTTTTGGTGGATTCCGCCGTTTCGTCGGCCGTCGTCCTTCTCATCGTCGCTCTGGCCGGGCTTTACAGCTGGGCCGGAAGCACCCTCGGCGTCATGGAAAAGATCGCCACATCCCTTTTGAGCCTATCCTCAAATCCCTTCGTGGTGCTCTGCCTCGTCAACATTGTCATCTTTATCGCCGGCATGTTGTTGGACGCCATTTCGATTTATTACGTCTTTCTGCCGATCCTCATGCCCATCATGACCCACTTCGGTTGGGATCCCTTGTGGTTCGGCGTCGTCATGACGCTTAACCTGGCCATCGGCCAATTTACGCCCCCTGTGGCCGTCAATCTCTACGTGACCACCAATTTGGCCGGAATATCCCTGGAAAGGGCCTCCATCGCCACCATTCCCTTCATTGTCGCCATGGGACTGGCGCTGGCCATCACGGCTGCGTGGCCCGCGCTGAGCCTCTGGCTCCCCAAAGTGTGGGGTTTGTATTGAGCGAGGCGGTGTGACCATGCCAAACCCGGAAAATGCATCCGTGCCCGGTTTTCCTGGGCCGGCGCAGCGCGTGCGGTCCGTCAACAACCGCGCCATGCGTCCGGACGGGGAATACGTCCTTTACTGGATGACGGCCTTTCGGCGCCTGTCCTGGAACTTTGCTCTGGATCGGGCCGTGTGGTGGGCTTTGGAACTGCGGCGGCCCTTGGTGATTTTGGAAGCCTTGCGGCTGGACTATCCATGGGCGGCCGATCGCTTTCACACCTTCATCCTTCAAGGCATGGCAGAAAACGCCGCCCGGTGTCGTTCGACCCCGGCGTTTTATTACCCTTACCTGGAGAGGGCGCCGGGAGAGGGAAAAGGCTTGCTTTACGCCTTAAGTCAACGGGCATGCGTGGTGATCACCGACGACTATCCGGCGTTTTTCCTGCCGCGCATGACGGAAGCGGCAGGAAGAAAGGTGAAGGTCCTTTTGGAAAAAGTGGACGCCAACGGGCTTTTGCCGCTGAGTGCTCCCGGCAAGGCTTTTGGCTCAGCCTACGCCTTTCGCCGCTACCTTCAGTCGGCCCTCAGGGAACACCTGCTGCACCCGCCCCAGGAAAACCCTCTCGAAAGGCTCCCTCAGGCCCCCAAGGCCCTGTCCTTGGGAGATATCGGAAGCCGTTGGCCGCCGTGCACGGAGGCGGACTTCGCCGACCCGGCCCGGTCGGTTTCGTCTCTTCCCATCCATCACGGAGTCGAACCCGTGACGGCGTGCGGCGGCACCTCTTCCGCCCGATCCCGCCTTGAAGAGTTCGTTCGGCGCAAAATGTCCCGGTACGCGGCAGAGCGTCAGCACCCGGACGAAGACGTCACCAGCGGCCTTTCGCCTTATCTGCATTTCGGGCACATTGGGTCCTACGAAATTTTTGCGGCCGTATGCCGCCACGAAGAGTGGTCGCCGGAAAGGCTTTCCCCAAAGGCGAGCGGATCCCGCCAAGGCTGGTGGGGGATGAGCGAAGGGGCCGAGGCGTTTCTGGATCAGCTCATCACCTGGAGGGAGCTCGGGTTCAACCTGTGCCGCTACGAATCGGCCTATGACGCCTACGATTCCCTGCCCCCATGGGCGCAAAACACGCTGGCCAAACACGCCGTGGATCCCAGACCGTGGCTGTACACGCTGTCGCAGCTGGAAAACGCCGAAACGCACGATCCCCTCTGGAACGCCGCTCAAAGGCAGCTCGTGCAGGAAGGCGTGATCCACAATTATCTTCGCATGCTGTGGGGGAAAAAGATCCTTCACTGGACGTCTTCGCCGCGAGAAGCTCTGGAAATCCTCATTGAATTGAACAACAAATACGCCCTGGACGGGCGGGACCCCAATTCTTACACGGGCATCTTTTGGATTTTCGGCCGCTATGACAGGCCATGGGGCCCCGAGCGCCCGGTTTTCGGCACTGTGCGCTACATGTCTTCGAAAAACACCGCTCGAAAGATCCGCCTTGAGGACTATCTCGCCCGGTTTGGTGCCGCCCCTCAAACATCCCGCCGCGACTCGACGAAGCGCCCGGAGGCACCAGGTCGCGGCTGAAGCTCGTTCCGCGACCAAAGACGGGACCGCCCACGCCCCGAAGGGGCAAAGGATACCAGCCCAGGGCGTCGCCCTGAGGCTCAGAGCGGACGCATTTTTACCAATTTTTAACCCCTGGAGGGGCGTAACCCCACCCCCCGAGGATTGCTCTGAACGGGACGGGGGGGGGGAATCCATCTATGTGTTTCGCCCCTTCGGGGCGTGAATTTTATTGAAACGGGCGCCCTGACCCGGGGCTGCGCCCCGGGCTCTGATGTTTCGCCCCTTCGGGGCGACCGCCCGCCACGCACCACATCGCCCCCCAGCGCGGCCACGCCACCACCAAAAATCCGTCGCCCAACCTACCAATGGGCACCGCCCCGAAGGGGCAGAGGATACTAGCCCAGGGCGTCGCCCTGGGGCCCAAAGCGGACCCGTTTTTACCAATTATTAACCCCCGGAGGGGCGTAACCCCACCCCCCGAGGATTCCTCTGAACGGGACGGTGGGGGGGTAATCCGTCTATGTGTTTCGCCCCTTCGGGGCGTGAATTTTATTGAAATGGGCGCCCTGACCCGGGGCTGCGCCCCGGGCTCTGATGTTTCGCCCCTTCGGGGCAACCGCTCCCGCGCCCAACAGGTCGCCCCCTGATGCGGCAATCATCCCGTCCTAAATCCATGGCCCCGCCCCCCTGCGCCCGCCGCCCCGCACGCAAGCCGTCACGCCGGGGTGCCGGAAAGGACATGTTGGGGTTTGCTGCGCTCACCCCAACCTACGGGAGCGGCTTTAGCCATAACCTTCGGGGGCGCGGCCTCATGGCGATGGGGGCTCGTGCCGGACGGTAAACGCCACGCGCGTCCAGGAACCCTGCTCGACGACCGCGGCCGCTTGGGCAAAAGGCACGTCCATGCCCCCCAAAAGCATCCTTTCGGGCTTTCGTCTTTCGGAAGCCTGCCAATTTCTCAGGCATTGAAGCGCTGCGGGTTTTTCCAGCTCAATGCCGCTCTTGAGCAACACCGGGCCCAAATCATCGATAAGCCGGTTGAAAAGCTTGACCTGAACACGGTGCAGGGCCGGCTCCACCGTGGCCGCCCCGGACGAAACGGCCCTTGCGCTGTGGCGTAGGCCGGCCAAGGGACTGTTTTTGCGCAAAATGGCCCCGGCAAGGCCGGGCATGGGCCCTGAAAGGGCAAGCACATCCCCGTCGCTCACATCGGTGGCATCCAAAGAGTCCACAGGAATGCCATTGAGAAAGACGGTCCCCACATCCCGATCGATTTTTTCTGGAGAAAGTCCCCACATCTCGGCCAGAAGTTTTGCCACTGTGGTCCCTGAGGGAACGAGAATCCAGATGCCGGATTGAAACCACGGGAAAAAGGCCCCCAAAGCATCCCCGCCGACGATTTCCACCCGACACACGTCACGCACGTCCAACGGCCTTTCAAAATCCATGACATCCCTCTTCGGAACATGTTATGGGTTTACATCCCATTGGAAAGCACTTCATGAACTGGCGATTTTCAAAGAGGAGCGCCCCGTGACGCAAATTTTCGGCTATCATACGCCTCACGCCATCGTCATCGCCACAGACAGTTTGGCCCTGTGCCCCGACGAAGGCGGCGGCTGGCAAAGAACAACCGTTCGAAAAATCGTTCAGGTTTCTCCTTCGGTGGTCATGGTCTCGGGCGGCTCGGGCATCGGCCTTGCCTTGGCCCACGAGTTCGCCGCAGCTGTGCGTTCTCAGGGTCTGTGGAACGTGGAGGCCATTTTTCCCAAGGCCCTACCTTTCGCTCGCGCCCACGCGCCCATGATGCATCGTCATTCCAATTTCGCCTCGCGGCCGGACGCCGAAGAACTGGAGCGCTACTACGTGTTGCTTGCGGGCATGTCCCTTCAAACGGATCCTCCTTCGGCCCACTGGCTCCTCTTGGGGTCGGAATCCCATGGCGCTCCGGTGGAACGCATCGCCATGGGAAGCGTTCTGGCCATCCCGCGGCACATGGGCTTTGAAGTGCGCGCCGGGCGCCTTGGGGGAGCCGAGGGCGAACTGGACGCGGCGGAAAAACTCATGGAAGAGCTGCTTCGCCGGCGCGCCGAACAGACGCAGGATGCCGCGCCTCCTTTCCTCTTCCTTCGCATCGATGCCCACGGCATTCATGAACGGCACATAGCCTAGCTAATCAGGCTGAAGCGGGTGGGGGCCTGTTCATGGAGGGCGAGACGGGGAAGGCTGCCGTGATCAGCCGTCGCCCACCCTTTCTCCGCGCATGCGAAAGATTTCCATGCCGCGCCCGCCCAGTTTTGCTCGCAGATTTTGCAGAGATTCCCGCAAGTGATCGCTTTCTTTATCGGAAACGGCCACAAACACGGCGCAGTTGTACCCGGGCCACACGGCGTTATCCATTTTGGGCACGGCATGAGGCCCTTTGCCCAGCACGCGGTCCCATTTGGTAAAACCCGTGACACAGCATGTTTCCAGGGTTTCCATGACATCTTCGTCGAAGGAGGCGTCGTAAAAGATCCAATAGAGGTCCATGGCTTCCCTTTGCGCCGCTGAAAGGTCGGCCCCTTAGGGCTTTTCGGCAGTTCGACGGCGTTTTTCCAAAACGTAATAGAAGGTGGGCACCACAATGAGCGTGACGGCGCTGGAGACACTCAACCCCCCCAGCATGGTAATGCCCAGAGGATTCCATGTCTCTGCACCCACGCTTTGGGAGACGGCCATGGGCAGCATGCCGAAAAAGGTGGTCAGCGTCGTCATGAGCACCGGGCGCAGCCGGTTTCGACCCGCCTCGGTGACGGCCTCGAAGAGACCCAGCCCTCTTTTTTCCAAAAGGTGGGTGTAGTCCAAAAGGACGATGGCGTTGTTGACCACGATGCCCACCAGCATGACCACACCCATGAAGGAGACGATTCCCAGAGTGGTTCCCGTGAAGTAAAAAGCATACAGAACCCCGCTCACGGCGAAGGGCACGGAAAACATAATGATCAGAGGATCCCTCAGGTTGCCGAAAAGCGACGCCATGACCATATAGACCAGCACAATGCCCAGGATGAACAAAATGGTGAGTTCTCGAAAGGCCTTTTGCTGTTCTTCCACATCGCCGCCGAAGGACAGATCGACCCCTTCGGGAAGATCCATGGCCGAAAGGCGCTCCCGCAGCTCGGCGCTGGCCGAGCCCAAAGATCGTCCCAAAAGATCCGCCTCCACCTTGACGATCTTTTGGCGGTTTTTGCGCTCAATTTCGATGGGCCCGCTGCCTTCGCGCACTGTGACGAAATTTTTGAGCTGCACCGTGCTGCCGTTGGGCAGGGGCACTGGCGATCTGAGTAGGTTTTCCAGCCGATCTTTGTCCTTTTCCGTCAAGCGGGTGAAGATGTCAAAGCTGTCGCCGGCGTCCCGGTACAAACTGGCTTCTTTGCCGTAGAAGAAATTGCGGAGAATGCCGGCCACCTGAGCCACTCGAAGGCCGACGGAAGCCGCTTTTTCCCGGTCGATCTCCACCCACAGCTCCGGCCGCGGCGGTTTTTGGCTGATTTCCACATCCACCAACCCGTCCATGGCAAGGAAGATCTGTTCGATGCGCCGGGCGGTGTCCATGAGCAGGTCCATGTCCGAGCCTTGGATTTCCAGGGAAATGGCCTTGCCACGCCCCTTGAGAATTTGGGCGATGGGATCCTGGGCGCTGACCATGATTCGGCTGATCCCTGGAATTTTCACCACTTCCTTGCGCAGCAGGTCCGCAATGTCTTTGGCGCTGCGCTCTCTTTTGTCCCGGTCCACCAGCTTGAAGCCGATGGATCCCACATTGGCGCCCTCTTCAAAGCCCAAAGCCACCCCGATGCCTTCTTCGGACTGGCCCGCAAAGGCGTAGGAGTGGCGGAATTCCTCGGGTTTGACCAGCCTTTCGATGTTTTCCAGAATGGCCTCCACAACCCGGTTGGTCTCTTCGATGCGCGTCCCTTCGGGCAGGCGGAAATCCACCAAGATATCTCCGGAGTCCACTTCGGGCATAAAGGACGTGGACAGAAAGGGCACCAGAGACAAGCTGCTGACAAAGAGGGCACAGGCCACAAAAAGGGTCGTTTTGGGGTAGGTCAAGGCCCAGGCCAGAGTGGCCTCGTAGCGGCGCTCCAGCGCTTGAAACGCCGCTTCACTGCCCCGATACAGCGTGCCGAGAAAGCCTTTGTGCCGATCCGGCTGAAAATGCCGCCGATGGAGCCACTGGGAACACAACATGGGAGTCAGGGTAAGCGCCGTAAACAGCGACGCCCCCAAAGTGACGACAATGACAAAGCCCAATTGTTTAAACATGATTCCGGCCAAGCCCGTGAGAAACATGAGCGGGACAAACACCACGACGGTGGTCAAGGTGGACGCCGTGATGGCCAAGCCCATTTCGCTCGCGCCGAACATGGCCGCCGATGTTCGACGTGTCCCCCGTTCCATGTAGCGGACGATGTTTTCCAGGACGACGATGCCATTGTCCACCACCATGCCCGAAGCAATGGCCAGGGACATGAGGGAGATCAAGTTGATGGTGTAGCCGAACAAAAAAAGGAAAATAAACGAAAGGATCAGCGAAAAGGGAATACTCAAGGCAATGATGAGAGCGGACCGGATTTGGCGCAAAAAGGCGACGGTGACCAAAATGACCAGAAGGATGCCGTAGTAAAGAGTGCTTCGAAGATTCTTGATGGAGGTAAGAATGTTTTCCGCCGTTTCCATGACGATGTGAATCCGCACATCGCTGGGCAGGGATTTTTGAATGTCGTCGATTTTAGCGCGCACCTTGCGGGAAACTTCCACGGTGTTTTGCCCGGTTTGTTTTTGCAGGATGAGCACGATGGCGGGTTTTCCGTCGCCCCATCCGTTGAGGTCCATGGGTTTGAAATCGTCTTCCACGCGAGCGATATCGCGCAGATACACAGGCCGGCCGTCCACAAAGCCGACCACCGTCTGTTCCATTTCTTTCGAGTCGGCATACCGAGCCGGCACCCGCACGAAGTATTCCTTTTGGCCCGCTTTGATGCTGCCCGCGGGGATGTTGACATTTTCAGCGGCCAACACCTGATTGACCTTTTCCAAGGAGAGTCGGTAGGCTTCCACCTTTTCCAGGTCAAAGTAGACGTTGATGCGTCGCCGAAGCCCTCCATAAAGCTGGATGGCTCCCACGCCCGGCACCCGTTTCAATTCGTCGGCAATGCGCTTGTCCACCAGGTGGTACAGACGCGGCCAGCTGGTTTCGCCCGTAATGGTGATAAAGAAGATGGGAGCGGTGGCGCTGCTGAATTTGTAGAGCATGGGGCTTTCGGCGTCCGGCGGCAGATCCCTTTTGGCGCGTTCCAGCCAGTCGCGAATGTCGTTGGTGGCCACCGAAAGATCCGTTCCCCAGTTGAATCGGCACACCACCACGGACAGGTTGTCCAGGGATTTGGACGTGAGGCTGTCCAGGTTGCTGACAGCGTTGACCTGGTCTTCGATGATCTTGGTGACTTCCGTTTCCACGTCGGACGCACTGGCCCCGGGCCAGGTGGTCAGAATGGACACCACCGGTGGGCTGATATCGGGCAACATGTCGATGCTCAGGCGCAGTAAAGACATGACGCCAAGCAAAAGCCCGGCAAGAAGAATCATCAAGGTGGCCACGGGTTGACGGACGGCAAATTCAGGCAGTCGCATGGTGCGCTCGTCTCGCTTCAGGAAGGGCCATGTCCATGAAGAATCGCATGACGATGAGGTCGCTCAGCTTTGGGAACCCTCGGCGGCCGTAATCTCCACAGGGGAGCCGTCCACCACTCGGTTCTGCCCTCGCACAAGAACCGGTTCCCCCGGTTGCACGCCTTCGGTCACTTCCACGACGGTCTGCTGTTCCATGCCCAGGCGCACGTTGCGCATGCGGGCCACTCCGCCCTCCACAACAAACACATAGGGCTGCCCCGTGCCTGGCAGCCGCACCACGGCGTCCCGATCCACCACAACAACGTCCCGAGTGCGCAGCGGGATCGTCACATGGGCGAACATGCCCGAGCGCAAGGTCAGATCCCTATTGGGCACGTGCAGTTCCGCCATGGCCGTGCGGGTACGCGGATCCAAAACGGGCGAGGTCACCCTGACTACCCCCTCAAAGGTTCGCCCCGGAAAGGCGTCCACGAGACACAATCCTTTCATGCCGGAACGAAGCACCCCGAAGTCCTTTTCAGGCACATGAAAGACGACCTTCAAAACCGTCTCGTCGGTGATGCGCGCGATGGGCTTTCGCGTATCCGTAAGATTTCCCGGGTCCACATAGCGCTCGGCAAGAATTCCCCCCATGGGCGCCCGCAAAAAGAAATCCTTGTGGAGTTCCTTCAGCGCCCTTAAGGCCTCCTGAGCTTCGGCAAGACGGGCCTGCGCGGCCCGGTGTTCCGCCCGAATATGGTCCACCCTTTGTTTCGCCACCGCCTTTTCCCGATAGAGATTTTCGAGGCGCACACGGTCCTTTTCCAAGAGTTCGAGCTGAATGCGCGCCGCGCTCACGGCCGCCTCCGCCTGTCGCATCTGCGCCGCAATCTGGCCGTCATCCAGCCGCCCCACCAAAGCCCCCTCAGGCACCGCATCGCCTCTTTCGAACAACACCTGAAGAACCTTCTTTCCGGGCACCGCCGGGTAGAGGTACACATCCTGAATGGGGAAAAGATCCCCTGTGGTCTTGAGCGTCTCTTCCATGGAAGCTGTGCGGGCAGCCCGCACGGCGACGGGCACCGCCGCCGCCGCTTGTTTGGTTTCCGCGGACCGGGAGCGCACACGCACGACGTTAAAGGCGCTGGCGACAAGCAGCACGGCCGCCAACCCCAGCAAAACGACCATCGCCTGCCGCCGTTTGGGCTTCTGGTGCTCAAAGTCAGCCATCTTTTCCTCTCCTTCAGCGGCTTTCACGGCGCCCCAAAGACCGTTCCAATTCCGCCAGGGCCATGTGCCAGCCGTAGCGCGCCGCATAGTAATTGGCTTCCGCTTGGGTGAGATACGTCCGGGCGTCCAGGACCTCGGTGACAGTGGTGACCTGTTGCTGGTATTGCAGCCGGGTGATTCTTAAGTTTTCCGTGGCTTGTTCCAAAGCTTTTTGCGCCGTCTGAATGTTTTCCTCCGCCACCTGCACATTGGCCAAAGCCGCCTGCACTTCCAAGCGAACACTGTTTTCGATATCCGCCAGCCGTTCCTCAAGGGCCTTCACGGTATAGCGCTGCCGACGGACTTGCGATCGTGTCTTGCCCCAGTCGAAAACGGACCAATCCAGGCGCACCCCAAGCGCCGCCGTTTCGGGATTGCGATAGTCGTTTTCATCCCCCAAAGGGTCTTTCCCTGTTCTCTCGTACGTCCCCACGGCAAAAACTTTGGGATAAAGGTCACTGCCGGCCAGTCGAACCGCTTCCTTGGCCTTTTCCACCTCGAGCCGCAGGATGTTCAATTCAGGCCGCCCGTGAAGGGCTTCGGTCGTGAGGTCTTCCAAGGGGTGCGGTGTGGCGGCCACGGGACCGGCGTCTTCCAGGCGAAGAGGTCGCACGAGGTCACGGCCCATGAGACGGTTCAAATCCGCCGTGGCCACTTCCAGATCCTTGCGCCTTTTTACTTCCACTTGCTGGGCCTGGGCCAGGGCCACTTGGGATTTTAAAACATCGTTAAAGGGAATAAGCCCCTGATCGTAAAAACGCCGCGCATCCTGAAGGTGCGCCGTCAACTGCTGGACCTCTTCTGAGGCCACGTCGAGAAACCTTTGGGCCAAAAGCACGCGATAGTATGCCGTCTTGACGTGCTTGATCACATCCAGAACCGCCATCTCCTTTCGAACTTGGGAAACGGCCACGTCCAAGGAAGCAATCTTTTTCTTGGTGGACAGGGCAAAGCCGGTAAAGAGGGGTTGGGTCAGGGTCACGTCCCACGTGTAGGTTCCTCGATGCCCCAAATTGACTTGTTGCACGCCCAGATCCGTTCGAAAGATGGCGTAGGGGTTGTCTTCCAGGCGAAAATACTGGTAGTGGGCGGAAAGAGACGGTTTAAGAGCGGCTTGGGCGCCGGCTTCCTCGGCTACCGCCGCTTTTTCCAGTTCTTCGGCCTCTCGAATCAAATGGTGGTTGGCCAAAGCCTCTTCAAGAACCTGAGACAAAGTAAGGTGGGACGGCGAAGGGACTTCGACCGCGGACCCTGCAAAGGCGCCGACGGCCCAGAGAAGAGACACACAGCTTGCCACCATGCCTCTTTTGAACCTCACAAAAGACTGCATTCGCCTCATGGAGCCTCCCCTGCACGCGTGTCCGCCTTCTCCCGTAGCTTCCCCTTCTTTAAGCACACGGAAGGGGCGCGACGGTGCGCCGCACCCCTGTCATCCGATCTTCGTCTACGGACAAACCCGCTTCCTTCTTGAATCATTTTTTCTGACCCGTCAATGCCCAGAGCACCGCCGTTTCGCCGCAGGGGTCCAGGTTTTCATTTTCCCTTTGACGAAAGACCCTGCGAGAGTGTAAAAGGCTCGATTGTAGTGGCCTCTTGATAGCGACGCGCCGTAGGCATGGGATAGCTCAGTATGGAACAAAAAACCGCTCGGGCTCCCCGCGATTGGAAAAAAATCCTTGACCTTCCTTGGAACCTAGGTTATCTACCCCCGCCCTCGCCGAGGGCAAAATTTTTGCCGTGAGCGTGGAGGATTTTTATGGACATGGCATGCTGGGCCATTGCTGCTGCAGGGTTCCTTCTTTTGGGAATGTTGTGCAAGCGATCCGCCGATCGGTGAAAAAGACCCGCGTTTTCTTCGAAAGGTCCTTCGGACCTTGCCATTTCGGTGATGCTTACAGGAGGTCCTGAACATGCGACAGGCATCGCAGCGATGCACCGTTTCCACAACGCAGCCTCTTCCCAACCCCGTCAAATGCAAGGAAGGCAAAGGATTGCGCAATTTCGACTGCCACCATTATGACGAGTGCCTGGACAAGGCCGCCAAAGGGATGTGGAGCGGCTTTACGTGTGAAAAGTGCGCCTATTTTCAGTAAGCCGGCAACCCTTAAGGCATGAAGAACCCGCCCTCCTCAGGGCGGGTTTTTTTGTGCCCTTTCAGGCCACGTCCTTCTTGGATGCCGCGCCGTTTCGAGGTATGCTTTTTTTGGCAAAAATGGAGGGCCATCATCGCAACCGTTCAAAAAGAGGAGCGCCGCATGAAGGTTCTTGTGACCGGGGCATCAGGGTTTGTGGGCACGCAGCTGTGTATTCGCTTGGTGGGGCTCGGCCATCAGGTCACCGGAGTGGATCACGCGCCTCGGCCGAATCCATTCCTGCCTTCCCAGGTGCACTACATTTCGGCCGACACCACGCAACCCGGCCCGTGGCAGGAGGCGGTCGGCTCACAGGATGTCGTGATCAACCTGGCCGGGGCTTCTATCTTTCGACGCTGGAACGCCAAGTCCAAAGAGCTGATTTATAATTCTCGAATCCTCACCACCCGAAACCTGGTGCAGGCCATTCCCGAAGGGACGTCCATGGCGCTTCTCAGCACTTCCGCCGTGGGCTATTACGGCTCCCGAGGCGATGCCAGCCTCACCGAAGAGGAGCCCCCAGGATCGGATTTTTTGGCTTCCGTGTGCGCGGACTGGGAAGCCGCGGCCTTGCAAGCCCGATCCAAAGGAGCGCGCGTCGTGTGTACGCGGTTCGGCATCGTGCTTGGCAAAACCGGCGGGGCTCTCGGGCAGATGATTCCCGCCTTCAAGCGCTTTGTGGGCGGTCCTTTGGGTGACGGGCGTCAGTGGTTTTCCTGGATTCACATGGACGATCTTCTCGGTGCCACGCTCTTCGTCATGGAAAAAAAGGAAATCCACGGGCCGGTCAACTTCTGCGCCCCAAACCCCGTGCGCAATGAAACCTTGGCTCACGTGCTGGGAAAACTGCTGCATCGGCCAAGTTTCTTCAGAACGCCGGCCTTCGCCCTCAGATTGGCTCTGGGCGAATTCGGTTCGGTACTTCTGGAAGGCCAACGGGTCTTTCCCGCCGTGCTCCTCCGCCACGGCTACGTTTTTCGGTTTCCCGAAATCGAATCGGCTCTGCGCGACGTTTTGAAGGCCTAACCCGCAAGGCGCCGAACTCTTTCCGTTCGGCGCCCCACCCGCATCGCCCCAACATTCATTGCTGTGCAAACGTTTTAATCACGTATTTGCCGCACAATCCATCCGCCGAAGGATCCGCAAAAGCAGAAAAACAGGGGAGAACACCGAAACCAAGAGCCACTAAGGGGATCCCAAAAAGCTTCTTTTTTACGGTGTCCTCCGTGGTTGGGGTTTTCGACAGGAAGGCGCGGTGCCTTCGCCTACACGAAGGACAATCAAAGGACGTACCAGAATACTATCCTATTGGTATCACAAAGATATCATGACAGAGGCCAGTGCGGGCATCAAACCCGTGCGGGGATGCGCCAACAGGGTTGTCTTGGCCTGAATAAGGCTGTGGGTTGCGCGTTCGGTCGGCGTCTCATGGCACGGCCCGCAAGGACCGTGGGGTCTTGGTCCGTGAAGGGATCGACGAAAAGCCAATCCCGTTGGCGTGTGTCAACGCTGTTGGCTTTTATGGACAATGTCGTGCAGCTGATAACGCTTTATCTTTTTGGCCAGACCGTAGCGGCTCAGCCCCAGCATGGCGGCGGCCTTGGTCTGGTTGCCGCCGCAGCGCGTCAAGGCCTCAAAGATGAGGGTGCGTTCCAGGGCGTGCACTCGCTCTTTGAAGTTTTGACAGAGCCCTGGGCTCGAAGGGGAAAGGTGGCTCTTCAGTTTATCGCTCAAATGTTTCACTTGAAGCGGGAGGCCGTTTTCTGCAACGGCCACGGCCCGCTCGATTTCGTTGCGCAATTCCCGAACATTGCCAGGGTAAGAATAGGCGTTCAGGCATTCCAGGGCCGATGGATCGATTCCGGGAAGAACCTTGGCGTATTTTTTACTGAATTTGTTGAGAAAATAGGAGGCCAAGGTGGGAATATCCCCGTGCCGTTCCCGCAAAGGCGGCATGTGGATTCGAAAGACGCTGATGCGATAATAGAGGTCTTCGCGAAACCGTCCCGCGGTCACTTCGTGGTGTAAATCTCTGTGTGTGGCGGTGATGAGCCGAAAGTCGGATCGCCGGTATTCGTTGGACCCCAAAGGGCGAACAAAGCCGTCCTCCAACACTCGCAGCAGCCCCTTTTGAATTTCCGGCGGCATATCGCCGATCTCGTCCGGAAAGAGGGTGCCGCCGTCGGCTTTTTCAATGAGCCCCTTGCGGTCTTTGGTGGCGCCTGAAAAGGCTCCCTTGACATGGCCGAAAAGCTCGGAAGCAAAAAGGCCTTCCGGTATGGTCGCGCAATTTTCCGCCACAAAAGGCCCATTTTTCCGCGGCCCACCAAAATGAAGACACCGCGCCATCAGCTCTTTGCCCGTTCCCGTTTCGCCCTCAATGAGGACCGTAATGTCGGAGTCCATGGCGTAACGGGCATGACGAAAAACTTCAAGCATGGCGTCGCTGGTCCCGATAATCTGTTCAAAATCAGACCGACCTTCCATTTCTTTCAGCAGCCGGTCCCTTTCGCGTTCCATTTCCTGCAGTTGCCAACCTCTGGTCTCGGCCAAGATGTGCAACTCAGCATTGGCCTGCTCCAGGCTTTCGATGAGTTTCGCCTTCAAAATGGCCAGACACAAAATCCCCGCCACCGCCTCCCCCAGTTCCACATCCTCCGGCAGGAACTGTCCACAGCGCTTGTTGATGCATTCCAAGACCCCCACGGGAAGATGCCCGGACACCAGAGGGATGGCCATAATGGATTGGGTCACAAATCCCGAGACCTGATCGAGATCGGCAAAATGGCGCCGATCCTGGCGCACATCGGCAATCACCTCCGTTTTTCCACTTTTGAAAACAAATCCCGCAATGCTTCGCTCTATGGGAATGCGCGCCGTTTTCAACGCCTCGGCGGAGAAGTCTTCAGAGTTTTCCGTCCACACCATGCGTAGCGTGCCCTTCGAGGGCTCCGCCAGCATGACGGAAACCGCTTCCACATCCATGATGCGGCGCACCATGGGAAGGGTCTGTTTCATGAGAGAGTCAAGATCCACGGCGCGATGCAAGCTGAGGCTGAGCCTCAGCAGGAGCTCCATCCGTTCGGCGGACCCGAAAGCCGCGCTCTTTGCATCGAGAGACTCCGGGACCATGAAATCCCCCCATTCCGGTCGACATGGTCTGCCAAGGCCTATTTTGCGTGAGCGGATGTCCGGTTGCTTGGCCCTCCTGCTCGCCATATCTAAGGAATTTTTGCAGTAGGGCTCCTAATCTATTTAAAACATATTCTTTCACATGACGATATTTTTGTGAAAAAATTCTTATGAATGCAACGCGCCCACTTCGGCTTCCACAGCCTTGACAAGCTCTCCGCAGCGAATCATGGCCGCCATGGCGTGAATGTCCGGAGCGAGGACTCGGTCTTTCTCCAAATGCTGAATCCGGCCGCGAATGCAGCGATAGGCCGCCAGGGTGCCCGCACCCGGCCGCATGTTGGTAAAAAGATCCAGAGCCTGCGCTGCGCAGAGGAGTTCAATGGCCACGACGGTTTCCACATTCCGTACAATATCCCGGCATTTACGCGCTGCAAAGGTCCCCATGCTCACATGGTCTTCTTTGTTGGCCGATGTGGGAATGGAATCCACGGACGCGGGATGGGCCAGGGTCTTGTTTTCCGAAACCAGAGCCGCCGCCGTGTATTGGGCGATCATGAACCCCGAATGAAGGCCCCCTTGGGCAACCAAAAACGCCGGAAGTCCACTCAAGTATGGGTTGACCAGCCGTTCGATGCGCCGTTCCGAAATATCCGCCAATTCCGCCAAAGCGATGGCGAGAAAGTCCAGAGCCAAGGCCACTGGTTGGCCGTGGAAGTTTCCTCCCAGGAGAAACTCGCCGCAGTCGGCGAAAATCAAAGGATTGTTCGTGGACGCGTTCATCTCCCTTTCGATGACCGCGCGGCAGTACCCGATGGCATCCTTGGAGGCGCCGTGCACCTGAGGGGAACAGCGCAGCGTATAGGCGTCTTGCACTCGGGAGCAATCCTTGTGGGACGAGATGATTTCGCTGTTGTGCGTGATGCGCCGCATGTTGTGGGCCGCTTTGGCTTGGCCGGGGTGAGGCCGCACGCGGTGAATTCTCGGGTCGAATTCCATGCGGCTGCCCATGAGCACTTCCAGGCTCATGGACGCCGCAATATCCGCCGTCTTGGAAAGGATTTCCGCATCGTGGACGGCCAAAGCCCCCAGGGCGGTCATCAGCTGGGTTCCGTTCACCAGAGCCAACCCCTCGCCCGCTTCCAGCTCCAGCGGCTCCATGCCCAGGCGCTCTAGGGCTTCCTCGGCGCGAAGCCTTTCGCCGTGATAAAAAACCTCCCCAAGGCCGATGAGCGGCAGGGCCATGTGGGCCAAAGGGGCCAGATCGCCGCTGGCTCCCACGGAACCCTTTTCGGGGATCACCGGCAGGACATTTCGGTTCAAAAAGTCGCAGAGTCTCGCCGCCGTTTCCCATCGAATGCCGGAATGGCCTCGAGCGAGATCTTTCAGGCGCAGGGCCATCAGAGCCCGCACTTCCTCTTCCGCCAAGGCCGGCCCCACTCCGGCGGCATGGCTCATGAGGATGTTGCGCTGCAGGGTGCGCACGTCTGCCGGCGAAATCACCACATCGCTCAAGGCTCCAAAGCCCGTGGTGATGCCGTAGATCACACGCCCTTCGGCGACCCAGGAATCCACGAGAGCCCGGGCTTTGCGAATCCGCTCCATCGCTTTGTCGCTGAAGGCCACCGGGACCTTGCTTCGGGCCACAGCCACAAGGTCCTCGATGCGCAATCCGTCTTTATCCAATACGACCGTTTTCATGAAATCGTTCGCCTTCTTGCAGGGTTCGGCGCCGCACGCCGTTCAAAAGGCTCAGCACCCATCCGTCCATAATTAAGTGCAGCAGATGATGACTGACGCAAAAGACCAAGGCGTCTCCGTACTGAGGGAAAACCGCCGTCTGAATGAGGACCGAAAGGGGCAGGGTCTTCTGAGCCCCCATGAAAATAACGGGTTCCCGGCATCCCACGGACAATCCCAGGGCCCTGGCCACCCCAAAAGCAAGCGCGAGAAGCCCTCCGTGAAAGATCACCGCCAGGGTCATCACACGGGGCATGCCCGCCAGTCCCTGGACGATGGTGGTTCGAGACGCGCAGACGGCGATCCACACAATGGCGATGACCAGAACCGTGTTGACGGATGCCGGCGAAGGACATGGGATTCGACGGCACAGCGCCGCCCACGGCCGCCGCATTCCCAGGCCCAAGGCTAAAGGAAGGACAACCAGCAGGGCCAGGTTGCCCATGAGAGCGGCTTTGTCCAAAACGACGGTGACATTTTCCATGGCCGTTCCCATGAGCCATTCCAACAACAAAGGAGTGGCCACAACCGCCGCGGCGTTGGCCGTCATGGTGATGAGCAGGGCCGTGGCCACATTGCCTCCTGCGGCGGCCGTCATGACCACCCCGCTGCTCAAGGTGGTGGGCATGGAGGCGACCAAAAACAACCCGACTACAAGTCCTGTCGGCATGGACCAGAAGGCCAGGACGAAAGCCCACAGAGGGGCGAAAAGAAAAAGGACACTCCATGCACCGACCAAAGCCTTGAGGTCTAGAAAACCGCGGGTCAGGGATTTTCCATCCAAGGCGAGCCCTGAAAGGAAAAAAATAACCCAAACCAAGATCTCGGGGCCGCCGTGCTCTTTAAGCCAACGGCCCCATCGGACCGTTGTCTCAGTGCCGTCGAGAACCGTCACCGCCGAAACGAACACAAGACCCGCAACAAAACCATATTGGCGCAAAAACCTTCCAAGGCGGATCCCTCTGTGCACCGTACCCACCGCTTTTCCACCGTCGACGAGGCAGCGAGAATCTCCGATTTTCACCGACTTTTTTGTCTATAAGCCAATGAAGGCCGAGCAGTCCACCCTTGAATTTTCCCGGCCTTTCGAGTAATCAGGCCGAGGCGCTTCCAATTGCGCATGGTGTGCGCATGCTGAAAGCGCACAAGGGTGGGCCTCGTGCAACGATGCTATGCCATCGGTTCGGAACCCTCACGCCCTCTGCCGTCCGTCTCACGTCTTTGGCCCGCCGCGCTTCGCCAAACGGCTTGTTCTGTTCCCTAAGGTTTGTCTCGGGGAAGCCCTCAAAGGGCTCAGGCCGCCATGGGGCGGCATGCGAAGTTTTCAGGAGTCGGCTCATGCGCACTTTCGGAAACACGTCCGAGCAATGCCGTGAAATGCAACCCGCCATGGGTTTTCACGGCGCTGTAGCGACGGAACACTATTTGTCCGCTCAGGCCGCCATGGACATCCTCAAGGCGGGAGGCAACGCTTTTGACGCCGCCGCCGCGGCAACCTTTGTGGAAGGGTTGGTTAACCCGCACATGTTCACCCTCGGCGGGGAATGCCCCATGGTGCTCTATGTGGCCGAAGAGGACACCGTGGTGGCCGTCAACGGAAACACGGAAGCCCCGGCATCCGCCTCAGTGGAAAACTACCGAAGTCGCGGGATCGACCTCATCGCGCCGCAAGGCATGCCGGCGGCGGGCGTTCCCGCGGCGGTGGCTTCGCTTTTGGACATGGTGCAGCGATACGGCCGATTGCCGCTTCAGGATGTCCTGGGCCCGGTGAAAGCTTTGTGCTCTCAAGGATTTCCCATCCACGAAGGGCTGTTAAAAATGCCCCGGTTCGGCATCGAAGACAATGCGGCGCTGTTTCAAAAGGAGTGGCGGGCTTCGGCCCAAGTGTATCTCGACTCCGACGGAAAAACGCCCTCGCCGGGTTCCCGCCTGGTCAATGCTTCTTACGGCCGCGTTGTGGATTTCCTTTTGGAAGAAGCCCGCCGCCACGGGCACGATCGAGGGGCAGGCATTCGAGCGGCCAGAAAAGCCTTTTATGAAGGCGACATCGCGGAGGAGATAGAACGCTTTGTGGGCGAACGCGACGGTTTTCTCACCCGTTCGGATCTTGCGTCCTATGAAACCTTCTTTGAAAAACCGGTGAGCGTCCCCTTTCGAAACACGCGGGTTTACAAGTGCGGCCCCTGGTCCCAAGGGCCGGTTTTTCTTCAAATGCTTCGCCTCCTGGATGGCTTTGATCTCGAATCTTTGGGATGGCATTCCGCATCTTATCTTCACACCTGGGTGGAAGCGGCCAAACTGGCCTTTGCCGATCGGGAACAGTACTATGGCGATCCGCGGTTTGTGGATGTGCCGCTGGAGGCCCTTCTCAGCGCATCCTATGCTCAAGTGCGCCGCACCCTTATCGACCCTCAGTGGGCCAGCACGGCCCATCGGCCTGGGGACCCTCGCCGCGGCAAACCCCTTTTGCCTGCAGAGGCCGTGTTTCGCCGGGACAGCTGGGGCTACGGCACCGTCCATGTGGCCGTGGCCGATGCACGCGGCAACATGGCGGCCCTCACACCCAGCGGAGGCTGGATCTCCGGCAATGAGGTCGTCCCCTCCCTGGGCTTCCCTCTCGGCACACGCCTCCAGACCTTTTATCTGGATCCCGCCCACCCCAATGCATTAATGCCTCGAAAGCGCCCTCGCACAACCCTCACTCCGTCCCTCGCCTTTCGCAACGGCAGACCGTGGATGGCTTTCGGCACCATGGGCGGCGATCAACAGGACCAATGGACGCTGCAGTTTTTTCTGAACCGGGCCGTTTTCGGGATGAGCGTTCAAGAAGCCATCGAAGCCCCCAAAGTGTGTTCCGACCATTTTCCCGGAACCTTTTACCCTCACGATGCCTTTCCGGCCCGTTTGCGCGTGGAATCAAGAATTTCTGAAGAAACGCGTCGCTCGTTGGAAGCCCTGGGGCATCAGGTGGTGGTGGAAGCGCCCTGGTGCCTCGGCTTTATCTGCGCTGTCTCGCGGGAACGCGACGGCCTTTGGGTTTCGGGGGCCGATCCCCGAGGGCACCGAGCCGCCGTTTTCCCATCGTGTGCGTTGGCCTGGTGAGGACTGAGATCTGTCGAAGGAGGAAAATCGTGACCGTGGAAAAGCTCGAAAGGTTTTGCAACCGGCTGGACGCCGTGAATCGCGCTATCGGGCGTGGCATTGCCTATGTGTCGCTTCTGATGGTCCTTGTGGTCACGGCGGACGTGATCATGCGCTACGTATTCCAGATGACGTTTGTTTTCGTCCAGGAACTGGAATGGCAACTTTTCGGTGTTCTGTTTCTCGTGGGAGCGGGATATACGCTCCTGTATGACGCCCACGTTCGGGTGGATGTGTTTTACCAAACAATGTCCCCCAAAGCTCAGGCGTGGATCAACGTCATCGGATGCCTTTTCTTTCTTTTTCCCGGTTGCTTTCTCATCATCGCCACATCCTGGCAATTCGTCGCCGCATCGTGGGCCGTGAACGAAGGCTCACCGGATCCCGGCGGTCTTCCGGCCCGCTATCTCATCAAGGCCATGATCCCTTTGGGGTTCACGCTGGTTGCCGTTCAGGGCATTCCCATGACCCTTCGAAACCTCATGGTGCTCTTGGGCAAAGCTCCAAACCGTCCTGAAGGGCAGAAAGGGGGGCACTGATGGAATCTTTGCCGGGATTGATGTTTCTTGCGCTGACCATTCTTTTGATGTTTGGCTTTCCCGTGGCTTTCACCCTTTTGGGAACGGCCTTCTTTTTCGGGCTGTACGGTTTCGGCTGGGGCTTTTTCAATTTGCTTCCCCTGCGGGTCTGGGGTGTTATCACCAACTTTACGCTGCTTGCCGTGCCGCTTTTCGTCTTTATGGGCGTGATGTTGGAACGGTCCGGCATTGCCGAAGAACTTCTGGAAACCATGGCGCTTGTTTTCGGGCGCATTCGTGGCGGGCTGGCCGTTTCCGTGGTGGTGGTGGGCGCACTTCTCGGGGCTTCCACGGGGATCGTCGGGGCCACCGTGGTCACCATGGGCCTGCTGAGTCTGCCCACCATGCTGCGGCGGGGGTATCAGCCCGAGCTGGCCACGGGAACCATATCGGCGGCAGGAACGCTGGGGCAGATCATCCCGCCGAGTATCGTGCTCGTTTTGTTGGGCGACATTATCGGCGTTTCCGTGGGCGATCTCTTCGTGGGCGCTGTCATTCCCGGTCTCATTCTGGTCGTTCTCTATATTATTTACATCTTTATTATCGCTCGCGTGAAACCCCAATGGGCTCCGCTCATTCCCTTGGAAGAATGGAAAGACATTCTTGAGGCGGGCCTTTTCAAACGGCTTCTCAAAGCCCTCATGCCACCGCTTGTGCTCATCGTCAGCGTGCTGGGCTCCATCTTTGCCGGGATCGCCTCCCCCACCGAAGCCGCCGCCGTCGGCGCCACAGGCGCCATCATCCTCGCCGCTTTCAACAGAAAACTCAATTGGGACGTGGTCACGCAGGTCATGCAGACGACGACACGTTTGACCTGCATGGTCTTTATCATCTTAGTGGGAGCCGGGGCCTTTGGTCTGGTGTTTCGAGGGCTCGGCGGGGATCATTGGGTGCGCAACATTTTGACGCATATCCCCTATGGAAAATGGGGGGTTCTCTTCATCTGCATGAGCATTGTCTTCATCATCGGGTTCTTCTTAGATTTTATCGAAATCACCTTCATTCATATTCCTGTCTTGGCGCCCATCATGAAAGAGCTGGGGTTCGATCCCTTGTGGTTCGCCATTTTGTTCGCTGTAAACCTTCAGACGTCTTTCATGACGCCGCCCTTTGGTTTTTCGCTCTTTTACCTCAAAGGGGTGGCGCCCCCGGAAATCACCACGGGCCACATCTATCGGGGAATCATTGCCTTTGTTGTCCTACAAGTTCTTGGCTTGATCATCGTAGCCCTTTATCCGCCTTTCGCCACATGGCTGCCGCATAAGCTCCTGCATTGAAAAACTTTCTTCGGCCCGCACGGGCCCCGCCACGCCATGGCGCCCGACGCGCCACGCCCAGCGGGACCTAAGGCCCTTGCAGGGCCTTGAGCCCAAGTTTGTCAGCTTTGGGGCCCAAAATTCGGGCTCCAGACCATCATAGCTATCTAAGTGCCTTAAATCCTCAGGGGTAGGTGCTGAAAACGCGTTGTAGTGGTAGAACGTGATATTATCCCATTGACTCCTCCTTCGCACCCTGCTAGCCTGCCCACACCATGTTCATTCAACGTGTCAGAAAAAAAGACCCCCAAACGGGGACCACGTCCTTTTACCACCAGTTGGTAGAGTCCCACCGGACTCCCAACGGCCCACGGCAGAGAACCCTTCTCAATTTGGGGAAACTGGACTTCGAGCCCAAGGATCTCCAAAGACTGGCACAGCGCATTGAAGAAATCCTTCGGGGGCAAAATCCCATGTTCCCTCCCTCGCAGGAGATCGAGCAAACGGCTCGTCACTGCGCTTCCCTTTTGCGAAAAAAACGTCTTCAAAGCCCTCCGGCCCAGTCCCAGGAGGCCAAGCCAACATGGCACACGGTGGATCTGGACTCCTTGAAATCCGAAGATGTGCGGACCGTGGGAGCCGAAATTGTGGCTGCATGGGCTTACGAAAAGCTCCACATGAGCCCAATTCTAAAAAACTGCGGCTTCAATGACGCGGAGAGCAACCGGGCCAAGG
>Ga0209162_1001079_pt1 | contig 28046 bp, 25 predicted proteins | sample YNPNPMetaG_FD_187121 | JGI IMG/M metagenome (GOLD analysis project Ga0209162, IMG submission 187121) | Anoxygenic and chlorotrophic microbial mat microbial communities from Yellowstone National Park, USA - YNP NP MetaG (SPAdes) (version 2) ...
GGTGTTTCTCCGGATCGTACCGCTCGTGGTTCACGCCCATGACGATGGTGATGTCCTCGCCCTTGGACGGGGCGGTGATGATGACCTTCTTGGCGCCGTTAGTGAGGTGTATGGCCGCCTGTGATGCCCTGGCGAAGACGCCGGTGGACTCGATGACGATACGCACGCCCAGGTCGCCCCAGGGCAGTTTGGCCGGGTCGCGCTCGGCGAAGCAGCGGATCGGCACGTCGTCCACGATCATCGTGTCGCCATCCACCGCGATGGTGCCCGGGTAGTTGCCATAGTTGGTGTCGTACTTGAGCATCCGGGCATTGGTCTCCGTGTCAAAGAGATCGTTGATGGCGACCACCTCCAGGCTATGGGGGTAGCGGGCCTTGATGGCCCGGAACGTCTGCCGGCCGATGCGGCCGAACCCGTTGATGCCGACTCGAACAGCCATGTCTCCCTCCTATGCGTCGAACAGGCGGTAGTGAAAGTCGGAAAACGACTCATAGTCGGCCTTGAGGGCCTGGTAGAGTCGGGCGTTCTCCAGGGCGATGCCCCCCAGGTTGGCGATGGCCTGGAGGAACTCGATCTCGTCCTCAGTAAAGGCGCGCGGCTCGGCCGTATAGATCCGCATCGCGCCGATAATCTTCTCGCGGGCGGTGAGCGGCACCACCAGCATGGAGGCGATGCCCTCGGCGCGGACCTTGTCCGGGTACTGGAGCCGTTTGTCTGTCTGGGCATCGGCCACGATGACCGGCTCCCCCTTCAGCGCCTGCTGGTCAATGGTGCTCTTGGCCACCTGGATGGGGCCTTTGCGCAGGTAATCCTCGCTCAGGCCATAGGTCGCGCTCATGAACAGGCGCGAGCCGTCGGCGCTGAGCAGGCGGATGGCGCAACCTTTGGCTTTCATGGCCTGCGCCGTCTGCTCCACGATGGCATTTAGCACCTCGTCGGTATCCAGGCTGGAATTGATGATCTTGGCGATACGGTACAACGTGCGGTAGAGATCGCGTTCGTGCTCGGTCATGGGCTTTTTGGCCTCCTTTCTTTTTGGGGGTTCTTCTTGGTCCGATCTTTTCTATCTTGCTTCTCAGGCATTGTCAACCTCCTCGACGGAGCCTGCAATCTGCAATCTGCAATCTGCAATCTGCTCACTCCCACTCTATGGTGGCCGGGGGCTTGGACGAGATGTCATAGACCACGCGGTTGATGCCGGGCACCTCGCCCACGATGCGCGATGAGATGCGGGCCAGCAGGTCGTGGGGCAGGCGCGCCCAGTCGGCGGTCATAAAGTCCTCCGATGTGACCACCCGGACGGCCACCACGTGGGCGTAGGTACGCTCGTCGCCCATGACGCCCACGCTGCGCACCGGCAGCAGAACGGCAAAAGCCTGGGCCGTGCGCCGGTACCAGCCGGCCGCCCGCAACTCCTCCAGCACGATGGCGTCGGCGGCCTGGAGCGTGGCGACGCGGGCCGGCGTCACCTCACCCAAAATGCGCACCGCCAGGCCCGGCCCGGGGAACGGGTGCCGCCAGACCAACTCCTCCGGCAGCCCCAGCTCCAGCCCCACGGCCCGCACCTCGTCTTTGAACAGGGTGCGCAGCGGCTCGATGAGCTGAAAGTCCATGTGGGCCGGGAGGCCCCCCACGTTATGATGGGTCTTGATCCGATCGGCGGCGCGGGTATTGGCCGCGCTGCTCTCGATGACGTCCGGGTAGAGCGTGCCCTGGGCCAGGAACGATAGGCGCGCGTCCCGGGTGCGCAGCCGGCGCGCTTCCTCCTCGAACACCCGCACGAATGTCTCGCCGATGATGCGCCGCTTGGTCTCCGGGTCCTCCACGCCGGCCAGAGCCGAGAGAAATCGCTCCCGGGCGTCCACGGCGATGACCTCGGCCGGGAGGTGGCGGTTCAGCGTCTCCACCACCTGCCGGGCCTCGTCTTTGCGCAGCAGGCCGTGGTCCACAAAGACGCAGACCAGCCGCTCGCCGATGGCCTGGGCCAGCAGTGTGGCCGTCACGGTAGAGTCCACGCCGCCGGAGACGGCGCAGAGCACGTGGTCGTCGCCCACCTGGGAGCGGATGCGCGCCACGGCCTCCTGGACGAACGAGCCGGGCGTCCACGTGCCGCGTAGCCCGCAGACACGAGTCAGAAAGTTCGCCAGGATGACCGGCCCCTGGGGGGTGTGTGTGACCTCCGGGTGGAACTGAAGGCCATACAGCCGGCGCGATACGTCGGCCATGGCGGCCACCGGGGAATCGGCGGTGCGGGCCACGATCACGAAACCAGGTGGCGGCGTCTCCACCCGGTCCCCGTGGCTCATCCAGACGTCCAGCGTGTGCGGCAGACCAGCAAAAAGGGGGCAGTCTGAGTCCAGCACCTCCACCCGGGCCGGGCCGTACTCGCGGCCGGGGGCCGGGGCCACGCGCCCGCCCAGGGCCTGGGCCAGCAGTTGCATCCCGTAGCAGAGGCCCAGGACGGGGAGGCCGCTCTCCAGCACGTAGGCCGGGAGCGTGGGCGCGCCGGGGGCGTAGACGCTGGCCGGGCCGCCGGACAGGATGAACCCGCACGGGGCCAGGGCCAGCACGCGCTCCGGCGGCGCGTCCCAGCGGAACAACTCGCAGTAGACGTGTGCCTCGCGCACGCGCCGGGCGATGAGCTGGGTGTATTGGGAGCCAAAGTCCAGGATGGCCACGGCTTCGCGGGCCTGGTCGGTCATGCCTCCTCCCCTGGTCTTAGAGCAGGCTGACAGCCTGCCCTACTCGTCGGCGAAGACAAAGTGGCCGCCTTCCATCGAGATAATGGTCACCACGGCCTCCACCGGCACGCCAAAGGCTTCCAGCTCTTGCCGGCCGCCCTCGAAAGCCTTCTCGATGACCGCGCCGATCCCCACCAGGGTGGCGCGAGAGATGAAGACCAGGTTCGCCAGCGCGGAGATGGTGCTGCCGGAGGCGAGAAAGTCGTCAATGATGAGCACGCGATCGCCCGGCCCCAGGAACTCGGGCGAGACCATCAGGTCCACCAGACCCCCCTTGGTGTGGGAGGGGGCCTGGGCCACAAAGACGGCCGGCGGCATGGTGACGGGTCGGGTCTTGCGGGCATAGACCACCGGCACGTTCAGGGCCAGGGCGGTGGTGAGAGCCGGCGCGATACCTGAGATCTCGGCCGTGAGCACTTTGGTCACGTCCTGACGGCGGAACCGGCGGGCCAGCTCCTGCCCCACGCGCACCATAAGGTCCGGGTCCACCTGGTGGTTGATGAAGCTATCCACCTTGAGGATACCCCGGCCCAGGTCTTTGCCTTCCCGACGGATACGGTCTTTGAGTTCGTCCATGAATTTCTCCTGGCTGTAATGATTTTGGACTTTCACACCACAAGGAGTAGAGGCTTTAGCCGGTCGTGCCCACAAGGTACGCCCCGCCTGAAGGCTCGACTCCAGAATCGTCCAAAGTCCAGGGATTGGGAAACGGGATGAGGACATTATATCCTCTGGTAGTGGGGGTGTCAATTGCCACTTTATTTGACATCCGTGCATATGTCAGGGAGGGAACAAGGAAAGCCTCCCCTTCCCGCATCGCGTAGCGGCGAAGGGACGGAGTGGGGCAGGGCCCTCATGCGTTTAATTACGCACGGATGTCAGGTCAGGGGCTAGCCGCAATACCTTTCAAATAACACTCCGGAATCGAGCCTTCAGGCGGAAAATCCGGCTGAAGCCTCCGGCACCTTATTTGAAAAGTATTGGGGGCTAGCCGAAATGCGCCGATTGTGATAAGATATAGGGGACAGGCGGTCACCACCGACCAGAATGACCACCGCGCCACGATCTCAGATCAGATAAGGAATTGCACACGATGACGTACACATTGCAAGAGATATTTCAAGGTATGGCGGCCATGTTCAAGCCGGAGGCGGCCGGTGACCTTAAAGCCGTGCTCCAGTTCGATGTGACTGGCGAGGAAGCCGGCACGCACCACCTGGTCATCGAGAACGGGACCTGTACTTACCAGGCTGGCCCGGCCCCGCATCCCTCACTGACCATAATCACGCCGGACCATGTCTGGCGCGACATCGCCCTGGGCAAACTGGATGCGACCAAGGCTTTCATGACCCGCAAGTTCACGGTCAAGGGCAACATGAGCCTGCTGATGAAGCTGCCGAACCTGTTCAGCGCGCCAGGCCAATAGTTTCGCTGCCTATATCTCAGGAGGGTCTGGTGATCGCTATCGAAGCCTCAATCCTGGCTGCGGATTTCGCCCGCCTGGGCGAGGAGGCCCGGGCCGCCGAGGCGGCCGGAGTAGACGGGATCACCGTGGATGTGATGGACGGACGTTTCGTGCCGGACATCACCTTTGGGCCGGGCGTGGTGCGCGCCTTGCGCCCCCTGGTGCATGTGCCTGTGGATGTGCACCTGATGGTCGTCGAGCCAGAGCGCCACCTGGCCGCCTTTGCCGACGCCGGCGCGGCCCGCCTGATCGTGCATCAGGAGGCCAGTCCACATCTGCATCGGACCCTCCAGACCATCAGGGGGCTGGGTCTGGAAGCCGGGGTGGCGATCAATCCCGGCACGCCCCTGGCAGCCCTGGAGGAGGTCCTGGAGCAGGCAGACCTGATCCTGATCATGACCGTTAACCCCGGCTGGGGGGGGCAGGCGTTCCTGCCAGGCCAGCTGGACAAGATCCGCCGTCTGCGGCAGTTGCTGACGGAACGGGGGCTGAGTATCCCTATCGCTGTGGATGGCGGGATCAACCCCGACACGGCGCCGTTGGCCGTCCAGGCCGGGGCTACCGTGCTGATGGCCGGTTCCAGCATCTATAACCGCCAGGCCCCGGTGGCCCAGAACGTGGCGGCGTTGCGCGCCAGCCTGCCCTTGACAGCCCGGCCGGGCTAACCCTCAATTTCGGAGGAACCTGGCCCATGAGGCAACCGCTCAGAAGCAGCCGTCTGCAACAGGCCACCTCGGCGGCGTTTCTGGGACTGACCGGCATGGTCTTGCTGGCCGGATTGGTCACCTTCTGGCAATGCCTCCAACTACCCTCGCTGGGGCTGGCCTGGACCCTGGATGAGGGCATCGTCAATGTTGTCCAGCGCGGGGGGCCGGCTGACGGCGTGTTGCGCGAAGGCGACCGGCTGCGCACTCTGAATGGCCTGTCGTTCATCCCGGCCGGCGATGTGGGGCAGATCATCCAAACCGTTCGCCCTGGCCAGCCCGTCGAGGTGGTTGTCATACGGGCCGGGACGGTGCAAACCCTCCTCGTCACGCCGGTGCCCATGGACCTCACGCTGGAAGGGCACCTGCTCGATTATGTGGGTGGCTTGCTCCTCACCAGTTTGGGGCTATATGCCTTCCTCCGGCGACCGCAGAGCACCAGCGTGCGCCTGTTCCTGCTGTTCAGCCTGATGGGGGCCGTGAGCCTGTGGGGCAACGTCTCCCTGTTTGTGGACCCCTGGTATGCGGCCTTGCGGCGACTGACCTTGAGCGTGCTCGTCCCCTGTTTGTTCACCGGCCTGATCGTGTCCCTGCCCCATGATCGCTGGCAGCGTGGGCCGCTATGGTATGGCCGCCTGGTATACTGCCTGCTCAGTCTGGCCCTGGGCCTGGCCGGTGCGGTGGCGGCCCTGCTGGTGAACGAATGGAATATCCCTCTGTACCGGTTGATCCTGGGCAACCAGGCCCTCGGCCTGGTCATCGCCGGTGGCATGGCCTTCCTGACCTATCGCCGACTGCCACGGGGGGCGGCCCGTGACCGCTACCGGGGGGCCGTTGTCCTGCTGCTCCTGGGCGCACTCCCGGTAACCATCGTGGTAACGCTGGCCCTCTGGCGAGGATTGCACACCTTCGAGCCACGTCTGGCTGGCCTGATGGCCCTCACCGAGCCTGTGGCGCTCGCCTATGTGGTGTTGCGCTACCCATTCCTGGGCGTGCGGGTGGCCGTCCGACAGGGGTTGCTGCTGGGTCTGATGCTGGGGATCACCGTCGCCGTTCTATCCACCACCTATCTTCTGGCCCACGCCCTGCTATCCCTCGTCACTGATAGATTTGTGAGCGAGGGAGCGCTGATCACCGCGACGGTGGCGGCCGCAGCCCTCTTTGAGCCGACGCGGAGGTATATCCAACGGCAGTTAGAACATCGGCTGGACCGGCGGGGGGTGGAACTATATGCGGCCCTGGAATCCTTTGGCCGGACGCTGGCGGCCCTGCAAGACTTACCGGCACTCATAGACTCGCTGACGGGCCAGATCATGGCCCTGTTTCCCCATACCCGCCTGGTTATCGCCTTGCGCGATGCCCCCAGTACACCCTACCGGGTAGTCAGCGCCATCGGCACACCCGAGATCGCAGCCTCCATGACTTTGCCCCTCCCGGAAAGCCTGGAAACGCACTTGCGCCAGGCCGGGATATGCCTGCCCCACCAGTGGGCACGCATCCTGGAATCCCTGCCCCCGGCGGAGCGTCAGCAGATGGAACGTCTGGAGCCAGAGATCGTGCTCCCGGTGCGGGTCCGACGGGATGACCTGGCAGGCTGGATCGCGCTAGGGGCCCAAGGGGGGCACAGCAGTTATGACGAACGCGAGATTGACTGGCTGGTCAGCCTGGTCAACCAGGCCAGCATCGCCATCGCCAATGCTCAACTCTATGCCCAGGCTACCCAGATGGTGGCAGAGCTACAGGAGACCAACCGACGCCTGGCAGCATTGCAGGAGAGCAGCGTTTCGTTGACCGGGCGACTGGCGCTCCGTGACGTCTTGCACCAGGTGCTCCGGGGCCTGCTCAAAAGTGGTGATTATTCTACAGCGGCGGTGGGCCTGGTGGATGAGAGGCAGACCGCGATCCGGGCCTTTATCTATTCTCATGCTGAGCCGCAGAGACAGGTGCAGATCCTGGAGCAGCTTGGTCACCCCGTCGAAGGGGCGCTATTGGACTTGCGGGACGGCCAACACCCGGTGATCCAGGCTATTCTCCAGGGCCGGGTCCAGAAGCTGCGCCAACTGCGGGATTTGCCGGGGTTGCCGTGGGGCACGGATCAGGCGGACCGGGCCCGCCAGATCAGCCAGAATCAGATCTACGTGCTGATCCCCTTGTTGACCGGCTCAGACCTGGTCGGGCTGCTGATCGTGGGCACGCAAAGACCCGATGTGCCGGAGCCAGAGGTGGAGATGCTGCGCACGTTTGCCTACCAGGCCGCCCTGGCCATCGAGAACGCGCGGTTATGGGAGGAGACCGACGAACAGTTACGCCAGCGAGTGCGGGAACTGACCACCATGCACACCATCGCCGAGGCCGTGAACAGTACGTTGGACCTGGATGAGGTGCTTGACCGCGCGCTAAGGCATATCCTGGGCAGCACCCGCTTTGATGCGGGGCTGATCGCGTTGGTGAACGAGGAAGGCCGGCTCACCCCGACCGTCAGCCACCAGATAGCGCTCCCGATCATGGAGTTGCTGGGCCATCTCTCGCCGGCCGAGGTTCAGCAACTGATCCAGTCGTCACCACCGGTCATGACTACCCGGGAGGCAGCTATACTCTCCCCTCAGGGACCAGATGAGGCAGCCTACCCAACCCTTACCGCCTGCCACGAGACGGGTCTGAAGGCTTTTTGCATCGTGCCGCTGGTCTCCCGTGATGAACCGGTGGGCGTATTGGGTTTAGGTCTGCATCTGGAACAGGAGTTGACGGCGGCGGACCTCTCCCTGGCCCGGGCCGTCGCCCAGCAGGTGAGTATCGCCATCGCCAATGCCCGCCTCTACGCGGCCGCGGCCGAAGAACAGCGCAAGACCGAGATCATCCTGCACAGCGTGGGTGATGGCGTGTGCACCACCGATCATGACCGGCGGGTGCTGTCCCTGAACCGGGCGGCGGCGCGCCTGCTGGGCTGGCCGGAGCACCAGGCCATCGGTCAGCCGTGCCGCACCGTCTTGCAGTGCCATGATGCCGCAGAAAGTTCGTTGTGCGAGACCGGGTGTCCGCTGCAAGTTGCAATGCGGGAGCAGCGTTACGAATACCCTCACCTGGGGATGGTGTTCTTGCGCACGCGTGGCGGGCTGCGCATACCCATCTGGAGCGTGGCCGGGCCATTAACTGATTCGGCTGGCGCGGTGTTGGGCGGAGTGTTGGCCTTCCGGGACGCCTCCCGCGAGGCCGAGATGGAGCGGCTGAAAAGCGAGTTCATGTCCATGATCTCCCACGAAGTCCGGACACCCTTGACCAATCTGAAGGCCGCCGCGCAGACCATCCTGCGGCTGGGGCCACAGCGAGACGAAGCCACTCTCGCTAACCTGGCGCGCATCATCGTCGCCCAATGTGACCGGCTGGACCAACTCGTTCAGAGCGTAGAAGAGTCGGCTCAGTTTGAGACCGGCTACCCGGATCTGCAGCTCACGACCTTTTACCTGCCCCCCGTGGTGCACGACCTGGTACAGCTTTTCCAGGTCCGTGACCCGCGCCGGCCGTTCCAGGTGGTAGCCGCCGACGAGCCGGCCCTGTGGGTCCTGGGGGATGCCGACAAGGTGGGCATCGTCCTGAACAATCTACTGGACAACGCCGTTAAATATTCCCGGCCGCACGGGGCGATCACGGTGCGGCTCTCGCTGCGAGACCCGGACCAGGTGGTGGTAGCCGTCATTGATGCCGGCCCCCCCATCCCGGCCGAGCAGCGGGAACTGATCTTTCAGCGGTTCTATCGCATTGACAACTCGGATTCCCGGTCTGTCTATGGCCTGGGCCTGGGCCTGTATATCGCCCAGTCATTGGTCAAGGCCATGGATGGGCAGATCTGGGTGGATGAAGAGTACCGACCAGGTAACCAGTTTTGTTTCACCCTGCCGCGAGCAATGCCACCCACTGCATAATCCGGCCCAGGGCGACCGCGAGGGGGTTGGCCTCGTGCCCACGCTCCGCGTGGGCACGCAGCACGGCCCTGACCGCGCGACCTGGCGTTTCGCACCCACGCAGAGCGTGGGTGCGAGCAAGGGAGGTACCTCGTGCCCACGCTCCGCGTGGGCACGCAGCAGGCCCTGACCGCGTGACCCGGCGTTTCGCACCCACGCAGAGCGTGGGTGCGAGCAAGGGAGGTACCTCGTGCCCACGCTCCGCGTGGGCACGCAGCAATGCAGCACAGGATTGAACCCTGTGCTACGCCCACCGGCTATTTTCGGAGGAGCCAGATGGCGCGCCCACGGATCCTGATCATTGACGACGATCCCGTCCTTGTTGATCTGGTAACCCTGGCCTTGCAGACTGAAGGTTATGAGACCCAGGCGGCTTATGACGGTCTCTCCGGGTTAAGATATATATACGAATTGCAGCCAGACCTGATCGTGCTGGATATTATGTTACCAGGCGAGGATGGCTGGGAGATCTGTCGGCGCGTCCGTGAGACGATGGATGTGCCCATCATCATGCTCACGGCCAGGCGCGAGCTGGTCCATCGCCTGCGCGGGTTGAACCTGGGCGCTGACGATTACGTGGTCAAACCCTTTGATATGGAGGAGCTGATCCTGAGGATCAAGGCTGTCCTCCGGCGCACTGGCCTGGCGCAACCATCCCCACCGATATATTATGACGATGGTATCCTGCAGATCGATCAGGCTCGGGGCCAGGTGACCAAACGGGGACGACCGCTCCAACTTACTCGCAAGGAGTGGTTGTTGTTGACCACGTTGGTGCGTCATATAAACGAGATCGTGCCCTACGAGACTTTGCTAGACATCCTGTTTCCCACCGGCGTTGTCGCGCCCAAGAACCAGCTCAAAGTGCACGTGAGCACCTTAAGACGCAAGATCGAGGACGACCCCTCGACCCCGCAGTATGTGGTCAATCGCTGGGGAGTGGGATATGGGTTCAAAGGTAACTACCAACCCTGAACCCCCGGCAGGTTGGCAACCGAGGCCGCCGGTCATTGGGGCACGCCACCGGCGTCTGGTCTGCCCATTGCGCCCCAACCGTTCGGCTGAGCTCACGGCGAAGCCTGCGGGAGGGTGGGTAGTTAACGTTCAAAGGGGGTATCCCACCGGGATGACGTATAACGGCTCGTGGTCGGCCGGCAGGGCCAGGACGCGCTGGATGCCGGCGTCATCGAACGCGCCGATGGGGACGCCGCCCAGGTTCAGGGCCACGGCCTGGAGCAAGAGGTTCTGGGCGGCGTGACCGGCCTCCAGGTGCACATAGCGGGCCGCCCGGTCGCCGTACTTGCTGGCAGTCCGGGCATAGATCGCCGTCACCACAAAGACGGCCGGCGCCGCCCCGACCGCGCTTTGGCCCAGGCAACCCTCCTGTAAGGCCCCACGTCGGTCCTCTGTCGCCAGGGTGATCAGCCGGTGCCCCGCCGGCACGTAATGGTAGACCCCCTGGCGCGTGACCACATAGACCTCCAACGGATAAAGCGCGCCGGCCGAAGGGGCCGTGCGTCCACCCCATTCGGCCGTGAGGCCCTGGGCCGCCCAGAGCAACTGCCCGATCTGTTCCCAGGTGAGGTCCTGAGCAGTGTAGCTGCGCACGGAACGGCGCCGCGCCAGGCAGGCCTCCAGGGAAACCGCGCCGTCGGTATGGGGCGGAGGCAGCGTGATCTCCGGCGAGGCCGGCGCCGTCGCCGCCAGGGTGGCCGGGGGCAGAACCAGGGGCGGTTCCGTGTCGCACACCCCGGCGAGGGCACCCATACCCGTCACCAGGATCACCATCGCCGTCAGCAGGCTCCTGTTCATCGTCTCACCCCCTGGGAAACCCAAACCTCCCGCAGGTTCAGAACCTGCGGGAGGCTGGCCCGGTAAGGTCTATCGGCTCCACCGCCGTTCCACCCATTTGTGGGTCTCCGCCACGATCGCCGGGACGAACAGCAATGGGAAGATGCACGTCCACTCCCGCACGCCCAACGGCACGGTGTCAAATACCGGCTGGAGGAAGGGGACATAGACTGCGGCGAGCAGCAAGATCAACGAGAGGCCCACCGCATACTGCATGAAGCGGTTGGTCAAGACACCGAGCCGGAACAACGGATACCGCTCCGAACGCGAGGTGTAGGCTCGCATCAACTCTGAAGCCGACAGTGTCACAAAGGCCATCGTGCGGGCCAGCTCAGCGTGCCCGTTGCCCCAGTTCAATCCCAGGAAGAACGCGCCCAACGTTACCGCTGTGATCGCCACGGTCTGCACTGCGATCCCCCGGATCATGGGCCGGTTGATGATCGGCTCTTGAGGTGGGCGCGGGGGCTGGTCCATGATGTCGGGATCGCCCTTTTCCAGGCCCAGAGCCAACGCCGGCGCGCCGTCGGTGAGCAGGTTGAGCCACAGCAACTGGATGGGCGAGAGCGGCGGCATATAGCCGAACAACACGGCCAGGAAGATGGTCATGATCTCGGCCATGTTGCAGGAGAGCAGAAAGTAGACGAACTTGCGGATGTTGGAGTAGATGATCCGCCCCTGTTCGATGGCCGAGACGATGGAGGCATAGTTATCGTCCACCAGGACCATGTCGGCGACCTCTTTGGAGACGTCGGTGCCGGTGATGCCCATGGCCACGCCGATGTTGGCGCGTTTGAGGGCCGGCGCGTCGTTGACGCCATCGCCGGTCATGGCGACCACGTGCCCCCGTGCCTGGAGGGCCTCCACGATGCGGACCTTGTGATGGGGGCTGACCCGGGCAAAAACATCCACGTTCTCGATGTGTTCCACCAGTTCCGCATCGGACATCTCATCCAGGCTGGCGCCGGGGATCACCTCGCCGCCCGGCCGCAAGAGGCCGATCTGCTCGCCGATGGCCCGGGCCGTGTCCGGGTAGTCGCCGGTGACCATGATGGAGCGGATGCCGGCATGACGGGCCTTTTCCACGGCCGGCCGCACCTCCGGCCGGGCCGGGTCCGTCATCCCCACCAGGCCGATGAGGGTCAGGTTCTGTTCGATGGCCTCCGGGTCCGGTGCTTCCGGCAGCGTGTCCAGCAGGCGATAGGCCACCGCCAGCACGCGCAGGGCGCGCCGACTCATATCGCGGTTGATGTCTTCGACATAGCGGCGGCGCGCCGGGGATAACGGGACGTTTCGGCTATCCTCCAGCACCCGGGTGCACCGGGGCAACATGGCATCCGGTGCGCCCTTGACATAGACGACATAGCGGCCGGGCTGATCATCCGCCATGCCGTCTGGCTCGCGTCCCCGTAGCTCGTGGATGGTGCTCATCCGCTTGCGGTCCGAGTCAAAGGGGATCTCGCCCACGCGGGGCATATCGGCCTCCACCTCCTGGCGCCACAGCCCGGCCTTGGCCGCGGCCACCACCAGGGCTCCCTCCGTGGGATCGCCCACCATGCGATACCGGTCGCTTTCCTGTTCCAGTTGGGCGTCGGAGCACAGGAGCGCGCCGGTCAACAGGGCCATGATCTGGGGATGGTCCTGGGGTTTAATGGGCGTGCCCCGGTCATAAAAGTCCCCGACTGGCTGATACCCTTCACCAGAGATGTCAATCCGCTGGTCCGAGACGCAGAGGCGCACGGCCGTCATCTCGTTCTGGGTGAGGGTGCCGGTCTTGTCGGAGCAGATGGCGGTAGCCGAGCCGAGGGTCTCCACCGCCGGTAGCCGCCGGATGAGGGCATTGCGGCGCACCATCTCTCGCATCCCCAGGGCCAGGCAGATGGTGACAACGGCCGGCAGGCCCTCTGGCACGGCGGCGATGGCCAGGCTCACCGCCGTGAGGAACAACTCCACCACCATCTCGGTATACCGGTCCAGGTAGGCCGTTGGTCCGGCCTGCGCCAGCAGTCCCAGATCGGTATCGGTGACGACGGCCACGATAAAGACCAGGGCGCAGACCGCCAGGGCGCCCCAGCCCAGCCAGCGCCCCAGTTGGTCCAATCGGCGCTGCAAGGGCGTGGGTTCCTCCTCGAAGGACTGGAGCAGCTCGGCGATGAGGCCGATCTGGGTGCGCATCCCGGTGGCCGTGACCACGCCGGTGCCGCGCCCGTAGGTGACGGTGGTGCCCATGAAGGCGCAGTTGAACCGGTCTCCCAGGGCCGTTTCCGTCGGCAGGGTGGCCCAGGCGCGTTTTTCCACGGCCACCGATTCGCCGGTCAGCGAGGCCTCGTCCACGCGCAGGTTCGCGCTCTCCACCAGGCGCATGTCAGCGGGCACATAGTTGCCGGCTTCCAAGAAGACGATGTCGCCGGGGACCAGTTCGCGGGCCGGGACGGTGATCCGGTGTCCGTCCCGCAGGACGCGAGCCTCCGGGGCCGCCATCTTTTTCAAGGCGGCCAACGCCTCCTCCGCCCGCCGTTCCTGGAACACGCCCAGGATGGCGTTAAGGGCCACGATGGCCAGGATCGCCGCCGCGTCCACCGCCTCGCCCAACAGGATCGAGATGACGGCCGCGACGATGAGGATGAGGATCAAAAAGTTGCTGAACTGGTCCAGGAGCATCCGCCAGATGCCGGGTCGCGGGCGCTCGGCCAGCTCATTGGGGCCGAACTCGGCCTGTCTCTGACGCACCTGATCACTCGTCAGCCCGTGGCCGAGGTCCACCTCCAGGCCGGCCAGGGCGTCTTTCACCGATCGGGCGTGCCAGGGTATCGGTTCTGTCATATATCCTCCGCAGCAGATGGAATAGCCCGATTATCTTACCATATATTGCCCGTTCCCGCAAGCTGAGAGCGGCTCACGGGTGTCCGTCATAGTTTTGGCCGGCGACGCCAACGCAGTGGGCATGGCTCCCTCTCCCTCGTAGGGAGAGGGTCGGGGAGAGGGTGGAGACCGCCGGTCAGCGCAGATCGCCCCTCACCCCAGCCCTCTCCCCGCTGGGGAGAGGGTGTGCGCGCCCTCGTCTGCAAAAACGTGACGGACACCCGCGGCTCACGGGCTGGATTCTTGCATTTTGCGGAAACGCAACCTGCAGCCCGGGGTGGGGACGACAAACGGGCCGGAGGCGGTTGCCCCCGGCCCGTGGTGTACCGGTCTGTCACCAAAACGTTATGCGCACTGTGGTGACTCGCCCGGAGCCTGGGGTTGTGCTTCTTGGGCGATCTGACCGTCGAGGAGGTGCACCACCCGGTCGGCGCAGGTGGCTGCCTTCGGGTTATGCGTTACCATGACGATAGTCTGACCCTGCTGGTGCAGCTCGCGGAACAGGGCCAGGACCTGCTCGCCAGTGGTGCTATCCAGGTTGCCGGTCGGCTCATCGGCCAGCAGGAGCGGCGGGTCGTTGACCAGGGCCCGGGCCACTGCCACCCGGCCCTGTTCGCCGCCAGAGAGTTGCCCTGGCAGGCGGCGCTCTTTGCCGGCTAACCCCATGCGCGCCAGCATCTCCGTGGCCCGGCGCACTTTCTCGCGCTGACCCAGCCGGGCCACCGCCAGGGGCAGCAGCACGTTCTCCAGCGCGCTCAGGTACGGGATGAGATGGAGTTGCTGAAAGACGAACCCCACGTACTCGTGACGAAAGTCGGCCTGGCGCTCCGGGGATAGGCCATACACGTCAATCCCATCAATGGCGACGGCACCGGCCGTGGGTGGGTTCATGACGCCCAGGATCGTGAGCAGCGTGCTCTTGCCGGAGCCAGACGGCCCCACCAGGGCCACGAACTCGCCCTCGGCCACATTCAACGTGACACCCCGCAGAGCCACCACCGCAATGCCATCGTTGCGGTATTCTTTGGTCACATCACTTAACTGAATCATCAGTTTCTCCTACAGAGACCGCAGAGCCGTGCATGGGTCGAGCCGGGCTGCGCGCCAGGCCGGGTAGAGGCTGGCGAGCAGCCCCACCGCCACGGCCGCCCCGATGGCCCCCAGGGCCAGCCCCGGGTCCCAGACGGGCGGCCCGCTCACCTGGACGAAGGCCGGGGCCAGTATCGTCGCCGCCACCATGCCGCCAGCCCACCCCACCAGGCCGCCCGCGATGCTCACCGCAGCCGCTTCAGTGAGGATGATGCGCGCGATGTGGCTCTGGCGGAAGCCGATGGCCCGGAACACGCCGATCTCGGCCTGCCGCTCGGCCACGGCCCCCAGCATGGTAGTGAACACCACCAACGCCCCGATGGCGAGCACCACTGCCGACAGCGCCCAGGCGAACCGTTCCAGTTGGCCTGCCGTCTCCATACGCAGGGTGACGGCCTGCCGCAAAGCCGTGACCCGGGCCTGGGGTAGCGCCTCGCCGATCTGGGTCACCATGTCCTCGATAGGGCAGGCGATACATAGGGCGCTCACCTCGATGAGGCTCACTGCATCGGGTCGGCCCAACAACTTCTGGACCGCACCCAGGTCGACAAACAGAAGGTCATCATCGGCGGAGCCGTTCTCGGCCAGGACACCGGCCACCTGGAACTGCTGCCCGGCGGCCGATGCGGCTTTTCCGCCAGCGAGGGTGGCGGTTTGCTGCGGCGGGGCCGGGACCCGCAGCACCACGGTGCTCCCGGGTTTCAGGCCCGCGTGCTCGGCCAGGCGCGCGCCGGCCACGAGCTGGTCAGAACCCTGGGGCGCGTTGCCCCGCAGGTCCCACCAGCCCTTGAGCCGCAGCTCCTCCGGGAAGTCCACGCCGGCCACCAGGACCTGCTGGCCCTGCATCTCCATGACTCCCAGCAATTTAGGGGCCACTACGCTGACGTTAGCGGCGTTGCGGATGGTGCGGATGCGCCGGGCGTCGGCCATCGTCAGTTGGCCCACGTCGTAGGCCGCCGACGAGACCGTGAGGCCGCCGTAACGCAGGGTGAGGGCCTGGGCCTTGGGCACCACGATGATGTTCGCGCCGTACTGGTCGAGCCTGGTGGCTACGTCGGTGCGCATGGTCTCCGTGATGGCGAGCAGGGCCACAGCCGTCGCCACGCCGATGGCTAACCCCAACGCCACCAGAGTCACTTTGCCCCACCGGCGGCGCACGTTGTTCCAGGCAATGTCTGTCAATCGCATGTTTCCCTCAGCCGAATGTCATTCTGAGCGGCCGAGAGGAGCGAAGAATCTCTGTTGCCACGAACGAGATTCTTCGTCGCTTCGCTCCTCAGAATGACAGGGTGTGATGCTAGAAGTAGCTGGCGCCGGCGGCGATGTCTGCGCTACGGATCACCAGGTCGGCCCCGTCCAGCGCGCGTTTCAGGGGGGCCGGGTTGCAGCCCCCCTGGACTTCGTTGATCTGTACCGACGGGAATTGCCGACCGCAGTTGTTGCAGATCATCAGGTCGCCCTGTTGACGGTAGCCCTTGTGCGCCGGCCAGCAGACGTCACAGGCATCAAAGGCCGCTCGTACCACGCCATCACTGCTTTTGAGCACAAAGAAATCAATAGACTTGCCGGCGCTGACAAAGCTGTAGAAACGGGCCTGGCCGTCATCGAAGGTGGCCACGGGCAGGCGAACTACGCCCTCAACCGCTTCCACCGGCGTATAGCGGGTTTTGACACTGGCCGGGCTGACGTTTGCCCCATTCGTAAAGACGGGGTTGGCCGGCGCGCCGGCCACGCTGCTGGACTCCCTGGCCCCCAGGCTCAGCACAATCAACAGCCCGCCGGCGATGACCGCCACAACCAGGATTGCTACCAGGCCCCCGACGACCAGCGGGGTGCGGTCTGACGGCCGGGCCGCCGGCGTCTCGAAACGCGCGTGTTTGGCCTGGCGAGAGGTTTGTCCATTGAAGTGTGCTTTGTTCATTGGTTTGTCTCCTTATCAGTTGTCGGGCGCGGCCGCCACCAGGCCAGCAGGCCAATGAACAGCAGCGCGATCACGAGCACGGCCAGGCCGAACACCACACCCATCATCAGCAGACCGAACAGCGGCCCCATGAACCCCATCATGGGGCCATAGCCAGGTCCATAGCCTGAGCCATAGATCCTCCCATAGCCGGGGCACCGGGGACACCACCCCGCGCCGCCGAATCCGTAGCTGGCCAGCCCGCCGCCGGCCAGCAGCAACACCAGGCAGCCGCCCGCCACCAGGACGACCAGCAGGGCCACCAGCCCGAATATTGTCACTTGTGTCCAATTGATCTGATTCACGTTACGCCTCCCCGGTCTTGATCTACTGGGTCATTGTATCACCGGACTCCAGTGGGTAACCGGCGGCTCCCCAGGCGACCATGCCACCCTGCACATCCATCACGTTCGTGTAGCCCATCTTTACCAGGGTCTGGCTGGCAGTGGCGCTCATGTTCCCACTGCGACAGTACACCACAATTCGGGCATTCTTGTCCGGCGGCAACTGATCGGCATATTTTTCGATCTCGTTGTACGGAATATGCGCGTCGGTGCCGGGGATCTCGCCCTCGTAAGGGATGTGTACGTTGATCAAGGCGAAATCCTTGTCCTGCAGCATGGCGCGCAGCTCTCCCACCGAGATCAGCCGGGGCGTGGGCGCTGCCGCCGATTCGGACGGGGCCGGCGCACACCCGGCCGCCAGCACCAGCGCCAGCAGGAACAGAAAACCGGTCCACCTTGTCGTCATATTTGTCTCCTCAGCTCAGGTCGAGGCGCTTCCCGGGGCTGGGGCGGAACGATCCCGGGGCGCGCCGGTGCAGCACCAGGGCCGCGCCGATGACCAGGTAGTAGGCCACACAACTCGCCACTTCCAGCAGCGACGGGTTGCCATTGTAGCCCAACAGCGACTTGAGGATGCTTCCCAGGGCCGATTGCTCGTCCAGGATGGGGTTGATGTCCCACATGTGCTCCACGAGCACCGGCACGATGCCGGTCTCTTGCAGCTCGTGGATGCCGTGAGCCACCAGGCCGGCCGCGAACAGGATCAACAGCACGTTGGTGACGCGGAAGAACATCCGCACGTCCAGGTGCGTGCCCACGACAAAGATGGCATAGCCCAGGGCCACCGCCACAGCCAGGCCCAGCCCGGCCCCCGCCAGGGTCTCGGCTGGCGAGGCGCTAAAGGCGGCCGCGGTGAGAAAGAGGGTTGTCTCGATCCCCTCGCGCACCACCACCACGAATGCCAGCACAAAGAGCGCCCAGCGGCCGCCGCCGATCACGGCCTGACTGGGACTTGTTTCCCCGACCAGTCCCTACACGTGCATCTGGGGACCTTCTTGCAAGAACCTTTCCGGGTCCTTGTCAAAGGCCACCTTGCACCCCTTGGCGCAAAAGTAGTACGTTTGCCCCTGATACTCCGAGGTGACTGCTGTCTCTTCCTCGTCCACATCCATGCCGCATACAGGATCCCTGGCCATGTTCTAACCTCCCATCTATTTATTGGTGCTGCGCGTGCCCCGTTGTGATCGGAGCGTATGCGCCTAACTCCGTTCCACAGTAGGGGCAGGTTTTCCAGGTTGCGTCCATCCCACGCCCACAGGTTGGGCACGAGGCCGTTCTCAGGCTCATGCCGCAGTTCGGGCAGAAGGCGAAACCAGGTTGCAGCGGGTAGCCGCAGTGGCACGGCCACGTCACTCCCGCCGGGTTAACGATCGTCCCAGGCTGATGCTGTACGTTATGGTTGTGATCCATCATACAACACATTGTCACTTCTCTTTACCTCGAATTCACGTATGGTGTGAACTGCATACCAAGGGCCGGGAGCGCGCTATGCCCTACGCTCCCATCCGAACCTCGGTGCCATCGTAAGGGCATACCCGCCAGTCGTCCCGCAAAACCCGACCACACGACGCGCACGTGCGCTGCGTCGCCGGCCGTCGGAAGGTGGCGGCGACCGCCGGCAGGCCTACCAACGCTGCCACCCCGACGACGGCGAGAACAACAAACAACAATAACATGAACAGTCCGCCAAAGAGCATCATGATTTCCTCCGTATCAATCTTCGATTGCCGATTCCAGCGCAGGCTTTCTCAGCCGAGACCCGGAACCAGCCTGACAGAATCGGTTCGCTAACGAACCTGACTCGCGGCCTCGGTAGACCGCAAGTCCCCGAAGAGCGAAGCGCGTACTACGAACACCCGTTGCGATCTATCGAGTCTCCTGGCACCGAGATTCACACTACTCTATCGGGCCAGAAGAATCTCCGCGCGTTGCAGGCAACGCCTGACACACGCTTCGGAAGTAGGTCTCGACGAACGGGTAGACCAGCCACACCACCGCCAGCCCGAAGAGCAGACCAGTGACGATCCGCATCCAGGAGTTGAAAGAGCCCAGCGCGTTGCCCGCGTAAAAGGCTGGGGGGAAGAGATTGCCGGTCAGCGTAGCCAGCCAGACGTTATCGTCGCGGAACCCCCGGCCCGGGCCGGCCAGGTCGCTGATCCAGTGCGTGATCCCATCCAGGATCATCGGCGCGGTCATCAGCCCCAAAACGCTCCAGTGCGGCGGCTTCAACCGATAGCGCAGTCGGGCGAAGAGCAGCCCGCCCAGCAGGATGCCCCCGTACAAGGCGACCATCCGATCCGACCAGGCCACCTTATAGCCCAGGTCCGGCGTGCCGCCAATCCGGCCCAGGTGTTGGCGTCGGGTGCATAGGGCAACAGTTCCGTGGCCGAATACATAAGCTGGGGGCCGAAGAGAAAGAATGACCGATCGGCCAGTTGATGGCAGAGGAAGCTGTAGACCCAGTAGATGGCCTGGGCTGGGCCGGGGACTCCGGCTGCCATGAAGATGGGGGCCAGCCACGGCAGGCTCACCAGCACACCCCAGGCCAGATTGACCCCGGCCAGCCAATGACGGCTGAGGCCCAGAAACGCTCGTTGGAACCACGTTTGCACACGAGCCGTCATCTCAATACTCCCCACGAAGCAAGGTGGGCGAGAAACTGGCAGCCCTGGCCCGACTGAGCGGCTCTCGCCTACCCGGTGCACCTGGTCCCACTCTTTCTCTTGCACGAACGTGCCATGCCAGGTGTGATACCAGACCTGGCCGTTGTAGCCATTGACGCTGAGCATCCCGACGTCTTTGCCATCCCGCTTCACGTCTATGGTGTAGTAGCCATAAAAGGTGGTGGGGTGTTCCGCCAGGGTGGCGCCGGGCATGACACGGTCCAGATAAGATTGGGCGTTCTGCCGGGCCTGGGTTTCATTCACCGACATCAGCACGGTGGGAGTGTAACCTGGCCCCCAACCGCCCATCATGCCCCGGCGACCCCCCATCATCATGCCCCCCCACCTGCCCATCATGCCGTATTTCTGGTTCCACATCATGTTGGGGCCAGGCTCCGGACGGACCGCGCCGGTCACCTTGTCCACCAGCACCTCAAACGCGCCGATGCCGGTGCTCTTCTCCCCCACAACGGCGTAAAAGTTGCGGCTGAACTCCATCACCTCGACCACTTCCAGGTCGGCGTTGTTCCAGGCGACCAGGTAACGGTCCACGGCCGATTTGGCCTCGTCTATCGTCAGCAGCCTGGCGCCCTGGGGATAGATGCCGCCCCAGCCCCCCATCACGCTTGGCGCGCAACCCCAGCCGCCCTGCGGCCACGGCCCTTGGGCATAAACAGTGGCCGCCAGAACACCGAGGCCCACCACACCCACCAGGGCGAGGGCTACGGTCAGTACGATACGTTTCCACATCTTGCTGATCACGTTCATTTCGATTTCTCCTTTTCAGATTGCAGATCGTGTCAGGGGCGGTCGCGCCACCCCAGGACGATCTCCACCTGACGCGCCTGTCCGGCGCGCCAGACTTCCAGTACCACCCGCTCACCGGGCTGGCACGCCAGGAGCAGCGGCAGCAAGGGGCGGCCGTCATTCAAAGGTTGCCCGGCGAAGACAGTGATGAGGTCGCCGGGGCGGATACCGGCCTCATCGGCCGGGCCGCCGCGCGTTACCTCCGTCACCAGCGCCCCGGGCCGGCAGCACTGCCGAGCGATCTGCGGGTTATAATCCACGTAGGTCAGCCCCAGGTACGGGCCAGCGATTGAAGCCGGCCGGCCAATGGGGATGCGGCCCCATAGCCAGACCCCGGCCGCCAGGCTACCCAGGCCAAGCAAGATGATCAGCCCCACCATCAGGGCGATGGCATACGCTCTCACGATCCGGCTCCCCAAACAAAGCGGTGGTACCCTATTCCGATTGTAAGGATACCACCGCCAGTTGAATGCTCGTTGAATGGCTGATTACGGTTTGGTAACAAAACGACGATCTTTATCCCGCCACCGGCAGCCAAACGGCAAACGTGCTCCCCCGGCCCGATGCGCTCTCCAGGGCCACGCGCCCGCCGTGGTGTTCGGCCACGGTCTGGACGATGGCCAGGCCCAACCCTGTGCCGGTCCGGGAGGGGTCCGAGTCGGCGCGGTAGAACCGCTGGAAGATGTGCGCCTGGTGCTCCGGGGCGATACCGGGGCCGGTGTCGCTTACGGTCAGCAGCACGCCGCCATCATCTGCCAGGCGACAGGCCAGGCTGATCCGGTCGCCAGGGGCGGTATACCGGGCAGCATTCTCGGCCAGGTTCATGAGCAGACGCCGCAGTTGGGCCGCGTCGCCGCGCACCGTGGCCGGTTCCACATCCTCCAGCACTACCTGGCGGTCCGGGGCCAGCACCTTCAGCGCGCGGTAGACGTCCACCAGCAGGGCGTCCACGTCCACCAGTTCGTCGCCGGGGGGCTGCGGTGCGTCCAGCCGGGCCAGCAGCAGCAGATCGTCCACGATACGCCCCATGCGGGTGGCTTCGGCCTGGATAGCCGCGAATGATTCGGCCCGGGCGGCCGGGTCGGTCTCGCGCTGGAGCAAGTCCAGATGGCCCTGGATCACGGTGAGAGGGGTGCGCAATTCATGGGAGCTGTCGGCCACGAAACGTTTTTGCGCCTGGAAAGTCTCGTCCAGGTGGGCCAGCAGGTGATCGAAGGTGGCGGCCAGACGTCCCACCTCGTCGGCCGGGCCTTGGAAATCAATGCGCTGGCTCAGGTCACTGGCCGCCTCAATGGCTTCGGCGGTGCGACGGATCTGCTCCACCGGCGCCAACGCCCGGCGCGCCAGCCACCAGCCGCCGGCCGCGGCCAGGCCCAGGGTCACCAGTGAGCCGCCCAACAGGGTGAGGGCCGCCTGGCGGGTGGTGAGGTCCAGGTTGTGGAGGGATTGCCCCACCTGCACCAGACCCACCACCTGGCTGTCCACGAAGATGGGCGTGGTGAGCACGCGCACGCGTTCGCCTTCGCCAGCCGCCAGGGTGCGCCAGACCGTCTGGCCGGCCAGCGCATCCTGGATCGCCGTGGGGTCCACCGGCAGCCGGCCCCCGCGCAGGTTCGAGGAAGCAGCTATCACCTGTCCCTGAGCGTCCAAAAGCTGCACATAGACGCCCGGCGCGGCGAACTCGTTCACCGGGATGCTGTCCAGGTCCGCGATGTGGGGGTGGCGCAGGTCCGTGGTATCGGTGGTGGGGCCCAGGGCGCGATGCACCTCGTGGGAAAAGCGGTCCAGGGTCCGGTCTATCTCGGCGCTGAGGTCCTGCACCAGAACGGCATAGACCAACGCGCTGAACCCGATCAGCGCCAGGGCCAGGAAGACGGTATACCAGATAGTCAGACGAAGACGGATGGACAAGGTAATTTCCTGATGCGTCATGCGTCAAACGCTATACGGCAGATGTCAGGTTCAACATTTGACGACTGACGTTTTACGTTTCACGGAGGGCGTAACCCACGCCGCGCACGGTCTGGATCAGGGACGGCTCGCCGCCAGCCTCCAGCTTGGCCCGCAAGCGACGGATATAGACCTCCAGGACCTTGGATTCGCCCTCAAAGTCGTAGCCCCAGATGGCCTCATAGATGGTGTCGCGGGTGAGGACCTGGCGGGGGTGGCGCAGGAAAAAGACCAGCAGGTCGAACTCGCGGGCAGTCAGCTCGATGGAACGGTTGCCGCGCCGGACCTGGCGGGTGCTCTCGTCCACCACCAGGTCGGCGTAGTGCAACGGGCTGACCGAGGATTGTTTGCGGCGCAGCAAAGCGCGCACCCGGGCCAGCAGCTCATCCATGACGAAGGGCTTGACCAGGTAGTCGTCTGCACCGGCATCCAGGCCGGCTACCTTGTCCGAGATCCCATCTCGGGCCGTGAGCATGAGGATAGGCACGTCACTGCCGGCGCGCAGCCGCCGGCAGACCTCCACGCCGTCCAAATCGGGCAGCCGAAGGTCCAGGATCACCAGGTCCGGGGGCGTCTGCCAGGCGTGGGTCAGGGCCGTCCAGCCGTCTGCGGCCAGGTCCACGGTATAGCCCTCATAGACCAGGCCACGCTGCAGCACGCGGCGAATCTCCGGGTCATCGTCTACCACCAGGATGCGCATGGGGATGCTCCTTCGCCTACTACCTCTCTCGTAAATAGCCCACTGCTGGCGGCGGCGACCGTAGGGAGTGCGACCCGCCGCCAGCGCGGGGTGGCACACCCCGCGCGAGCACGGCCGCGCAGCATATTTTCCAGGCTCACGGGCTGGCCCAGATGGCCCCGGCGCGGGCGGCCAGCCGGAGATCGGGCAGATGACCCCGGATCACCTTTGTCATCGCGGGGGAGGGGGGCCACACGGCCCGCAGCACAGTACCGTCAGGCAGATACCCGCGCACCGGCACCGCCACCGGGCAGGCGTGGTCATTGTTGTTGAGGACCACCACCAGCGTCTCGTCCTGGTAACGCCGCCCAAAGGCATAGATGCCGCGATGGGCATAGAGGCGGGTATAATCGCCCCGGCGCAGGGCCGGATGACGCCGGCGCAGGGCGATGAGACGGCGCACGCTATCTCGCAGACCCACGTCCCACCGCGCTTCGTCCCAGGGCATGGTCGCCCGGCAGGCCGGGTCCGGGCCACCGGTCAGACCGATCTCGTCGCCATAGTAGATGCACGGCGCGCCAGGGGCCGTCATCTGGTAGAAAAACGCCAGCTTGAGCCGGGCCACCTCGCCGCTGAACAGGGTCAGGGCCCGTGGCGTATCGTGGCTGTCCAGGAGGTTGAGCTGAGCCAGGGTCACCGGCCAATCGTACAGGGCCAGCATCCCGGCTATGCGCCGGGCAAAGGCGCGGACGCCCAGGGGGCGCAGGTGGTAGCCGCCGGGCCGGAACTGCACGGCCAGGGCCTCGCCACCGAAAAAGCCCAGGCAGGCCCGGCTGAACACGTAATTCATCACCGCGTCGAACCGGTCCCCGCGCAGCCAGTCCGGGGCCGGCCCCCAGATCTCGCCCACCAGGTAGGCGGCCGGATTCACCGCTTTGACCCGCCGACGAAACTCCTGCCAGAACGCCTCGTCTTCGATTTCCGTGGGCACGTCCAATCGCCAGCCATCAATCCCCTGCCGGACCCAGTGCTCCGCCACGCCCAGCAGGTATTCGCGGACGGCCGGGGTGCTCGTGTTGAACTTGGGCAGGGCCGGCAGCCCCCACCAGGCCACATAATTCAATGGCCCGCCGCCGTAGGCGTGCAGAGGGTAGCCGTTCACGTGGAACCAATCCACATAGGGCGAGGCCGGGCCGTTCTCCAGGATGTGGTGGAACTGAAAGAAACCCCGGCTGGCATGGTTGAACACCCCGTCCAGGATCACCCGGATACCCCGGTCATGGCAGGCCGCTAACAGTTCCCGGAACGCCCCATCGCCGCCCAGGAGGGGGTCCACCCGGTAATAGTCGTGGGTGTGATAGCGATGGTTGGCGGCCGATTGGAAGATGGGGTTCAGGTAGATGGCAGTGATACCCAGGTCGGTCAGGTAATCCAGCCGCTCGACGATGCCCAGCAGATCGCCACCCTTGAAGCCCAGGGTAGTGGGTGGGCTGTCCCAGGCTTCCAGGTTCGACGGCTTGGGCACGCGCGGGCTGGACGCAAAGCGATCCGGGAAGATCTGGTAAAAGATGGCATCCTGCACCCAATCGGGGACGAATGATGTGATCATGTGAGTTCCTCGTGATGGTTCAGGCTGATTCACCGCTCTGCATGTACCCACATCTGCTCCCCGTCCGTCGCCACCTCCACCGTGCCGTTCTGATCGGTGCGCAACACCATGCACCCGGCCCCGGTCAGCCGGTCCAGGGTGCTGACATGGGGATGGCCGAACTCGTTGTCGGCCCCGCAGGAGATGACGGCCAGGCGGGGGCTTACCGCCGCCAGAAACTCGACGCTCAGCGAGGTCTGGCTGCCGTGGTGAGGCACTTTGAGCACGGTGCTCTGGAGCGGCGCGCCGGCCTGCAATAGCACTGTTTCGCCCTCCTCCTCGATGTCGCCGGCGAACAGGAAGGATACCCGTCCCCAGACCAGCCGCAGCACGACCGAATTGTTGTTTGTATCAGAGGCAGTGCCGGTGAGCAGCGCCGGCGGCGGATGGAGCAGCGTCAGGGTCACGCCGTTTCCCAGATCAACAGGCTGGATCGCGCCACGCCGGCCCTGGTAAACTGGCGTCCCCTTCTCCCCCAATAGTTCCAGCCAGCGAACATAGTTCGCCGTGCTCGTGGGGGTTCCGGCGTCTATCACCTGTCCCACGCCATAGCGTTCCACGCACTCGATGAGGCCCACCAGGTGGTCATCATGGGGATGGGTCAGCACTACCAGGTCCAGGTAGTGGTCATAAAAGGGCAGGTGGTGGCCCAGGTGCGTGGTCATGGCGCCGGGGCTGGGTCCGCCATCAACGACCACCTTGCCGCCGGTCGGGGTCAGCACCAGGATGGCATCCCCCTGGCCCACGTCCAGGAAGTAGACGTGGAGCCGGCCGTCCGGCAGGGTCGCCGCCGCGACCCAGATGAGGATGGCGACGATGACCAGCGCGCCGATGAGGCTGGCGATGGTGATGCGGCCGCGAACCCGGTCCCACAGGCCCCGCAGGCGCGCGCGCCAGGGATCGTTGTGCATGACGACAGCTCCTCCGGCCAGGGCGGCGTAATAGACCACCGCGACCCAGGCATCCAGGCGGCCCACATTCAGCGCGGCAAAGGGCAGCCGGGCCGTGAGCCGCACGGCCTCGATGGTGTACGTGAGGAATACCCAGGCCACCCAACCCAGGACCTGGCCGGCTGGCTGGAAGATCAGCCCGGCCATGGTCGCCAGGGCGCCCCAGAGCATGATGGCCGGCTGAGCCGGCAGGATCAGCAGGTTGGTGAGCGGCGCCACCAGCGACAGGTTGCCAAAGGCCACCAGGATCACCGGCAACGTCGTCACCTGGGCCGCCAGGGTCAGCAAGAGCGAGTCGCTGACGATCTCGGTGAGCCATTGGCCCGGCGGCCCCTCCCCGAACAGGGCCTTTAGCCAGGGCTGCGCCCCGGCCACCAACGGCGGGCTGAACACCATCAGGCCCAGGGTCGCCAGGAAAGAGAGCTGGAACCCCACGTCCCACAGCACAAAGGGGTCTCCACCCACCATGAGCAGCCCGGCGGCGGCCAACGAGGCCCAGGCATCAGACCGGCGCCCAAAGTAGCCGGCCATCACGGTGAGGCCTCCCATGATGGCGGCCCGGACCACGGCGGCGCTGGCCCCCACCATCAGGGTGAACAGCCCGATCCCGGCCAGGGCAAAGACCCAGGCCCAGCGTTGGCCCACCGCACGTTGGGCCAGGCTGGCAAAGACACCGGCGATGATGGCGATGTTGAACCCGCTGATGGCGACAATGTGCGAGGTGCCGGTGGCAGAGAAAGCAGCCGTGAGGTCCGGGGGGATGGTCGCGCGGACGCCCAGCAGGATGCCGGCCAGGAGCGAGGCCTGTGGTTCAGGCAGGATCGCCTCGATGGTGGACTGGAGCCGGGCCTTGAGGGCATAGAGAGGCGCATAAAGGTAGTACAGAAGGCCGCCCTGGCCGCTGCCCAGCAACTCGATCCGGGGACGGTAGATGATCGAGCCGATACCCTGACGGGCCAGGTATTCCCGGTAGGAGAAATCCGCCAGATCAGGTGGGGTCTCGATGCGCCCGGCGATCTCCAGCTCATCGCCATAAGTGTAGGCCGGGTAACGGGGTGCGCGCACCAGCAGATCGCCGTGCACCTCACGCCAGGCGGCATCGTCCGGGGTCTTGAGCCGGCTCACGGATACGCGCAGGTTGGTGTAGGTATCGCGCTGATCCGGTTCGCCGGTGACCACTCCCTGCACCGTCAGCCGGCCCTGGTCGTTATAGGTGGCCAGGGCGCTCTGGTCGAGGATCGGCCGGGCAAGCTGGAATCGGCCCCAGCCCAGCAGCACGAACAGGGCGCAGAAGGCCCCCAGACGCACGGGCCGTTCCTGCCACCACAGGACAGCCACGACGACCGGGATAGAAGCAGCCAGGAGCAGGAACTCATCCGGCACGGCCATCACGGAACCCAGCCACACCCCGACCACGAAGGCTACTGTCAGGTAGACGAGGGTCATATGCTCGCCCCGGCTTTTGCCAAATCAGCTTCGGTTAGCCTCACCTGGTCTGATCTCATCCAGGGTGATGAGGCCCTCGCGCAGGGCGTACAGGGCCGCCTGAGTCCGATTGCCCAGACCGAGTTTGCCCAGGATATTGCCCACGTGCGTGCGCACGGTGGCCGGGCTGAGCACCAACTTTTCCGCGATTTCCTGGTTGCTCAAGCCCCGGGCTACCAGGCGCAGCACCTCCACTTCGCGGTCGGTCAAAGGCTCCGGCAAGGTCTCGCGCGTGGCAGGCCGGCGCAGGTGGTCCATCACCCGGCGCGTCACACCGGGAGCCAGGGCCACCTGACCCCCGCTGACCTGCCGGATGGCGTTCAATAGCTCGGCCGGCGAGGCGTCTTTGAGCAGATAGCCCAAGGCCCCGGCCTGGATGGCCGGGAAGAGCTGGTCGTCTGCGGCAAAGCTGGTGAGCACCAGCACCCGGGCCTCAGGATCATGCGCGCGGATCTGGCGCAAGGCGGCCAGCCCATCCAGACGAGGCATGACCAGGTCCAGCAGGATCACGTCCGGCGCAAGGGCCTGGGCCAGCCGCACGGCCTCCCGGCCATCGGCTGCCTCGCCGACCACGGTCATCCCCGGTTCCGTGGAGATGAGGGCGCGCAGGCCCTCGCGGACCACGGCGTGATCGTCGGCGATGAGGATCCGGATCTCGTTCCCGACCATGTTCCCCCTCGAAAATAGCCCCTGGCCGGCTCACGGGCGAGCACAGGCCCATTGCTCACGGCGGGTCTGTGACCCGCCGCCGGCGCGGGGTGGCACACCCCATGCGAGCACAGGCCCATTGCTCACGGCGGGTCTGTGACCCGCCGCCAACGCCGGGTGGCGCACCGAGCACAGGCCCATTGCTCCCGGCGGGTCTGTGACCCGCCGCCAACGCCGGGTGGCG
>Ga0209162_1001080_pt1 | contig 28036 bp, 13 predicted proteins | sample YNPNPMetaG_FD_187121 | JGI IMG/M metagenome (GOLD analysis project Ga0209162, IMG submission 187121) | Anoxygenic and chlorotrophic microbial mat microbial communities from Yellowstone National Park, USA - YNP NP MetaG (SPAdes) (version 2) ...
CTTCTCCTGGGGGGTGTCCGGGGAGAAACAAAGCCAGTAACCGGGAAGTCTGCCGTTATTCTGCATCCTGCCCCCCTCCCCGGCCCCCAGTTTGCAGGTCCTCTCGCCAGGGGTTATGCTTCTGCGGGCCCAGGACGTCCATTCGGGCTTTGTAGGCCAGAAGGCTGGAACGCAGAATCAGCCAGTCGCGGCCCGTTTTTACAGCCTCCACTCGTCTAATTCGGGCAAGGCGGCGTATATACACAATCGTATAGCCCGTGAGATTTGCGGCTTCTATTGTAGTGATCCACCCTTCTAAACGCATTGCCATCTCCTAACCTGGCGGAAAGTTTGTTCTTTAAAGAACTAACTACTCGTAAAAGAAAAACAAGTTGTTTGTTCTCTTGAGAACATAGTATAATACAAAAAACGGGCTTTGTCAAGCCCGTGAATGTTGGCAGCCCGGCCGAGATTCTTTTTCTTATTTTTTCTGCCGCGCTCCTGTACGCCAGGGGTCGTGCTTTGCCGTCCCCAGCCGCTTCATCTCCTCCACGTAGGCTTCAAGACTCTCACGCTCTAACCACCAATCCCGGCCACGTTTAAAGCCTCGGATAATCCCCCCTTTTGCCAATCGGCGGATATGTACGGCATGGTACCCCGTTAACTCAGCCGCTTCCTTGGTAGTGATCCATTCGGTAGGGTCAAAATGGCTGATCGTGGCCATAGTCGCCAAAACAAGCATATAGTTGTCATCCGTCAAGACATCGTTCCGCTTAGCGACTTTTTAGCAACGCAGAAACCGCTAAGACATCGTGCCGCCTCTATAGAGGCAAGGCCCGTGATATAATGAAAGCGCCTTCTCGCAAAAGGGCAAATCCCTCATTTGGGCCCGGAACGATGTGTTGGCGGCTCTCTCATCATCACCGGAACGATGTCTTGGCATACGACATATAGTAGATATTCAGCCTCATCTCACCTCCAGCAGCTTCACCGCTATATATACCCTCCCGGTGTTACCGCAGGTCTCGGGCTGATGAATCTTTGGTCTGAGAGCAGCGGGGGAGGAAGTGAGGAGGCCCGATTAGTAGTAACATCAGTACCTCTGCGGTTGGTTTTAACTATTCTGAATTACTGCGTTTGGTCCTCTTGTTGGGGGGATTCCTCTCGGCTCTTCTGAATACTCTGCTGAATCTTGAGCATTCCCCTTCTCCTTAAAACTAAAACAAAAGGAGTAATGGTCAGAAAAAAAAGTAATGCAAAGACGGCCCAGAGGATATGGCGGTCTTTGTATATAACGTATATAACAGCTGGCATAATCAATGAAAAAATAACAGAAAACAACACGAGAGCCTTTACTTTCTGTGCCTTTAGCCAAAACTCTACATAACCGATATAAAGGAGAAGGACTGTCGGAATAAAGATGTTAGACCCTGGAGGGAGCAGAAGGTACCGGGATAGCGTCAGTTTTAATACCTGAGGGGGGTTAAAGTGGGTTGAATAATCTCTTCCCAACAAAACGTCTTCGCCGTTTACTTTAAGTGTAATTTTATACCTGTCATCAATTCGTGCATTCCCTACAACACGGACCATAAAGGAAGCTGTTTTCTCTCCCTGAGGAGGAATCTCTTGGAAGTTCACCGAGTTTTGCATCTCGCCAGGTGTTTCTTCTGAGGGGCCCATCAGGGTACCAACACCTCCTGTTACTAATCGGATATAGACCCGTTGCTCTGATGATGGGGGTTCAACCTTCACGGTCACTATAGCAATTACAGGCATTGTAGAAGTATTGACTGCCCTTACTTCCAATGGCATTTCTGCAAAATGGGCTATATACTTTGGTGCTCGTATGTGAATTCGGAGATTCCCCTCCGAATCATTTCCGAAGAGCCCGCATTGTTTTCCCCATTCACATTCTTCCCATCTATTGTTCTCAACGTATGTGGCGATTTGTGGATAAGGCCACACAAGGTAATAAAGGGGGAAAACTATACACAGACCAATAAGCCAGATCAGCCAACTCCCGTGCCATTCGGGGAAAAGACGATCGAGCCGCATATCAGCCTCCTTTTTAGACGATTTGGATCCGTGTCTATCCATGACAATTCGTGGCGAGTTCCGAGGGTTTATCCGCGGACTGGGCAGGCCTGTTTGAATTGCCTTTTCATTTTTAGGGTGTGTCCCCCCGGCATAGGTCTCGCCAGATTACATACTCATACCTATCTTCCGTTCTTCTTCTCCCCTCCCACCGGATGCGTAACCAATGATAATCACAAGAGGAATTTAACACGTTTTCGTAGGGAATGTTCCAAACCCAATATGGTGGGCCTTCTCTCAAAAGCATCGCAATTTTCTCAGCTTCCTCCGGGGTCGTGGACGCACAATTGGGACGCACAAGGGGAGGATTCTCGTCAAATTGCTCTGGATAAAGACTGATGTGGATACTAAGGTTGGGAATATCTGATGCATTTGGAACATGGATTGTAACAGTCACGGTTTCGGTAGTGGATATCACGTTGATCTCAATCTTCGGTTGAGTCACTACTTGCAAGTATCGCTCCTTTGGTAACGGTGATTTCTCTGGTTCATCCTTATAGATGACCTGGGTTGTAACTGGTATTAAGCCCCACTTGGGCAAGGGCGGCAAAGGGCATTGAGTTGTGTTGTGAGCCGAAACCTCTGAAGGAAAACAGGATTGTCCACCTATATTGAGAGAAAGGGAATAACAACTTGAAGGTTCCGGTAGAGCTGTAAGGCGGGTCGTAACGGTTACATATTCTGTTTGACCAAAAACTATCGGATCTGGAGAAACTTCTAATGAAGCCACATCCACCTGTCTTGCCAGGGTAACCAGCCATGCGTACACGATCACATCCTCGGTAACTTCCAGCGTCCACTGGCGATAGGGACACCCACCAGGTAGAATAGAAGTGACGGATTTCTCCCCGCGAAACCAGAGCGACTTTTTGGACTGAGGAAATAAACCGATCTCTTCACCCTCCTCTCCTCTAAGGTGAAGCGTCCCCCACTCAGCGGGTTTGGCGGTTACAATGATGCAAGCGATCTTTTCTCCTCGCCCCAAAAAGTTAAGGTAAGATTGCCCTCGCCCATCTACCCAAACACCCGGGATAGGGAATAGAGATATTGTCTGGAAGTGTTCACTTAGCGCTACAAAGAGATCCCGAGGCGTATGATCCCGAGGCAAGTCCTGCAAGCGAACTTGCCATTTTTGCCATATATCCAAGTCCACATTTCTGGCAGATATCTTATCCGAGGAAAGATGACAGTCGGGATCATTTTCCTGCCGACATCGATCTTCCCCAAATAACAATACCCAGACCTGAATTCCATTATCATCTAATTCTTTCAGTTTCTTCTCCACCCCCCTCCTTATGTTATCACGCTGATCGGCAGGCAGGACTCCTTCAAATGAACCATCGGTAAGTAGTATCAAAATCCTCTGGGAGACGTCATTTTGTTGTTTCAATTCCTCCATCGCCTTTGACAAAGCCTCTTGATAGGCCGTGTTGCAAAACCACGTCGGGTCTTGGGGATTAACGGGCGAGGCCGAAGTCATCCTTATGCCTTCCCATGGTCCACTTTGGTTCAATTCGGATATATCTGTAAGGGGAAGGATAGAATTATAATCTCTGGCAAATGCTGCTATACCGACTTTCAGAGAGGGCCATTCTTCGTTGGCAGAACCTGATAGGGGCCATCGATTCGCCGAATCATACCATGCCTGCCACAGAGCAATGTAAAATCGTACCAAATCCCACCTCAGCCCTTCCTGATCCACAACCGGGTCCTGAGGACAATATTCCCGCGCCCCTCCGCTAACTCCGCCAGACTCGTCTACCAGAAATAATACAGCCGTTGGGGTTACTGGCTTTGAAGGGAAGACTACTTCCGGAGTGGAAGTACTAGCGACTGTAGGTATAGGAGATATAGGAATTGTAGGTGTAAAAGTCGGCGTGGTCTGTGAAGTGGGGGTCGGTTTCCCACAGTTTACCAACATCACTCCCGAAGAAAGACACAACATAACAAGAGCAGCAAACCTTGCCCAGCACCGCCGATGTGGACTCATTGTTGCCTCCTGCGTGGGCACTGAAATTAAGTTTGAGCAAGGTTATTCTGGGTGCAATTGTCCAATAACCAAGTACCATTGTTCATCTTCAAACGTTACGATGTCCCCCTCATGAAGCCATTTTTGCTCTCCTTGTCTAATAACCTCCACGCGCTGGATCGCAGGGCGCCGCACCTTGATCTGAAACTCTCGCTCTCCTCTTACTGGTAGAGAGATCCTCCACCCTCTCCTCTTTCTCTCTAATATATAGAAGCATCCAGTCGGAAGACGCTGTCTCTGGAGATAGAGGGGTTTATTGCGGATACTTTCACAAGCGCTCTTCACACTAAAGATACGGCCTTCTCGGAACCATTGAGATACCACCTTCCAGTCCAATGCGGGTGCTCTCCCCCGAGGTTTATCCGGGATGATTGTACCGGTCTCATAAACGCGCGTTTTCTTTGCCAGGAGATATCGTCTCTCTTCATGCTGTTGCTGCACCCACCTCTGGCGAATTTCTATCCATAATCCCCTTGCCTGAAGGGCGGTCACCGGTATCGCCAGCACAGAAAAGAAATTTGCAACACTCAGCCACAAGCCCATCACTGCTGTCCAGAGGGAAAGGAGCATTTCTCCAGCCAAGTCCTCTTTCGGCCTCGCCCAAAGTTGATAAGGATATATAACCTCCAGTGAAATGGCGTAAGCAAAGCTCGCCAAGGAACACAAAGTTGCCAGGGAGACCCAAGAAGTCCATGAATTGGGAAAAGCCAAAACAATTCTTCTCCACAATCGGGCGGGACGCTGCCATCGGGAATCGCTGGAGAGTTCTTTTCTCCCTCCAACTGGGCGGCTACTTGCTGGTGCCCCTCCCAGCATCTCAACTCTCTGAAGCAGCACTTTGTCACCTGCCAAAACCTTAATCAGCCAGTTCCTCATTGCAGTGATGGTCATATGGACTCGGAAAACGCACCAGTTTATGCTTTCCCTAAAGTCTGTCCAGCCCTGTAAGACTTCAGCGACAAAACGCTGGACGTCAGGAGTCCAGATCGGTGCGTAATAGAGAATTGCCAATGTTACCGGTGCGAGAATAAGTGGACAAGTTGCTACTACTATTACCTGACCCCATCCGCTATACCACAAACGCAATCCTTCTAAGAGAATCACCCTCACTTTGCTTGCTCCTCCTCTTCCGGATCGCTGTCCAAGTTACCCCACTGCTCTTTAAATCCTATTGCAAGCAAGAGGCCGACAAGAATTAATTCAAGAATCAATACACCTATCCCCGCGACAACCTGGGCTTCCAAGCTCATGATCATCTACCTGGTGTCTTCCGCCGGACCTCTACCTTCCAAGCTTGCATCTGGAAGGGGATCTGTGCGCAATCCTCCGGTTGGTAAGCCTGGCCCTCATCCACCACAATCCAGAATAGACCGCCTGCCCCAATGGACTCGGGGGGATATGCAGCGCCCAATTGCCAATCTTCGTTGATTTGACCGCACTGAGTAATCGGATTGATTTGGCCATTTGATACCACATCGCCAGGTTGACCATTGTCATCCCAGTGCAGGGTATAGCTAATGACCGCCGAATTACCCCCCGGAATCCCTACCCATATTTCGTAGCCACTGCCGCCGGGCAGGTATACCGGCCAATATGCTCTTGCGTTTCGGGGCTGCTCAGGCTGTTCACGAGTGATCACACCCGATGTATCCAGACCACTCCACCCGTCCCATGTAGCCATCTCATAAGTTAATGTGATGGGGAAAGGACCGGCAAAGACAATATCCGTGATAACTGTCCGACTCCCAGGTATTAACGTTAGCCCCCTGGTTTCCACCGCGCCTACGTCCGGAGGTACCGATGCTGCCCACTCCGCACCGGCTGGATCAATGACCCGAATATGATACCGGGCATCTGCATCAATGCTATCGTGCTCCAATTCAAACGGGATAGGGAGCGGCGATGTTAATGTTATAGGATCAACTGACCTGGTTGCGGACCGGGTGATCAGTAGGGTATCACTCAAATCCAACAGTGCTATTACTGCCATAAATGGTGCGCCTTCTCCTTGGAAATAGAGGTTGCCAGTAAATACCCGCTGAATTTTCACTTCTAATTCTACCGGGCCGGTGGTATCGGCGTGAGGAATTTTGTATATAAGGGTGTCGGGGTTTGCGTTCTCCCAAATCCAACCACTTGGCAGAGGGCGAGCCTGAGTAACCTTCCACGGTTGTGGTGGGCTAACTCGGAGCCGGTATTCCTGTTTTGCTTCCCATTGGGTAGGCAATGTCAGGGTAAAAGAGCCGCTGACATCGGTAGTGGTAGAGAGCACTGCTTCGTGCCATTGATTACCAGCCTGGATGTCCAAGTACACCTGAACGCCCTCCAGGCCCTGCTGGGTCTGACCGCGATAAATATGGCCCCGGAAAACCCAGGGCACAGGAAGAGGTGTTGGAACAATGGTGGGCGTCGGAGAAGATAAAAATTTTAAAATCGGATTTTTCGCCCATGGTATTACCCCAACGGCGATTACGGTGATTACCACTATGCATAGGAGGAGCCCAACCACCCCCCCCAGAATTGGGCGGAACATTACCGTCCGCCTCGCCGCGGCGCCCACTTTCCCGGCGAACTCTTCGGGGCCTAAACCCGGATAAGTTTGCACGGCATTCTTTACCAGATTGTGGAATCTATTAACGGATGGGCGCAGGGCCACTATCGCGCCAGCGACCTCTTTCGCCAAATCATCCGGCGACTTCTGTACTGGGCACATTCGTCTCCTCCTCCAACGCAAACGCTTTCTTGTTTTGTACTTGCTGTTGCAGCCATCCGACGATGGAGAGAGACTCCGCAACGCCGGCAAGCAGGTCGGTTTGCCAAAACCGCAGGCGCTTTCGGACTTTCCACAGGGCATCCTCAATAGGGCGAAGGTGGTTGCTGGCTTGTTCCCTCAAGCCTTCTGGCAGTTCTTCTGGTGTCTCCCCAATCCACGAGATTAACTCTTTCAAATGCTCCTTCAGTATTCCAAAAGACAGGGGACGCCCTTCCAATGGCTTCAGGATTTCAGTTTCCAGCCTTCGCGAGGCTTGTTCAAGATTAGAGGCCAGTTTTCGGAACTGCTCCAGGCGTTCTTCAAGCATCTTGTGCTTTTGCTGATATTCAGGGGGCATTGCTGCACCGCTTATCTCATCCAGAATTTGCTTTGCGCGCTCATATTGCCCCTTCGCTATAACTTCCCGGGCCTGCAAGAGAGCCTTCCAGATAATCCCCAGATGCAGAGAGTCTCTGACTTCTCTCTGTTCAGAGGTCAATTTTTCATCTTCAGGGACCTTGCTCAAAGCCTCCAGCGCGTTCCGGTAGTTGCCTTTCTCCAGGCTCTCCCTGGCCTTCTGGAGCGCTTCCTGTAATTGAATCTCTACGCGGAGTCGGTCTCGCTGGTCAATCTGCTCTGGGGAGAGGAACAAATCTGATGGCATTTGTTCCAATGCTTGCAGTGCTTGCTCAAACTGATTTTGCCTTGAAGCTTCTCTTGCTCGGTTCCATGCGCCTTCAAATCGCTGATCAAACTTTCCTATAGTCTCATTTAGCCTCCTGAGAAGTTCAGTACCGCCTGGGCATTCCGGCCAGAGGCTACAAGCCTCCTGAACCTTTGAGCGGGCATTTTCCAGGTCTATCCTCCGTGGTTCGGGCTTTTCCCCTAGTAGTTCTCTTGCTTCCTGCACAAGAAAATAAGCCCTCCGTCGCTCTTCTCGCCGCTTCTGTTCTTCCGCATCAATCTGAGCCCGGCGCGTGCCAATTTCAGCGGCCACATCCCGCTGTAACTGGGCCAGATTCCGCACTTGCTCATACAGCGCGTCCAACTTCGCTTCCTGGGCCCTCAGGGCCTGACGGTCAAACACTTCCTGGAAATAGCCCAGTTGGCGAAGCAGGCTATGGCCTCTCTCCCACTCATCCAGTACTTTCCCCAGGTTCACCCGCCAGCCATCCTGCAACTGCTTCTCAGCGCTGATCAGCAACCGATTCAGTTCTCCCTGTAAGGCCAGCGTGGCTCTCACCTCCCACTCCTGTAGTTTTTTCTGAAGTTCTCCGCCAAAGTAATGACGGGCCAGAGAAATCAGGCGCGCCATCCGGGGTAGTCTGGCCTCCTGTTCCTCGGGGGGAGCAGAAGCCTCTATCTGCTGAATCGGGACTTGGGGGCGCAGAAATTCCTCCACTTGACGGACGAGCCTATCCTTCAGCCATGCTTCCTGTTGCTTTCCCCACTCATCATCCGGAAATGCCTCCAGGAGTCTCCGGCAGCGCAAGAGCGCCACTTCCAGGGAATCTTCCTCATGAGGCAACTCCTGAGTTGGCAATTGGGGACGGGCATCCTTCCGGGCCCGCGATTTTGCTGGGGGTTCCGAGGGCAAAAAAGCAGGGGGTGGGGACTCCAATTGGGCCTGAAGAGGCTCCAACGCTTCCTTCAGGGCCGAGCGCAGATGAGCCCGCCTTTGCCCCAATCGCAATTCCCATACTATCCCTTTACCCCACCCTTTGGCCCACTCCGGCAACTTTGAGGGATCTGAGAAAAGGGCCAACCCTTTCCCGAAAGCCTCCTCTGCTGCCCGAAAGTCTCCTTTAGCCAAACATTCTTCGCCCGCCTTCTTGAATCTTTCCGCCTCCCCCAGGGTCCGGTCTAAGTTCTCACAAACGTCCTTTGCCTCACGAGGCTCCCCAAATTGTCTTCTGAGCAGGTCCTGGTAAGTGGAGGGAAGAGCCTCAAAAAAGGAGAGAGCCTGTCCATAAAGTTGAGCGGCCTCTTTCAGGTCATGCTGGTCCCGGCGATTCGTCGCTTCGTGCAGCCTGAGCCTGAACATCGCCTCGTCTGCCAGAAAGCGGAGAGGCTCGGGGCGGGCAGTTGCTGCCGATACAGATGATAGGCGCAGGCCAACGATGCTTGCAAACAACTTTGCCTGATCTGGCCAAGGCTCTTTTAGATGGGTATAAGCCTCCTCAAGAGAAGAGGCTATCTCGCTGCCCTGTATATACTGGTTTTGCGCTGTCCCCAACTCACTTGTGAACTTACTCGGGATTCTCCCACCAACTGGCAGGAAAGCGCTTTTCAACAAGCCCCAGAACTCATCTACTGCTTTTTGAGTGTCCCCCTGCTCTAGACGTTCTACAACGTTGATCAGGGGACGAAGAGCATGCTCTTGGAAGATGCTTCGGATTTCGGGGGATAGGGCCTGGGCAAAACGGGCCAAAAGCATCCAGCGATGGACCCGCAGTTGCTGGTCCGGCCTTGATGTATCTTTTAAACACTGTTCAAGCCGATTTGTCGCCTGCTCATAATCGGCTTTTTCAAGATCATCCCGGGCGGTTTGCAGAAGGTTATCCAGGCGATCCCGGAGTTTCTTTCTTGAATCCTCCGCTTTACTCTCCAGTTGGGGACCCCAAACTTCCGGGAAATGGAGACGAATTACATCCAAAATAATTAACGCTTGGCGTGGATCGGTCTCTTGAAGAGATTTTTCCCGTAATTCATCAGCGCTTTTATGAAAGAGACCCATCAGGAAGTCCAGATCTTTCACCAAATCCTCTGCCTTTGTGTAGCGTCGCTCCGTTATCGGGTCCAGAGCCCGCGCCAGAATATACTGGGTGCCATAGGTTAAGTTTTGCCAATACGGATGGCTTTCCAGACCGAACCTCGCGCGTTCCTGAAGCCGGGGGGGAGGAGAACCCAACAACAACTCATACCAGAAGAGACCAAACTGGTAGAGGTCAAGAGCCTGAATTTTTGAGTCGTCTGTCTTTGCCGCCACATTCCAGTCCAGCACTACCAGGCGGTCTTCTCCCTCAATCCAGTAGATATCATCCAATTTGCGATCAGTGGAGGCATAGCCGGCCCGGTGAAGGGCCTCCAATACGTGGGCATACTTGCAGGCAGTCTCAATGCCTAATCGTTCAGGGAGCCTAAAATTGGGATACTCCTGAGCCAGTGTGCTCAATCGTTTGCCTTGGATGAATTCCAGGACCAGGAAAAATCGGGGAGGGTCTTCCCTTGTCTCTCCATACCCTTCCAGGCGGGGAAAGCCCGGCACGTTTCCCACATTCTCCAAAAGGGCCTTTTCAGCCTCCAGCCACTTGTTTTCCCCCGCGCTGCGCGCCAATTTCACTGCCACCCGGTGCCCTTTCCTATCCGGTGGCCAGAGTTGCTCGGCCCGATAGACCTGGGCAATGCGTCCTCCTCCCAGGAACTCCTGGAGTTCGTAAGTGGCTTGAATGGCCCGGGCGTAAAGTTGCGAGCCTGTGGTGATAGTGTCCATATCAAACTCCTTTTACCTGGATTTTCCCTTTTGGCGCCGGGTTTCATATTCGTCCTTCGCCACAAGGCGCAGGAAGGCGATCAATTCCCGACCACCCGGCCTGGCGGCCTCCTCCCGCAGATAGGGAGGGAGAGCCTGAATCAGTGCCTGCCGTCGTTCCTCCAACCGGCTGATGAAACGGACCTTTTCCAGCGCTTCTAACCGGGAGAGTAGTTGCTTCTGGTCACGCTCCAGTTGGTGTCGGACCTGTTCGGCCAGACGAGCCACCTCGTGCGGTCCGGGTACTCCTTCTCTTAGCAAACCCGGCGCGGTTCCTGCTTCTTCCCGTCCTCGTCTCTCTTCGGCGGGCTGGCCCACCACAAATGTTCGCATCGCAACGACCAACTGGGCTTCCGGCTTTACAGCGTCCTCTGGCCAACCCAGAGCGATGTCCACCTTCTCGGTGGGCAGTTGCAGCCGATACCGGTATCGTTCACCGCCTTCCCGTCGGATGTACCCATTGAGGAGGGCCAGGGCAAAAAGACGTGCCCGGTCCAGGTTCTCCAGGGCAGGGATGAACAACGGGTGAAAGGGCCAGGGGACTTCTTCTATCTCAGGCAGGCGCTGTTCTATCATGAGCGCGTTGCGCTCAGCAGCAAAGACATGAGGGGGTTCACGCCAGCCCAATTCATGGGCCCGTCGGCCTCGCTCGGCGATCCCGTAGTTGGTCCGGTACGTGACCTCGCTTCGGTGATAGAAGTCAAAAGCAGAGAGAGGGACTACTTCACGGAATTGGAGCAGACTGCATGTGAAGGGATCCGTTGCCGGGAGGATTTCTACAGGCACCCCCTCCATGCGGTCCTCTACGGCCTTTCCCAGTTCGGATTGACGGACCACGTTCCGATTGATATAAAGGAATGCTTTAGCCTGGTAGAGGTGAGGGGTAATATCCACAGCACCTGCAGGCGGGACCGATGCCTGGCGAGGATCGTGACCTGCCAGAGGAACCGAGCGCTCACACAGTTCCTGGGCAGTGAGCGGGAGGTTGGTATGGCTCAAATGGCTGGTCATTACGTCCGCCAGGAGTTGGCCTTTCTGGTCCCAGAGATCTTTAAGGAGACGCCCTCCCAGTTCCTGCAGGGCTTGCGCAAAGCGCTCAGGAGCATTCCCTTCCAGGGGAACATCGTGCTCAAGCATAAAATAAAGTTGCAGAGAGGGACGGCCGCCTTTTTCCACAATACGCCAGTGGAATTGATCCAGACTGCGCTCCAGGTGGCTGGATAGGTAGTCCCGGTAATAACTGACTACCAGGTCTTCATCCACCATTTGGCCCCCCCGTTCGGCGCGGCGGGTCCACAGGTACCGCCGCACCAGCACCCGGTCCATCTCCTTTCGGCGTTCCCTCAGTTCCCATTGTCGCTGAAGTAAGTGGTAGTAAACACCCGGTTCGGATTCCCGCCGCCCGGTCAATGCCAGAGCATGCGCCTCCAGGTCTGCTTTGACCTCATCCACAACCGACACCAGGGCAGTAGCCATTCTGTGGAAAGTCTGGATATTAGCCTTTTCAGGCCCGATAAAGCCGGCGCTCAGGAACTGCACCTGACCGGCACCAGCATTCAGTGTATCCCGCAGGTCATTCAGGAACGCCAGGGCATAACCCAGTTTGCCGGTTCGGGCTTCAATGATACTGCTTTCCGCCCTACCGTTCAGCATATAGGCGACCACACTCAGCAGATAGCGGCGGAAAGCCTCCCGGCGGGAAGCAACGTAGCCATCCGGATCGCTCCCTACGTCGGCCAGGCGAGGGAGGATGAGAAAACGGGCCTGGTCGGTGGTCTCCGCGTGGGTGATCGCCGCAACGACGGCAGGCTCAGGAGGCGCTCCCTCGGGTAGGGCCAGGTAGAGTTCCTGTCCCGCAGAGGGGCGTTGCCTGCTTTTCATCCACGCGCCCACCGCGACACCGATCAAAACACCTGCTGCAATGCCGACCCATAGCCACCACCCGGCCAGTGTAGCCAGTGCAAGCACGGCACCGGCGAAGAGGCCGCCCAGGAATCCCAGTGCGCCACCGATGAGGAGAGGCGAGGGGCCCGAAGGGGCCGGATACCAATGCACTCCCAGGACTTTTAACACTTCCTTATGAAGGTCACTCCCCCACGGCTCCTCGCGGTTCTGCTCCTTTTTCAGTACCAGCTCCTCACCTTTGTAATCCGGACCCACCAGATATTCACGGAGTAAATCTTCAGCAAAACGCGCCTTCAATTGTTCCACAATTTCTGTAAAGGGTAACCGGTAGGCCAACTGGCCAAATGTGCCCATCACGGCCTCGCCCCGGAGGGCCTGGGCCCGTGTGGCCGTATTCCGGGCCCCATCCCGGAAGGGCTGAATAGCGTTCTCCCGGGCCCGGCTGGCCCTGTCCATCAGGACAGTCAGTACATCCGCCACTGCCGGGAAGATGCCGTTTTCGGGCCGTTCACCGCTCAGGAAGCCAGCCCAATCCACGACGTACAGGCTGTCAAAGAGGCCCCATTGAAGATAGTCGTTCTGAACCGATCCCTCCGGTGCGTCCAGACGGTAGATCATCGGGTAGGGTCGGCCCCGGCTTAACTGGAAGCGGGAGAGTTCCCGAAGGGTGGCAAACGTGTTCACGCGGGGCATCTCATCGGTGGTAATGGACTGAAAGGCTCCTTCGGCGATCAGAAAGCCCTCTACGTTGATTGACCCCTCCACGCCGGCATCCCGCGCCGCCCGCCGAACCAGATAGGCCATATCAAAGAGGGTGGCGGAGCCCATACCTCCGGCCAGTGAACCCACGATGATGACGTGCGCCCGTTCCACATCTTCCACCCGCTCTTTAACGGCCCGTAGCCCCTCTACCAGTCGCTGATAGAGGACGGAACGCTCACCCCGGTCGTGAATATGGCGGAACAGCCCGGCCCGCCCCAGGGGCCGCCGCTGGTGGGTGCCCCGGGCCAGGTCCAGATCGGCGGACGGTAGATGCTCCTGATAATCGCGTGCCGGGTACCATCCTTGCATCTCTGGTTCGGCGTGGGGGTCCTCGTACATCCTGCGGGTCAGTTCCCTCAGATCATGGGCGATGGTCAGTTTCTCTTCGGGGGCCAGTTCCACCCCCGCAAAAGCCACGGGGACCTGTTTCCCGCCGACCATTTCGTCCTCGGAGGTATCCAATAGCAATAGGCGGACCTGTTCTGGCCATGTACCGGAGCCCGCGTCCAGAAGGTTTTTCTTCAGATGGGTCAGGACCCAGCGGCCGCTGCCACCCAGGCCGATGATCAGCGCCGCTCCTGGATCCCAACTCACTGCAGGTTTCCAGGGGGGAATAGGCCCGGGTTCCCCTCTGGGATTTTCCTTTTCCCATGGCCTAAATTCTGGCGGTCTGGCCCGCCGGCAGAGCAGCCAGATCAGGAGCAGCAGGGGGATCAAAGGGAGCAGCCAGGGCCAGAGGGGAACGCTGGTGATGGGTACCGGGAGAAAGGGCGGTAATGTTACTGCTCCTCCAGAGACACGTACCTGGCAGTTAAGAGTGGGAGGGCGCTGACCTCCGGTAGGGTCCCATACTTGAGCAAGTTCTTGCTCCCAGATCTTCGCCATTGCTGGATCAGATATATCGTCTGTGTCCAATCCGTTATAGATAATGAGGCCATTGCCATAGAATGCGTAAGCATGCACGAAACCCTGCTGATTGTTTACATTGCGAGCGAGTGCATCACCGCACCAATTGGGGTCATGGGTGATCATCACATTGGCGTCGCCGATTTCAGTGCGGTCAATAGCGGCGGCGTCTATGTAGTAAGGGGAAGTGGGGTCGTTGCTGACCATTGTATCGTTCGCGACGACAGTGAAGTGCCCGCTACTGGAGCCCCGACCACCTGGGTTGTCGGTCACAAAGGGATAGGGCAACCAGGAATAATCCACCACAGGCACGCCTGTAGCAAAGAGGCTATATCCGCCGCATACATCGGAGTCATAGATAATCAATTTTCCACCTTGACGTACCCAGTTCACAATCACCTGTTTCTGGGAAGGGGAAAGGGCAGTGCCAACATCACATACCTGAGATAGAACCAACGTATCAAAGCGGGAGAGCGTAGTGGTGGTAATATCTGTTATCAGAATGTCCACAATGTTATATGCGCGAGGGCGGGGCATAAAGTAAAACGGGTCCACAAGGGCTACATTCTGACTACTCCGCAGGCCGGTGGTCGTCGTGATAGGGGGGAGCGGCGTTGCCAATCCAGAAGCCCGAACCGGGGTTGGGATAGACGTCGCGGGGAGGCGAGTAGCAGGAGCGGCTCCGACAACTTGCTGCCAGCATAGATGGCCTGCCAGTGCTCTACCTGAAAGAAATGCGACCAACAACAGATACAGCAGCAGTGCCAGGAAGGACAAACGACATCTCCATCTCCGTTGCTCCCATTCAAACCGCCAACTCCTGATCCCCAGCAAGAAGCGTGAAAGTAGCCACAGAAGCAAGAGCGCCAACAAAGGCATGAGAAAAGGTAAAAGGTAGAGATACCACTGGCTACAGGGAGCCCCGGTCAAAATCAAACGAGGTACCGGAGGTGGCATGGGCGTGACCAGAGGTGCCGGGGGTGCTGTAGGCCCAGGTGGTGGGAGATATGCTGGCGTTGGTGTTGGTGTTCCCACCGGCACCTCTACAGGGGTGGGCGTGGGAGCAGGAGCCACAGGCATCTGCTCACCGGCGATGTTGTTGTAGAGATAACCATTGCAATCAATATACGCCATCCCCCCGACGATGTATACGGGCCCCTGGGCACCGGGACGCAGGCGTACTCTGTAGGTCAGTTCAACCGTCTGCCTCTGGTCCAAATAGGGAATATCCCAGACCACCCGATCACCCTCCACCCGGCCCCCAGGCCCGCTGACGGCGGAGAACTCCACCGTCCCCGGTGGAGCGTAGGCGTCAGCGACCCGTATGTCTGCAGCGACCCGGTTGGGGTCTCCCTCGGCCGCTGTCACGAAGAGCCCGCGTAAATCCTGAGGCTGGGGATTAGCGAAAAAGTTGCCCGGCTCAACCAGTGCGGCGGCCAGGTCCGGGGTAATTTGCTTATCCTGAGGAATATTCAGGCTGTTGGCAACCAGGTAAACACGAATGCCCTGTCCCCGTGCGTCTGCTACGGCGGCGATCGTGTTCGCATCAATGGCTACGTTATCATGCAGCATCAGAATAATCGCTTTGGCGCGGTCGGGAGGCGATTGGAGCAGTGTATCGGCGGCCAGCCGCACCCCAGCCGCGATGTCCGTATCCCCACCGGGCGTAACTGTGGCAATGGCGCCCCGCGCAGCCCCGTGGTCCTCTGTCAGGCCCTGCAGGAGCAGGGGCACCGGACCGGTGACCGCCGTTTGACTGGTGATCAGCCCCAGGCGGGACTGTTCCGCCGGGGCGGTGCGGTTCCGGTAGATAGGTTGTGTCAACTGGTCTATCAGAGCCTGGGTAAATCTGATCGTTTGTTCCCAGTTGGAGCCGGGTCCACTACCTGCGCTGCTGGAGACATCGTAGACCAGCATAGCATCCAAAGGGCGGGCAGGAGCGCCCAGGCACTCCGACCGGGCGATCCCTTCCAGCCGGATGGATACCTCGGACTCCTGCCCTGGTATAAGAAACGGAGGGTCTACGAATCTGCTCAGACTGATCGCATCTGGAATGGCTGGAGGCAGGTTGGCGGCTGTGGGCAGAGGAGTGGCCTGAGCAGCAAGGGCTTGCTCAATGGAGGCGCCCACCTGGTAGAACGGAGCAGCGCGAGCCTCTATGAAAGCAGGCCCCGTCGTGGCAAGGGTTACGATTCCCAGTATGAGCCCAACGAGGAGAAAAGCCTGTGAATAGGGTTTCATAGTTACGCCTCCTGATAAAGGGCCACCTTCCGAAAAATAGGACACCTTCGGGCGATTAGGTGGCGGCGGCAGAAGCCGCCGCCACCCCATCGTCCCTATAAGCGACTCCTGAATTGCTCCCTCCGCCGGGTCAGCGCTTACCGCAGCAATTCCCGCACGGCCACTTCCAGACTCCGGATTTCATCAATCAACGCCAGTTCCAAGCAGATGCCAAGATGGCGCTCCTGAAGCATCTTAGAGTTCTTATATCGTCCCAGTAGCACGTCCTTCCGCTCAGCGATATATGCCCGCTCGGCCAGCAGCCGCTTTGCCCGCTCCTGCACCTCCGGTGACTTCCCTTCCATAGAGGCCAAGATGCTGGGCTCTATCTCTATCCCTTCATTGAGCCGGCTCTGCGCTTTCTCCGCTCGCGCTGCCTGCAATGCCCGGAGCACCCGCTCATAATCAATCGGCCTCTCTACTTGCATCTCCACCCGGGGACTCTCGGCCCGTTTATCCTTGTGGACATAATTGAAGGTATCCACCGCCTCCAGCAGGCTGGGAGTCCCCTCTCCCGCCAAAGTCAGATAAATCTCCTGCGCGGGACGAACTTCAAAAAGTTCCCTGCCGCGCTCTTCCGGCAGCCTCAACCGCCAGTAGTTCTGAGGGCGTCCACTCTCCCCCTCCTCTGAACCGATATCAATCAACCCAAAGACCAGGCAACTGGCGAACAATTTGAACCGCTCAATGTTCTCCAGTTGGAGGACCACCTTATCATCCAGGAGGAAGGGGGGCATGTGGAATTCAGTTACCGCCCGCTGCTCATACTTGACCGCGTTGACCTCTGCCGGGAAGAGGTGCAGAATCTCCCGCCCACTGCGGGCCAGGGCCCCTGTGCCCTGCCAGCGCAGGTAATCCCCCTCAGCATCTATATAGGAGCGGGTGCCTTCAATAGGAATCAGGTCCAGCGTGTAGATCAGGCTGCACTTGAAGCGGTCCGCCGAGCGGATAATCGTGGCGAAGCGCTCATCAGCGCCGGAGAGATTGGCTACTGAACGAATCACGTCGGTCAGGTATCCTACTTCTCCCGGGTCTTCTCCGTAGGCGGCCCGCAGATAATTGGCGGGGACCATTCTTTGCCCCTCTGGCACGTGCTCCACCAGCAGGAGGGGACCGCTGTGCTCATACAACTCACTGCCCAGGCGGGAGGGGTCTTCGTATTTGCGGCGGAGGTACTTCAGAACCGATTCCCGCTTCCATGCTTCTGTGAAGGCCTCCCGCGCCCGCCCCAGGAGCGCTTCCACATTCTTTTTCCGGTCGTCGGGGTTCAGCGGCCGGGAGACTGCCCGGTCATCTTCGTGAGCCACTGCAGAGAGGCTCAAGGCGAACTGCCGGCGCGTTCCAACGGTTTTGACCTCCGTCTGCCAGACCAGGTCGCGCAGCATCTCGTTTACCCGGTCTGCCCGAACGCGAGCATATTCGGTATACAGTTCATCTTCGTATTGGGGATCCCGGATCAAGCGACGCGCTTTCACTCGCTCGGCGGTTTCCCGGTTGGACGCCACCTGCTTACGCCCCTCCAGGATTGCGGCATACAGGCTGGCCCGGCCAATCCCCAGGGCATTCGCCCAGACCTGGACCTGGTCGCGGGCCATTTGGGTGTATTCCCGCATCCCCCGCACGGTCTCTATGACCAGTTGCTCCATAATCTCATTGCGCAGGATGTCCACCAGGTATTGCTCGGCCTTCAGATATGCTCTCTGCGCCCCAACGGCCCGGCCCGGGATCACACTGGAGGCCTGCTGCTTCATCTTCTCCAGTGCCGATCGGGCCCCCTCCATCGCAGAGGTTCGCTCGCCCCGACCCTCCCGGAGGTCCCGCGCTTCTTCCATCAGCACCAGGAATGCATCTAACTGCTTGGACAGCCCGTCCAGGAAGTCCAGCAGGTATCCGATTTTGCCCCCGCGTGCTTCCTTGAAGTCCTCCGCGGAGCGACCGTTCAGGATATTGCTGGCATGAATCGTCAGCATCCTCCGGAAAGTCTCCAGGTGAGCCTCCCGATACTTCTCCAGCGCCCGACGGAAATCCCCTCCTTCGCGCCGTCCGCCTTCCCTTTCGGCACCCAGATGCTGCGCTTTGTAGGCCTTCACGCCTTCCTCAATGCGCCGCAGGCCATCTACGGGCTTCTCCCGAAGTTTGTCACTGGTCAGTACTACGTCCTCCACTTTCCGCTGGATGATGGCCTGGACTTCCCGGCGGGTAGCCTCCAGTTCCGCGTAAGGGGGTTCAAAGAACTGCATCCATGTTGCCAGGTCTCGTCCGGCCAATTCCCCCCGGATGTGGTCTCGGGTATCGGGGGTTGCCTGGGCTGCTACACGCCCCACCTCCCGGAAGAGAGGGGTGGCCTGTACCTCCAAGGTAGCATCCTGAAGGCTTCTCACCAGATCCCGGTCCAGAAACGGCAGCGCATCGTCCCGCCCGGACCGGCCCAGGCCGACCTCTGCATTCCGATCCGTGGGCAAGCGGATGGGGACTCCGTCCCGGTCCCGTTCCCCATGGCCCTCTTTCACTCCCAGCAGTTCATCCAGCACTTCCAGGGTCAACCGGTGGGCGAAATCCTCGATGATGTGATACATCGGCAAAACCAGGGTATAGGTACCCACCGTGCCATAGAAGGCTGTCTTGGCTGCGTTCTGCACCGCGTTGTTGAGATTTATCTGGTGCTGAGTAAAGGTGCGACCTCCTTCTTCATCCAGCAGAGCAGAGATGGTGTCTGCGATGGTAGGGGCGACGCCGAGTTCTAACTCTATCGTATCCAGCCGCTCCTTCTCTCGCCGGCCGTCAATGTGATACAGGAAGTCAAAAACTTTGCTTTTCACATGCCCCTGCCATACGTCATCCCCATCCCCCCGGCGCTCTGTGCCGTGGTAGTACATCGGATAGCCGTCTGTCCAGTCCGGCTCCACCATGAACCGCTTGTTCTCCCGCATCGCAGCATAGGCCCGCGCCCGCATGTCGCGCGTCACACCGGTGGGGATGGTGGAGAAGGCCTCCGGCATCACCAGGAAGCCGCGCAGGGTTACCGAGGCCCGCAATTCCAGGCGAGCAATCTGGCGGATCAGATAGGCGATGTCCACAAACATCCCGGCCCCGGTGCCACCCGCTACCGAACTGACCAGGATGACCTGAATGGCCTCGCCTTTCTTCGCCCGCTGCACGCGCTCCAGGGCCTGTCGGATCATCCGATAGATTTTGGAAAGGCCGGCCCCCTTGAGAACGTCGTAGAAAATTGCCAGCCGCCCGAACTGGCGGAGCATCCCCGCTCCGGCCTCCAGATAGAACAGCGCATCGGGGAGGGTATCCAGATAGTAGGCGGCCTGGAGCCACGAACTGACGTGGGGATATTTGCCCCGGGCTACGTCCCGTACATAGTCGCGGACGTTGCCCCCGATCCAGATATACTCCCCTTTCTCCTTCTCCAGTTTGACTACTCCCGCCGCGCCCAGGGCCGTGGATGCGGCGGCCACGCCAGCCTGCACGTCCGATTCTGCCTCGGTGTCAAAGGCCAGCAACTGGACCTCCTCCGGCACCCGACCGCCGTGGGTAGCCAGCAGGTCCTGCTTCACCAGCGTCAGCACCTTGACGCCGGTACCACCCAAACCGACAATCAACGCAGGGGTAGCCATGGGAATCCTCCTTTCTCAATATTGGTCATAATGCAGATAGAGATGGTAAGACCCCAACTGCCGTCTGCTCTTGTACACCATTCTCGGGACGGGGATGCTGCTTCCGTTATCCAGCGTGGCCATTACTTCTATAGCCTCCTCCTTTCCTGGAACCCGCTTCACGGATAGTCGCTTAAGCCGCGTGGTCACCGGCAGGTCACGGCTCTTGAAAGTAGCCTGGTTGCGTCCGATGCTCAGCGGCCGGCTCCATATCACATTGCCACCGGAATCCCGGACATACAACACGCCCTGCAGGAGGGGTGGGCGGGTGATCGCCCGGTAATGCAGGACAGTTCCGGCAATGGCCGCGAGAATCGCCAGCACCACAGCAGTATCCACTCCAAAAGCCAGATAGTGCTCGGCCCGGATAACCGTCAGACGGGTCGGCTCCCTGTTGGTTAGAGCGTAACCCGGCTGGGGCCGGAATTCCGGTCGGACTTCAATGGTCCATCGGCCCAATTCGTTCATACCCTTCCCCACTGCCTGGAGCTGTCCAGGGCCCGCTATAGCCCATTGGAACTCGGCAGAGCGATCCCGGCCCGCCGGATCCGTGACGTGAAGGGCGAAGGATTGCTCCGGGGCACCGGAGATTACCTGGCTGAGGGGAACTAACTGGCCCTCCTCGTCCCTTATCTCCACGTCCACCACCAGAGGACGGAGGGGGAATAACCACCAGGGGCGGATGAAATCCCGGGCGCCGTCCCGCGGGTGTTTCACCTGGTACACCAGACCGTGGGTCGGCTTCACGTCCAGTGTGACATCATCCCTCTCCAGGACAACAAATTCTCTACCAGCGGTATCCCGACTCCGCACGAGGAGATGGACCCGATGGGGACCTGGGCGAGTTGCCACATACTCAGCGCTATAGATGCCGCTCTGCTCCCGGGTAAGGGTCAGGGTTTGGGTCTCCTCCTCGCTGGACACCGTGACTTCCACACTCAGCATCGCCTCTGGTGTTTCCACCTCGTGGATCAGGTTGCCCCGGGCGTCCAGGAACCGATAGGCCAGACGCACCGGCACGTTCTGATAAACGTCTTCCCTGGGACTGTCCAACTGGACAACCAGCGGGCCAACTGCAAACATCCCGGCATCCTGGTCCATCACGACAAACTCACTCCCATCCGGTTTGTGGCTGGTGGCCCGCAGGTGAACGATGTGAGGCACAATTTTCTGAGGGACAAAAAGGCCGGCGTACACACCGGGTTTTTCTTGGACCAAATCAATCGCCTGTTCGGATTCTCCGTCCTCCGTCCGCACGGTGGCGGTGACTTGGAGCGCATAGAGGGGATTGGTGTACGTGGGAACCAGTTGGCCGCTGCTATCCACAAGGTTGAGTTCCACGCGAGCGGGGATTCCGCTGGGGTGCTCGCCGACCGGACTGAGCAGTTGGGGGTTGAAGAGAAGGCTCTGAACCGTGACGATGACGGAAGGGCCGGGATATTTCTCAATGCGCCACTGGCCTGGCTGAGGTCTCAATATATCAATTTGCCCGTACAGGGAATTCGGGTCATTGCCGAAAACGGTGATGCGGCCATCCGGGCTGGATTGAGTGACATCCAGGGGGGTGCCTACTTCTTCCAGGGCAATCCAATCGTCCGGATTGCTTTTGTAAATCATGAAACGGATTCGCTGAAGGTAAGGGGGAACCGGGTAAAAGCCCGTTTCTGTCCGCTCCGGTGTGGGCGGAACAAGCAGGGATCCGGTGCGGGGCAATCGGTTCAGGAGGCTGGCCAGCGCCTCGCCAATAAATTCCCCGACCTCCCGTTGCAGAGAGACCTTCCTGGCCTGGCCACCATGAGACTGCGCGATTGCTTCCCAGTATTTCCGTGTGTCCGGCCAGTAGTTGTCATCGCTGTCGTTGAAACCCACCACATAAATATAATAATCTTTTTCGGGGGGGAATAATTTCGGAATCAGGTTGTCCCGCAGTTCTACCAGATGGGGTGCCCAGGGCTGGCATCCCCGCTCACCCGTTTCAGAGATCACCCCGACGCAGGGTCGCCCGTCCGTTACCATCAAAATCATTTTGAGCCGGGGGGAGGGATCCTCCGCCTCCATCTCATCCAACACTTCCCGGGCCAGGCGAAAGGCAGCCTGATGGTTCGTGTTCCCCAGGTTTTGGGATTGACGTTCGTCCTTGTACTCTCGGATTCGGTTGATCAACTCTCTCAATTGAGGTTCCCAATCCTCCCTGCTTCGGGCCTCTATCCGGGTGGGGGGAAGTACGACCTGCGCCCGGTCACCGAACTCCAAGATGGCGACCCGGGCTGTGTATTCAGGGTATGTCAACCACAGTGCTGGAAGTTGGCGGATGGCTGCCTCCAGAGCGTAGAAACGCCAACCTTGAGGGTCGTTGGGCTCCGGGTGGTCCGCGCTACCGGCAAGCCGCCCGCCCATACTGCCCGATTGGTCTACCAGAAATACAATGTCCAGTCCGGTGTACTCCGGTGGCTGAATCCCCTGTGCGCCAGTTGGAGAGGCCAGCAGTCCGATGGCCAGCAAGGCCATCAGGCAGGCAAACAACGCTTGTTTAAAACCGATCTTTCTCACCATCATTCGTTTACCCCCTCTCCTTTTTTCAATGCTTCCCTGAGGCGAGGTATGTAGGTCTGTATAGCGTGCATATCCATCCCGCCGTCTGCTGTTCTTGCCAGGCGGGCAAAGTTGTTGAGCGTAGCTTCTACGTTGTAGCCCACCCGCCGGAATGTGACCTGATTGCCGTCTTCATCCAGGTCCAGAATCGCGTATGCCGCAGCGGGGCAACCATCGCGCGGCTGGCCCACACTCCCGGGGTTAATCAGAACCGGACCATTTGGGAGAATGATACTCTGCCCCCAGTCCTTTCGGCTCTGGCAGGGGCCATTCCCACAATCTGGACATCCTTCCAGCCACCCTGGAGGAGGGGAGAGGTTGCTCTGCCTGGGGCCCAGAAGCGATGCCCAGTGGTTGCCATTCTGACGATGCCAGAGCATCGTCTGGTGCGTATGTCCGACCAGGATTATTTGGGGGCGCCCCAGTGCTTGCCACGTTCTTTTAGCCTTCCACGTATTATCTTCTCTATCCCAAATGTAACTCAGTTCATTTACTACATTGGCTCGTTCTTCGGAAGAGCCCGTTGTATGGGCGACCCAGCCATGGGCCAGCCATATACCAGGACGGGAGGCCTCTTGAAAGGTGGGGCGTTCGCCCAGGAATCGGCACATTTCCTCCAGTGCTTCCGGTGGGGTCAATTCCCTTATTCGCCGAAGCACCCATGCGGCCTCATCTCGGAAATAGGGAAATTCCAGCGGGATTTTTCCAGCCAAGCCCCAATCGTGGTTCCCCGCTATCCAGGCCGTTACCGGGATTTGGGCTACCGCTTCCAGTCCTATCAGTTCCTGATAACACTCCCAACTCTGGGGGCCATAACCAACGACATCCCCCAGGCACCAGATTTCCTGCGCGCCCTGTCGCTTCGCATCGTCCAGCACACTTCTCAGGGCAAACCAGTTTCCGTGAATATCGGATACAACAGCGATGCGCATGCCATTACCTCAGGCGGTTCAGGAGGTCCTGTACTTCCTGAAGGTCGGCGCTTTCCCTGCATAGACGCCTGGCTTCGTCCAGAGCAGCCTGAGCGCTGTCCAGCAACCGGTTGCGCTTGCCCCGATTCCGGGTCCTGGCTGCTGCATTCAGGGTATCGCGGGCGTCTTGCAGGAGAGAAGAGAACTCGCGCTGCGTTTCAGGAATCGCCTCCATTTTGGCCTCTGCCTCTTCTATCCAGGCATCTACCTCGGAGGCCAGCGCCATCGCTCGCGCCAGAATCAGCCCGGCCCGCCGGCCAAGCAGAGTTTCATCCCCTTCTTCTACAGGGGGAGACCTGAGCCAATCTCTGACCTTCAGCAGCGACCAGTATTCGCCCGAACCCGGAATCCGGGTGAGGCCCCCTTCCACGGTAGCACGAACTTCTCGCCATCGTTCCAGCGCCCGATCCAGGTTCGGCAAGTCGCCTTTAAGGACTTCATCCACCGCACGGGGAATTTCACCACAGAGGACCTTCGGGCACCATTCCCACGCGGTCTTAAAGTCAGCCTGCCGGATTGCCTTTTCCACCTTCTCGCTGATTGTCTCTGGAAGGATTTCGGTTTTTCCTGGCTCTTCTGCTAATGGCAAGGCCAGGTAATGGGTGCCAGCCCCCCGAAAATCTCCACTCCGAATCGCTCGCTGGATAGACTCCAGTATGCGGGCAATTTCCGGCCCTGCATCCGCGGCCTCCTCTGGCAGGAGTTCCACCCGTTGGGGAGGCAACAGATGCCACGGCACAACTCGCCGGGCGGCCTCTGCCCAGGTCTCCAGTTTCTTCAACTGATTTTCTCGCTGAACCAATAACCCTTCCAATTGGTCCAAACCCAGGTCCACTTCTTCCAGGACCCGAACCCGAAGCCGACGGTTGCTCAGGCCATATTTCTGTCCATCCGGGTCTTCTCTTCGGAGTTCTCCGATCAACCAGCGCACCCGGTCAAATTTTTCCTGCTTCCATGCCCTGGGGATCTCGTCTAAATACCCCTCCAGCCTCTGGCGGGTCTCCCTGGCCTTCTTGTATTCCTCTACAAGTAGCCGCACCGTCGGATGGCTGGCAAAAGATGCGCGATCCTCGGGAAAGACGAATGGGGAGGGCTGAGCACCTGGCCTGGAGCGGTCAAAAGTCCCCTCTATGTGTTGGATCAATTCTTTGCAACGGTCCCAATCCCGCTCCTCGCCGGTTTGCATTGCCATATAGAGGCATCCTCTTGCCTCCTCAATTTGAGTTCTCAAAAGGAGGAGTCTATCCCGCCAGGCCCGGAGTTGCATCACGGCTTCATCCAGACCCGTGGGGCGCAAAGGGGTCAGTTCTCCTCCTCGCCGTTGAAAGATAGCCTGGTAGACCTCTGCCTCTTCCAGCAGGCGACATGTTTCCCGAATCTGCTGTTCCAGGGCATCCTCTGCCCGCACCCCTATCGGGCCGGTGGTGCGATGCACTTCCTGCTCCACCCGGCTCAACAACTCTAAACCCTGTCGGGCAACTTTTGCCAGAATCTCCCGGGCAGCCCCGGATTCCGGTTGCAGTTCCAGGATTTTCAGCATTATCTGGCCTGCTTTCCACAGCGGTTCTCCTCGCTCCTGTTGCTCCCGATATTTCTCCCACAGTTCCTGAACCACCCGCTCCGCCAGTTCCCCCCACCAGTCCTCTATAGACTTTAGGGGAACATCTTTTCGCCTACGCAGGCCGTTGACTTTCCTTATGGCAGTTGTGAAATCGTCCAGCGGGTTCTCCGGCTTCAACATTCTCTCAATCTGCATCTTCTCCTGGTAAAGGCGTTCTGCGGCCTCCAGCCGCTTCTGAATTTCGGCAAGCCGAACAAATAACCCGCCGGATGTGGTCTCTTCGGCCCGCCCTAACAGGCGATTAGCGGTATCCAGTTGCGTTCGCGCTGCCGGGAGATTGCTCCCTTCCAGAAAGACCTCCGCCAGGCGGAGACGAATCTCCGGGTCATCGGGATACTGAGCCTGCAGCCCTTCCAGGATTTCCACAGCATGCGTCCAGGCTCCTACCAGGGTATCCACCTTCCGGAAGGCCACTGCTTTTTCTGCTTCTTTCAGGCCGCGGGCAATCCGAGGGTATAAAGGAGAATCCCGGCTGACCAGGTGGCTAGCTTCTTTCCAGTACTTCAGCGCGTTTGCCGGGGTATCCGCTTCCTCCGCTTGCTGAATATAGCAGCGGGCCACCAGTTCGTCCCACGCTCTGGCCCGTACAGGATCCAGTTCCCTCAATTCCTCCACTTTCTCCAGGATGGACCGCACGTCCAGCCGGCGGCGTTGCTGGAACCTGCTCAATCTCTGTTCTATCTCTTTCGTTAGACTCTCTCGGGCTTCTTCAAATAACTTCCACACCTGAGTATGCTGGGGCACCGGAGGCTGGCGCATAGCCAGGGGATGAAGGGTTTCATAGGCCTGCCGATACCGCTTGGCCGCCAGATGCTCCCGAGCCACGCGAATGGTGTGCTCAATCTCCTCAAATTCTCGCTCGGTTTTCGCCATTTCCTCCAGGTACCGTCTCGCCCGCTCCGCATCCGCGCCGGCCATATCTATCACGGACTGGAAGCGTTGACGCAATCCGTGGAAATCGGCAGTGCCCTGGCGATACTCCCGCTCCGCCTGGCGAAAGAGAAGGCGAGCCTGCAACCGTTTCAGTAGCGGGACAATGTCTCCCTGCCGTGCCCTGTGCTCTTCCGCAGCCTTTTCTAAGGCCTGAATCATCCGCTCTATATCGTCGTCGCTACTGGGAGTATCGTGAACCATGCTGGCGCGGTGGAGAAGTTCGTCCAGGCGAAGCCGGGCGTCAATCCGGTCACGCAACGATTTCGCCTGGGGATAGGCGGCCAGGTTCTCCCCCAGCCGCCCCTCTATGACCGCCAGCCGCTCATGGGCTTCCTGGAATTGCTCCCGGGCAATCAACGACTGGATGGCGTTCAGTTCCTCCAGGATGGATGCTTCCTCCCGCGCCCCTTCTTCACAGCGGGCGATGAACTCTTCCAATTTCTGGGTCCAGTCCGCCAGCCGCGTATCCTGGCGGGTGCGTTCCAGGAAGGGTTCAACCACCCTGATTGCCCTTTCCCATTGCCGGCGCTGGCGCAGCGATTGGGCATTCTGCAACGCCTTCTTTATCTGTTCAATAAGGCGGCTGTGGAGGCTTCCCCGTGCCTCGTTGATCAACGGGACGTGGGGGTCCAGTTTCTCCACCTCGCCCAACTCATCCCAGGCCTGCAGGACGTCCATTCTCAGCGCGGCATCTCGCCTCCGTTCCGCTTTCTCCCGGCGAGCGAGGGCCGGCTGCACGGCAACCTGCTCGTATTCTGCAATCTCTCTCTGAATTTTCTGCCATCGCGGATCCCCTTTACGGTGGGGCGGAACAAACAGGCTGCGCGTTCCCTCCAACAGGCGGGCTGCCTCACGGGGATCGCGTTCCACATACTGCCGGGCCAACTCCAATTTCTCTTCGGCTTTCTGGACGGCGTAATCGGTGGCCAGGGTCTCCAGTTCGTCTATCGCTCGATCGGCTTCTACCAATGGCCAGTATCGCCACTCTTCTATTACGGAGAGGGTTTCTCGCCCATTTTCCTCTCTTATGATCTTCAGCCGGCCATCCTCGCGCACCACTTGAGGGCTGGGAAGTTTCTTCTCACCTCTCCTTTTAAGTTCCTCATACTCTTCCAGCATCTTCTGGAAGTTGGCCGTCTGGGCCGCTGTGGGGGCTGCGCCACGCGCCTCTATTTCCCAATCTGCTGCCTGTTTAACTAACTCCGATACAGGTCCTGCATCAGGATACTTGCGCTCAAGTTCTTTAGCCTTCTCCAAGGCAGCGCGGGCAGCCTCATGTGCTGCCACAATTTCACCAGCCTGGATCGCTCGCTTGCATTCCTCCCACAACCGTTGCAATTCCGGGCGCAACTCTGCTACGGCCCTGGCTATCTCTTCCTCCCGGCGCCGCTTCGCAATCTGGCCGAGCCATTCTTCGGCTTCTGGCACCGCAACCGGTGCCCGATTCCGAAAGTCATCAATTTGCACCTCTATGTTCTCCGGCAGGGGCTGCGCGGTATCTTCCAGGATTCGCCGGATACGCTCTGCAAAAGTTTTTCTCCAGTTTTCCCATTGCCGAGTGATCTGGTCTCGGGTTCTTTTCAGTATGGTCCGCCGCTCTTCAAACTGGCCAACATATCCCTCCGCTTCATCCAGGGCCTGCAAAGCCTCAGCAAACTGCTCCGCCTCGGCGTGCTTCCGGGCTTTCTCTATCCAGTGGCTGAAGAACTTCGGGGCTTCTATTTCGGTCAAGGGTTGCTCCTTCAAAGCGGCTATCTGCTGAGAGAGGCGCTCGTAATCAGATTCATAACCCTCTATGGGCTTGCCGCCCACCGTGATGGTTTCCAATTGTTTCTCCAGGCGATGAATCTCTTCCTGGATTTCCGTTCTTGACGGCATCATTCTCCTCCCTCTGGCTACATGCATACCCCCAGTCGCTCTGTGGCGTCTTCATATAACGCAAACGCCCCACCGCCAGGGGTGGGGCGTGATGCCATAAGCCATTACCTGCTTCCGGAAAGGATGCGAACCGGTCA
>Ga0209162_1001081_pt1 | contig 28027 bp, 22 predicted proteins | sample YNPNPMetaG_FD_187121 | JGI IMG/M metagenome (GOLD analysis project Ga0209162, IMG submission 187121) | Anoxygenic and chlorotrophic microbial mat microbial communities from Yellowstone National Park, USA - YNP NP MetaG (SPAdes) (version 2) ...
TCGTAGAAGAACCAGTACGAGTGCGACGAGCCCCCGCCGGCGGCCGTCTCCTCGACCGCCAGCAACCCGCTCGCCTCGTCGTACGCCCACTCCGTCCCGTCGGCCGCCGGTGCTCCCTGCCGTCAAGACCGCCTGTCGTCAAACCACCCGTCCGACGGTCAGGCGCCTGCCGTCCGGACGGCCCCCCTTACGCTCTGGTGGGGCGGCCAACCCGGGGCTGCTGAACTGCTGAACTGCGCGGCCCCCGGAAACCGCCCGCAACCCTTTTGGACCGCTAGGAATATACCGCAATCCGTTATCGGAATCAAGCGGCCGCCGGAGATTTTTTGACTTTTCCGCCGGCGTCTGCATCCGGCCGCCGCACCGCGACTCGCGCTGTGCTCGGCCTGTCCAGGCTCCGAATCGGCAGAACGCAGCCGCCCGGGCGGGACCGGGCACCTCTCTGATCGTGGCAGGTTGCCGGTGGACAGTCCGGCCGTTGCGGATACGCTGGTTCGGCCGGGCCGCGATACTCGCGGCGGTTTGACGGAGGCAATCGCCATGTCCGACGAAATCTTTCGAACGGCCGAGGGGCCGCGCCTGACTTCGCTGCTCAATCCGGTGAGCATGGTGCGGAACCTGTGGGCCCACCGCGAGCTGATTGTGCAGCTTTCGCGCCGCGACATCGTCGGCCGATACCGGGCGGCCCAGCTCGGGCTGCTGTGGTCCATACTGACGCCGCTGATCCTTCTGGTCATCTACACGTTCGTGTTCACGGTCGTGTTCCACGCCCGCTGGGGCGACGATCCGAACGAAAGCCGGGGCGAGTTTGCCCTGACCATGTTCTGCGGCATGCTGCTGTTCCAGCTTTTTTCCGAGGTGGTCAATCGTGCCCCGCAGATGGTCGTCTCTTACCCGAACTACGTAAAGAAGGTCGTGTTTCCGCTCGAGGTCTTCGTACCGTCGGCCATCCTGTCGGGGCTGTTCAGCCTTCTGGTCGGCCTGGCGGTATGGCTGCTCGGGATGTTGCTCATCCTGGGGCCGCCCTCCGTGTCGATCCTGTGGCTGCCCGTCGTTCTCGTGCCGGTCTGCCTCACGACGGCGGCGGTCGCGTGGGTGCTCGCCTCGATGGGCGTCTTCCTGCGCGACGTAGGCCACGTCGTGGCGCTGGCGACGCAGGTTCTGTTCTTCATCACGCCGATCTTCTACAAGATCGATCGGGTTCCGTATCCGTACCGGCGGCTGCTGGAACTCAACCCCCTGACGCACGCCGTGGAGGATGCCCGGCGAGTGCTGATGTGGGGCGGGCATCCGGACTGGCGGTGGTGGCTGCCCTCGGTGGCGGCTTCGGGGCTGGCGACGCTGCTGGGTTACGCGTTTTTCATGAAGAGCAGGCGTGCCTTCGGCGACGTGCTCTGAGCAGGCTCAGGCGGCCGGCCGGGGACGAAAGGGCCGTTCTTCCCGAATGCGGGCCGCGTTCCAGCCCGGCGGCATGAGGAGACAGAAGCGTTCGGCGTTGGGGCCCGGGGTCGGTATGATGCAGGCGCAGCCCGACCGGCTGGAGGACCGCGGTCGGCGAGGTAGAGGTCAGGGCGGCCGTACGCCAGAGGTGTTGATTGCCCGCAGATCGAACGTTCGCGCGAACATCGGTTCCGGTCGTCGCAGAAGCGGACCTCCGCGAGCGGGTCCGTCGGGTCGTGGACGAGACGCCAGTTCTCGACGTTCATGCCCACATCTACCCGCCGCGGTTCGGACCTCTGCTGCTGTGGGGCATCGATGAACTGCTGACGTATCACTATCTGATCGCCGAGGTCTTCCGCGTGGCGCCGATCGAATACGATCGGTTCTTTTCCATGTCGAAGCCCCAGCAGGCCGATTACGTGTGGCGGCATCTGTTCGTGGATCGTTCGCCCCTTTCGGAAGCCTGTCGCGGCGTGCTTACGGTTCTTCAGTCGCTTGGGCTGGATGTGGTCCGGCGGGACCTGGGGGGCATCCGTCGCTGGTTCAGCTCGCAGGAGGTCGAGGCACATGTGGAGCGCGTCTTCGAGCTGGCCAGGGTGCGTCGCGTCATAATGACCAACGACCCGTTCGACCCTCACGAGCGAGCGGTCTGGATGAACGGATGGGAACGCGACGAGCGATTTCAGGCGGCGCTCCGGATCGACCCGCTGCTCAACGACTGGCACGAGGCGGCGGGGCAGCTTCGGGAGCTGGGCTATCCGGCCACGGGCGACCTGGGACGGAGCGACCGGGCCGCCGCGCGGCGCTTCTTGGAGGATTGGGTGGCCCGGATTCGGCCGCGTTATATGGCGGCTTCGCTCCCGCCGGATTTTGCGTATCCGCAGAGCGGCCCGCGCACGGCGATCCTCGAGGAATGCGTCCTGCCGGTGGCGCGGGAGGCGCGTCTCCCGTTCGCCATGATGATCGGCGTCCGACGGGGGCTGAACCCTGCCCTTCGACTGGCCGGAGACGGTGCGGGGCGGGCCGACGTCAGCGCGATCGACCGGCTCTGCCAGGCGTTTCCGGAGAACCGGTTCCTGGTGACGATGCTCTCGCGCGAAAACCAGCACGAGCTGTGCGTATCGGCCCGGAAGCACCCGAACCTGCACGTCTTCGGGTGCTGGTGGTTCCTCAACGTACCGAGTGTGATCGACGAAATGACGCGGGAGCGGATCGAGCTGCTGGGCCTGTCATTCACCCCGCAGCACTCGGATGCCCGCGTGCTCGAGCAGCTTATCTACAAATGGTCGCATACGCGCGAGGCGATCGGGGCCGTCCTGGGCGACAAGTACGCCGCTCTGGCCCGGACGGGCTGGCCGATCACGGAAGGGGACATCCGGCGGGACGTGGAGGAGTTGTTCGGCGGGGCGTTCGACCGGTTCTGCGCGGGCGGGTGAGACGGAATTGTCGCACGCCGGGCAAGCCCCGGTCCCGCCCGCGGCGGAGCATTCCGGGTCCGTCCTGCGCGAGGCTTGCGCCGGCAGGCACCCATGGCCAGGCGGGTGGAGATTCGCGTCGGCTGTTGCGGATTCCAGATGTCCCGCCCGGCGTATTTCGAGAGATTCCGTCTCACGGAGGTCCAGCAGACGTTCTACCAGCCTCCGCAGTTGAAAACGCTGGAGCGCTGGCGGGCCGAGGCCCCGTCCGACTTCGAGTTTACGATCAAGGCCTGGCAGCTCATCACGCACAGCCCCGCCAGTCCCACGTACCGCCGGCTCCGCGAGCCGATCCACGAGGCGTCCCGCCATCTGTATGGTCGTTTCCAGCTCAGCGAGCCCGTTCTGGCCGCCTGGGAGACGACCCTGGCTTGCGCCCGGGCCCTCAGGGCCCGCGTCATCGTGTTTCAGTGCCCTGCTTCCTTTACGCCCACCGATGAGAACGTCTCGAACCTCCGCGCCTTCTTCCGCCGCATCCGCCGCGACCGTCGGTGCCTGTTGTGCGGCTGGGAGCCGCGCGGGGACTGGCCAGCGGATCTGATTGCGGATCTCGTGGACGAGCTGGACCTGCTGTACATCGTGGATCCGTTCGCCAGATCGACCCTGGAAGGGCAATCGACGTACTACTTCCGCCTTCACGGCAAGCCGGGCACGGGCTATCGGTACAGCTATGACGACGCGGAGCTGCGCCGCCTTCTGAGCTGGTGCCGCCGAACGAGCTACGTGCTCTTCAACAACGTCACGATGGTCGCCGATGCTCAGCGGTTCCTGGCCCTGCTGCCGCCGCCCGGACAGAGGTAGTGGCGCAGAACAGAGCGAGGTCGTAGACGGGCTGCACGAGGAAAAACGCCATCGCGCCGAGGATGTAGACATCGTGGCGCTCGAGCGGCTTGCCGGAGGCGGCGAAGGTCCTGAGCAGGATCGTCACAAGAAGCCCCACCGCCGCGATCTCGGCGATCTTCGCGGGCGCGGCCGGCTCCCGGAGGAACGGGCGATCGAACAGCGGCTCTCCGACCGCGCGGGCGAGGCCCCGGCGGCCATGAGGCGGCCGACGGAAGGGCACGCACCACCGGCGGATGCCTGCCACACCTACCGGGCGGTGCTGGCCGAGCTGGAAGCGGACCTTCACCACCACATCCACAAGGAGAACAATATCCTGTTCCCGCGGGCGCTGGAGGCGGAGGCCCGACTGGCGTAGGCATCCTGCGTATCCGTCCCGTTCCGGTCCGCGCAGGGATGCCGCCCGGATGGCCGCTCCGGCGGGCCGGCGCTATACTGGCATCGGCACCGTTCGGGAGACCCGGATATGAGTCGCGGCTGTGTCGAAGGATGGAAGGGCCAGACCCTGGCCGTGCACGCCGGGGTGTACAAGGACACGACGTTCAACTCGGTGACGACGCCGATCTATCCCAGCTCGACGTTCGCCTTCGAGCGGCTGGGCGTGACAAAGGGTTTCGACTACACCCGATCGGGCAACCCGACCCGGGCGGCCCTCGAAGAGAACCTGGCCGCGCTCGAGGGCGGAACGAAGGCCTGGGCCACATGCACGGGCATGGCCGCCGGGACGACGCTGCTGTTTCTGCTGCGTCAGGGAGACCACCTGATCACGGGCCATGACATCTACGCAGGAACCATCCGTCTACTCTCTCAGGTGGCCCCGCAGATGGGCGTGGACGTCTCGTTCGTGCGGATGCGGGACCCCGACGAGGTCCGACGGGCGATCCGGCCCGCCACGCGGGCCGTGCTGATCGAGTCCCCGTCGAACCCGTTGCTGAACCTCGTGGACATCGCCGCCGTGACGCGGATCGCTCGCGACCACGGACTGTTCTCCATCGTCGACAACACGTTCATGAGTCCGTATTTCCAGAGGCCGTTCGATCTCGGGGCGGACATCATCTGGCACTCCACCACCAAGTATCTCAACGGGCACAGCGACGTGGTCGGCGGCGCGATCGTGGTGCGAGAGGAGCGATTCGCCGAGCGGATCGGGTTTCTGGTCAATGCCCTGGGGACCGCCTGCTCGCCCTTCGACGCGTGGCTGGTCCTGCGGGGGATCAAGACGCTTGGCTATCGCATGGAGGCCCACCAGCGCAACGCCCTGGCGGTGGCCCGGTGGCTGGAGGGGCAGCCGGCGGTGGGGCGGGTGTACTATCCCGGGCTGGAGAGCCACCCGGATCACGGGCTGGCCCGTCGCCAGATGCTGGGCTTCGGCGGGATGGTCAGCTTCGATCTCGATCTGGACCGCGTGCCGCTGGATCGGTTCTTCTCGCGGCTGCGGCTGTTCTGCCTGGCCGAGTCGCTGGGCGGGATCGAATCTCTCGTGGAGCACCCCTGGACGATGAGTCATTCGTCCATTCCCGAGGAGACGCGCCGGGCCGGCGGGATCAGCCCGGCCACGATCCGGCTGTCCGTGGGCATCGAGCATCCGGACGACCTGATCGCCGACCTGTCCCGGGGCCTGGCCCTGTGAGCCCTTCCCAGCCGCGCGCCCCGCGCTTATGATCCGCCCCGCCGCATTCGTTTCCGACGGCGGATCGCATGAAAGCCGAACTCGTCTACTTCTATGCCTACGATGTCGCCAGCGAGCTCTTCACCGACCAGATGAAGGAGATCTTCGGCCGGCGGTTGGCGCCGCTCCAGATCGAGCCCTTCAAGAGGAGCCCCACGGGGGTCGTTTTTCACCGGCCGCTCACCATTGCCCTGGACCCCGTGGAGGGCCGCACGCCGAAGGGCCCGCTGAGCGTGCAGATCATCCTGCGGCTGTTCTCCATCGGGGCGATGTCGATCATGGCCCGGGTGCCTGTCGAGTATGAGCGGCTGGAGGACCTTCACGCCTATCACCGGCTTCCGTTCGAAGGCCGCTCCCTCGACGAGGAGGTCCGGACGATCGCAGCGCGGGTGCTGGACGCCATCCGGCCGTACGCCGTCAAGTGCGCCGAACTGCTGGTCGAGCCTGAGACGTACACGGTCTTCTGTCTGCACGCGCCCCCCGAGGCGGGCTCGCCGGCTGCCGAGTGGTTTCACCGGGAGCGGCGGCGGATCGCGGCCCTGCTCACGGATGAGTACGAACCCGCCCGGCTCAGCGAACAGGAGGTGACCGAGTCGACGCAGTACCATTACAGCTACTACCGCGATGACGTGGTCGTGGTCGACTGGGACGCGGCCCTGGTCGTGGACAACCCGCGGGCCTACGACGAGATGCTCTACGTCTTCGAGATCGCCAACCTCCAGCTCGAGGAACTCAGCGAGTACGGGCGCATCCTGGACGCTGCGCTGAATCACGCCTATGACGACCTGGTCCCCAGCGCCGGTACGGTGCCGCGCGGGCGGGCCCGCATCCAGAGCGAGCTGCGGGAGATCCGCGTGGACCTGGCCCGCCTCACCGACGAGCTGAACAACGCCACGCGGTTCTTCGGCGACTGGCACCTCGCGCGGATCTACGAAGGCGTTGCACGCCGGTTCCACCTGGGCGATTGGGCCGACAGCGTCAACCAGAAGCTCCGGACGCTCGAATCGATGTACAATCTGCTCCAGCAGGAACGGACCAACCGCTGGATGCTCCTGCTCGAGTCGGCGATCGTGGCGCTTTTCCTGCTCGACCTGGCCGCTCTGATCTGGAAGATGTAGCTCCGGCGTCCGGAATCGGGACGCCGGGCAGGAGTCGTCGTGGAAGCCCCCGGCGCCCGGAGGGGCGCCGACCCGCCGCGGCGCCGGCCGGTATTCACCCGGAACCGATCATTTCCCGCACGTCCGCGGCAAGGACCGGGAGCACCTCGCCCGAGCGGCCTGCCAGGCCGATCGTGCACGCGGGCGTGAAGGCCTGCGGATCGGGATTCACGTCGATCACCGCGGCTCCGTGCTCAGCGGCCCAGAGGGCGAATGACGCGGCCGGTTGCACGGTGCCGCTGGTCCCCGCGACGAGCATCACGTCGCAGGAGGCGATGGCCTGCTCCGCAGCCGTCAGGGCCTCCGCCGGCAGGCATTCGTTGAACCACACCACGGCCGGCCGGAGCAGGCCGCCGCATTCGCATCGGGGTTCGTCGGGAAGGTCTTCTCCGCCTGCGTCCCGCTGTCGAGCGCAGCGCGTGCAGCGGACATGCGCCAGGTTGCCGTGGATCTCGATGACGTTGTGGCTGCCGGCCAGGCGATGCAAGCCGTCGACGTTCTGCGTGATCAGGGTGAAGCGGGGAAGCAGCTTTTCCATCTCCGCCAGCGCGTAATGTCCCCGGTTCGGCCGGACCCGGCGGAGCTGTCGGCGCCGCTCGTTGTAGAACCGCCAGACGCGGCGAGGATTCGTGCGAAAGCCCTCAGGCGTAGCGACCTCTTCCACGCGGAAGCCCTCCCACAACCCGCCGGCGTCGCGGAACGTGGGCACGCCGCTCTCCGCCGACACCCCCGCTCCGGTCAGTGCACAAGTGTACCGGGAGCGGGCGAGCAGTTCGGCGGCCTTCCGAATATCGTGCCGGTCGGCCATGATGAAAACCTCCGTTGCGGCCGTCCCTGGTCCTACGGGGCGACGGGGGCCAGCTCCCTGACGGCCTGCGCCTGCTCCAGGAACCGGTCGGTGTAGCGCGGATCGACATCCTGGCAGACTCGCGTCATGAGGTGGCCGAGCCGCTCGTAGTCAGGGTCCTCGGTCCGTTCGAAGAACTCGCCGGCCAGGATGACGAGCCGCAGCAGGTGCCGCAGTACGATACCTTCCTGTTTGACCAGGTTTCGCGAGGCGACGAACCTGTAGAAGTGTCCGCCCGCTTCGAGAACGCCGCCGCCCACCCACTTGGGCTGGACGAATACCGGCTCGGGTGCGGCCAGCCGCGATTCGAACACGATCCGGAGCATTTCGGGGAACGTAGGCGGACGCTCCTCCTCCTGGGGCTCGTCCCAGTAACCGGGTTCCTCTGCGTCCTCTTCTTCCTCGGCCGGTCCGGCGGCGCGGGCGATCGTGACGCCCATCCGGATCATGAGCGGCGCGAGCACGTCCCGCTGAAGAGGCCCCGGTTCCATCTCGGGGATGCGGACCCGCCGCTCGATGACGGGCGGGATCTCCAGCACCGATTCGAGCGCGAGGATTTTTTCCTCGAAGCTGCTGCGGACCAGTTGTTCGCTCAGGAACGCCCCGTACAGGGGGTCCACGCTGCGGAAAACCAGGAGCTTGGCGATCGTCTCGTTCAGGATGACCCGGTCGGCGCGTCCCACGGCCTGGGCCGCCAGCGACAAACCGTTTGCCGCCGCGGGTCCCGAGACGTCCGGCGTGCGGGACGGGGCGATCTCGGGGCCGGCCGGCACCGTCCCTTCCGGGGCGATGACGGGCGGCTTCAGGTCCGCTCCGGGCACGGTGAGGTAGCCCAGCGCCGCGAGGTTGGCGATCATGTAGTTGAGCTGCTCCTGGAACCGTGCGATGTGGGCGGCGTCGTTGAAGCGTCGTGCCAGGAAGGCCCGCACGTCCCGCAGCGTGCCGGTCTTCGTGAGGAGGTAGATCAGCACCGGGTACGAGATCATGGATCGCGACAGGAGCCTGGCGGGGCCCGCCTCGATGAGCATCCTGAGCTGACCTTCGTGCCAGTACTGTTCGGTCTTGCGGCGCGTGGGTTTGCGGCGTTCGAGCTCCTTGCGGGCACGGAGGATCCCGGGATCCTTCGACCTGGGGTCGAGCTGCTCGTACTTCTTCGTCCACTTGGCGATCTTCACGTCGTCCTCGGGCGCCAGCACGAAGACATAGCCCTGACGGTCGAACTGCGGGCGGCCGGCCCGACCGAAGATCTGGTGCGCCACGGCGGGCGAGATGAGCTTCTTTTCGCCCCGCTTGCCCTTCAGGAGCGTGCTGAGCACGACCGACCGGGCGGGCAGGTTGATCCCGGCCGCCAGCGTCTCCGTGCAGATGACGAACGGGACGAGCTTGCGGAGGAAGAGCTCCTCCACGACCTCCTTGTGCTTGGGAAGCACGCCGGCGTGGTGCACGCCCACGCCCCGGAGCAGCATCTGCCGAAGCTTCGGTCCGACGCCCTCGGCGAAGTCGGAGCGCCTCTCGTCCAGGTACGCTTCGATCTGAGCGCGGGCGGCGGGGCGAACCAGAGAGAGTCCCTTGAGCACCTCGGCCACGTCCCAGCATTCGTCGCGGTTGAAGCAGAAGACCAGGGCCGGCACGCGGGAGGCGGCGTCATCGTCGGCAATCATGGAGGGCAGCTGTTCGGTGAGCAGCTTGTCGCCGACCCAGACGTATTCCAGCGGTACCCGGCGTTCCTGGGACAGGATCACCCGGACGTCGCGGCCGTGTTCCCGGCGCAGCCAGCCGGCGAACTCGACGGGGTTGCCCACGGTCGCCGACAGGAGCATCACGCGGACGCTCCGGGGCAGCAGAACGAGGGACAGTTCCCACACCGGACCCCGCTCCGGGTCATTGAAGTTGTGGAACTCGTCCATGACGACGGCGTGGACGTCCTCCATCTGCGAGACCGCAGGGTCGGGCGAAAGCAGGTGGTTTAGGAGGATTTCGGCCACGACCACCCGAACGATCGCGTCGGGGTTCTCTCGCCGGTTGCCGGTGATCAGCCCGATGTCCCGCCGGTCAAATCCCCATCGCTCGGCCAGGTCCTGCATCTCGCGAAACTTCTGGTCCGTCAGGGCGATCAGCGGCGTCGTATAGTACATCCGCCGGCGCAGGTGGAGGGCCTCGAACACCGCCGCCTCGGCGATCAGGGTCTTGCCCATGCCCGTGGGTGCACAGACCATGACCCCGCCGGCGGACTCGAACCACGCCAGGAGGGCCTCTTCCTGGAAGGGATACAGGTCGAAGGTCAGTGTTTCGATGAAGCGGGAGCAGACCTCGTTGCGGTCCATCCCGCCATCTTATCGTACTGCCGCTCGAATAGCCCGGGGGCCGGCGCACATGGGGCCGGTCGGGCCCGCGCCCCGCAGGCCGGGCAATGCGGCGGCTTTGCCTTACACGCCCGGCGCGTTACCATCCCTTCGCCCAGTGCGGAGGATCCGCTCGTGGAGAAGAAGGAGTTCTGGTCGTGGGTTCGGGAATGGCTCCGCCCCCGTCGGAGGGGCTCCGGGGATGAGTTGCCCCCGGTCGGCGACGACGGCCTGCTGGCCGGCGGGCCTGACGGACCCGGGGACAACGAGGACGATGCCCCGCCGGCGCCCGAGCGGGGGTTGAGCCGTTGGAGCCGTCGCGACCAGGTCCTTCAGCAGCTTCAGGAGGGTTATCAGCGGGTCACCGAGCTGATCGACTCGATGCAGCGTCATCTGGCCGAGCAGGGTCAGCGAACGGATCAGATCGCCGCGGCGCTGAATGACCTGGCGCGATCCCTGCCCACCGTCGGCCAGCAGCAGGTCCAGACGCTCGAGGTCATCTCTTCGCACCTGGCGGTTACCAACTCGCGGACCCAGCAGCTTGCCGAGAGCATCCGGGAACTGCCCGGCGTCACCAAGGCGCAGACCGAAGCCCTCACCGGCCTGTCGCGTCAGTTCGAGCTGGCCAACGAGACGACCGTGCAGATGAATCATGCCCTGCAATCGCTCGGTCAGATGGTCGAGTCCCTGCGGAAGTCCGGACAGGAGCAGGCCGACGCCTACCGCCGGACGCAGCAGGAGGGCCGCGAGCGGGAGATCCGCCTGGCGGAGCTGGTCGTTCAGCAGCAGCGGCGTTTTACGCTGCTGTTCATCATCACGTTGATCCTGGCGCTGGTCGGTGCCGCCGCCGGCATGACGGTCATCCTGCTCCGCGCGGTGGGCAGGTGACCGTCCGCGGCCCGCGCGGCCAGGTGCCGGTGGGTGTCCGCAGGTGTGGGGGCCTCATGGACCGGCGGAGCCGGCGATGCTCGGGGCCCTCGGCCCCGAGGGGCGGACTTGCCGGATCGGCCTCCGGCTTGCGCCATCCGTGAGATCCCGGGACGAAGAGTCCGGAGATTCTGTGGAAGCAGCGCAGCAACATCTGCCGATGGCGCCGGCGCCGCAGCGGCCGGGCGGACGGCACGCGGAGGTCACCCCGGGGCCGGTCGCTCTCCTGATGCTCTTGCTCCCGATGCTGCCGGCGGACGCGGCTCGAGGACACCCGGTGTTCACTGCGTTTGTGCAGCATCGGGCCGTGATCCGCGTGTCTGGCCGGAACATCGACCTTCAGATCGAGCTTACGTTCTTCGAGATCCGCTCCATGGCCGAACGCCGGCGCATGGATGCCGATCACGACGGGCGAATCTCTCCGGCTGAACAGGCGGCCTACTGTCGCCGGATGGCGGCCTACGCGACCGGAAGAGTCCGGCTCCAGGCGGCCGGTAGCCTGATCGAGCCGGCTGTGCTGTTCGATCCCGAGCTCGACCTGCTCGGTGTGGACGAGATCGCCCCGGTGCACCACGTCCTGAGGTTCTTTTTCTTCGCGCGGACTCCCGCGCTCTTGCCCACCGGCAGTGAGATCGTCGTGCAGGAGTCCCTCTGGGCCCAGGCGCCGGCGTTGCTCCTGGGCGAGGCGGCCGGCTCGGAAGGCTTCGAGGTGCACATGCTGGAAGGGGCGGATGCGGTGTGTCCCGCGGCCGAAGCCGATTCGTGGCGTGAGGTTCGTGCCGTGTGCACACGAGCCCCCCAGATGCGAATGGCAGTCCTCCAGCCGTCCGCGGTCGGCGGCGCAGGCCTCAGGACGGGAATCGCCGCCGGCGCGGCGGGCACGGCGGGAATGATCGGGTGGTCGTTGGTACGGGTCCGGCGACGCGCTCTGCGGGTCCGACAGGCCTGGGCGGGCGTTCGATCGCCCAGGCGGTTCGGCAAAGGGAACCGGATCCGGGCGTTCCGGTGTTGGCGTATCTCTTTTCGCAGGACAGGAGCAGACCGATGCGGAACATGTGGCAGGCCGCGTTTCTCATGAGCGCTGCGGTCCTCACGGCCGAGGGGATCCCGGCGGGTGCGGAGCCCCCGCAGGAAGTCAGTGGAGCGGCGGAAATGGCCGGGCGTCTCGTGCGACATCATCCGTATCTGTTCGACGCCCCCACGCTTTCGCAACTCGATGAATGCAATCGGCAGATGCGCGAGATGGCTCAGCGGATCGAAAAGCTGTCCGGATCGGCCAAGGCCGGCGCTCAGGAGGAACTCGCACGAATGACGGCACGACTGCCGGGCATCCTGGAAAAGGCCTCCGGGCTGATCCGGGTGTCGATCGAGGGGGACCGGGCGGCCGTCGCCCCACCCGGGCCGATCGCACTGCCGGGAGACGCCGGAGGGTTGCTGCTGCGCGTCGATGCCGGATCGGGGCCGGTACGCTGTGTCACGCCGGACTTCGTGGACCTGGCGCGCACCGGCGAGAGGGTGGCCTTCGACATTGCCTCGCCGGGGACGACCTGGGCCATCCTGAGTCTGATGCACATGCCGGCCGACCGTACGTGGCTGATCGTGGAGCTGCGGGGGCCCGGCGGTCGGTCGATCCGCGTGCCGCTGGACGTGAGGAGCCCGCCCCACGGGCGGCTGAAGGTGACGATCCTCTCGGCGGACACCGGCCAGCCGGCGCCGGCCATGGTCCGCCTGGTATGGAAGTTCGACAACGTCGACCGCGTGCCGAGCAACGCGATCGAGTTCGCACCGCAGTTCGACAGCCAGGGCCACGCGAGCGGCTGGCGTGCGGCCAATCTTCCGGGCCGCCTGGGCGGCCGCTGGTGGTGCGTTCCCGGCCCCTTCGACATGGTGGTGCCGCCGGGCGAGTGGGAGATCGCCGTGCGGCGGGGGGTCGAGCACGTGCCGTTGTTCGAGACGGTCCGGGTCGATCCGGGCCAGACGGTGGAGAAGACGCTCCAGCCGCGACGCTGGGTGGACATGCGCAAGCTCGGCTGGTGGTCCGGCGACGACCACGTTCATTGCCAGATCCTCAGCGAGGACGACGCGCGACGGCTGATGGCCTGGGTGCAGGCCGAGGACATCCACGTGGCCAACGTTCTGAAGATGGGAGACATCTACCGGACATACTTCGAGCAACGGGGCTTCGGGAAGGAGTACCGCGTCGTCGCCGGCGATACGGTGCTGGTGCCGGGTCAGGAGTGCCCTCGAACGCACGACCAGATCGGCCACACGATCTCCATGAATCTCACGAGCATGGTGCGGGACACGGACAAGTACTATCTCTATGACCTCGTCTTCGATGCGGTGCACAGGCAGGGCGGCGTCAGCGGCTATGCTCACATCAACTCGGGCCTCTTCCACGTGCACCGCGACATGACGCTCAATGTACCCCGCGGCAAGGCGTGCTTCGGAGAGATCCTCCAGTTCACGCAGCTCGGGACCGACCTCTATTACGATTTCCTGAATCTGGGATTCAAGCTGACGGCGTCGGCCGGCTCCGACGTGCCCTGGGGGGGGACGGTCGGTGAGGTCCGGTGCTATGCCTACTTGGGGCGCACACCGTTCTCGGCCGACGCCTGGTTTGACGCGTTCCGGCGCGGTCGGACGTTCGTGACCAACGGGCCGATGCTCGAGCTGCGGGTCAACGACGCCCTTCCCGGGGACCAGATCGACGCCGTGGGCGAGGGAAGGCTTCACGTCAAGGCCCGGACCTGGGGCGATCCCGATCACGTGATGCCCGCCAGGCTGGAAATCATTCGGCACGGGGAGGTCGTGCGCGCGGTGGAACCCTCCGATCCCGCGCAGAAGGAGTTGGCGATCGAGTGGGACACCCAAGCGGGCGATGGCTGCTGGATCGCTGCCCGCGCCGATTCCACCGACGGGCGGAAGGCCCACACCACGCCGGTGTATGTTGTCCGCGAAGGCAAGCGATTCTGGAAGCGGGACGCCGTCGACGAGCTGATCGCCAAGCGGCTGGAAAGCCTCCGCCAGATTGAGGAAATTGTGGCGGAGGCGCGCCAACGGGTGCAGGTCGCCACGGCCCCGCTGGACCGGGCCACCAGCGAGCTGGCACGCCAAGGACCGGAGCTGCTCGAACGCGTGGCGGCCGCCCGCCGGCTGTACGAGGAGCTGAAAGCCCAGGCGGCACGCGAGCGCCAGGGGCCGGCCCGGTAAACAGATGGGCCGTCGGTAAGCGCCCTGTGAACGCCTTCTTGTTTTCGCTGCCTCGGATTTGCGAGGATGCGTTCGGAGGTGTGCGATGGCGCGGCATGTCGAGGGCCGGGCGGAGCCGGCCTCTGCTGGATTCCCGCTTGCGGGGGAATGACGGGAGAGTGCGCCCTGTCGTGGATTCCTGCGTGCGCGGGAATGACGGGAGAGACTGCCTTGTCGTGGATTCCCGCTTGCGCGGGAATGACGGGGGGGGGCCGCGTTGGCGCCCTTGACGGCCCATCGTGCCCCGTATCGTCACCCCCGCGAAAGCGGGGGTCCAGACAGACGCCACGGGCACCTACCGGTTGCGCTCCCTCGCGCCCGCGGGCGGCCGCGTTGGGCCTTGCCGCGTGCGCGGCAATGACGGGGGGGCGGGGGGCGGGGCTGTGCCGGGCCTTGCCGCTTGCGCGGGGATGACGAGGGGGCGGGGGCGGTGCTGGCGAGTCTGGTGGCCTCGAGCAAGCGGCACGGCGTGGACCCGTTTGCGTATCTCAAGGACGTGTTGACGCGGATCGCGGCGACGCCGGTGAGCCGACTTGATCAATTCCTGCCGGACCGGTGGAAGGCGGCCCGCGCGGCGCCGACCGCCGACCGATTCGCCGGCCGGCACACGTCGATCCCCCAGACGGGCTTCACAGGACGCTTACAGCCGTCGTCCGTAGCTGGGCACCGGACAAGAGCGGCTTATCACGGGACGGCCGGGGGTTTCCGGCACTTCGAGATGCCGTCGCGGTGCAGGTACATGCTACTTGGTTTCAGATAGTTACATCTGACGCACGGGTGGGAGCGACGGGCGCGCGGGGCCGACCGGACGGGTTACTGGCCGCAGTCGCGGCCATCCTCCGTAACGCTGATTGTCTGCGATTTCCTTTCGCACACGGGGCGAGCCTTTGAGCCGCTCGGCCGGGCCTTCAGTATTTCTTGCGCTGTCGCGCCGGGGGAATGTTGAGCTGCTGGCGGTACTTGGCGATCGTGCGACGGGAGACGTTCAGACCCTCGGCCTGAAGCCGGGCGACGACGGCGTCATCGCTGAGGGGTTCGGCGGGATCCTCCTGCTCGATGATCTCCTTGACGCGGTTGCGAACACTGTCCCAGCTCGTCGATTCGCCGGTCGCCGTCTCGGTGCCGCCGGTGAAGAAGTACCGCAGCGGGAAGATGCCACGGGGGGTCTGGACGTACTTGTCTGCGACGGTTCGGCTGATCGTTGAGGGGTCGCAGCCGAACTCCTCGGCGAGGGTGCTCATCCGCAGAACCTTCAGGGCCTGCGGGCCGTGCTCCAGGAAGTCCTTCTGACGCTCCACCACGACCTTTGTCAGTTCCAGCAGCCGGTCGCGGCGATAGGCGATCGCGTCGATCAGGGCCCGTGCCGATTCCAGGTTCTTGCGGATGAACTCGCGCTCAGGCTTGGCCACCTTGCCCTCGCGCAGCATCCGCGAGTAGTAGGGCGAAACCCGCAGCCGCGGCACGTTGCCCCGGGTAAGCCGGACCGTGTAGCCCTTGCCGTCCTCTGCGTAGTCGACGATCACGTCCGGGATGATCCGCGGCACCTCGCGATCCACCACAAGATATCCGGGCTTGGGGTGCAGCTTGGCGATGCGCCCCACCGCTTCCTTGATCTCTTCGATCGACCGTCCCGTGGCCTTCGCGATGGCCGGATAGCGGTTCTTGTACACGTCCTCCAGGTGGTGTTCGATGAGCGTCCGCTCCAGGTCGTGTTCCCCGGGCCGGCCGTCGAGCTGAATCAACAGGCACTCCTGGAGGTTGCGGGCGCCGACGCCGGCCGGTTCGAGCTGCTGCACGCGCCGCAGCGCCGCTTCGACCAGCGACTCGGTCAGAGGCGGGTCGGCCTGGCGGGCGATCTCCTTGAGGTCCGTGCGCAGCCAGCCGTCGTCGTCGATGTTGTTGATGATCAGCTCGCCGGCCTTGCGGAGCTCCGGGTCGAGGTCCTCGAGCCCCCACTGTTGCAGGAGGTGTTCCTGGAGCGAGATCGGGCGGCTGGCCGTGTTGGCCATCGCGTCCATCTTGGCATCGCGCTCGCCGTCCGAGGGTCGCGGGCGGCCGAACCCGACCGCCCCGTCGTCGAAGTCATACTCGCGTGTGAGCCGCTCGAGTCGGGAAAAGGCGATCGCGTCCGGTGATTCCGGCTCCGGCGGAGCGGGCTCGGGGTGACGGGCCGGGGCCACATGGTCCTCGGCCCGCTCGAGCATGGGGTTGCGGACCAGCTCCTCGTCCACGCGGGCCTCAAGGGCCGCCAGCGGGAGCTGGAGGATGTCCATCGACTGGATGAGCTGGGGCGTGAGCCGCTGCTCCTGCCGCATCACCTGGGCCGGGATCTGTGAGAGGAACTGCGACATCGCCTCTTATTATAACCGGGTTCGCACCTCTTGTAGGGGAGTACCGAGGCCCGGCGGCCGCAGCGGGCGCCCGTCCGGCCCTCCTGTAGTCCTTTCGGCGGCCGGCGCTGCTCGATTGAGCAACATTTCCCCCCTGCGGCATCCTGTTGGCCGGAATGCGGGAGTTACATGGTCGTACGTCCGAGGATGGCGGCCTCGAGCATCGCCCGCGTCGCGTATTCGACCTGAGAGCCGACAGCCAGCCCACGGGCCAGCCGCGTCACTTTCACGCCTGTCGGCGCCAGGAGGCTGTGGAGGTGCAGAGCGGTCCCGTCTCCCTCGACGTTCGGGTTGGTCGCCAGGACGACCTCGCGGACACCCCCGGCCCGGACCCGGGCCAGCAACGGCTCAATCGTGAGATCGCCGGGTTCGATGCCTTCGAGCGGGGCGATATGGCCCATGAGGACGTGGTACACGCCGCGAACCACACCCGTCGACTCGATGGCCAGCACGTCCTTGGGCTGTTCGACGACGATGATCGTGGAGGCGTCGCGACGCGGGTCGGAACAGATCGCGCACGGATCGCGGTCGGTGAGGTTGAAGCACCGCGAGCAGTGACGCAGGGTCTCTTTCACATCGCGGATGGCCTCGGCCAGGGCGAGGGCCTCCTGGCGATCGGCGCGGAGCAGGTGGAAGGCGATCCGCTCGGCGCTGCGCGGGCCGATGCCGGGCAGCGCCTCCAAGCACTGCATCAGTCGTTGCAGAGGCTCCGGCAGGGCCTGGGACATCGCTAGCCTCGTTGCGGTCGGGGGGGGGCGGATGCCGGCCGCGCAGCCGGTTCCCTGCCCCCGTGCGGCCTCCGAACTACTGTCCGAGCAGCTCGGTCAGCCCGGGCACATTGAAACCGCCCGCCATTCGCTCCATCTCTTGCTTGATCGCCTCGCGGGCCTTCGCACTGGCCGCGCCGACGGCCGCCTTGACGAGGTCCTCGAGCATCTCCACATCCTCCAGGGCCTTGGGGTCGATCTTGATGTTCGTCAGGTCGCCCTTCCCGTTCACCGTCGCGACGACCAGTCCGGCCCCCGCATCCGCCTGATAGCTGCGATGTTCGAGTTCCTCCTGGATGCGCTCCATCTGTTCCTTCATCTGCCTGGCCTGTTTGAGCAGGCCCGCAAGATTTCCGAGTCCGCCGAGCATGTGCAGGTCCTTTCGTAACGGGCGCATCGTCCGCGGGCCAGAGCCGCGTGTCAACCGGAACCGGCCTTTATCGCTTCAAGGATCCCGCCCAGAGCCTGGCGATCTCCTGCGCTGGCATCGTCCGGTGCGGGGCGCAGCGGGAAGTCACCCGGCCGGCACGACCTTCGCCGTCCAGCCCTCCGGCGTGCGCAGCTTCCACAAACGACCCGTGGGCACGTGGTCCACGACATCGATTGTCTTGCCGCGGGCCGTGACGTCCAGCACGTGGTCGTGGAGGTGGATCCGTGTGATCGTCAGCGAGGGCCAGTCCTTCGGTAGACGCGGCGAGATCTCGCATCCCTCCGCGGTCGGGCGGAACCCCAGAAACCCATACAGCATCACCTGCGGCACCAGGATTGACTCGAAGAATTCCCGGTCCAGACCAAGCCCGCCGGCGACGTTGCCGCCCTGAAGCGTGCCGCGGACCGGGTCGCTGTAGTAGGCCCGGTACCCGCCGGCAGCCTGCGTTTCGTCGAACCACGCCGCGATCTCACGGAGCCGTTGCCAGGCGTCGTCCGGTCCGTCCACCCTGAGTCGGGCCATCAGGTCATGGTATGACCAGCCCAACACCGCCCCTCCGTCCTGCACCTGATAGCCCCAGGGGACCGACTCGGGATTCGACCAGCCCCAGAAGTAGTAATCGATGTTCCGGCGCGTCGAGGACCGCGGACCAAACCGCCAATGGTAGATGTCCGGCCCGTGGGCCGTGTCCCCGTCCACCCGGCGACGACCGCTGATCCAGTCGCGGATCGAACGGGCCTGCGGGGGCGTGGCCAAGCCGTAGTAGATCGCCTCGTTGTTCAGGAACGTCCAACCGTAGTCGTGCATCTGTCCGTCGAGATCGACCGTGCCGAAACGACCGGTCTTCTCGTTCCAGAACCGTCGCACGCCGTAGTCCCGCACTTCCGCGGCGTGCCGACGGAGCTCGGCCGGGTCGAAGGCGTCCGCGCCGGTCGGGATGTTCCACTCGGGATGGGCGGCAATCTCCTGCTCCAGCTCCGCCAGATCGAGCAGCGCGTCGTAGTAGTAGATCGTGGCCAGACAATCCTCGCCGCCGAAGGGCAGCAGGTCCCAGTAGTTGCTGCCGATCCCCTCCCCGGGCACCACCTGTTTGCGTCCATCCACGTATCGAATCCCGCTGCGGCCCTCGTGCCCCGGCCACGTCGTGTACACGCACTTGCGCCGCCGGGTATCAAACTCCCGCATGATGAAGCGCATCGCGGCGCGGATGCGACTGACCTGGTCCCGAAGAAAGGCGTAGTCGGCCGACCACATGAAGTAATCGTGGCACCCGCGGATGAAGTTCGAGTTGTTGATGTTATGCCGGGTATCGCAGGCCGTATGCAGCGATTTGACGACCACCCGCGCCGGACCGATGTTCCCGAAGCCGATCCGCAGCCCGGTGATCGTTCCCTTCCAGGACGGCAAGCGGAAGACCGGGACCATCGTTCGAGTTTCGACGCCTTCCGTCACGGAGAGTTCGATGTCAGCGTCGACGGAAGGGGCCTCTTTCGATACGGCCGCACTGCGGGCGGGGGAAAAGTACATGCGGCGCTCGGGCGAAAAGGCCGGTTCGTCCTGTGTCGTCCACTCCACGTACGGGTTGGTTCCGGTCAGCCCCGCCGCCCACCAGTTCAGCCGGATCCACGGGGCGATACGCGCCGGGACGGCAAACGCCGGCGTTCGGACCGAGGCGTTCGGGGCGGTCAGCTCGATTACCCAGCCTTTGCGCCCCAGGCCGCGGTCGATCGCGCCGACAAGCTCGAAGCCCTCCGGCGTGGCGGGCGGCCCGTCGTAGCCCGGCACCCCGGTACCCCGGAAGTGCCACCCGATGCCGCCGGCCTGCGTCCACAGCGGAAACGGCCAGCCCTCCGCGTGGGCCAGACCGTCGTGCTGATGGGCGTGCACGTAGCCCTCGGCATTCATCGCGCGACCCGCCAGAGCGGCCGCCCATCGGTTCCGCATCGACTGGCGCACCGGCCCGTTGCCACGCGCCGGCCACAACGTGGACATGGGCATCCACTCGTCCCAGAGCGGGATCAGCGGACCGGCCGGCTGGTAGTGCAGCCAGAACAGCCGCCGCAGACTGTCCATCTCTTTTTCGCAACCGGGGACGACGAATCTCGGAAAGTCGTCGGGAACCCCCGGAGCACTGGCCGGTTGGGCTGCCTGTAGAGAGGCGCACCCGGCGGAGAAGGCGGCAAAGATCCGTAACGCGCGCGAAGACATCTGTTACGCTCCCGGTCGCCGGCGCGTCCGTGCGGCCATTGCACCGAGCCGCCGTCGATTCATTGGAAGACGCTGGGGGCGCGGGCACCCGGCCCGCGATGCGGGTGACGATAGTAACCACGTCCGCCGTCACCGGCCAGGCGAGGCTCGCCTGGGGCGAGAGCCGGAAGGCCCGGGCGGCGGCGCGGCTACCGCCTGTCTGCGGCCGGATGCGCGGGCCGTGGCCCGGCCGGAAGCGGCCGTCCTGGGACGGGCGGCGGCCTCCGGCTTGATGGCGAACGCGAAGGCGGAGGGGCACAGTCCCTTGATCGCGCAGCCGGCACAGTCGGGATTGCGTGCGGTGCACACGCGCCGCCCGTGCCAGACGAGGGCATGCGCGAAGAACGTCCAGTCCTTGCGGGGCACGAGTTGCATCAGGTCCTGCTCGATCTTGACGGCGTCCTTGTCGTTGCGGCTGGTCCAGGTCAGGCCCAGGCGGCTGGCCAGGCGTCCGACGTGCGTGTCCACTACGATGCCCTCGTTCCTGCCGAACCACGTGCCGAGGACGACGTTGGCCGTCTTGCGCGCCACGCCGGGCAGTTGGAGCAGCTCGAGCATGGTCGCGGGCACCTGGCCGTCGAATTTCTCTACAAGCATCCGACTGGCAGCTTGGATGCTCCGCGCCTTCTGGCGATAGAAGCCGGTAGATCTGATGATGGCCTCGACCTCCGCCAGCGGTGCGGCAGCCAAGGCGCCGGGCGTGGGGTAACGGGCGAACAGCGCGGGCGTGACGCGGTTCACGCCTTCATCGGTGGCCTGGGCGGCCAGGATCGTCGCAACCAGGAGCTGAAACGGATCCTTGTGGTCGAGGGTACAGGTGGCTTGGGGATAGAGCGTGCGCAGCCGGGCAAGAATCCTGCGGGCCCGAGCCTTACGGCTCTCGATCGGCTCGGCCGTCACGGCAGCCGCCGGGCGGCCGCGGGCGGATTGAGGCGATCGCCCACGGCGTCCCTTGGATGATTCGGTCTTCGGGGCCATGTACCAGAGACTAACCGTGGGCTGGCGGACGTCAACGGCGAGCCCTCCCCCCCCCGCCGTGGCGGCCGGCACCTGCGCTGGGCGCTGCTGCGCCCGCGACCCCTGAGGGTTCTCACTCCATCTAGCCGCTGGCTTTGTCCGTTGGTCTCGCGCGTATCGCTACCGCCATCCTGTCGCCCCGGAGCCTGTGTAGCCCTCGGTGGTGTCTGTTTTCGCCGTCTACGCGTTCCTCTTGCCCCCTCTGTTTATGCCCCGGCCGGCCGTCATCCCTGCGGAAGCCGGGGTCCACGAAGTCGCACGGTCCCGGGTTCCTGTTGTCGCGGGAATGGCGCAGGCAGTGGGCGGCGGGCGTCGGCACAAACGCCCCATAAAATGACAGAGAGCATGATCGGTCGGATGAGAAGTCCGAGCCGCTGCTCTCTGCGTGCCACGTGGTTCCCCACAGCGGGACACCCGTCCGAGGTGCCCGATGGCCCTCGGGCTGCCCAGCCGTGGAGACCACGCAGCGAAACCCTTTCCCCGGGTTGTTGGCGTTTCTGCCATCGTATTCTATCGGGCACCGTCCCGCATCGTAAAGACGTTTTTTTCCGAGAAGTGCGCCGCCGTCCCCGTTTTCTTGGCCGGCCACGCGGGCCGCGCGGCCGCCGCCTCGGCTCGGCGGCGTACCGATAATCCTGCGAGTCCGAGACCGACCAGCCCGCCGTCCACCACAGGCCCGGTGGGCGTCGATCGCGGTGCATCGCCTACTCCCTCATTGTCCGCAGACCCTATACGCGACCGGAGATGTCGCGGATTCAATGTGCGCTGTCTTCGAACGAAAAGCCGCGACGGGTCGGAGTCGCCCGCGCTTAAAGCGGGCGCCAACGCTTCCAATGCCGGGCTCCGTTGGAGCGTTGCCGGCCGGATCAAACTCTGTCAGAGGAGCCGACCATGGTGAGTCGTTACCCTCCCTGCGTCGCTCGACACACCCGTATGCAGCACCCGGCGCACCGCTTGGGTGCCAGGTCGCCCGGTTCCCCGGTGTCGAGCCATGCACGATCAGCGTCGGTCCGCCTCCAGCTCAGGGCCGCTTCTGCCGGACGAATCGCATCGATGTTGCCCGCCAGGCGACCCTCGGTGCTCACAAGGACGTGCAATCCGGGCTGGCCTACGGTACCTTGATCCGCCAGCAGCGCAGCGAGCGCCGCGCCATCCTCGTCCTCGCAAGAGGGGCACCGTCCGCCACGTGGAATACGTGAGCGAGGTGACTCAGGAGCTGAATCACGGCGCGGTCCTCGCCGTCATGCGGAGGCTGGTCTCGGGGCATGCCCCAGTCGCCTGAATACCCGGTTCGCGCGGGGGCGCGGGAGAAGCTGGCGGATCGCCTTCGACGCGACCTGGGCCGGGACGTGTACCCCGCTTCTGTGGTCTGCCTCGAAAGCTGTGTGATCGCCCTTGTTCGCGGCCCCGAGCACAAGAGGCTTCTTGTGCTGCCCCTCGGACCGCGAACCCCCTTTGATGAACTCATTCCCGGCCGGAGCGGCACGCAGACAGGCCATTTCGAGCTTCCGCTGAGCGCCGCCGTCGCCCGGATCGTGCGATCGGAGCTTCCCTGGACCGCTCCCTCGCCTCAGCCCCTGGCGCGGTCGATTGGCCTGGGTGATCGCTTGGGCTTGGCTACGCCCGGCCACGTCCGCGCCGTGCGAGGCAGCGGATTCATTCCTTACTTCGCCCAGCAATCTGTCCGCGAGATGACCCGCACGAAACGCACGCCGCAGGATGTGATCGATGCCGCCACCTGGGGCGTGTTGGAGACCGGCTGGCGCGAGGGTTACGGGAGCGACGCCGACCATCTGAAGACCACCGCTGACATCGACGCCTGCCTGGAGGCGGGCTTCACGATGTTCACGATCGACCCGGGCGAATACGTGCAGCCGTTGACGGCTGTCTGCGAGCCATCGGGGCGCAGTGGTTCGCGCGATGCGTCGCCCGCAGCACCCGGTGCCGACCGGGACCCGACAGACAGGGACCCCGGCACCCGCGCCCGCTCCTCGCTCGACGAGGCTCTCGCAAACCTTCCGTGGAGCGCGCTCGAGACGACCTGGGCCGACTTGCGAGGGCGCTACCTCGGACGCGGCCTCGCCCTTGACGGCGGGATCGAGCTGTGCTTCAGCGAGGAAACTCTCGCTCGCGCGGCCATCCAGTACGCGCACGCCATAGCGCACGTGCTGACGATGTACCGCCACCTGTGCGCCCGGGCGAGCCGCTTCGAGCTCGAGGTGTCCATTGATGAGACGCCGGTGCCTACCACGGTCGCCGAGCACTACTTCGTGGCGGCCGAGTTGAAGCGCCTGGGCGTACGGTGGGTGGGCTTGGCGCCCCGCTTTCCGGGCGGCTTCGAGAAGGCGGTGGACTATCGGGGTGACTTGACCGAGTTTGAGCGATCATTCGCAGGCCATGTGGCCGTGGCCCGCTGCCTCGGGCCGTACAGGATCAGCATCCACTCCGGGAGCGACAAGTTCGCCATCTATCCCATCGCGGGCCGTCTGGCCGGTGAACTCCTGCACGTAAAGACCGCCGGAACGAGCTGGCTGGAGGCCCTGCGCGTGATCGCGCGGTGCGATCCCGGTCTGTTCCGTGATATCCTGCAAGTGGCGGTCGCTCGTTTCGAGAGCGACCGGGCCAGCTATGCGGTCTCCGCCCGAACGGAGGACCTGCCGGCCCCGGCCGAGCTTTCGAACGACCGCCTCCCTGAGCTGATGGACCATCCGTCCGCCCGGCAGGTGCTGCATGTCACGTTCGGATCGGTACTCACCTCCACCGAAGGCACGCCCTCCCTGCCGCAACGAATCGGCCGCCTCCTGCGAACGGTCGAGGAACACCACTATACGGCCCTTGCGGCCCACCTCGGCCGGCACCTCGCAGGGCTGCGCGGCTGAGTGTCGCCCTAAGACCGCCCTCCGGCCCTGCGGCCCCGACCCGGGCGCGAAAAACGCGTTTCTTTGCCGGCCTCATGCCTCAGCCGACGCTGGCCCGGTGGCGGTCGCCGGCTGCGCGCTGCGGTGGACAGCGTCCGGACTGGTTGGCCAAGGCGGTGTCTCCTCCGCACTCTTTGCTTTTCCCAACCCGGGTCGGTAGCATCTGCCTTACGGCACGTCTCGGAACGCTGCGTGGCCGGGCTCAAGCTTGCGGTCACACCGGCGTGCCGTCGCAGAATCGCGTATCGGTTCGATCTCCTCCTCGCGCGGGTTGGTCCGGCAGTCTGGCCTTTCCAAGAAAGCCGGGCTTGCTCGGCATTTCGGCCCCGTGGCGGCGACTCGATCGTTCCGCCGCCCGCCGCACGTGGGTTGCCGGTCCGCGGGCACCACCTGCGCCCGTTTGGAGAGTGGCGATCATGAAACTCGGCAAGGCATCAGCGTATGCGGTCTTCGCGACCGCGTATATCGCAGCCAACCAAGAGGCCGGACCGGTGCCCGGTCGCGACGTCGCCGCGTCCTGCGGCATTCCGGCGGAGTACCTCCTCAAGGTCCTCCAGCAACTGGTCCGCAGCCGCGTGCTCAAGAGCGAGCGGGGTCGCGCCGGCGGCTTCCTCTTGCGCGAGCCGGCGTCCCAAACGACCCTGCTCCAGGTTCTGGAGGGCGTCGAAGGCCCTTTGGGTGTTGAGCTGAGCGTCACCCCTGACATGAAGGTCCCACCGGCGACTATCCGACGCGTGCAGTCCGTAATCGAAGAAATCAACGCTTCGATCAAGTCCGCCCTTTCCAGAACGACCGTAGCCGACTTCATTGAGCATCGCCGGGCTCAATGACAGATATTTAATATCCGATTACCACCGCTCTGAATTGTTGCTGGCCTGCTTACAATCCTAACGAGCTGTTCTTAATAGCCTTATACGCATTGCCCCGATCGACCGCGATAGTTATCCAGCTGCGCTAGCAAAATCCCTCTTGACTCGGATCCGAAGAAGATGGTGTATACTGTGAATCGTTTCACAGCGCTACTCGTTTCACAGCTATGGCCGACCCGGTGCGAACAGGACAGATAGGTCCCAGGACCGTTGGCCGCCTGAGCATGTATCGCCGCATCCTTGGCGATCTGGCCGCCCAAGGGGCCCAGACGGTTTTCTCGCACGAGCTGGCTGCCCGAGCAGGCGTGACGGCGGCGCAGGTACGGCGTGATGTGATGAGTATCGGGTTTACGGGGAGCCCGGCGCGCGGCTACGAGATCGGCGACCTCGTGAACAGGATCGGCAACTGCCTCGACGACCCGTCTGGGCAGAGGGCCGCGCTGGTGGGCGTCGGACACTTGGGCCAGGCGATCCTGGCGTACTTCGCGGGCCGATCGCCGCACCTGTCGATCACTGCCGGGTTCGACGTGGACCCGCACAAGGTGAACCGGGTGATCCACGGCTGCCGTTGTTACGCCAGCGAGGAGCTCGCCAGGGTGGTTGCCGAGCAGCGGATCGGCATCGGGATTATCGCCGTGCCCGCGGGGGCAGCACAGGGCGTCGCCGAGAGTCTGGTTCGGGCGGGGGTGGGCGGGCTGCTGAACTTCGCGCCGGTCCGTTTGCGGGTGCCGGTGGACGTTTACGTCGAGGACGTGGATATCAGCGTTTCTCTGGAGAAGGTCGCGTTCTTTGCGCGACAGAGGCAGATGCCGAAGGAAACAGCGACGTGAGTACCACGGAGATCGAACCGATTCTGAAGACCCAGGGGCCGTCCGGGCGGGATGCGCTGATCCCGATCCTGCAGGCCGTGCAGGAATCGCAGGGTTATCTCTCCCGCGAGGCGATCGTACGGATCGGCCGGCATCTTGGCCTGCCCGCGAGCAAGGTCTACGGGGTGGCCACGTTCTACAACCAGTTCCGCTTCCAGCCCCGTGGCCGCTTCCACGTGCAGTGCTGCCGCGGCACGGCCTGTCACGTCAAGGGATCCGCCTCCGTGCTCCAGGCCCTCCAGCGATCGCTCAAGGTCGAGCCCGGGCAGACGACGCGTGACGGCCTGTTCAGCCTCGAGGTTGTGGCGTGCGTCGGGGCGTGCGGACTGGCCCCGGTCATCAGCGTGAACGGGGAGTTCCACGCCGGTGTCACACCGGATTCGATCCGGAGAATCATCAACGAATACCGGGAAAAGGCTGCCGGAAATCGCGAACGCAAGTGAACGCAAATGTTGTGAGAAGTGCTGGCACGGGCCCGAGCGGCCCTGTCCGGACGCCGTGACGTGCCGGACCACCGGACCCCTCTGCCACACGGATGCGGATTGCCGGGAACGGATCGTCTCGCAGACGGCGCGGCTCCGTCGCGAGACGCTGACGCGTCCGGCCATCTTCGTCGGTGCGGGCACGTGCGGGCTCGGCGCGGGCGCCGCCCGGCCGCCGCCCGGGAATTCCTTGCCGACCGGAAGATCGAGGCCGACGTGGTGGAGGTCGGGTGCACCGGCCTGTGCTCGTCCGAGCCGATGCTGGACGTCCAGCTTCCGGAGCGAACCCGCGTCTCATTCGAGGCGGTCACCGGGGAGCGGGTGGCCGGCCTGCTGGAAGCCGTGCTGGGCAGGCGGATTCCCGGCGAGGGTCTTCTCGGCCAGTTCCGCAGTCCGACCCTGGCCCCCTGGCCGGATGTGCCTTATCTCGACGAACACCCGTTCTTCGCGCCGCAGACGCGCTGGGTCCTGGCGAACTGCGGGATCATGGACCCGACGAGCATCGACGAGTACATTGCCCGCGGCGGCTATCGGGCCCTGGCCGGCGCCCTCCGCGCGCACACGCCATCAGAACTCTGCGAGATCGTCGAGCGGAGCGGGCTGCGCGGTCGCGGGGGCGGGGCTTTCCGACGGGCACGAAGTGGAAGTTCGCCCTTCAGACCCCCAGCGAACAGAAGTACCTGATCTGCAACGCGGACGAGGGCGACCCCGGCGCGTTCATGGACCGGGCCGTCATCGAAGGCGATCCGCACCGGCTGCTGGAGGGGATGGCACTGGCGGCTTACGCCATCGGTGCCGCCAAGGCCTATGTGTACATCCGGGCCGAGTACCCGCTGGCGATCCGGCGGCTCACCGACGCCATCGCCCAGGCCCGCGAGTACGGCCTGCTCGGCCATAACATCCTGGCCAGCGGCTTCTCGCTGGATATCGTGATCAAGCAGGGGGCCGGCGCCTTCGTGTGCGGCGAGGAGACGGCTCTCATTCACAGCATCGAGGGCAAGCGGGGCATGCCGCGGCCGCGTCCCCCGTTCCCGGCCGTCCACGGCCTTTTCGGCAAGCCCACGGTCATCAACAACGTCGAGACCCTCGCGAATCTGCCGGACCTCGTGGCCCGAGGGCCGGAGTGGTTCGCGTCCGTCGGCACGGCCGGCAGCAAGGGCACGAAGGTCTTCGCCCTGTCGGGCAAGGTCGCCCGCACGGGCCTCGTCGAAGTGGCGATGGGCACCCGGCTTCGCCGGATCGTCTTCGACATCGGGGGAGGGATTCCGCACGGGCGGCGGTACAAGGCGGTCCAGATCGGCGGTCCGTCGGGCGGCTGCATTCCCGAGGAGCATCTGGACATCGAGATCGACTACGAGTCGCTCAAGACGGTCGGGGCGATGATGGGATCGGGCGGACTGGTCGTCATGGACGACAGGACGTGCATGGTCGACGTGGCCAAGTTCTTCATGGACTTCATCCAGCGGGAGAGCTGCGGGAAGTGCATCCCCTGCCGTGAGGGCACCCGCCGGATGCTCGAGATCCTTCAGCGGATCACCCGCAGCCGTCGGCGCGAGGACGGCGTGGCCGCGCTCGAGCGGTTCAAGGGGGTGATGTACCTGAACCGTCTGGCGGACGTGATCCGGGATACGAGTCTCTGCGGGCTCGGCCAGACGGCGCCGAATCCCGTGCTGAGCACGCTGCGGTTCCGGGAAGAGTACGAGGCGCACATCTTCGAACGGCGCTGTCCCGCCGGGGTCTGCGCCGAACTCCTGCACTACCGGATCGAGGCGGACCGGTGCCGGGGGTGCACCCTGTGCGCGAAGAAGTGCCCCGCCGAGGCGATCCTCGGAACCCCCAAGAGCCCGCACTACATCATCGAGGAGAAGTGCATCGGCTGCGGAACCTGTCTGGAGGTGTGTCCTACGCACGCGGTGGTGGCGGCCTGAGCCGGCACCCCGCGTCGCCCCGGAAGGAACGGTTTACTGATTCCTGTATAAGTAATGTTATGCCCGCCTTTACAGTCTGATCGGCAGTTGGGTGGCATGCACGAAGGAGCGAAGCAGCGTCTGTTGGCTCTGCGCCCCGACGGCGGCCACGAAGACACCGG
>Ga0209162_1001089_pt1 | contig 27881 bp, 24 predicted proteins | sample YNPNPMetaG_FD_187121 | JGI IMG/M metagenome (GOLD analysis project Ga0209162, IMG submission 187121) | Anoxygenic and chlorotrophic microbial mat microbial communities from Yellowstone National Park, USA - YNP NP MetaG (SPAdes) (version 2) ...
GCAGATCCCCGTTAAGCGAGCTTGCAGCCGGTCTGCGACCGGCGTCCTCCAGACTCAGTAGATCACAATTTTGCTGCTCCAAGCCGGTCTGTGACCGGCGGTCGGGGGTCACAGACCCCCTCTGAGCTTGAATCTGTGATCTACTGAGACTATTGAGAGGATACGATCCGGTAACACCCCCAATCGCTGAGGCGCTCGGCCCAGCGATTGGGATGCCAGCGGGCCAAAGGGCGGGCCGGCGATGGTCGGATCAACGGCTGGGCCAACGCCGTCAGGGCGTCTACGGTCGCCATCAGCCGGCTCTCTTCCTTGCCCGGTTCGCGCACATAGACGAACGCGCCGCTTGCTTCCTGGAACGCGAGCAGCGCATCGCCGGCGCCCCGGCCGGCCTTGCGGAAGGCCGGCCCCTGCGGGTCATAGCCCGCGGCGCGCAGCCCGGCGACCGCCAGTGCGGTGGAATCGGCGTTGGCCGGCCCCCGGCGCGGGCCCACATCCCACCCGCCGGCATCGAGCTGACGGCGACACAGATAGTGCGCGGCGCGGGCAAAGGCGACCGCATCCCACGCGCCCGCGTGGCCGGCCAACACCTGCATCACCCGGCCGGTGGTATCCACGTCGCTCTGCTCCGCGTCGAAGCTCCAGAACCAGCCGCCGTCTGCGAGCTGCGCCCGCCACAATGCTTGCAGCGCCGCGTCCGGCACCGGTTCGCCGGCGCGCAACAGGGCTTCGACCGCCAGCGTATGCCGATAGAGCAGCGCCGGATGATAGCGGCCGGTGGCCGGATCGTATGCCCGCCGGATGGTGGCGATCAGGTCCAGGCCGCCGAAGTTGCGCGGATCGCCGCCGGCCAGCGCGACCGCGCGCGCGACCTTGCCGGCCTGTCCGGCGTCGCCGGCGGCGTAGCCCGGAGCCAGCGCCTGCAACGCCCGGAGCGCGCTCTGGCCGCCGGCCGGGGTCCATGCCGGCCCCGCCGGATCCTCGCCGAGCAGCGCCAGCACATAGACGACATCGGCCGTCAGGCCGGCGCTCGCGTTCGGCCGGCCGAAGCCGCCATCGGGCCGTTGCTGCGTGTGCAGCCAGGCGATCGCGCGGGCCACCGGTGCACCATCGCCGGCGGCCGCCGGCCGCATGTTGGCCGCCAGCAGACTGACGACCAATCCTGCGATCAGGATGAATCGGCGCATCGGGAAAACAAAAACCCCTTGCCTGGTGGGGCAAGGGGCGGAAGAGCAGCCTGCGTCGGGCTGTGTTCCCCCGCCCTTTGCCTCGAAGGTCGCAGGGAACGCGCCGAGCTGGGCGACCTGGCTCGACTGAGATCGCGATGGCCTGCGGGCCATGCGCCGACCTCCGTCATACAGTTGCGGGACAGCGCCGGTCTTGCACCGGCTTCTCCCTGGGCTCAGCGCTTCCAGTATTCGATTGCAGTTCATCATAGCACAGGGCTACCGGCCTGTCAAATGAACTGCCGGGGCCGCGGCTCAGGTCATCTTGACCACGATGTCGTAGATGATGTTCGCCGCCGCGTCTCCGCGATCGGCCGCGTTGGAGAGATGGCGATAGACCTCGCGCATCTTCAGGATCCAGATCACCCGTTTGGGGCCGGCCGGGCCGTCGAACAGATCGGCCAATGCCTCGCGATAGACGTGCTCGACCCGATTCTCCAACGCCTTGGCGCGCTGCGCGTGCTCGGTGGCCACCTGAGGATGATCCTTGATCCGCAACATGGCCATGTGTACCTCATGGGCGGCCTCGCCCAAAAGCGACACCATCCGGTGCAGATACGGCGTGGGCCTGACGTGTAACAGCTCCATCTCCTGCACCGTGGACCAGGCGTAATCCAGGATGTCATCTATGGCGCGCGACAGGGCGAAGATGTCCTCGCGGTCCATCGGCGTCACGAACGTGCGGTTCAGCTCGCTGATCAGGATGCGGCGCACCTCGTCGGCCTCTTCTTCGCACTGACGCACGGCATCCACGGCCTGCGCGATGGCGACCTTGCTTGAGTCGCCGGCCTTCGCCTCGCCGGCCTTCGCCTCGCCCGCTTTTGCTTCGCCGGCCTTCACTTCGCCGGCTTTCGCCTCGCCGGCTTTGACATTGCGGGGGCGGGCTTCGCTGGCCACCACATAGGCATTCAAAGCGTCCAACCCTTTGACAACCCAGGCCGCCTGCTCGATCAAGAGCCGGGTGAAGTTATCCTGGCGCGGTTTGAAGAAGTCTTTGAGCCAGCTCATAACAATCTCCTCAGAATGGCCGACACCAATGCGGCCAGAATCGCCGTGATCGGGATGGTGGTCAGCCAGGCGAGCGCGATCTGGCCGGCCGTGCCCCAGCGCACCTTCGAGAGACGCTCGGCCGCACCCACCCCCATGATGGCCGAGCTGACGACCTGGGTCGTGCTCACCGGGCCGCCCAGCAGCGCGGCCGCGATGATGACCCCGGCCGAGGCGATCTGGGTGTTGAAGCCATGCATGGGGCGGATCTTGTAGAACTTGCCGCCCAACGTCCGGATGAGCCGCCAGCCGCCGGTAGCCGTGCCGGCCGCGATCGCAGCCGCACAGATGGCAATGACCCAGAGCGGCACATGAAAAGTCGGGATCACGCCGCCGGTCACCAGGCCCAGGGTGATGATCCCCATCGTCTTCTGAGCGTCGTTCGTGCCGTGCGACAGGGCCAGGAAGATCGCGGTCACGATCTGGCCACGCTTGAAGAAGATGTTGATCCTGGGACTCGACGCGCGGGCCAGGAAGAGAATCAATTTGGTCACCAGAAAACCGGCCGCCAACCCGATGGGCGGCGAGATGGCCAGCGCAATCAGCACCTTGCCCAGCCCGGCCAACCGCACGACCCCGAATCCGCCCTGTATAACGGCCGCGCCGATCAGGCCGCCGACAAGTGCGTGGGACGAACTGGAAGGAATGCCCAGCCACCAGGTAAAAAGATTCCAACCGATGGCGGCCACCAGAGCAGCCACCACCACCGATAGTTGAACTGCTTCCCCCTTCAGCACCTCGTGGCCGAGGGTGGTGGCCACCGCGACGCCGAACAAGAACGGCCCGAAGAACTCGGCGATGGCCGTGATCGTCAGCGCCTGCCGGCCCGAAAGCGCCCGCGACGCGATCATGGTCGCCACGATGTTCGAACTGTCGTGGAAGCCGTTCAGGAAGTCGAAGACCAGCGCCAACCCGATCAGCAGCAAAACCGTCCAGGGAATATCCGGCATTCCTCGCCTCTATCCGATGTCAGAATCAGCCCAAGCCGTGGGTTTGATGCCGCACATGATGGAAAGAATTACATTATACATAACACCTGCCTGCGTCCAAATTTCACTTCGGCTGGTCGCTCTTCTTCCACAGAAGAAAAGAGAGGGGACCGCGCATTTGACAGCCGCCCCGTCTGGTATTATACTTGGTTTGCACACGTTTGCAAAAGCCCGTCTTCGGTCGTTCTTGTTGCATGCGTGTGCGTCAGGTGCCAACGTGACCACGTCCATCAAGGATATCGCCCGGGCGGCCGGCGTCTCGCATTCGACTGTTTCGCGCGCGCTCAACGATAGCCCGCTCGTCAACCAGGCGACCAAGGCGCGCATCTGGCGGCTGGCGCAGGAGATGGGCTATTCGCCCAATGCCGGCGCGCGCGGCCTGGTGATGCGTCGCACCTGCACCGTCGGCGTGGTGGTGACGACCATCGCCGACCCGTGGGCGGCCGAGGTGGTGGAGGGGATCGAAGGAGTCGCCTACGCTCACGGCTATTCGGTGATCCTGGCCGCGTCGCAAGACGACCCGGAGCGGGAGGTCGCCGCGGTGGAGACGTTGCGTTCGCAGCGGGTAGACGCGGTGATCGTCACCTCGTCGCGCGTGGGCGCGCTGCACCAGGAGCGACTGGGCGCGGCCGGCGTGCCGGTCATCCTGCTCAACAGCCACAGCCAGCAGCTCACGCCGCAGACCTTCTCGGTGCGCGTCGACGACGTGCACGGTGGCCGGCTGGCGACCGAATACCTGCTGTGGCTGGGACATCGGCGCATTGCCCACGTGATGGGGCCGGTCGGGCACAGCACCACCGCCGACCGCCTGGCCGGCTATCGGGCGGCGCTGGCCGATGCGGGCATCTCGTTCGATCCGGCGCTGGTGCTCGAGGGCACGGGGCGGCCGGCCGGGGGCGAGCAGGCGCTGACGCGGCTTCTGGCCTTGGCCGCACGGCCGACGGCGGTCTTCTGTTACAACGACATGACGGCCATTGGCCTGTTGCGCGCGGCCCGATGGGCCGGGGTGAACGTGCCTCGCGATCTGGCCGTCATCGGCTTCGACGACATTCCCTTTGCCGCTTATGTTTCGCCGTCCCTGACGACCATCGCCCAACCCAAGCTCGAGATGGGCCAGCGCGCCATGCTGATGGCGCTCGCGCTGATGGAAGGCGCCGACGCCGGACGGGTGAGCAACATCGTGTTGGAAGGACGACTGGTCGTGCGAGAGTCAACCGGCGATGGCCGCGCAGAGTCAACGGCCGAAAGGAGGTGATGATCGGAACAAGCGGTTGCCCCATGGTCTGGATGCGAGCGGATCCGAAAAAAAAACCTTTCACATCAGTCAGCAAGGAGGGAGAACCATGTCTCGCGTGAACAGGTACCTGTCGTTATCGCTCGTAATCGCTGTCGTCCTCGTGTTGGCCGCCTGCACGCCGGTGCCGGCGCCAGCACCGGCGCAAGTCGCGCCGACCGCCGCTCAACAGCCATCCGCGCCGCAGGTCGTCCAGAAGAGCATGGTCGTGGGCCTGGCCGTCCATGCAAATCCGGCCGAAGATCTCTTCTGGGGCGTGGTCGAGAAGGGCGCCAAAGACGCAGCCGCCACCTTCGGCATCACGCTGAAGTCGGGCGGCAGCGGGCAACCGAAGGAACAGGCGCAACTGGTTGAAAACTACGTCGCGGCCAAGGTAGACGGCATCATCGTCTCCCTGGCGAACCCCGACGCGCTCAAGGATGCCGTCAAGAAGGCCACCGACGCCGGCATTCCGGTCATCACGATCAACTCGGGCGCGGGGGTGTACAAGCAGTTCGGCGCGCTCACCCATGTGGGCCAGACGGAACGCGTGGCCGGCCAGGGCGCCGGCGAGCAGTTCACCAAGGCCGGCCTCAAGAAGGTCCTCTGCGTGATCCACGAGGAGGCCAACATCGGCCTGGAGGAACGGTGCGACGGCCTGAAGGACACGCTGAAAGGCGAAGTGATCCGCTTCAACGTCGCCACCACCGGCGTCAAGGATGTCAAGGGCACGGTAGCGGCGATCCAGGACAAGCTGACCTCGGACAAGACCATTGACGGCATCCTGGCGCTCAACCCGGTCGTCGGCATCGCGGCCCGCGACGCGGTGAAGGCCGTGAAGGGCACGCAGAAGGTGGCCACGTTCGACCTGAGCACCGACGTCCTGGACGCGATCGAGGCCGGCGACCTGATGTTCGCCATTGACCAGCAGCAATACCTGCAAGGTTACCTGCCGGTCGTCATGCTGTACCTTTACAAGACCAATCTGAACACGGTCGGCGGCGGATTGCCCGTCTTGACCGGACCGGGCTTCGTGGACAAGAGCAATGCCGCGGCCGTCAAGGACCTCGCCAAGAAGGGCACGCGGTAAACCGAGACTTCCTGCATAGAGAAGGATGGCATCGTCGCCATCCGCATCCAGCACCATGGGAGGCTTCGCCCGAGGCATTTTCTGTCTCGGGCGAAGCGCAAAGGAGGCCTGTGCATGGCGATCGAGAGCTGGCAGCGTGCACCCCGCGCGGATGAGCGGATCGTCCGCATCGGCACGGTGCGCGGCCTCTTCCGCCGCGTCGAGGTCGGCGCCCTGATCGGCGCCGTCGTGATCTGGGTGTTCTTCGCCCTCATCACGCCGACCCATTGGCTGACGATCCTGGGGGTCTCGCGCATCCTCGACTCGGCGTCCACGCTCGGCATCATGGCGGTGGCGGTGGCCCTGCTGATGATCGGCGGCGAGTTCGACCTGTCCACCGGCGTGATGACCGGCACCTCTGGCCTGATCGCCGGGATGCTCGCGACGCAGCTCGGCATCAGCCTGTGGGCCGCGATGTTGATCTCGCTCGGTTTTGCGCTGCTGGTGGGCTATTTCAACGGCTGGATGGTCGTCAAGACGCGGTTGCCCAGTTTCATCGTCACCCTGGCGACCTTCTTCGTGCTGCGCGGGGCCAACGTCGGCGTCACCCGGTTGGTCACGGCCCGGGTGCTGGTTTCCAACATTGACCAGACGATCGGCTTCGCGACGGCGCGGGCATTCTTCGACCTGGAGTTCCCGCTGTTCGGCGTCTCGTTTCGGACCTCGACCATCTGGTGGATCGCGATCGCGCTGATCGCCACGTGGGTGCTGCAGCGGACGCGTTTCGGCAACTGGATCTTCGCGGCCGGCGGCGATGCGAACGCGGCGCGCAACAGCGGCGTGCCGGTGGAGCGCGTCAAGATCGTGCTCTTCATGACGACGGCGGCCGCGGCGTGGCTGGTGGGGATGATGAGCATCGTGCGATTGCGCTCGGCCGTGGCGAGCGAGGGGATCGGCCAGGAGTTCATCTACATCATCGCGGTCGTCACCGGCGGCAACCTGTTGACCGGCGGCTACGGCTCGGTGGTCGGCGCGTGCATCGGCGCGCTGATCTTCGGCATGGCGCGCGTGGGGATCGTCTTCGCCGGCTGGGACACCGACTGGTTTTATTCGTTCCTGGGCATCATGCTCCTGGTGGCGGTGTTGGTCAACGATTATACGCGCCGCCGCGCCGAGGCGATCAGCGTGGCCGCCGCGAAAGCGCGCACCGAAGAAGAGGAGACGCTGTGATGGTCGAACCGATCCTCGAAGTCCGCAACATCACCAAGCTGTTCGGCAGCGTGATCGCACTGAGCAACGTCTCCGTCAAGGTGTATCCGGGCGAAGTGACCTGTCTGCTGGGCGACAACGGCGCGGGCAAGTCCACGCTGATCAAGATCCTGTCGGGCGTCTACCCGCCCACCGAGGGCGAGTACTATTTCGAGGGCCGGCCGATCGTCTTGCGTTCGCCCCGCGAGGCCCGCGCCCTGGGGATCGCCACGGTCTATCAGGATCTCTCGCTGCTGCCGCTGATGCCGATCTGGCGCAATTTCTTCCTGGGCGCGGAGCCGGAAAAGGGGCGCAACGGGTTCCGCCGCCTGGACGTCGAATTCGCCAAACGCACGGTGCGCCAGGAGCTGGCGCAGATGGGGATTGACATCCGCGATCCGGATCAGCCGGTCGGCACGATGTCGGGCGGCGAACGCCAGTCCATTGCCATCGCCCGGGCGGTCTATTTCGGGGCCAAAGTGCTGATCCTGGACGAGCCGACCGCGGCCCTGGGGGTCAAACAGGCGGCCCTGGTGTTGCGGCACATCGTCCAGGCCAAGATGCGCAACCTGGGGGTGATCTTCATCACGCACAACCCCCAGCACGCCTATCCGGTCGGCGACCGCTTCATCATCCTCAAGCGCGGCCGGATGCTGGGCGCCTGGACGAAGGCCGAGCTGAGTCGGGAGGAGATGATCCGCAGCATGTCGGACGCGGAGGAGCTGGAGGCGCTGGAGAGCGAGCTGGGGCAGCTCGGGCAACGAAACGCTGCAGGGCCGAATTGATTCGGCCCCCCATGCGAACATTGCAGGGCCGAATGAATTCGGCCCTACGGCTTACGGGCGGATGTGCCGAATCACAACGATGCGTCTGGTCGCGCTTCTGCTGGCGTCGGCCCTCCTGATCGGCGCGGCGCTGACGGCTTGTGCCCGGCCCGGTTCGCCGGGAGCCCGGCCGCGGCTGATCGCCGACGATTCGGTGGCCGACGATTTGCGGGCGTTGGCCCAGGAGACCTGGGCGCGCTTCCTGGTCGCCTTTGCCGGCCGCACGGACTGCTTCGGCGACGTGCGCCTGACGGCGTCGTTCGACCTGGCCGACCGGGCGGCCTACGACCCGCGGCAGGCCACGGTGACCGTGCGCGTGCCGGGGACGGCCGCGATGTTGCAGAGCGCATTGATCCACGAATGGGCGCATCACGTCGAGCACCAGTGCCCGGCCCACCGGGAGCTGCGGCCCGCGTTCCTGGCGGCTCAAGGCATATCGCCGGACACGCCGTGGCGCCTCGACAACGCCGGGGCCTCGGCGCAGGCGAACGCGGCCGGGCCCGCGTGGGCCGATACGCCGTCCGAGCAGTACGCCGAGGCCGCGATCGAGGTGGTGCTCGGCCATCGGCCGATCCCGACGACGGCGCACGTCCGGCCGGCCGCGGTGGAGGTGCTCGCCGCGTGGGCCGCGGGCCGCTGATGCCGCGCCGGGCAGCAGACGTGCCAGGCACTGCGGCGAACGTGCCAGGATAGGATGCCTGGCACGTGGGCAGTTGTCGCGGCGGACGTGCCAGGCACCTTCTGAGGTGCCTGGCACGTGAGCCGTTAACCATTTTCAAAGAGGTCGAAACTATGTCCAAGATGAAAGCGTTGGTCTTCCGCCATCCGGGCAAGCTTGAGCTGACCGAGGTGCCGATCCCGCAGGTCAAGAACCCCGACGATGTGTTGCTGAAGGTGCGGGCCGTGGGCATCTGCGGCTCGGACGTCAAGATCATGGAGGGCAAGCATCACTACAAGGAGAACACGATCCTCGGCCACGAGTTTTGCGGCGAGGTGGTCGAGGTCGGCTCCCACGTCACCCATGTCAAGATCGGCGATCGTGTGGCCGTGGACAACAACATCCGCTGCGGCTTTTGCTCCTTCTGCCGCATGGGCATGACCAGCCAGTGCGTCGAGATCAAGTTCAACGCGCTCGGCGTGATGCGCGACGGCGGCATGGCGGAGTATTGCCTGGTGCCGGAAAAACAATGCTATGTTTTGCCCGACGAGATAGACGACGTGTTGGGCACGCAGGTCGAGACGCTGGCGACCGTCGTCAACGGCATGAACACGCTGCTGATGTTGCCCTACGACTACGTGCTCGTCATCGGCTTCGGGCCGATCGGCTATCTCTTTGGCCATCTCGCCAGGAACATCGCGGCCAAGGTGGCGGTGACCGAGATAGATCCGTTCCGCATCAACATCGCGAAGGAGTGCGGCCTGACGGTCTGGAACCCGAACGAGGTGGACGTGGTCGAAAAGATCACCGAGTTCACCTATGGCCGCAAGGCCGACATCGTGATCGAAGCGACCGGCAACGCGTTGGGCCAGGCGCTCCAGTGCGTGACGCCGGGCGGCAAGGTGTTGCCCTTCGGCATGGATTCGAGCGTCCAGGTCACCGTGACGCCGAACGAGATCACCCGCTGGGCGACGAAGATCCTGGGGCTCTACCTGGGGCAGAACACCATGGTGCCCGCGATCCGCATCTTCCAGGAAAACCGGATCAACATGAAGCCGTTCTTCACGAAGGTGATCCCCCTGGAGCAGGGCGTGGAGGCGTTCCGCGATCTGGGCCTGGATCCGGTGACCCTGGCGCACGGGCCGAAAAACGCGATGAAGATCGTGATGAAGCCATAACCGCCACCCTTGCCCTCCCCCCAGGGGGGAAGGCAACGCCAAGGATACGCCATGAACCGCATGAACATCGCCGTGATCGGCACCGGACGCATGGGCAGCGTGCACGTGCGCAACCTGGTGCGCAAGATACCCGAGGCCAACCTGGTGGCGGTGTGCGACATCCGCCTGGAGGTGGCGCAGGCGCTCGCCGCTGAGCTGGGCATCCCGCGCGCGGTGCGAGATTACCGCGAGCTGTTGGATGATCCGACGATCCCCGCCGTTTTGATCGCCACCAGCACCGACACGCACTGGTTCATCGTGCGCGACGCGGCCCAGGCCGGCAAGCACATCTTCTGCGAAAAGCCGCTGGCGCTCAACCTGCCGGATATAGACGCCGCGTTGGCCGCGGTGGAGGCGGCCGGCGTGAAGCTCCAGGTCGGCTTCAACCGGCGGTTCGATCCGGCCTTCCGCCGCATACGCGATCTGGTCGCATCGGGCGCGCTGGGCCGGCCGTGCATCCTGCGCATCGCCAGCCGCGATCCCGAGCCGCCCTCGGTGGAATACGCCAGGGCGTCGGGCGGAATGTACCTGGACATGACGATCCACGACTTCGACATGGCCCGCTTCGTGGTCGGCGAGGTGGAAGAGGTCTATGCCATGGGCGGGGTGCTGGTGGCGCCCTGGCTGGCCGAGGCCGGCGACGTGGACACCGACATCGTGACGCTGCGCTTCGCCAACGGCGCGCTGGGCGTGATTGACAACAGCCGCCAGGCGGTCTACGGCTACGATCAACGGCTGGAAGTCTTCTGCTCCGAGGGCGTGGCGCAGGCCGAGAACGAAGCCGTGGACACCGTGATCGTGGGCGACCGCACCGGCATGCACGCGGCCCTGCCCCCGCGCTTTTTCATGCAGCGCTATCCCGAAACCTACGTCAACGAGGTGCGCGAGTTCATCGCCTGCGTGCAAGAGGATCGCGAGCCGCCCGTCACCGGCCGCGACGGCCGCATCTCGGTGGTCATGGGCTACGCGGCGTGGAAGTCGTATCGGGAGAACCGGCCGGTGCGGCTGAGCGAGATTTGATGTGAGAGGAATCCATGCTACTCGCCTTTCACGGCGCCACCACCATGCCCCAAGACCTGGCCACCGATGTGGCGGTCACAGCGGGGGCGGGGTTTCGGGCGTTAGAGGTGTGGGCGGCGAAGGTGGATCGGTATCTGGCCGACCACTCGCTGGCCGATCTCAACGCGCTGTTCGTGAACGCGGGCGTCGCGCCGTTGACGATTAACTCCATCGAGTTCATCGCGTTCCGGCCGGCCGAGGAGTACGCGGCGATCCGGGCGCGCTGCCGGGAGCTGAGCCGCATCGCCCAGGGCATCGGCTGCCCGACGGTAGTCGTCGTGCCCAGCCCGCTTCCGGATCGGAACTTGCCGTGGTCGGCCGTGGTGGCCGAATACGTGCGGGTGTTGCGCGACCTGGCCGACATCGCCGGCGAGCACGGCGTGCGGCTCTCGTTCGAGTTTCTCGGCTTCGGGTGGTGCAGCGTGCGCACCCCGCGCGCCGCGGCCGAGATCGTGGCGGCAACCGACCGCGCCAACGTGGGGTTGACGTTCGACGCCGCGCACTTCTACGCCGGCGGCGGGCTGCTGGAGGAGATCGGGGCGCTCGATCCGGCGCGCATCTTCGCCTTCCACCTGGACGACGTGGAAGACACGCCGAAGGAAGCGATCACCGACGCCACGCGCGTCCTGCCGGGCACAGGCGTCGTCCCGCTGGACGAGATCTGCCGTCGCCTGCAGAGCATCGGCTACGACGGGCCGTGCTCTATTGAGCTGTTCCGGCCCGAATACTGGACCTGGGATCCGCACCAACTGGCCGCCAGGGCGCGCGAGGCCGCGATACGCGTGTTGATGCCGTACTTTTCTGTCCGATAGCAGGAAATCCGATATCGGGGATCGGACATCCGGTTCCGATATCAGATATGCAATCGTGCTTTGATCAGGAGACAAGATACAATGAGCAAACAGGTGGTCGCCCGGCCTTCCCAACTGGATAGGATCTGCGCCATTTTGCGAGAACATCAGCCGATGCTGCACAAACGGTATGGTGTCCGATCCATAGGTATTTTCGGGTCGTGGGTGCGGGGCACACAGAGGAAGAAAAGCGACATTGACATTCTGGTCGAAATCGAGGACGAGACGATCACCTTATTCCAATTCGCCGAGCTGCGGGAGTACTTACAAGATCTGCTGGGTATTCGGGTTGATCTGGTTGAAAAGAACTCTTTGAAGCCACGCATCAGCCACCATGTCTTGCAGGAAGTCGTTACGATATGAAGCAGCAGCGCTCTTATCGCGACTATCTAGGCGATATTCTAGATGCCATCAAGAGAGCTGAACGCTTCAACCAGGGTGTTGAGTTCGAAGCGTTCGCTGCAGATGACGAGAAGGTCTATGCGACACTGCACGCCCTGCTGATCATCGGCGAAGCGGTCAAAAAGATTCCGGCCTCAGTGCGCAAGAGCGCCCCTGCCGTGCCGTGGCGCGCCATCGCAGGTATGCGCGATATCCTCGTCCATGATTACTTTGGCGTCAATCTGCGGCGCGTTTGGACGACGGTGCAGCACGATTTACCGCTGTTGCGCGCGGCGATCACTCAGCTCTTGGCCGATCTGAACGACACCGAGACTCGCGGATGATCTGTTGAAGCCGCACGGGGCATCCGGCCATACTCAGTAACGAATGTAGGGCGAGATTGATCTCGCCTTACACGATATCCCATCCCACAGGAGTCCAAGTCATGTCTGATCACGTCATACCGCAAGGTCTGCTCCCGACCAATCTGCCCGATCTGTTCTTCGAAGACAACGAAGTGGGGCGCATGAAGAAGGCGATCTGGGATGCCAGCGATGAGGAGATTGATGCCATCCTGGCCGAGTACGGCATCCCGTCGCCCGTCGAGTGGGGCAAGCCGGGTTCGTACATCCAGACCACCGTGCGCTGGCAGGTGGAAGAGAATCGCAAGAAGAACGACATCGTCTTCATCCCGGTCGGCTGCACCGAGCTGCACGGCCGGCACCTGCCGAGCGCATCCGACACCCTCTACGTCAGCCAGATCTGCGAAGCGGTGCGACGCTACACCGCGAAGCGCGGCGCGCCGGTCAACCTGGCGTTGCCGCCGCTGAACTACGGCGCGCACCCCTATCATCACGTCGGCATGCCCGGCACCGTGATCGTGCGCGAGCATGTGGTGCGCGAGATGATGATCGACGTGATGCTCGGCCTGTGGAACGACGGTTTCCGCAAGCAGCTCATCGTCAACAACCACGGCCAGCTCTGGGTGCTGGAATCGGCCGTGCAGGAGTTCCAGAAGCGCTATCAGTTGCCGGGCATTTTCCGCGTGGTGGACTGGCACCGCGCCGTGCGCGAGTTCTTCCGCGCCACCGACCGCGGCGGCCAGTGGGACACCAACTTCGTGCACGCCGACGAATCGGAGACCTCGCTCGGCCTGCTGCTCCACCCGGAGATGGTGGACATGAAGTACGCGGTGGACACCGAGGGCAAGGCCTATCTGCCCGACGGCCACTTCGACAAGTCGGTGGATCCCTTCGGCCGGCCCAGCCGCTGGTCGGAGGGCGAGGGGCACTTCGCCATCGAGATCGCCGCTACGCCGGAAGGCGTGGTGGGCAAGGCAACGCACGGTTCGGCCCAGAAGGCCAAGCGGCCCGTCGCGGCCATCCTCAAGTATCTGACCCTGTGGAACGATCATGTGTTGGCCGCGTTCCCGCCCGGCGTCGTGCCGCCGGTGGAGGAAGTGACGTTGCGCTCGGCCGCGGAGATGGAGCCCTTCCTGCGCGAGCCGCTCAGCCCCGGCTGGAAGCCGGTCTACGCGATTCCGCGCATCGGACAGGGGACGGAAGTGTAAGGAGAAATCATATGCAAGGCAAAATGCAAGGCGTAACCCTGGTGGCAGACTGGGCGCCGAAGCCGGGGTTCAAGCTCGGCGCGAAGGACATCGAAGGCCGCCAGACTTATCTGGGCAGCCAGGTATGGCGCAATCCCCGGATCGAGATCCGCGAGTACGACATCCCCACGCCCGGGCCGGAAGAAGTGCTGCTCGAGGTGAAGGCGTGCGGCATCTGCGGGTCGGACGTGCACATGGCCCAGGCCGACGCCGACGGCTACATCTTCTATCCGGGGCTGACCGGCTTCCCCTGCATCCTGGGACACGAGTTCTCGGGCGTGGTCGTGGAAGCGGGCAAGAACGCCATAGATAAGCGGACGAATAAGCCCTTCAAGGGCGGCGAGCCGGTGACGTCCGAAGAGATGCTCTGGTGCGCGCAGTGCCGGCCGTGCGCCGACGGCCAGCCCAACCACTGCGAGCGCCTGAACGAAGTCGGCTTCAACGTCAACGGTGCGTTCGCCAAATACATGGTCTTGCCCTCGCGCACCATCTGGAGCCTCGAGCCCCTGCGGAAGGTCTACAAGGGGGACGACATCTTCCTGGCCGGCAGCCTGGTCGAGCCGACCGCCGTGGCCTACAACGCGGTGATCGAGCGGGGCGGCGGCATCCGGCCGGGCGACCGCGCCGTGATCCTCGGCGGCGGGCCGATCGGCCTGGCGGCCTGCGCCATCCTCAAACGCGCCGGCGCATCGCAGGTCATCATCTCCGAGCCGCAGGAGGAGCGGAGAAAGCTGGCCCTTCAGATCGGCGCGGACTATGCCATCAATCCCTTGAAGGAGGACTTCGCCGACCGCGTGCTGGAGATCACCGAGGGGATGGGCGCCGACCTGTTCATGGAGGCCACCGGCCTGCCGACGGTCGTCTATCCGGGCATCGAGCGCGTCATCTGGGAGGGGCGCACGCTGAACAGCCGCGTGGTGGTGACGGCTCGCGCCGAGGCCAAGATGCCGGTGACCGGCGAGGTGTTGCAGGTGCGCCGCGCCAGCATCATCGGCGCGCAGGGCCATTCCGGCCACGGCAACTTCCCGCGCGTGATCGAATGCATGGCCACCGGCATGGACATGACGCGCATTATCACCAAGAAGGTCAAGCTGGAGGAAGTGCCCGAAAACATCATCCGGCTCCAGACCGACCGGAGCGAGTGCAAGGTCACATACGTCGCAGGGTGATCGGCCGACAGCGTGATCGAAGCGGTAGGGGCGCACGGTGTGCGCCCCTACTCTGGATCGGCTTGGAAAGCGAAAGCGGTGCAGTTGCGCCGCGACCCGAAATCTACCACCGACAAGGCCATGAAACTCAGCATCGTAGTCTCTACCCACGCGGCCCAGTTCGCCGCGGCCACCTTTAAGGGCGACTTCGCGGCCAACATCGCGCAGATCGCCGCGCTGGGCTATGATGGGGTCGAGCTGGCGATCCGCGATCCGCGACTGGTAGACGCGGACGCGCTGGCAGAAGTGATCGAATCGCACGGCCTGGCGGTGCCGGCCATCGGCACCGGCCAGGCGTGGGGCGAAGAGGGGCTTTCCTTCACCGCGGCGGACCCGGCCGTGCGCCGGGCGGCCATCGAGCGGATCAAGAGCCACATTCCGCTCGCGGCCCGTTTCAACGCGGTGGTGATCCTGGGGCTGATCCGGGGCATCACGCCGAAGGGGCAAAGCCACGAACAGTCCATGGCATATCTGGTCGAGGCGCTCCAGGAATGCGCGGCCGCGGCCGCGGCGGCCGGCGTGCGCTATGCGCTGGAGCCGCTCAACCGCTACGAGACCGACCTGATCCACACCGTGGCCGAAGGGTTGGAGCTCATCGAACGGGTGGGCGCGGCCAACTTCGGCCTCCTGCTCGACACCTTCCACATGAACATCGAAGAGCCGTCCATCGAGGCGAGCATCCGCGCCGCGGGCGAGCGCATCTTCCACTTCCACGTGGCCGACTCGAATCGCTGGCATCCGGGCGCCGGGCATCTGGACTTCCGATCCATCCTGGAGGCGTTGTTCGCCACCGGCTATCGGGGCTTCGTCTCCGGCGAATTCCTCCCGATCCCGGACGCCGCGACCGCAGCCCGCCGCGGCATCGCCCACCTCAGAAGCCTCAAGATCGGCACCCAGGAGGCTGGAGGCTAGAAGCTGGAAACTGGAAGCTGGAAGCTCGAAACTCGAATCCCCAATCCTCACTTCACGTTTTACGTTTCACGTTTTACGTTTTACGTTTTTACGTTTCACGTTTCACTCCAAAGGCCAACTCTCCCATGTACTACACCTGTTTCTCGTGCAACAAACACTATCCGATCAGTGACCGGCGGTTTCGCTGCGAGTGCGGCGGCTTCCTGACGATCCCGACCGCCGATTTCTTCGCCAGGGCCGCGCTGGCCGAGCGCGACTTTTCGATCTGGCGCTATCGGGAGGCGTTCGGGTTGCCCGCGGAGGCCGAGCCCGTGTCTCTGGGCGAGGGCCGCACGCCGCTCGTGCGCCGACGGATCGGCGGGGAGGAAGTGGCGTTCAAGCTCGACTTCCTGCAACCCTCCGGCTCCTTCAAGGATCGCGGCGCGAGCGTGTTGATGACCCTGGTCAAATATCTGGGAGTATCCGCGGTCGTAGAGGATTCATCGGGCAACGCGGGCGCGGCGATGGCCGCGTATGCGGCCGCGGCCGGCGTGCGCTGCACCATCTTTGCCCCCGATTACACGCCCGACGGCAAGCTGGTCCAGATCCGCCTCTACGGCGCGCAGGTCGTGAAGGTGCCGGGCACGCGACAAGACACGAACGACGCGGCGATCCGGGCGGCCGAGGCCGCGTTCTACGCCAGCCACCTGTGGAACCCATTCTTTGCCCAGGGGCTGGCAACCACGGCCTACGAGCTGTGGGAGCAGATGCACGGAGACGTGCCGCCCGCGGTGATCGCGCCGGCGGGCAGCGGCGGCTATCTGGAAGGGCTGTTCATCGGCTTTCGCGCGCTCGTGCGGGCGGGATATGCCCGAAGGATGCCCCGGCTGATCGGCGTGCAGGCCGATCATTGCGCGCCGTTGCACCTGGCGTGGACGGCCGGCCTGCAGGACTACGCGCCGATCGAGCCTCGGCCGACCATCGCCGAGGGGATCGCGGTCCAGCGGCCGCCGCGCGCGGCGGCCGTCCTCGCGGCGATTCGCGAGACCGGCGGCTGCACGGTGGGCGTCAGCGAGGAAGAGATCCTGGATGCCACGCGCGCCCTCTTTGCCTGGGGCCTCTTCGCCGAGCCGACCTCGGCCGCGACCCTGGCCGGCTGGCGCAAGCTCCCCGCGGCCGAACGGGACGGCGCCGTCCTCATCCTCACCGGCAGCGGCCTCAAGCAAACGAAGCGGCTGAGCGAATTGTTGACGTGATAGATCGCGCTTTACCCTAAAGATATCGGGCTGACGTGAAACGTGAAACGTAAAACGTGAAACGTAAATTCGGCGAAACCCACAATTGTCTTGACGCTTCACGCTTCACGTTTTACGTTTTTATGTTTCACGCTTCACGCTTTACGCATCACGTCCCCACCGCCACGAACGGGATCAACATCTCCTGCGGCGTCAGGCCGCCGTGATGGCCGTAGTACTTCTGCTCGAAGCGGCCCTTCTCGTGCCAGAAGACCGCTTCGTACCGGTAGGGGAGGATCATCAGATTGCCGGCGCGGCGGAGCAGATCATCGGCCGCGGCCGGCCGGCCAAACAGGCCATCCCGGATCAACTTTTCGGTGCGCACCACCTCGGCCTTGCCCATCAAGCCGCGGGCCAACAGATCGTGCACCTCGTCCAGGTACTCATCGCGCACGTACAGGAACAGATCGCGCGGCGATCCGCCGAAGAGGAGCGGCCGGCCGCGGCCGTCGCTCTTGAGATAGCGCGCGAAGCCGGGGAAGCGCAGGTTGAGGTAGATGGTCGTTTCGGGATCGGTCTCGGCCAGGCCGTGATCTGCGGTGAAGAGGATCAACGTGCGCGGCCATCGCCGCCGGCATTCGTCCAGAAAGCGCGCCATGAGCATCAACAGACAATCGGCTTCGGCGGCCAACTGGCGGGACTCCGGGCCGTAAGTGTGGCCCTGGCCATCTATCTCGCCGAAATACAGGCTGTAATAGCTACGCGATTTTTCCCGCTCGAACGCCAGGGTCAGGTTGGTCAACGCCTCGGGCCAGGTGCGATAAGGAAGCGGCGTTGCGCCGTCGGTCACCACGTTCGAATAGGGCGAACGGGCATACTCGCGGTGGCCGAAGACATAGGATTTCACGCCCACGCGCGCCAGATCGTGATAGAGCGTATGCTGCGGAAAGATGCTCTGGGGCGTCACGCCGGCCCTGGTCAGGGTGTCGCGGTCGGTATCGCCGGCGTGCGAGAAGAGCAACGGCGCGATGACGGCATCCACCTTCGGCTCATAATAAAACCACTCCACGACGCCGGTGGCCGCGGCATCCAGGCCGGTGTGGGCGCTGGTGACATGCACGACCGTGGTCGAAGGGAAGAGCGAAGTGAGCTGCGAAACGACCCCGTCGCGGGCGGCCTCCTTGAGGAAGGGGCCCTCGGCGTAGCGCCGATAGGTGCGCCAGCCGAACGCATCGATCAGAAAGAAGACGACGCGATCGTAGGTCGAGGCCGACGGCAACGTATCGGCCGGGAGAGGGTTGGCCGCCGGAAGGCCGAACAACCGGCGGATCGTGTCGGCGATGCCGGCGAAGCAATAGGAGCCGTAGGCCGGCCGGACCCAATTGGGGCCATAACGCGACGCCGCGACGGTGGTGAGCGAACGTTCGTTGATCATGAACCTCTGCTCCGCAAAAGATGGACGGCAATTCCCGCGCATTCAGCGGGCCGACGCCGCCTCCGTGTACATGAACAGTGGAAAATAGTATCGCCAGGGCAACCCGGCCGCGCAAAAACGCACCGCATCAACCCAGAAATCGGTGCGCAGCGCGTCGGCGTCGTTGGCCGCCGTGAACACCAGGGAGACCGTCCCAATCGCAGCCAGCGGCATCAGGTCGCCGCTTTGCAGGCGATAGTAGTAACGGTCCCACACCAGGCCGCTGCTCGCGGTGTCGGCCGAGTTGCCGGTGCGCAACAACGAGGCGATCGGCTTGCCGTCGAGGGTGCGGAACTCGACCGTCAGCCAGTCGTCGAACGGCATCTGGGGCGAGCTGCCCATCCCCCCGTCATCATTCTCGATCCGAAACGCGAACCACACGACGCCGGCCAGGGCCGCCGGATCGAAGACGGGCCGCGAGCCCCAGGTCAGAGTAAGCGTGCGGGTCAACACGCCGGCCGCGGCGGGGCCGCCGACGAAATGCGCGGCCCGGGTGCCGGAATAAGCGCGCGTGGCGTCCACCGTCCATGCGCCGGTCATCTGCCATTCGCCCGGGCCGGCCTCGAAATCCCCGTCCGCAATCAGATCGCGACAGCCGGCCGGCCACGCGTCCAACGGCGGATGGGGCGTCGGCGTGGGGTCGGGCGGCGACGGCACCACGGCCGCCAGCGCCTTGCGGCCGTTGATGCGGCCGTGGCCGAAGTAAGGATCCCAGCCGGCGGCGCCCAGATCATCGGCGTTTTCCTCGATGATCCGGCGCACCTGGGCGTTGGTCAGTTGCGGATTGAGCGAAAAGATGAGCGCGGCCAACCCGGCCACATGGGGCGAGGCCATACTGGTGCCCGAAAGCCACCCGTAGTTATTGCTCCGCAACGTAGAAAAAACGAAAGTACCCGGCGCGGCCACATCCACGAAATCGCCCCAATTCGAGAAGCCGGCGCGTTGATCCCATCCGTCGGTGGCGGACACGGCGATCGCGTTGGGATGCGCGGCCGGATAGTGATAGATGTTACTGCCCTGGTTGCCGGCCGCGGCCACGACGATCGCGCCGTGCGCCCAGGCATAATCCACGGCCGCCTCTTCCCCACGACTATAAGAAGTAGCGCCCAGGCTCATGTTGATCACGCGCGCGCCGTTGTCGGTCGCATAGACGATCCCCAGGATCAGGTCTTCGTAGGTGCCGATGACGTTCGGCGGCGGCGGGAAGACCTTCACCGGCATGATCGTGGCGCCGCCGGCCATCCCGGCCACGCCGATGCCGTTGTTGATGCGCGCGGCCGCGATGCCGGCCACATGGGTGCCATGACCGTAGTCATCGGCCACCTGGTTGCTGTTCTGCGCGAAGTTCCAGCCGTGAACGTCGTCCACGTAGCCGTTGCCGTCATCGTCGAGGCCGTTGTCGGGGATCTCGAGCGGATTGGTCCAGATGCCCGTGGCCAGGTCCTCGTGGTTCAAATCCACGCCGGTATCAATGATGGCGATCACCACTTCGGGCCGGCCCGTCGTGCGCTCCCAGGCCGCGGGCATCTCCAGGCGGGTACCCAAGTAAAGAGATTGATAAGACGCGTAGCGCGGATCGTTGGGAATCAGGTCGAGCGCGAGGGTGTAGTTCGGCTCGGCCCACTCCACATCGGCCCGCGCGGCCAACGCGGCGGCCGTGGCGGCCAGTTGCGCGTCGGCCCGGAGCGCCGTGGGGCCGTTCGGGCCGTCGGCCGCCTCGAACACCGCCATGCCGAGCTGCGGGATCGTCCGCCGCACCCGCAAGCCGAACTCTGCGCCGAGCTGGCGGGCCCGGCCGGGCGAAAAATCGGCCAGCTTCACGAGCAGTTGGCCCGGCACGTGCGGCGCCGTCCAATCGGGCGTCGGCCGCGCCGAAACGGCCGCCTGGGTAGCCGGGACCTCCCCGGCCACGCCCAGGCGGCCGGCAACAAGGACGAGCACAAACACCGCCAACCACAAGCCAGATCGTCGTAACCCGGGCATGGCCACTCCAAATCCTCGCCTGATCACCCGCCGCGCCGGCCGCTCCCGCTGATCGAATGGCTGAGCGCGATCTGCAAGTCGTCTCCGCGCTTCACCAGGTACGCGGGGAGGCCGCTCGCCTGCAGATCGGCAACCGTGCCGGCCCAATCGGGGGCCGGGCCGAAGGTCTTGGCCGCCAGGAAGACGCCGATCCCCTGCACCCCGCGGGCGCGCAGGCTGCGCAAGGCCGTGATCCATTTCGTATCGGTCGAAGGGGTGATGACGATCAACGTGGTATGTCGCGCCAGATGCGCGCCGTCGCCGGTCAACACCTGCGCCAGCGGCACCGTGCCTTCCGCCTGGAGCACGGCCAACACCTCCAGCAGCCGCGTGAGCTGGCGTTCCCCGCGGTCGGGCTGGATGAACTCGCGGTGTCGCGAATAGCTGAGGAACCCCACCGCGCGATCCATCTCCAGGAAATGCCGCGCCAGCGAAGCGGCGATCGTGACCCCGTATTCGACCGTGCTCGGCGGCAGCTCGATGCGCGCCTCGCCCCGCCGCGAGGCCCACGCCAGCGGGCCGGGCGCCGGCGGCGTCCAGGGCGATTCCGCCTGCACGCTCCGCTCCATATCGAGAAAGATCCACAGGTCGGCCTGGGGGTCGAGTTCGAACTCCTTAGAGATCAGCCGGCCGGTGCGCGCGGTCGAAGGCCAGTGGATGCGATTAAAGCTGTCGCCCGGCGCGTAGTCGCGCACGCCCGAAACGCTGGCCGTGATGTACGGCGTGCGGCGATACATCGCCTCGCCGCCGGGCAGATAGCCGGTCGGCGGCATAAAGCCCGGCACCGGAATCGTCGCCGGCGCCACCACCAGCGACGCGGTCTCGACCACCGGCCGCGTGAAGCGAAAGATGCCCAGGGGATCGCCGCTGGTGAGGATGACGGGGCCCAACGTGAAGCGGCCGCGCTGCTGACACAGGGTGCGCACCTGCCAGCGCGACGACGCGCGACTGCCCAGCGAATTCACCACCCGGCTCACCTGGTGGCCGGGCAGATCGGAACTGTCGTCCACCTCGACCCACAGCTTGGGCCAGCGCGACAGGTTGGTGAGCTCGAGCGACTCCTCGAAATAGCGGCCCACCTGCGAGCGCTGGATGCGCGAGCCGCGGCGCAAGCTGAGCCCGCGCAGGTTCGCCCAGGCCCACCACAGCGCCACCAGGATGACGCCGGTGATGAAATAGACCAGGTTATAGGCCCATTCCCGGCCCGTGTTCAGTGCGAACAACAGGGCCAAAGCCCAGACGATCAAGATGCCCCAGGCGCGACGCACGTTTCCTCATCCTCTTCAGCGCGCGATCTTGGCGCGCATGCCCGGCACCGGCACCGAAGCCGCGATCTGCTCGACGACCGCCCTGGCCTCGACGTTCTTCAGCCGCGCCGAAGGGCTGATGATCAGGCGATGGGCAAACGTGGCCACCAGCAGCGCCTTAACGTCGTCCGGGATGACGTACGACCGGCCCTCCAGCGCGGCACGGGCGCGCGCGGCTTTGAAGAGCGCCAGGCTGCCGCGCGGACTGACGCCCAAGTACACATCGGGATGGCGACGGCTGGCGATGGCCAGATCCACGATGTATTCCTTGATCAGATCGTCCACATATACCTGCTTCACGGCCGCCTGCGCCGCCATCAGCTCGTCCGCCGTCACCACCTGGCCGATGTCTTCCAGCGGATGGTGCTCGCGCTGCAGCTCCAGGATGCGCATCTCGTCCGCGGCCGAAGGATAGCCCAGGCTCACGCGCATCATGAACCGGTCTATCTGGGCTTCGGGCAACGGGAAGGTGCCCTCGTATTCGATGGGGTTTTGCGTGGCCAACACCAGGAAGGGGCGCTCCATGGGATACGTCACGCCGTCCACGGTAATCTGGCGTTCTTCCATCGCCTCCAGGAGCGCCGATTGGGTCTTCGGGGTGGCGCGGTTGACCTCGTCGGCGAGCACGATCTGCGCCATCACCGGCCCGGGACGAAACTCGAACTCCCGCGTCTTCTGGTTGAACATGGACACGCCCGTCACATCGCTCGGCAACATATCGGGGGTGAACTGGATGCGCCGAAAAGAACAGCCGATGGACTTGGCGATCGAGCGCGCCAGCATGGTCTTGCCGACCCCCGGCACGTCCTCGATGAGCAGGTGGCCCTCGCAGAGCAGCGCGATCAGCGTCATCTGCACCTCGCGGCGCTTGCCGACGATGACGCGCTCGACGTTTTCGATCACGCGCTCGGCCAGGGACCTGACGAGTTCAAGCTGCTTATCATCCATTGCATGCGACTCCTGGGCAAGACACGGCTTGCCGCTTCTTTTGATCTTTCCTATTATACTCCACCGTGCCCGATTTGCAGTAGCCGCATGTCCAGTTGTATGCTTGGAGGTAGGGGCTACCCGATGCTACAATATCGAAAAGCGGAGTGCGGCGCCCTGTCGGCGCCGGGATAAACGACCATGGCCGAACGCATCCTCGTCATCGAAGATGATACCCAGATCGCAGACCTGTTGCGCCGGGGCCTGATCTACGAAGGCTACGCCGTAGAGGTGGCGGCCGACGGCGAAAGCGGCCTGAACGCGGCCCGCGACCGGCCGCCCGACATCGTCTTGCTCGACCTGATGTTGCCGGGGATAGACGGCCTGACGGTGTGCCGGCGGCTCCGCGCGGCCAGCGACGTGCCGATCCTGATCCTGACGGCCAAAGAGGCCGTGCCCGATCGCGTGGCCGGGCTCGACGCGGGCGCGGACGATTACCTGGTGAAGCCGTTCAGCTTCGACGAGCTGCTGGCGCGCATCCGCGCCCTGCTCCGCCGTCGCCAGCGCGCGGGGGCGAACGACGAGCTGCACTTTGCCGATCTGGTCGTCAACCTGGGCAGTCGGGAGGTGCGCCGCGGCAATCGGCGCATCGAACTGACCGCCCGCGAGTTCGAGCTGTTGGTCCTGTTCATGCAAAATCCGCGCCAGGTGCTCACGCGCGACGTCATCTACGACCGCATCTGGGGCTACGATTTCGGCGGCGAATCGAACATCATCGAGGTGTACATCCGCTATCTGCGCTCCAAGCTGGAAGAGGGCGGCGAGCCGCGGCTGATCCAGACCGTGCGCGGGGTCGGCTACGCCCTGCGGGAAGAATGACGCCATGTCCATCCGTTTGAAGCTCACCCTCTGGTACACCGGCCTGCTGGCGTTCACCCTGCTGGGCTTCAGCGCGCTGCTCTATTCCTCCATCGCCAGCGTGCTGATGTCGGCGATGGACGACCGCCTGGCCGGCCAGGCGCAAGATGTCATCGGCCTGATCCAGAACGAGAACGATCCGGTGGCGGTGCTCCTTTCGGGCCGCGTGCGGCTGCCCTCGATCGACGTGTTCGCGTCGCAATACTACATCCAGATCGTCCAGGCCGACGGCCGGCCCGTGCAGCTTTCCGAGAACCTGCGCAACCAGCAGTTGCCCATTCCGGCCGAGACGGTCCAGGATATCAGCGCGGGCCGGGCGCGCGCCTATTCGATTCAAACCGGCAGCGGCCCGCGACTGCGCGTCGTCAGCGTGCCGCTGATCGTGGCGCGGCGGCCGATCGGTGCGGTGCAGGTGGCGCAAACTCTCACCACCATCGAAGATGCCCTGCGGGTAATCCGGATCGTGCTGGTCATCGGGGATGCGCTCGCGCTGGTGTTGGCCGCGGCGGGCGGCGCGCTGCTGGCGCGCGCGGTCCTCCAGCCGATCAAGACGATCACCGAAACGGCCGAACGCATCACCCAGGCCGAGGATTTGAGCCAGCGCATCCCCAGCGCCGACCCGAACGACGAGCTGGGCCGACTGGTGCGCACGATCAACGGCATGTTGGCCCGGCTGGAGACGCTGTTCCAGGCCCAACAGCGCCTGGTGGCCGATGTGAGCCACGACCTGCGGACGCCGCTCACGACCATCCAGGGGAACGTAGACCTGTTGCGCCGCGGCGCAGCCGACGACCCGGCGCTGCGCAACGAGGCGTTGCGCGCCATCGCCGATGAGACCGCCCGCATGCGCCGCATGGTCAGCGACTTGCTGCTGTTGGCCCAGGCCGACGCCGGCCTCAAGCTCCAGCGCCAACCCGTCGAGCTGGACACCCTCCTCCTCGAAGTCTATCGCCAGGCGCAGGTCATGGCCGGCGATCGCCTGACCGTGCACCTGGGCGCGGAGGATCAGGCCCTGGTGTTGGGCGATAGCGACCGCCTGCGCCAGCTCCTGCTCAACCTGGTGGACAACGCCTTGAAATACACGCCGGCCGGCGGCGAGGTCACCCTCACCCTGCGTCGTCGCGACGGCTGGGTGCAGGTCATCGTGGAAGACACGGGAATCGGCATCAGCCCCGAGGACCTGCCGCACATCTTCGAACGTCACTATCGGGCCGACCGCAGCCGCGGCCGTTCGGGCGGCCACGGGTTGGGGTTGGCGATCGCCCAATGGATCGCGCAGGCGCACGACGGCCGCATCGAGGTGACCAGCGAGCTGGGGAAGGGGAGCCGTTTCACGGTCTGGTTGCCCGAAGCCGGCGCGGCCCGGCCGGCCGAATGAATCGGAGCGCCAGAGTCATGCATCAGGAACCGACAGCCATGAACACCTCGAATGCCATCCCGCCAATGGACGATGACCGCCAGCGCGGAGCCGAGCTGGCCCGCCAGGTCGGACGCCTGCTGGTTCGCCGCGGGCTCACCCTGGCCCTGGCCGAATCGTGCACCGGCGGCCTGATCGGCGATCTGATCACCGATGTGCCGGGCAGCTCGGATTATTTTCTGGGCAGCGCGGTTTGTTATGCCTACAGCGCGAAGGAGAACATCCTGGGCGTGCGCCACGAGACGCTCGCGGCGCACGGCGCGGTGAGCGCGGAGACCGCGGCCGAGATGGCCCAGGGTGCCCGCCGCCTCTTCGCCGCGGATCTGGCCGTTGCAGTCACCGGCATCGCCGGGCCGGGCGGCGGAACGCCCACCAAGCCCGTCGGCCTGGTACACCTGCACCTCTCGGCGGCCGATGCGGAGATCGGCGAACGGCATGTCTGGAGCGCGGACCGCCGCGGCAACAAATGGCTCTCGGCCATAGCCGCGCTGGAGCTGGTCATGCGATATCTGGAGGGAAAAGGGGAATGACCCTTTAATCGCTTGCAACCTACCGGACGAGGATCTATGGCCAATTCATGCAATGCGGCCAACAAACGTCGTCGTATATCTGCCGGAGGCCGGCGACCGGATCAGGGGAGCTTTTGCAATTTGGCGAAACTGGCCAGAAGCACCTTGGTGCCCTTGCCGGAAAAAGCAACCGTCACCTCCACGTCGTCGGCGGTCGGCTCCACCTTGAGGACGATCCCTTCGCCGAACAGGCCATGGCTCACCCGTTCGCCGGGCTGGAATTGAAGCACGCCGCCGGTCGGCTCCGGCGCGGCCGACCGGCCCGGTGCCGCGGTCGCGGGGCCGGCCGATGCCCGACCCGCCGCGGAGAGACCGCCGTTGCCGGCCATTAGCCGGTCAGTCGGAGGCGAAGCCGGCCGGCGACCAACGCCTTCGGCCAGGGCCGGCCGGCGACTCAGGATGGCCGCGCTCCTGGCGCCATCGTCAACCTCTTCCGGCGTTGGCCGGCCGCCGTCCCGACGGCCGCCGTTGGCCGCAGCGCCCTTGACGACCTGGGCGATATCGCGCAGAAAGCGCGACGGCTCGTTGATCTCGCTGCGGCCCCAGATCGTCCGGCGAAACGCGCGCACCAGATAGAGCCGGTCCTTCGCGCGGGTGACGCCCACATACATCAGCCGGCGCTCTTCCTCCATCTGATCGGGGTCGTCCATGCTCCGGCTATGCGGCAGGAGGTTTTCCTCCAGGCCGACGATGAACACCACCGGAAACTCCAGGCCCTTGGCCGCATGTAAGGTGAGAAGCGTGGCCCGATCCTTCTCGTCCGTCAGCTCGTCCTGATCCGAGACCAACGCGACCTCTTCCAGGAAGGCGGTCAGACGCACTTCGGGCGGGAAGTCGTTGTAGTGGGAAGCGACGTTGACCAGCTCCTGGAGGTTCTGCCAGCGCTCTTCCCCCTCTTCCGTGCCGTCGCGCAGCCAGGTCGCATAGCCCGATTGCTCGACGATCCGACTCAACAGGTCGGCCACGGTCAGGTCGTTCTTGATCGCATGCCAGCCCGCCAGCATCCGATAGAACGCCGTAAGCGAACGTTGCGCGCCGGCGCCAAAGGGGTGTTGCGGCGGCTTCTCGCCCGGCTGAATCGTCCCGGCCGGCAGGAACGGACTGGCCGGGTCGCCGGCCGCCAGCGCCAGCCCGGCCGCCATCGGCACGCCGAGCCCGGCGCTCCACGAGGCGAGCGCGCCGATCGTCTTCTCGCCGATGTTGCGCGGGGGCACGTTGATGATGCGCATCAGACTCAGGTTATCGGCCGGGTTGTGCACCAGGCGCAGATAGGCGAGCGCGTCCTTGATCTCCCGGCGCTGATAGAAGCGCGTGCCGCCCACCAGCCGATAGGGGATGCCGCGCGCCACGAACGCGTCTTCCAGCGCGCGCGATTGCGCGTTGGTGCGATACATGACCGCGCAGTCGCCGAGCTTCGCCTCTCCGCGCGCCACCAGCTTCTGGATCGTGTTCACGACGAAGACGGCTTCGTCGGCCTCATCGTACGCTTCGTGGATCACGATCTCCAGGCCGGGGCCCCGGTTCGTGCGCAGCGTCTTGGGCGTGCGATGGACGTTGCGCGAGATGACGGCATTGGCGACGTCGAGGATCCGTTGGGTCGAGCGGTAGTTCTGTTCGAGCAGGATGACCTTCGCGGCCGGAAAATCCTCGCGAAAGCGCCGGACGTTGCGATAGTCGGCCCCGCGGAAGGCATAAATGGATTGATCCTCGTCGCCCACGACGAACAGGTTCTGAGCCTTGCCTGCCAGCAGCCGGATCAGCTCGTATTGGGCGGTATTGGTATCCTGAAATTCGTCTACCAGCACATATTCGTACCGTTGCCGGTAGCGTTCCAGCACTTCCGGCGCCTCTTTGAAGAGATAGACCGTTCGACAGAGCAGATCGTCGAAGTCCAACGCGCGGTTGACGGCCATGATCTCTTCGTAGCGGGTATAGACGCGCCGCGCCACTTCGGCCCAATAGGTGTTCGCCTCGAAGTCGGCCGGCTTGACCAGCTCGTTCTTGGCCCTGGAGATAGCCGCGCGCATCGCCTCGGGGCGATAGAGCTTGTCGTCCAGGTTGAGGTCGCGCAACGCCTGCTTGACCGCGGTCAACTGTTCGCCGTCGTCGAAGATGACGTAATTCTCGCTCAGCCGCGCGGCCGCGGCCTCCTGGCGCAGGATGCGCGCGCAGATCGCGTGGAAAGTCCCGATGGTCAGGCCCCGCCAGCCGGTGCTGGTGGGCACGGCTTCGCCGAGGAGGCGGTTGATGCGGTCGCGCATCTCCTGGGCGGCCTTGTTGGTGAACGTCACGGCCATCACCGCGCGCGGATGGACGCCGACGGCCCGCAACAGATAGGCGACGCGGTGCGCCAGCACGCGCGTCTTCCCCGAGCCCGGCCCGGCCAACACCAACACCGGGCCCTTCACGGTCGTCACGGCCTCGCGTTGCGCCGGATTCAGGCCGGCGAGAATATCCTCTTGCAA
>Ga0209162_1001091_pt1 | contig 27859 bp, 25 predicted proteins | sample YNPNPMetaG_FD_187121 | JGI IMG/M metagenome (GOLD analysis project Ga0209162, IMG submission 187121) | Anoxygenic and chlorotrophic microbial mat microbial communities from Yellowstone National Park, USA - YNP NP MetaG (SPAdes) (version 2) ...
CTGACCACCGCCGGGGAATTCCTGGAGAGGAGGGGGGATAATGCGCCGCCGGTCATCTCGCCGGCAGAGACATCCTGGGGGAGGAACCACGACTTCTCCACCTGGATATGCCCCCAGACCGAGGAGAGCCGCCGGGAGCTGTTGCGGCGGGAGTCCCGGTTCGCGGAGCTCTCAGCACACCCTCCCAGCGGAGAGGAGAGGCGGCGCGCCCTGCGCCAGGCGCTACGGGAGCTCCTCCTGCTGGAGGCCAGCGACTGGCCCTACATGATGGGACAGGAGGAAGGGAGCGGGTACGCCCGGGAGCGCTTCCAGGGGCACTGCGAGCGCTTCGACCACTGCCTGCGCCTGGCCCGAGAGGGGCGGGCAGACAAGCGACTTGAACAGATCGAGGAGCAGGACAACCCCTTCCGCCGCCTGGACGGCTTCCCTTGAGCAGCGGCCGCCCGGACCGTGTTATCATCTACCTGGGAAGGTGGTGTTGCCGTGAACAGATCGGCCGACTGGCTCGCTCAGGCGGAACGCGACCTGGAGAAGGCGAGGATCGACCGGGATCACGCCTATTACGAGTGGGCCTGCTTCACCGCGCAACAGGCGGCGGAGAAGGCGGTGAAAGCCCTGGGGATGAGCATGGGCCTGGACATCTGGGGACATGCGGTGAGCGCCATCCTGCGTTCCTTGAGGCAGCGAATGGATATCCCGGAGGATTTGGTGGCCTTAGGGCAATCGCTCGACGCCTATTACATCCCTTCCCGTTATCCCAACGGATTCGATTCCGGCAAGCCGGCGGATTATTACAACGCCATGATGGCGGATGGAGCATTAAATGCGGCGGGTGAGATCCTTCGGTTCTGTAAAAAGCATCTCTCTTGAGAGGGATGCGGTGATATCGGCCTTAGCCGAAGCCGCTTTCGCCATGAAGAAAGCCTGCCCCGAGGTGGAAGAGGTCTTGTTAGTGGGCTCTCTGGCGCGGGGGGACTTCACCGGAACCAGCGATGCGGATGTGCTGATCGTGCTGGATGAAAGCCCCTTGAACCCGGTCGAGCGGATCCAGCGGTACCTCCCTTTCTTCGGCTTGGAGATCGCGGTTGATCTCATCCCCCTGACCCGAAAGGAACTGGAACCCGTCGATCCCGTGGGCGTGAGCAGGCTTTCTTCCCTCCTGGCCGGGGGCAAGCGCCTGGCTTGATCCGGCGCACAGGCGTTTATGCAGTGGACCGGGCCTCTTGCGGTCCCTCACAAACCGGCACCTGGGCATCGCCACCACGCACCCTATTCCTCCAGGAAATACCCGCGCGGGTCGAAGAGGCGGATATCCCGGAGTTCCTCGGCGCTGGGCGGTTCCACCACCCGCAGCCGTGGGGCCGCCTCCACCTCCCAACCGCAGCGGGAAGCGATGTCCTCCACCGCTTCCCGTCCGTCCCGGTAACCGCAAGCCCGGTAGTAGGCGGTGAGGACCAGGTCCTCCTTTCCCGGCAGCTTCTCGAAGACGCAGCGGTCGGTCACCACCGCGCTGACCCGCTCCCCCGGGGCGGTGACGTAATCGACCTTTTCTACACATCGTAACTTATTCAGGGGGATGGTAACCACCGTCTCCCGGGCCCCGGTGGCCACGTCGCAGGCCCCTCCCGAGCCCACCAGCCACAAGCCCAGCGAGGGGATGCAGGTGGAGTTGAGGTTCCCCCGGCAATCCACCTGCCCTGCCCCCAGAGCGCCGATGCAGCTCTGTCCCTGTGTTCCCACCATGCCTCCCAGCACGTTGAGTACCTCGCAGAGCATGATGTTGGTGGGGATGTTGCGGAACCCGAAGATGAAGGGATCGCCGGGCAGGGGGGTATAGCCGTAGAAGCCCACCTCGGCGATGAGCTCCACCCCGCGCCCCTTCCGGGCCAGGTCGTAGCGGGCCTTCCAGGCGGCCAGATTGGAAGTCCCGATACCCGCCAGGAGTGTTGAGTATCCCCTTTCTCTCACCTTCTCTTGGATCAGCCGGGAGGCGGCGGTGATCATCAGCTCGGCGGGGTTGGCCTCTTCCGATCCGCTTATCGCCGGGATGCGATCGGCCAGCTCGCTCCACCAGGCGTCGGGAGCCGCCCTGCCTTTCAGGAACCAGATACGCCCGTGCCCCAGCCTCTTCAGGTAGGAAGCGTGGTCGGGACAACCCATGAGCCACTCCTCCTCCCACTCGCGAAGCTCCTCCTCGCTGCGGCAGGCATCCCGCAGGGACAGCAGGAACTCCTCGTCCTCCGCGTAGGCCTCCAGCTCCGGCAAGCCCTGGTTGGAAGCCCCCGAGGGATGGACGCCCAGGGGCACCGGGCAGACCGCCCGCACCAGGTATCCGGGTATCTTCACGAAATGGGAGTGGCGGCGCAAGAATGCGGTGTCCACCACTTTCTCCACCGTCACTAAGCAACCTTCGCGGGCCGCGAAGGCCGCGTGCACCCCCTCCGCGTAGGGAGGGAGCATGAGCACGTTGCCGGCGGGATCGGCCGCCCAAGCATGCAAGACGGTGAGATCGGGGCGCAGGGCCCGCACCAGGCAGACCGGCTCCCCTCCGGGGCCCTCGGTGACCCACACGTCCCTGGAGTTCTCCTTCACCATGGAGCTCCCCAGCAAGGAGTGCGTGGGCATCCACTCCACGCCCAACGCCCCCGCCAGCAGACGCTGCGGCAGAGTGAGCACCGTCCAGTTCTCTATCTCCAGCCTCTTCTCCCGCCAGGCCTCCTGGTAGACGCGGTTGGGGCTGGGGAAGGGGTAGTGGTCACCGCAGAAGGAGGTGATGGCCCGCCGCACCAACCCCCCGTGCACCAGGAGCACCATGTTGGCGATGAAGCCCAGGGAGCTCACGGTGAAGCGGGGATCCTCGCCCCAGAAGCGGCGGCAGATCTCGTAGATGGCGGCGGAAGGGCGCATGTAGGACTGGGCCACGTGCAGGTGCATCCCCGGTCGGATCAGTTCCCGGACCGCCTCCTTGAGGTCCATAACCTTGTCCCCGGGGGAAGGGAGAGACGCCAGACGCCGCAGCTCCTCCACCCTCCCGCCGTATCCGCCGAAAAGTCCCGCCGTATCCACGCCGATGTCCATGAAGATGCCTCCCTGCCTTTTCCCGCCGCCCTCCCCCGCTTTCTCCGGGCGGAAGACGGCAGGCCGCGGACCGACGTTTATAATATAGCAACAGCACGCTCCCCGGACGCGGCGTCCGGGGGATCAGGAACCGGTGACGGAGGAGGTCCCATGGAGGAACTGAAAATCCTGCTCAGCCCCCTGGAGATAAAGGGCAGGCGGCTGCGCAACCGCATCGTCATGACCGCCATGCATCTCAACTACACGCCCGACGGAAGGGTGTCCGACCGCCTGGTCGCCTTCTACGAGGAGAGGGCGCGTGGCGGGGCGGGCATGATCATCGTGGGAGGATGCATCATCAACGACCTGGCCGGACCCTTCTGGCTGATCGACATCAGGGGGGAGGAGGCGGTGGAGGGCCATTCCATGCTGGCGGAGGCCATCCGGCGGCACGGAGCGGTGGCGGTCTGCCAGCTCTATCACGCCGGCCGCTACGCCCACTCGGTCAGCATCGGGGGCAAACAGGCCGTGGCTCCCTCCGCCGTGCCCTCCCGCTTCACCCGGGAGACCCCTCGGGAGATGACCCGCGAGGAGATAAGGCAGACCGTGCGCGACTACGCCGACGCGGCGGCCCGGGTGCGCAGGGCGGGATACGACGGGGTGGAGGTGCTGGCGGCCGCCGGCTACCTCATCACCCAGTTCCTCTCCCCCCTGACCAACCGGCGTACCGACGAGTACGGCGGCTCCTGGGAGAACCGCATGCGCTTCGGGCTGGAGGTGGCCGACGCGGTGCGCGAGGCAGTGGGGCCGGACTTCCTGGTCTCCTTCCGCATCGCCGGCCACGATTTTATGGAGGGAGGCAACACCAACCGGGAGGCCGCCCTCTTCGCGGCGGAGCTGGAGAAGCACGGGGTGGATATGGTCAACGTGACCGGGGGCTGGCACGAGACCCGGGTGCCCCAACTCCCTATGTCCCTGCCCAGGGGGGGGCTGGCCTGGCTGGCTGCCGGGGTCAAGCGGGCGACGGCGTTGCCGGTGGTGGCCTGCAACCGCATCAATGACCCCTTGGTGGGGGACGAGATCCTGCGCATGGGCATGGCCGACCTGGTGGGCATGGCGCGGGGGCTCATCGCCGATCCCTACCTGCCGCAGAAGGCCGCCGCCGGCCATCTTGAGCAGATCAGCCACTGCATCGGCTGCAACCAGGGGTGCTTCGATCACGTCCTCTACCTCAAGCCGGTCACCTGCACCGTAAACCCGCGGGCGGGGAGGGAGCTGGAGCTGCCAATCTCCACGGCCCCGGTGAGCCGCAAGGTGGCGGTGGTGGGGGGAGGTCCGGCGGGCATGAAGGCCGCGGTCACCGCCGCGGGCCGCGGCCACCACGTCACCCTGTTCGAGAAGCAGCCGGTCCTGGGGGGACAGCTGAACCTGGCCGCGGTTCCGCCGGGTCGGGAGGAGTTCTGGACGGCGGTGGAGGATCTGGAGTCCGCCCTGGAATGGGAAGGGGTGGAGGTCCGCCTGGAGACGGAGGCCACGGCGGAGACGCTCCTCGAAGAGGGCTTCGAGGCGGTGGTGCTGGCCACCGGAGGGCGCCCGGTGGTCCCCCCCATCCCCGGCATCGACCTCCCCCACGTCCTGCAGGCTTGGGATGTCCTCGAGGGCAAGGAGGACCCGGAGGGGCGCCGCGTGGTCATCATCGGAGGAGGGGCGGTGGGGGCGGAGACCGCCCTTTACGTGGCGTCCATGGGGACCATCTCCGGTGATACCCTCCAGTTCCTCCTGCTGAACGGGGGTGAATCGGTGGAAACGCTGAAGGAGCTCAGCACCCGCGGGGTCAAGGAGGTGACCGTGGTGGAGATGCTCCCCAAGGTCTGCCGGGACGTGGGCATGTCCACCCGCTGGGTGCTCCTACAGGACCTCCGCAACCTGGGGATAAAGGTGGTGAGCAACGCCCCCGCCAAACGCATCGATACCGATGGGGTGGTGGTGGAGGTGGAGGGGCGCGAGGAGAAGATCCCGGCGGACACGGTCATCGTCGCCGCGGGGACCTGCCCAGTGAACGAGCTGCACCAGCGGCTCAGGGACTCGGGGGTGGAGGTCCATCTCATCGGAGACGCCAAGCAGCCGCGCAAGGCCTTTGAGGCCATCCAGGAGGGGCTGGAGACGGGCCTGCGCATCTGAGCAGGCTCTTTCAGGGAACCCGAGTCCGTGGATCGCCCTTCCCCGGTTACGGGGTGCAGTCCTGCCCTACTGGCATTCCGCCGGGCAGAGCGAATATATGAGAGACGAGAGGAGAGGACGATGGAAATCCTGGCGACCCTTACCCTGCTGGGGCCGGCCTTTCTGACCGCCCACCTGGCCGTGCGGGCGATCTCGGGAGAGCGGTCCCCTTTCCGCCTCCTGCTCATGAGGGCATTCGCCCGGTGGGTCGAAGTACCCCTGCTCCGCCTGACCTACGAGGGCTGCGTGGGGAGGCTGCGCTTCCTCACTCGACTCTCCACCTTCCGGTGGCTGCTGGGATGGGCGGTCGCCTTCCCCTTCAGCCACTGGGGGGACACCGGCAAGCCCATCCCCCATCCCGCCCTAAAGGAATACATCAGGGGCCTCGAAGGCGAGTTCGCGGTGGGCCCTTGCCGCTGCCGCATCGGGCACCGGGCCTGCGACCACCCCATGGAGACCGACGTGGTCATCCGCACCGGCACCCGGGTCTGGTTGGAGGCCTTCCCCGACCAGTACCGCACCATCTCCCGGGATGAGGCCCTCAAGATCGTGAGGGAATGCGCTTCCCTGGGCATGTTCCACATGATCTTCCTCCACTGCATGCTAGGGGGAGCGGTGAACGAGTACGTCATCTGCAACTGCTGCACCGACGGCTGCGTCCCCTACCTCGCCAACCGCGCCTTCGGCCAGGGTAGGTTCCGGCTGGTGCGGGGGGACTGGGAGGCGCAGGTCGAGTTGGACAGCTGCACCGGCTGTGGCAGCTGTGAGGAGGCCTGCCCCTTCGGGGAGCGACGGGTGGTGGGGGGCAAATCCTTCGTCTTCGACTGCTACGGCTGCGGGCTCTGCACGGCCTCCTGCCCCAGCGGCGCCTCCACCATGCGGCGCCGCGGTGAGGCCTGAGGGGGTATGAGCAGATCAACCAAAGAGGGGTTCAGCATCCACCCCGTTTTTCTTCCAGGGCGTCACGCAGGATTACCACCAGCTCGCGGATGAGGGTGTCCATGCGGAAACACTCGTTGACCATCACTTCGAGCATCTCCTTCTGCCTCTCGTTGAGCTCCCCGACCTTCCCCTGAGCCAGGGTCTGGGCGTAGCTGATGACGATGGTCAGCGGGGTCCGCAGGTCGTGGTTGAGAGCGGCCCGCACCTTCTCCAGTCCCTCCGCGCCTTGCGCTGACGGTCCCTGGCTATCGGCCGGACCCGCCGGACCCTCCCCTCTGCGGCTCAGCTCCTCCTCGCTCATGACCTCCCTCCTCCCCCGCGAGGCCCCCGCCCTGCGGCGCTGCATGACTATCCTTTTCAGCTTATATCCTCTCCGGCCTCAAGGGAAGGATCTGCGGGCCCGGCACCCGGGCCCTCGCGGAATCGATAGCGCAGGATGGCTGCGGGTCGGTGTGCGGCAAAAGCCCCGGCCGTCTGCGCTGCGCCGCCCGCGCTTTGCTGGTCCGCCGGGTGACCTTGCGCTATACTAACCCAACGTGCGCGGCAAGACTTTTCTTTTCGTAGGAGGTTGGAGTTGGAGATAGTAACCCTGACCGACTGGTCCTTCGGCAGCAATACCTACTTGGTGCTCAATGACACGGGGGACGGCGCCGTCCTCATCGACGCCGGCCTGCAACCGCAGGAGATACTGGGCAAGCTGGAGGAGAGCGGCGCATCCCTGGCCGCGGTACTGCTAACCCACGGCCACCCCGACCACCTCTTGGGCCTCAAGGGGGTGGCCGACGCCACCGGGGCCCCCTGTTACATGCACCCCGCCGATGCAGCCATGGCGCGGGCCCTGCCTCCCATGCTCCTGCGCATGCTCGGCCTGAGCTCCCTGGAGCTGCCCGAGGAGTTCCTTCCCCTGGAGGACGGCCAGGTGCTGGAGCTAGCGGGGATGCGGTTCGAGGTGCTGCATACGCCCGGCCACAGCCCGGGCAGCGTGTGCTTTTTAACCGAAGGGGTACTCTTCTCCGGGGACCTGCTCTTTCGCGGCTCCATAGGTCGCACCGATTTCCCCGGCGGTTCCTTCGAGACCCTGGCCCGCATGGTCAAGGAGAAGGTCTTCACCCTCCCCTCCGACACCCGCGTGCTCCCCGGCCACATGGACCCCACGGTGGTGGGATGGGAGAAGAAGACCAACCCCTTCCTCTTGGGGGTATGAGCGCCCGCTGACGTCCCCGCTGGCGAGGCCACAGCCCATCGCCGGCGGCGGTGAAAACCTAAGGGTGCCATGAGCCCGGAATACGCACTCGCTGAATCAGGGGGACAAGCACAGACCTCGGGGCTCCCGGTGCCTTGAAGAACGTCTGGGAGAAGCAGCTGGAACGGCGGCCTGAGATGCTCGCTCCTCAGGAGGGCTTGAGGCCCACCGCTAGCATCACCGGAGGTATCTTGCGCAGCAGCGACACCTCCTGCATAACGAAACCGGCGGAGCCCATCAGCTCCGACAGTTCCCGGCGCGAATAATAGCGATAGTCGGTGCCCACGATGCGCCCGTATCGCAGGGAGGCCCGTCCGAGCAGCCCCTCCCCGCACATGTCGCAGACGTAGAAGGCGCATCCCCGCTTCAGCACCCTCATCACCTCTCCCAGGGCCGCCGCGGCGTCCTCGAAATGATGGAAGGCGATGCTGGATATGGCGAGGTCGAATGAGTCGTCCTCCAGCGGGAGGGCTTCCGCCGGCGCCAAGCGGAAGTCCAGCCCCTCGCGGTCTTCCGCTTTCCTCTTGGCCACCTCGATCATGCCCTCGCTGGCATCCACCCCCACCACCATGGCATCCCGCTCGACCAGCCGCAGGGCCAGGGCGCCCGTGCCGCAGCCCACGTCCAGCACCCTCATCCCCCCGACCTCGGGCAGCGCCTCCATCAGGTGCTCGTAAAGGGGGAGGAAGAACCTCTTCCATAGGATGCCCTTCTCGTAGGTGGGAGCCCACCTGTCGAAACGGCGCTCTCCTGACTCCCCGTGGCCTGTCCCCTTCTTCTCCGCCAAGCCGACTTCCTCCCTTGCCCGTGCGCCCGGTCAACCACCTTGCCGAGGTAAATCACGCATGGCAGCAGTTGGTATAATATCAGCAACCTCGGCGGCGGGAAAGGCGGTGCGGGTGGCGAAAAGGAAGAGGTCCGGCTGGCATGCCAGGATTGCCGCCGGACTTTTCGCGGTGATCTTCGCGGTGGGCGTGGCGGGATACATGCTCATCGAGGGGATGACCTTCACCGAAGCCCTCTACATGACGGTGATAACCCTGGCCACGGTGGGCTTCCGGGAGGTCAGGGAACCCTCCACGGCAGGCATGTACTTCACCGTCTTCATCATCGTAACCGGGGTGATAACCCTGTTCTTGCTGGTAGGCAGCCTGGCTGAGCTGTTCTTGGAGGAGCTCTTCGGGGAGAGGATGGGGAGGAGACGGATGGGCCTGAGGATAAGGAAGCTGCGGGATCATTACGTGATCTGTGGTTTCGGCAGGGTGGGCGAGAACGTGTGCCGCGAACTGCTCAGCACCACTCCGGACGTGGTGGTGGTGGAGAAGGGCGAGGAGATAGCGGAGCGGGCCCGCGGCGAGGGCTTCCTGGTGGTCCAAGGAGACGCCACCGACGTGGAGGTGCTGGAGGAGGCGGGGGTGCGCCGGGCCCGGGGGCTGGTGGCCGCTCTGCAGACCGACGCCGACAACCTCTTCGTGACCCTGTCGGCCCGCTCCCTCAACCCCTCCCTCTACATCGTGACCCGCTCGGTCTATCCCCAGTCCACCGATAAGCTCATCTATGCCGGGGCTGACCGGGTCATCTCCCCCTACGTGATGAGCGCCAAGCGCATGGCCAACCTCCTGCAGAAACCGGGGGTATGCGATTTCCTGGACCTGGTCATGCACGCCGAGGACATCGAGTACCGCATCGAGGAGGTGGCCCTCACCGCCAAGTCTCCCTATGCAGGGAGGACGGTGGGCCAATCGAAGCTGCGCGAGGAGACCGGGGTGCTGGTGCTGGCCTTGCGCAACGCGGGCGCCAAGGATTTCAACACCAACCCCTCTCCCGAGACGATCCTGCGGGCAGGGGACAACCTCATCGTCATCGGTACCTCGGAGCAGATAGAGAGGATGCGCAGCCGCCTCTGATAACCCTGCGCCTTCCCGTAGCAAGGGATAGGCTGCGCGTGGGGAACCACCGCCACATCCAGCCCCCCGTGCCCGCGACCGCCTCCATCCCCGCCAAAGAGCAACTTCGCCATCCTCTCTTTTTCCATCAGGGTATAGGCCAGCGGATGGTGCCGCCTCTCCCCCCTCGTCGCAGCGGCGTCTGGCCGGGCGGGCCGGAGAGGGAGCGCAGAGCAGCAGCGGGGTGGGAGAGGATAAAAGAGGGGATATAATTCTTGGAGAGAGCGATGGGAGGCCCCGAGAAGATGAACGAATACCGCCTGGACAAGGGCAGGCTGGTGGGCGGGGGCGCCTACTGCGAGGGATGCGGCAGCTACCTGCGCGAGGGGGCCGTGGTCTTCGCTTTCACCAGGGTGGTCCTGCGCTCCCAGCCCTTCCTCTATTGCCCGGCCTGCCGTCCGGATCCCGCCGAAATCCCCTCCGCGGTGATGAGCCTGGAATCCGCTCTGGTGGTGGAAGAGCCGGGCCGTTACCAGGAGGGTTCGCTCTACGAAGTCAAGGAGGGCTCGGTCTGCACCGTCTGCGGCCACGTCTTCATGCTGGGTGAGTGGGCGCTGGTGGGGGTCACCGAGTGCTCCGGTGGGAGCGCGGTCTACTGCCCGGAATGTCGGGAGGCGCTCTTCGGAGAATGAACATCCCCCAGGGTCAATCCTCCATCCCACAAGTAACGGACGGCTTTGAGCAGGGGGTCTCAAGCCCGGGGAAAACCGGGTCCTTATCTCAAGTTCTCCCATCGGTGATCGCTGCATGGTCAACATGGGAGACGGCCTCGATCGGAAGTCCGGAGAGGAGATATCTTCAATATGTAGATTTGAGATGCGAGGGCAGCTTTTGAAAACGCCCCGCTTCCGCCCTTCCCTTGTGCCGCGCCGGGATGGCATGAGCGACAGAGCATTTCTTCCTTTTGAGGAAGGCAAAAAGAAGTGTTGGTCTGACCCCGATTGAGACCGCGATTGAAGGGATTAAGAAAAATTGGAGTTCTGGTGTCTGACCCCCTAGGTTGAAGAAGTTCAGGGCTCGCGGAAGATCACCCCGCGACCCCCGCAGACCGGGCAGGTCTCCCCGAAGGCCTCGATAAGGCCCTCGCTCACGTTCTTGCGGGTCATCTCCACCAGGCCCAGCTGGGAGAGCTCCACCACGTAGCTCTTGGTGCGGTCCTTCCGCAGCTCGGACTCCAGCACCTCCAGGACCTCCCGGCGGTTGCGGCTCTCCATCATGTCGATGAAGTCGATGACGATGATGCCCCCGATGTCGCGGAGGCGCAGCTGCCTGACTATCTCCCGTGCCGCCTCCAGGTTGGTGCGGAGCACGGTATCCTCCAGGTTGGAACGGCCCACGAAGCGGCCGGTGTTCACGTCGATGGCCGTCAGCGCCTCGGTGGGATCGATGACGATGCTGCCTCCCGAGGGCAGGGGTATCTCCCGCCGCAGGGCCTCCTTGATCTGCCGGTTGATGTCCAAGGCCCGGAAGAGGGGCTCCCTCCCCCGGTAGAGGACCAGCTTCTCCAACAGGGCCGGCTCCACCGACTTCAGATAATCGCGCAGACGCCCGTGGGCCTCCGGTGAATCGGTGACGATGCGGTCCCACTCCTCGCTGAGGAGGTCCCGCACCACCTTTATCTCCAGCTCTGGTTCCCGGAAAAGGAGGGCCGGGGCCCTGCGGCGCTCCGCCTCCGCTTTTATCTCCTTCCATTTGCGCAGGAGGAAGTCGAGGTCGCGTCGCAGCTCCTTCTCATCCCGCCCCTGGGCGGCGGTGCGCACGATGACTCCGGTATGGGGCGGCCTGATGCCCTCCACCAGCTCGCGCAGTCTCTGACGTTCCTCCGGATGGAGCTTCTGGGATACCCCCAGGCTGCAGGCTTGGGGCAGCAGGACCAGGTAGCACCCGGGAAGGCTCACGTAGGTGGTGAGTCGGGCTCCCTTGCTGCCCATGGGGTCCTTGCTCACCTGGACCATCAATCTCTGCCCCGGTTTAAGCATGCTCCGGATATCAGAGCGCCGGCCCTTCTCCCTCTCCTTTTCCTTCTCCCCGACGAAGATGTCCCCCACGTAGAGCAGGGCGTTTCGCTCGTGCCCGATATTGACGAAGGCCGCCTCCATGCCGGGAAGGACGTTCTCCACCCGGCCCAGGTAGATATCCCCCACCATGCTGCGGCGTTCCCGGCGTTCCACGTCTATCTCCACCAGAAGCCCCCGCTCCAGGACCGCCACCCGCGTCTCCCCCGGGTAAACGGCCACGACGATCTCCCGCTCCACCGGAGCGAGCGCGCCTTCCTCCACCCGCCGCTTCCTCTTCAGGAAGGTCAACTCACGGTCACCTCCCGCAGGACTGCCTCCCGCCCGCAAGCCTCCAGCACGCCCCCCGGCGCCTCCTCCAGCACCTCGTCCAGCGTGGCGTAGAGTCCCACCCGGGTGACCCTGGGGTCTCCCTCCCTCCACCCCTCGCGCCGCCGCAAGGCCTCCAGGGCGTCGCGCAGCCGGGGAATCCCCTTACCTCCCCCGACCTTCCCCTCTCCCGCTCCGGCCAGAGGCAAAGCGAGCAGAACGCTGCGTTCCCGACCGCCCCCCGGCTCATCCACCCGGTAGAGCGCATACCTCGCCCAGCGGGACATCTTGGGGAAATGGGGAGGCAGCATCTCCACCCTCACCACCTGAAGGTCGGCAGGCAACCCGCGGTTGATGCATTCGCACAGGCCTTCCAGAGGAACCTCCTCGCAGAGGCGCACCTCCAGGTACTCCCCCTCCGAAGACACCCCCACCGGAAGGGCCGGCGAGCTGCTGAGTCGGGGGTGGGGGGAGAAGCCCTCGCTGTAGGATAGGGGTAGACCGGCGCGGCGCAAAGCCCTCTCCAATGCACGCATGGTCTCCAGGTGCGAGAGGAAGGCGAGCAGGCCGGTCTTGCGGAACACCAGCAGCAGGCGCCTCTCCCGCCGGCCCCCTCCCGGAAGCGGTTTCTCCCTGGACGCGGCACCCCTTCTTTCCCTCACGGCCTCATCTCCCCTCACGCGCCACCTTCATCCCCCCCACGCGGGCAGGCGCCACAGCGGGAACATCCCCCGAAACGGCAGTCCGGCGTGGGCTCACCCCGCAGATACCTCTGGTATTCCTCCCAGAGGAAACCGCGGCTCACCCCCGCGGAGAGATGTTCCCAAGGAAACACTTCCTCCCTTCTCCTCTCCCGCTCCACGTAGAAGGCGGGGTCCAAGCCTTCCTCCTCCAGCGCTTCCTCCCAGATCCTCCAGTCGAACATCTCGCTCCAGTTCTCGAATCCCCTGCCCCTCTCCGCCACCTTGAGCAACACGGGGAAGAGCCGCCTGTCGCCGCGGGAGAGCAGGCCCTCCAGGTAGCTCATCTCCGCCTGATGCCAGCGGAGCTCCACCTGCCGGCTGCGCAGGGCCTCCCGCAGGAGCTGCTGGCGCCGTTGGGTCTCCTCCACTCCCAGCTGGGGGGCCCACTGCAGGGGCGTATGGGGCTTGGGCACCAGGGTGGAGAGGCTAATGGATAATTTCATCCCCGCGAGCTTCTCCCCCCCGCCTCCCCGCAGCGCGGTGAAGACCGAGCGGGCGATGCAACCTACGTCCTCGTCGGTCTCGCCCGGGAAACCGATCATATAATAGAGCTTCACCCTTCTCCAACCGGCCGCATGGGCCGCCCGCAGCACTCCCTGGAGGTCTTCCTCGCTCAGGTCCTTGTTGATGGCCCGGCGGATGCGGGTCGAGCCCGCCTCCGGGGCGAAGGTGAGTCCGCTACGCCTCCCTCCGCCCAGGCGCTGCGCCAGGTCCAGAGAGAAACGGTCTGTGCGCAGGGAGGGCAGGGATACGCGGACGTGGCGCCCTCTCAGCTCCTTTCGCAGAAGGTCGAGGAGCTCGTCCATGCCCCGGTAGTCGGTGCTGTTGAGGGAGGACAGGGAGAGCTCGTCGTGCCCCGTGGCCTGAAGCGCCTCCAGCCCCCAGCGCACCAGGCACTCGGGGGTCCTCTCGCGGACCGGCCTCTGCACCATGCCCGCCTGGCAGAAGCGGCACCCGCGGGTGCAACCCCGGAAAAGCTCCACATTGCAGCGGTCGTGCACGGCCTCCAGGTAGGGGACCACAGGCCGGCAGGGCAGGGGGTAGCGGTCCAGGTCCTCCACCACCCTCCGCAAGACCGGCAGGGCAGCCCCCTCCTCCGCCTCCACGGAGATAACCTCGCCGCTGCCGCCGTAGGCCGGCCGATAGAGAGACGGCACATAGACGCCGGACACGCCCGCCAGGGCCCGCAGGCAGTCCTCACGGCTGCCGCCGCTACTGCGCCACTCCACCAGGACATCGAGGATCTCGCCCAAGGCCTCCTCCCCATCGCCCAGGAGCAGGAAATCGAAGGCCTCAGCCAGCGGCTCGGGGTTGAAGGCGCCGGGGCCCCCGCCCGCCACCAGGGGATGCCCCTCGCCCCTTTCCTCCTTCCGCAGCGGTATCCCCGCCAGGCGCAGGAGCCGGATCACATTGGAATAGGTCAGCTCGTGCTGCAGGGTTATGCCCAGCAGGTCGAAATCCCGGATCGGCTTCCTCGACTCCAAGGAAAAAAGGGGGATGCCCGCGGATGCCATGCGCTCCTGCATATCCGTCCAGGGCATGTACGTGCGCTCCGCCAGGGCGTCCCCGCGCCGGTTGGCCAGCTCGTAGAGGACCTGGATGCCCGCATTGCTGATGCCCACCTCGTAAGCATCGGGATAGGCGAAGACGCACCGCACCTTAACCGAGGAGTGGTCTTTGCGGCAGGCATTGACCTCTTCCCCCAGGTAGCGGGCCGGCCTCTCCACCCGGCCCACCTCACTGCGCAGGAATTCGGTTATCCTCTGGCTCTCGTCCATTCCCGCTCTTCTCACACAAGGCGGGAGGCGACTGTCGCCGCCTCCCCCTCAAGCATATTCCCCGCCGGCACACCGGCCGGTCAAGGATATCACTTATTGCGGAGGAAAGTGGGGATGTCCAGGTCCTCCGCCTCGAAGACCATGGTCCGCTCCTGGGCCGGCTCCGGCTTGGCCGCCTTGCGGGGAGGGCGCGGCGCCCCCGGCGCGCCGAGCTCGAAGCCGGTGGCTATCACGGTGACCCTGATCTCGTCCCCCAGGGCATCGTCGATTACCGCGCCGAAGATGATGTTGGCATCGGGGTCGGCCACGCTGGCGATGATCTCCGCCGCCTCGTTCACCTCGAAGAGACCGAGGTCGGAGCCTCCGGAGATGTTCAGCAGGATGCCCTTGGCCCCCTCGATGCTCGCCTCCAACAGGGGGCTGGATATAGCCGCCCTCGCCGCCTCCGAGGCCCGGTGTTCCCCGGTTGCGCTGCCGATGCCCATGAGGGCCGATCCGGCGTTCTGCATGATGGTCCGGACGTCGGCGAAATCGAGGTTGATGAGGCCGGGGACGGTGATGAGGTCAGTGATGCCCTGCACGCCCTGGCGGAGGATGTCGTCGGCCATGCGGAAGGCGTTGAGAATGGAGGTCTTCTGCTCGGCCACCTCCAGCAGGCGGTCGTTGGGTATGATGATGAGGGTATCCACTTTCTCCCGGAGCCGCTGGATCCCCTCCTCCGCCTGCTGGGCCCGCTTGCGGCCCTCGAAGGAGAAGGGCCGGGTAACCACCCCGATGGTCAGCGCCCCCAGTTCTTTAGCGATCTCCGCGACCACCGGCGAGGCCCCGGTGCCGGTGCCACCTCCCTTGCCCGCGGTGATGAAGACCATGTCCGCCCCCTTGAGGGCCTCGGCTATGGTCTCCTTGTTCTCCAGGGCCGCTTTCTCCCCTATCTCGGGGTTGGCCCCGGCCCCCAGACCCCGGGTGACGTTGCCCCCGATGTATACCTTCACGTCCGCATCGGACATGAGAAGGGCCTGTGCGTCGGTGTTGATGGCGATGAACTCCACGCCTTTGAGCCCGGCGTCTATCATACGATTGATGGCGTTGGTGCCACCCCCGCCGATACCCACCACCTTTATGACCGCCAGGTAATTCGTGGCTGTCTCCGGGACCATCCTGCTCCTCCTTTACCCTTCACACTCCCCGCCAGCGGAGCCTAAACTCTAAACCACCAGTTTAGCCTTCCCAGGGAAGCCAAGCAGGCCGCCTCAAGTCATTATACCATTTCTTTATACCACACCCTGCTCCAAGTCCTTAGCGCCTTCCCCGCTTACTTTTGACATCCGGACGATTTATCCTTCCCGCCCCCCTTCCTCACCCGTCAACCTTCCCCTGGCAGGAATCGTTTGCCGACCGATGTCCGTTTAGCGCGGGAACCCATCCCGACCCACTATGCTGGCCCGGCTCTCATCCATCGACCCTCTATCGCTTTTGTTCAAGGACACCCGTCCTTGGCAAGATCCCAGACAGCGCCATCCTCATCTCCAGTATTGCCGCCAGATGAAGAACATGGGTTAGGTTTAGTTGAGGTGGACATTGAGCATGGGTTGGCGAAACCTCTACCTCATTGTGAATCTGCGGGATTTAAAGCCTTCCAGTGAAACGGTCTATACGTCCTATATCATCCCTATATCATCCTGGTCTTGGGCATATCACCGGTTCCCCGGGGCAGGATACGTCCACATAATCGAGGAGGGGATATTTCCTGCGCACTTCGGGGTCTTCCATGATGGCGAAGGCGTTCTCCAGCTTCAGCGGCAGATCCTCTCCGTCTCCCAAAAAGACCCTGATGCCCTCACCGGTCACCAGATATGCTCCCCGCCGCTCGTCGCATCCCAGCGATGCCACCTTTGGCTGCATCTGGACGCTCATCGACCTCAGGACCTCAGCTTCCCGCCGGAAATCCTCTCCGGTCAGCCTGCCGCCAACCAACCCCACGGGATCCTCCACCAGCAAAACGGGAAAACCGAGCCAGGGGACGGAGGATGATTCCAGCAGGCAACCATCCAGGTCGGCCAGCAGGAAACCCTCGCCCGCTTCCACTTGGGCCACCGCCTCCCTCTCCTCGATGACCAGCTCCACCTTATCGGGGAAATGCCTGCGGATGCCCGCCCTCTTTATCCAAGGTTCCTCTTCCAACCGCGCCGCCGCAGCCTTCCCGTCGAAGGTGAGCACGTTGTCCCCATGGCCGATGCCGGAAAGAGAGACGACGTAGGCCGAGTCCAGGCGCCGGTTGCCGGTCACCCGGACCTCCGAGACATGGAAGACCCCCGTATGGAAGTAGGTATAGAGCAGGGCGGCCATAGAGGCCGCGAGGGCCAGCAGGAGAGCCACGCGGTCCCAGCGGATTCTGATCCGCCCTCGGCGAGCGCTCCGAACTGGGGCGCGGCCGCGTGTTGCCGTGCCTTCATCCGTTGTGCCCTTCGAGGAGTGCCGGTGCTCCTCCCTCACTCGCACCCTGCGGGCATCCCTCTCCGGTCGCCCCTCCCCTCTGCGGGAAGGCTTGTTTCTTTTAGCGGTGGCTCCATCCTCTTTCCGCGGATCCAGCCGGGGCCCTCGAACCCCCTCCGTCTCTCCGCGCCAGGGCCCCGGCCTCCTCCCCATGCCGCTCACCCCATCTTCAGGCCGGCGCTCTCCAAGATCATCCCGATGACCCCGTGGAAATCGATACCCGCGGCGGCGGCGGCCTTGGGGATGAGACTTAGTTCGGTCATGCCGGGGAGGGTGTTGACCTCCAGGCAGCAGGTCCTGCCGGTCTCCTCCTCGATAAGGAAATCCACGCGGGAGACCCCCGAGCAGCGCAGGGAGCGGTGCGCGCGCAAGCCCAGCTCCTGCAGGAGCAGGGCCGTCTCCTCCTCCAGGGGGGCCGGTACCAGGTACTCGGTGAGCCCCGGGGTGTACTTGCAGCGGTAATCGTAGATGCCCGCGGATGAGCGGACCTCCAACACCGGGAGCACCCTCTCCTCCTTCCCCAGGATCCCCACGGTGAACTCCCTGCCCTTGACGAACTCCTCCACCAGGGCCAGCTCGTCCAGGAACAATGCCTCCTCCAGCCCCCGGGCCAGTTCGTCCAGGTTGCGGGCCACCTTCACCCCCACGGTCGATCCCTCGCGGTCTGGCTTGACGATGCAGGGGAATCCGAGGTCCCTGGCCACTCCCCGGCTGACCTTCTCCAGCCCTTCCTCCCGCAGGTCGCGGCGGGAGATGACCACGTCCCCCGCCACCGGGATGCCTTCGGCCCGGAAGATGGTCTTGGTCATGGTCTTGCTCATGGCCGCGGCGCTGGCCAGGACGCCTGAGCCCGTATAGGGAATACCCGCCAGCTCCAGCACCCCCTGCACCGTCCCGTCCTCCCCTCCCCTGCCGTGCAGGGCCAGGAAGGCCACGTCAACCGCTCCCGCGAGAGCGGTTATGCGCTCAAGGAAATCCTCCCCCACGTCCAGCTCGGTCACCTCGTGTCCCATCTCCCGCAAGGCGGACGCCACTGCTGCCCCCGTTTTCAGAGACACCTCCCTTTCCCGGGAGGCTCCCCCCATCAACACCAGGACCTTGGACATCTTCAGAGAAACTCCTTTACTCCACGCCTTCGAAAAGCCTTTAGGACTTCCTCCCTCGATATTCGCCTTGGCCCGAAGGATCTCTGACTCTTTGGGCCCGGGATCAATCCAGCAGGTCGAAAGTCATCCGCGGATGCTCTCCCGCCGGGGGGAACTCTCCCAGCAGCTCCACCTCCCTCTCCAGCTCTACCCCGGTCTCCTCCAGGACCCTCTTGCGCACCGCCTCCATCAGCTCCCATACCTGCCAGGCCTTCGCCCGGCCGGCGTTGACGATGAAATTGGCATGCTTCTCGGAAACCACCGCGTCTCCAATCCTCCATCCTTTGCAGCCGCACCTCTCCACCAATTCTCCCGCGTGATACCCTTCCCCGTTCTTGAAGACGCAGCCGGCCGAATGCCTGCTCAAGGGCTGTTTCTCCTTCCTCCAACGCAGGTTCTCCACGTAAAGCTCCTCCAGCCTCTCCCTCTTCGCCCTCTTGAGCTCAAGCTTCACTTTATATATAACCCCATCTATCCCCGAGTGTCTGTACCCAAAAGATATGTTTTCCCGCTCCAACCAACGCCACTCCCTGCCGTCGAATATCCTCGCCTCCAGAAGGAAGTTCCCTATCTCAGAACCCCTGGCCCCGGCGTTGTTATGAACCGCTCCGCCCACCGTTCCCGGTATGCCAGCCAATCCTTCCAAGCCACTCAATCCCCTTTCAACGCACCACCGGACCAGCCTGTTCATCGATATACCAGAATCAACCTCCACTATACATTCACTTTCGCGGATGCCCTTGATGCCGCGTCTCACCACCAGCATCACCACTCCCGGAAATCCGTCATCGGATGCGAGCACGTTGGATCCCCTGCCCATGACCTTGAGGGGGAGCCCGTGGCGCTCACACAACCGGAAGGCGGCTTCCGCCTCTCCCTCGCTCTCGGGGATGAAGACAACGGCGGCGGGGCCCCCGATCTGAAAGGTGGTCAACCGAGAAAGGGGGTGGTCGACCAAAACCTTCCCTTTGACCTCCCCCTCGAGCTCATCAAGGAAGGCCTGCTTTCTTTCCAGTGGCTCCGTCCCCATGACTATCCCCACCCGACATCACTACACTGAGCGCAGGGCATCGAGGATCTCCCGCGAGCACTGGGTGACGTCCCCCGCCCCCATGGTCAGAACGAGGTCGCCGGGGCGCAGGTGGCGCAGGGCCATCGGCCCCAACTCCACCCTCTTGGGGACGAAAACGGCGGCGCAGCGCGGATGCCTCTCCAGCAGGGCATCCAGCACCAGCTTGGCGTTGGCCCCGGGCAGGGGATCCTCGCCCGCCCCGTATACCTCGGTCAGGATGACCAGGTCGGCCAGGCCCAGCGCCTCTCCCAGCTCCCTCCCCAGAGCTGCCGTCCTCGAATAACGGTGGGGTTGGAAGATGCATACCACCCGCGAGGCCCCTTCGCCCCGCGCCGCTTCCAGGGTAGCCAGCACCTCCGTGGGGTGATGCGCGTAATCATCCAGGAGCCTGATCCCCCGGCATTCTCCCACCAGCTCGAAGCGGCGATGCACTCCCGAGAAACCTCTCAATGATTCCCTTATCGAGGGGAAGTCCACGCCCAGCCAGGCGGCCATGGCCGCAGCAGCCACGGCGTTGTAGAGGTTGTGGAGACCGGGGACGCGCAGCTCAATCTCACCCAGCTCCCTTCCGCCCTCCAGGACCCGGCAACAGCCTCCCCCTCTCTTCAACTCCACCCGGTCGAATCGCCAGTGGTTCCCCTCATCCTTGCCGTAGAAGACCACTTTTCCGGGCAGCCCCGCAGCCAGGCGGCGCAGCCGGCGGTCATCCCCGTTGAGCACCGCCACGCCTTCCTCGTCCACCCCCTCGAGGAAGGAACGGAAATGGCCTTCCAACCGCTCCGGGGTGTCGTAGAAATCGTGGTGGTCCTCCTCCACGTTGGTGACGATGACGCCGAAGGGTTTGAGGCTGAGAAAAGAGCCGTCGCTCTCGTCCGCCTCCGCCACCAAGTAATCCCCCCTGCCTGTGCGGGCATTGCTGCCCATGTCGTTGAGTTCCCCTCCCACCACGCAGGTGGGGTCGAGCCCAGCATCACAGAGCACCTTGGCCAGCATGGAGGTGGTGGTGGTCTTGCCGTGGGTGCCTGCCACCGCCAGCCCCTTTCTCTCCGCCATAAGATGAGCCAGCAACTCCGCCCGGGGGATGGTCTTAAGACCCAGCTCCCTGGCCCTCCGCAGCTCCGGGTTGCTCTCGCGGATGGCGGAGGAATAGACGACCATCTCCGCGCCGTCCACGTTCTCCGCCCGGTGCCCGATGTGCACCACCGCGCCCGCTGCCTGCAGGCGCCTGGTGTAATGCGATTCCTTAAGATCGGAGCCGCTGACCTGGAAACCCATGTCCAGCAGCACAGCCGCCAGGGCGCTCATCCCCGCCCCTCCGATGCCCACCATGTGGACCCTGCTGCGCTTGATCAAGGACTTTCACCTCTCACCGCTCCACCCTCCTGCCCGGCATCTTCCCCGGCCCGCCTGCCCCATACGCCACTTCCTGCACGAAATCAGCGAGTCGGGCGGCGCTGCGGGGAACCCCCAGGCGGGCGGACTGCCTCTCCATCTCCCGCAGCCTCTGCCGGTCCTCCATGAGCTCGCGCACCTTCGCCGATAACTTCTCCCCGCTCAGATCCTTTTCCTGCATGACCAGGGCGGCCCCCCGCCGCTCCAGCGACCTGGCGTTGGCCTCCTGATGAGCCTCCGCCGCCAGAGGGAAGGGTATCAGTATGGCCGCCTTTCCCCGCAGGGTCAACTCGGCCAGGGTGGACGCTCCGGCCCGGCACACCAGAAGGTCCGCGGCGGCATAGAGCAGGTCCATGCGCTCCACAAAAGGAACGGGGAGATAGGTCACCTCCTCGGGAAGGTGGAGCCCCTCCGCCAAGGCGAGCACGTCCCGGAACTTGTCCCTGCCGGTGCTGTGGATGACCTGGATGGGTCCCGAGCCCCCGAGATGTCCCAGGGCTTCCAGGATGCAGCGGTTGATGGGGCCGGCTCCCTGGCTCCCCCCCACCACCGCCAAGGTGAAGGCGCCTTCCTCCAACCCGAAAAAGCGAAGGGCTTCTTTCCGGTCCGCGGGCTCCTCCAGCTCCCTGCGGACGGGGTTCCCCAGCACCCGGCAATCCCGCCGGGGGAATCCCTCCACCGCTTCCGGAAAGGCCACCGCCACCCCGGAAGCGATCCGAGAGAGCAGCCGGTTGGTCAGGCCGGGCACCGCGTTCTGTTCGTGCAGGACTGCGGGTGCCCCCAGGAGCCGTGCCGCTAGTATCCCAGGGGCGCTGGCGTATGAGCCGAAACCCACGGCCACGTCCGGCCGCCTGCCTCGCATGTGCCGGTAAAAAGACAGGAGGGCACCGGCCTGCCCGGCCAGAGCCATGAGGTTGCGGGCCAGCCGGCTCCTGCCCCGGCGGTCGAATCCCCTCAGCCGGGCCCGCACCACCTCCCGGCCCTCCAGACCCCCGGCCAGGGACAGCCGATCGGAGGAGAGGTAGAACGCCGCCTCCACGCCCTCACGCGACTCCAGCTCCTCGGCCAGGGCCAGTAACGGAAAGAGGTGCCCTCCGGTGCCTCCTCCGCAGATGGCCACTCTCATCCTCTTCGCCTTTCGCCTTGTTCGCGGCCGCCCGGGGCCTTCTCTGGGCGGCAATGTTCATCAATATACCTAATGAGGCCAGAGAAATCACCACCGAGGTCCCCCCGTAGGAAACCAGAGGCAGGGTGACCCCGGTGATGGGGAGGGTCCCGCACACCGCTCCCATGTTCACCAGGGCCTGGACAGCCAGGAGGATGGTGATGCCCGCCGCCAGCAGGCGGCCCGCCCGGTCGGGAGCTTCGCGAGCCGCCTTCATCCCCGCGATAACCAACGCCATGAAGAGGAAGACCACGAAGGCGGTCCCCAGAAAACCCAGCTCCTCCCCAACGATGGAGAAGATGAAGTCGTTATGGGCGTTGGGTAGGTACATGAACTTCTGCCGGCTCATCCCCAAGTTGAAGCCGCCTATTCCACCCGAACCCAGCGCCAGCATCGACTGGATGACCTGAAAGCCGCTGCCCTGAGGGTCGTCCCAGGGGCGGAAGAAACCGAAGAGCCGCTGGAAACGATAGGGTTCCGTGTAGATGAGGACGGAAACAGCCGTTCCCGCCAGGGAGGCCAGGGTAAGCAGGTGGGTCCAGCGGCACTCGGCGACAGTCATCATAGCCAGCAGCACCACGATGAAGATGCCGGTGGTCCCCAGGTCCGGCTCCAGCATGATGAGCAGGCCGACCAGCGCTGCGGCTGCCAGCACCGGAAGGATGTCAGCCACCTCCCGCACGTCGCGGTCCCGGCGGCTGAACTGTTGGGCCACAAAGAAGATGAAGGCCAGCTTGGCTATCTCCGACGGCTGGACCCCCGGCCGCAGGAAGCGACGAGAACCATAGGCGGTGATGCCCAGGGAAGGTATGAGCACCAGTACCAGGAGCAGGATGGCCGCCCCCAGGAAGAGGGGCGCGTAATCCATCAACCGGCGGTAATCGGTGCGGGCCAGTCCCATCATGAAGACCATGCCCACCGCCGCGCAGATGGTCTGCCTCCACAGCAGCTGCATCCCGTTTCCGTATTTCAGGGAGGAGAGGTTGGAGCCAGCCGAATACACCATCAGCAGGCCGAAGAGGCAGAGGATCAGGGCGAGTCCGCATATCACCAGGCTGAGGGCATTGAGTTGAACCGCCCGGGATGGCCGCGGCTGGCGACGGGTGCCCTTTGCCGCGGTCCGGGAGGTAACTGGGCTTCGGGCCCCGTGCAGCGGTATGACCCTGGCCCCCTCCGCCGGGCGGCGGCGTCCCTGGTCCTGGCGGATCCCCGCCCTCCGCTCTGGACCGCGCGGGGAACCCCTGCCGCTGCGGTCAGGAACGGCGGCCACCTTCCTTCCCTTACCTCCTTTGCTCCGGCGAGACACTGCGTCCATAGCAGGTCCGCGGCGGGAAGGTCGTCCGTGTTCCACCGCCGGATGCTCCCTTCTGCCGGAGCGAGCCGAACCGGCTCTCCTAACCCGACTTCGCAATCCCCTCTTCTCCTACCATCTCCCTGACCAGCCGGGTGAAATGCTCTCCGCGCTCCGCATAGCTGGAATAGAGGTCGAAGGAGGCACAGGCGGGGGTGAGCACCACCGCGTCCCCGGGCCGGGCCATGCGGCGGGCGGCCTTCACCGCCTCCTCCATCCCTCCCACCCTGCTGGTGGGACAGCGCACCCCCGATCTCTTCACCGCCTCCTCCAGCTCCCTGGAGGCCTCCCCCATCAGCACCACGCCGCGCAGCTTGCCCCTCTCCTCCAGCCGGGCCAGGGTTTCCCCCAAGACACCGAGCCCCAGCCCCTTGTTGCGCCCGCCCAGGATGGGAACCAGCGATACGCTGAAGGACTCCAGCGCGCGCACCGCCGCGTCCGGGTTGGTGGCTTTGGAATCGTCGTAGTAGGTCACGCCGTCGATCTCGCCCACCAGTTGCAAGCGGTGGGGGAGCCCACGGAAAGCGGAAAGGGCTCTGCGGATCGCCGCCGGCTCCACCCCGACAACCAAGCCCACCGCCGCGGCGGCCAGGGCGTTCTCCAGGTTATGGCGGCCCGGAAGGCGGATCTCCCCGGCCGGCATCACCTCCACCAGGTCCAGGGCCATCTCCGGGCGCAGGGATAGGCGGCTCAAGATGCGCCCGCCGGACATATACACGGCCGCCTCGGGGTCGGGGGAGGTGCTGAAGAGGATCCTGCGGGAGCGTGCGTCACGCGCCGCCTCGACGCTGCCCGGATCGTCTAGGTTGCAGACCACGCAGTCCTGCGGACCCTGGTTGCGGACTATCAGCCCCTTGCAGCGCAGGTAGTCCCGGTAATCGGGATGCCAGTCGTAATGGTCGTCCCGGACGTTGAGGATGACCGCCACCGCGGGAGCGAATTCCGCCGTGCGGGCCAGCTGGAAGCTGGACACCTCCAGCACCAGCCAGTCACATCCTTCCTGTTCTTCCACCGCCTGGGCCAAGGGACGACCGATGTTCCCGGCGACCAGGGGCCGCAGGCCGCCCTCCCGGAGCACCTCCTCCACCATCCGCACCGTGGTGGTCTTGCCGTTGGTCCCGGTTATGGCTATCGCCGGCAACCGCACGAACCGCCAGGCCAGTTCCAGCTCGCTCCAGATGGTGATCCCGCGCCTCTCCGCCTCCACCAACATGGGGTGGGCGTCGGGGACGCCCGGGCTCACCACCAACAGCTCCTGCCCCTCCAGCAACTCCGGCTCCTGGGGACCGAGCACGCAGCGCGCTCCCCGCGAGTTCAGCCACTCCGCCTCTCCCCGCAGTTCCTCGCAGTCCTCGCGGTCGCTGGCGGTTACCTGGGCGCCGCAATCCAGCAGCCTGCGGGCCGCCGCCCGTCCGCTCAGGCCCAGCCCCAGTACCAGCACCCGCTTCCCTTTTAGTCGGAGGGTGCCGCCGCCCTCTCCCCTCGCCGCATCGCCATTGCTCAAGAGGAACCCACCTCCCGGTCGAAGGCCACCATTATCCGGGCCGTGAGTCGCCATTCCGGGGGGCTGTAGCTGCAGGGGAAGACCTCCCCGTCCGGCCCGATCATGGGAACGGAGCGGTAGAGGTCGTCGGGGAAGCGCATCTTTCTGTGCCAGCCCATCTCCTTCCCGACCTCTCCGACCTTCAGTCAGACGACCGCACTCGGATGACCATCCGCCCCCCGGAGGTGAAGCGCAGCACGCGGGAGACCGACACCACCCTCTCCCCGCCGCCGAGCCGGCGCGAGGGGTAGATCCTCTCCCCGCATCCGTTACCCCTGTTCATAAAAGCGTTCCTCCTTTCCCAGCGCAGCGAGGGCGCCGCTTCGGCCCTCACAACCTCCCCACATAGTCCACGTAGAAGATGATGAAGCCCAATCCCACGCAGATGCCCGCGATTATCCAGAAACGCACCAGGACGGTGAACTCCGACCATCCGGAGAGCTCGAAATGATGATGGAGCGGGGCCATGCGTAGGACCCTCCTGCGGGTGGCCTTGAAACAGGCCACCTGGACGATGACCGAGAGCGCCTCCAGAACGAAAAGCCCTCCCAGCACCACCAGCAGGAGCTCCGTCTTGGTGAAGATGGCGATGGAAGCCAGCATCCCTCCCAGGGCCAAGGAACCGGTATCGCCCATGAAAATCCTGGCGGGAGGGGCGTTCCACCACAGGAAGCCGATGCAGGCTCCCATGCTGGCCCCGCAGAAGACGGCCACGTCCAGGGATCCCCGCAGGTGCGGGTAGATGTAGGCATGATTGCGGAACTGGATGAAGGAGATGAGGATGTAGGCCGTCATCACCAGGGCGAAAGAGCCGCTGGCCAGGCCGTCCAGCCCGTCGGTGAGGTTGACCGCGTTGGAGGCCCCCACCACCATCAGGAAGACCAGCAGGTAGTAGAGGGGCCCCAGGTCGCACAGCACGTCGCCGACCCGGAACAGATAGATGCGCGTGTCCACCCCGAAGAAGCGGGTGGCCGTCCAGGCCAGGGCCACCGATACCAGCAGCTGCCAGAAGAGCTTCTGCCTCCCCCCCAGGCCCCGGGATCGCCGGTGGCGCAGCTTCATCAGGTCGTCGGTGAACCCCAGCAGTCCCAAGGTTAGGGCCACGAAACAGAGGGCCCAACCCACTCCCAAGGTCGGGGTGGTGGCATTGAGGAAAAAGGCCAGGACCGTGGAGAGCACGATGAGCGCGCCCCCCATGGTGGGCGTCCCTTCCTTGCTCAGGTGGAACTCGGGGCCGTCCTCCCGGATGAACTGCCCTATACCCCTCATCCTCAGCAACCTGACCAACAGGGGCATCAGGGTGATGCAGAGGGTGAGGCTGATGAGCGTTGCTGCCAGTACCCGGTACACCGCTTCCTTCCTTCCCGTTCCGGCCGCGGCCCCGCGCCGCGGCGATCCGGGTTATTCTATATCACCGGCTCATGGCCTTCCTCAGGCCACCATCTCCACCAGCCGCTCCATCCCCATGAAGCGCGAGCCCTTGATGAGCACCACGTCCCCCGGTTCCAGGATGGCCCGCAGGATGGAGGCGGCCTCATCGATACCGGAGGCGGTGAACACGCTTCCCTTGGGGAGCCCGCTCTCCCGCGCCGCCCGGGCTATGGCCCGGGCCCGCCGGCCCACCGCGATGAGGATGTCGGTGCCGTAATCCACCGCCATCTTCCCCACCTCCCGGTGGGATTCCTCGGAGGCCGCGCCCAGCTCGGCCATGTCCCCCAGGATGGCTATGGCCCGGCTGCGCAGGGCCATCTCCCGCATGGCCTCCAGGGCCGCCCGCATGGATTCGGGATTGGCGTTGTAGGCGTCGTTGATCACTGTTATCTCTCTCGGTTTCTTGATCATCTCCATCCTCCACTCTGTCGCCACCGCGTTCATCAGCCCTCCTTCGATCTCGTCCAGCCCTGCCCCGGCGGCTACCGCCGCCGCCGCTGCCGCCAGGGCGTTGGTCACCGTGTGCCGCCCCGGCATCCTCAATCTCACCCTGCGCTCACCACCTCCTTTCAACCGCAGGACGAAGCTCACCCCCGCCCCGCCCTCTTCGATCCTCACGTCCCCCGCCCGGACCTCCGCCCCCCCGGCCAGCCCGAAACTTATGACCGGACAGGGGCTGAGAGCCCGCAGCTCCCGAAAGAAAGGGTCGTCGGCGTTGAGCACCGCCTTCCCCTGTGGAGGAAGGGTTCGTAGGAGTTCCCCCTTGGCCCGCATCACCCCTCGCAGGTCCCCGAAGGTCTCAAGGTGGGCCCGCCCGATGAGGGTGATCACCCCGATGTCCGGACGGACCAGCCGGGCCAGCTCCCTGATGTGCCCGGGACCGCGGGAGCCCATCTCCACCACCGCGAACTCGGTGTCGGGCCTCAGGCGCAGGAGGGTGAGGGGCACCCCCACCTCGTTGTTGTGGCTCTTGTGGGAGGCGACCACGGAGTGGCGCTGGCCGAGGATGGAACCCAGGAGGTCCTTGGTCATGGTCTTCCCGCAGGAGCCGGTTATCCCGATGGCCACGCATCCGCTCCTGCCCCGCACCAGGAGCGAAAGGTCCTGTAGCGCCCGCAGGGTGTCCCGCACCAGTATGAACACGGGGGTTTCCGCTCCGGGCTGGGCCGGCAACGCCGGGGGCACCGCGGAAACCATCAGTCCCGATGCCCCCTTCTCCAGTGCCTGCTGCAGGAAATCGTGCCCGTCGTGCCTCTCACCCTTCAGCGCCACGAAGAGCTCGCCCCGCCGCAGGGTGCGGGTGTCCGTGCTCACGCCGGAGGGACGCCGGCTCCGCCGCTTTTCCCCTCCGAGCAGGTCCCCGGAGCAGGCGCGGGCTATCTCCTCGAAGGTGGGCAGGTATCTCCTCATCCCCTCGCCTCCCGCAGCAGCTCCGAGGCGACCTGGTGATCGTCGAAGGGGACGGTGCGGTCGGCGAAGACCTGACCGGTCTCGTGCCCCTTCCCCGCGATGAGGACCACATCCCCTGGCCTGGCTAGGGATATGGCACGCCGGATGGCCTCCCGGCGGTCCTCCACGACCTCGTGGCTTCCCCTTCTCTCGGATTCCGGCAACCCCGCGATCCCCTGCTCGATCTCCGAGATGATGGCCAGGGGGTCCTCGGAGCGGGGATTGTCCGAGGTGATGACGACGTGGTCAGACAGCTCCACCGCGTAACGCCCCATCAGGGGACGCTTGCCGCGATCCCGGTCGCCCCCGCAACCGAAGACGGTAATCACTTTCCCCCGGCTCATCTCGCGGGCCGACCGTACCGCCTGGGCCAGGGAATCGGGCGTGTGCGCGTAATCCACGACGACCGCGAAGTCCTGCCCTTCCTCCACCGGCTGGAAGCGGCCGGGTACGCCTCGGCAGGCCCGGATGCCTTCCACCGCCTTCTCCAGGTCCAAACCCAACAGCAAGGCGGCAGAGGCGGCGGCCATCATGTTGTAGAGGTTGAACGCTCCCACCAGAGGTG
>Ga0209162_1001092_pt1 | contig 27859 bp, 23 predicted proteins | sample YNPNPMetaG_FD_187121 | JGI IMG/M metagenome (GOLD analysis project Ga0209162, IMG submission 187121) | Anoxygenic and chlorotrophic microbial mat microbial communities from Yellowstone National Park, USA - YNP NP MetaG (SPAdes) (version 2) ...
AGCCATGTCATTTGATTTTAATATCTTGGCATGTTATCTTCAAAATCTGTTGAAATTTAGTGGTGTCTGTCAAGTTGTGCAAAAACGCGGTACTGGTAAAGGTTGATACCGAGTGCGCTGTGGGTGACGCGTAGGGCGTAGCCCGCAGTGGCGCCAACAGCGCACGGCCGCCTCATGCAGCCAGTCGCAACGCCTCCTTCATCAGCGCTTTCATCAGGTCGCGGTCGCCCGCCACCGCTTCCAATGCCAACATTTTCGTCTTATGCTTCCTCGTGGTCATGCTTGCCTCCTTTCAGGGGGTTAAGATCGATTTGGTTCATCAACCTTTACCATGACCACCCGCCCGCTTTCCACTGCTGACGCTTTTTTGCACACAAGTTAGCACAGTACCTCTAGAGCTTACCGAACTATCATGAATGCTTAGGCTGCATTGACGTTTCCAATACGAACTTGGAATCAATAATAAGCCCATAGAAGATAGCAGTAAAGTACCTATTATGATAAACCCTACTATGCAATAAAGCCACAATAAAGGCGCTTCTTGAATAAGAGAAAGAATCAAACCTGTTATAAGCAACAATACAAAAGAGATGCCTAAAATGCTACCTGATTGTGTTTTACTTCGTGATATTCGATTTATTACAAAAGGAATAGAAAACGTATCATACAGGCTAAATGATTTGGATTTTGCATGGCCCCAAGCCCTCTTTTGATCTCGGATGTCATAAAGAACAAGGGGATGTCGAAAAAAACTGCAACTTCCAAAACAAAAAAACCCTCTTTAACGTGGGGTTAAAGAGGGTTTTTATAGAATGATACAATCGAGCTTTACAATTACCACCAGCTTACGGTCTGGTCTGCTTCAAAGATCATCTGCACCAACATGTCATAGTTGGGATTGGATGTGTAGAGCTTGAACTCGCTGGCATCTCTATCGCGGTTCAGTATCTCTACCAGTTTTTTTACATCTTCTGTAGGTTCGGAACGATATACGTGAAGGATCTTCATTTTCTCTTCGCTCATAGTTCATGTCCTCTCTTTTACATTATTCCGCACATGCTGGCGGGGGCGCCTTTTTCTGCTTGGGCAGACCATAGGGGATGATGACATCGGCCTCGCGCAGCCTCTCTCCAAGTTCCTCAAGGGTGACAGGCGTCAGTTCCACATCCACGCCTTCAGGGGCAGGAGCGCCCATGGTCAACACATCGCCTTCCATGTCCCTGATCCAGCTGATGTTTTCCAGCATGTACTCGGAAAAACGTGGGAATTCACCATACATAAATACAGCATAGGCATAGTGGTTTTCCACGGCCTGGCCCAATGCCGAACGCACGCCATCGCCATACATCCTGTTCTGCACTAAAAAATATATCTTTTTTGACATGATTTCCTCCTCTGATTAAAGAACCAGATACTTGCCGCACTCTTCAAGAATGGCGCCATGAAATGCCTGAGTGCGCATCTGACGGGGCACAAGACCACGTGGGATATCGGTTTCAGGGTCATAACCTTCACATGTGTAGCTGTCGGCACAGATCGCCAGATCTTCCACATCGCACAGATTGGCCAGCTTGACGAAGTCAGGGCTTTTGGTGAGATGTATGGCCTTGTATGTAAAGAATACCATCACCTTTTTGCCAGCCCTTACTGCTGCCTGAGCCACCCCAAGGACATGAGACATGTGCTGGGGGGATGTCACGAATATGCCTAATTTATTTGGATCAGCAGACATTTTTTCCTCCAAGGTTTAGATTCATTAGGGTTGATTACTTCTTTTTGACATAGAATCGAATAAAGCCTGTGTCTTCCTTCTCGCCCAGGTACTCGTGACCTGAACGGGAGCACCAGCCTGGAATGTCGTTTCTGGAGCCTGGATCAGTTCCGAGGATTTCCAGTATCTCGCCTGACTTGAGCTTTTCGATCTCTTTCTTGGTGCGCAGCAGAGGCATTGGGCAGCTTAAACCCTTTGCATCCAGTGTGTGGTTGGCTGTGATTCCATCCGGGGCCTTTTTGATGTCGCTCATAATTTCCTCCTGAGATTTGATTTGAAATAATATGTGATAATGATGTGTTACATTTCTATAACCAAGGCGTTGCTGTCTTCGTTCCAGTCTATTACCAGATACCAAATGAACATGGCTGCAATTACCAGCAGGAACGTGCCGCCATATCCCAAAATATCTGGTAAAAATACCGCTGAACCCAATTTTTCCATCCATTCGTTCGCCTCAAACCAGTGTCTGAACAGCGAATTGCTCAGTGCAAATGAAATGATGACTACCCAGAGCTTGATCTGACCTTCGGCAACACGCCAGAGGGAGCCGCTGCCGCAGCCGCCCGCTACCACCATGGCTGCTCCGAAGATGAAGCCTCCCACCAGACTGCCCCACCCAAAGGCGGTCTCCACATAGAGGCCTGTATCCCTGAGACCTGTAAATTTGAGAAGCCCGATGCCCAGGGCGCCCAAAATGATACTCATGGCCACTGCCTTGCCCATGGCTGCCTCGCCTGTCATGAAGGGCTCACGGAAACCGTTGACCATGCAGAGGCGGCTGCGATGAAAGACAAAGCCTATGCCTGCGCCGATTAGGAGATAGCCAGGCATCAGGTTAGCGCCCTCCACCTCAGAAGATGTGTAGGCGTAACCTGCGGCTATCAGGCCTATTATGGCCACCCAGCCCAGAAACGGGGGTAGATTGCCAAGAAATGTGGGACCTGCCGGGCCTGGAGTGAAGTGCTCCATCTCCCAGTAGATATATTTGAGTCCTACGACTACCCCTGCGATAAGGCCTATCATCATAGTGAAACCACTTGCTGAAAGGTTTTGAATGGCGCTGTAGAACCCACCCACATTACATCCAAAGGCCAATGTCGCACCAAAACCCATGAAAATGCCTGCAATCAGCCCTTTCCATATCTCCAGCATGGGGGGGACGCGAAATGCGAATTCCCTTGCCAGGACAGCCGATATCCAGGCACCTGCCAGAAGACCTAAGTCCATCACGGAACCAGAGTGAAAAAGGGGGTGATCCGGTGCTTCTGTATAGATGCCGATGCCGTAAAAGAACCAGTCCGCCCAGTTGCGAATGCCGCCTACGATGCCCCATGGTCTCTTCCACACCACCATCAGAGTGGCCAGGAACGCCAGCAGAACACCGCCTGTCATAGGTGACCAGGTCTTTTTGAAAAAAGAATCATAGACCTCGTTAAATTTTTCTCCGATTGACATTCACCCCTCCTTATGAATGAGTTGTTGAAAACAAGACATAATTTGTATTGCAGATTGGCTAAAATGCAATATGCTATCTGCGAAATTGATAAGGTCGTAACAAAATTCACGCAGTATGTCAAGTGGATAATGAATTGCTGTTCATTTTTTGTCATTTTCTAAAGGAGGAACATGCTATGGCTTCAGATTTTTTAGACTGGTACAGGACCATTCTGACAGCATTCTGCTTTTTGGCCGTATTATGTCTCTTTATGGCGCCTGCAATGGTTTGGGCATGGGATGCCATGGATGGTTTGCATAAATTTATGTTGCCTAATGGTATCACTGCAATAGTGAAGTCTAGTCGCAGGGCGCCGGTAGTGGCGGTACAGGTCTGGGTAAAGGCAGGGAGTATTTATGAAACCGATGCAGAGGCCGGCATCACTCATCTAATAGAGCACATGATATTCAAGGGTACGAAAAAACGCGGGCCAGGCGAGGTGGCCAGGTCTATCGAGGCGGTGGGAGGCAGCATCAATGCCTACACATCCCTCGACTATACAGTTTATCACTGTGAAGTGCCCAGAAGTGCCATGGAAGAGGCGGTGGATGTGCTTGCGGATGCTGTTTTCAATTCGGTCTTCGATTCAATGGAACTGGAGCGGGAGAAAAAGGTCGTGCTGGAAGAGCTCCGTATGAGGGAGGACCGCCCCATGAGCCGTATGTCACGCCTTCTTATGGAGACTTCCTATACAAAACACCCATATAGACGGCCTGTCATAGGCTATGAATATACTGTTTCTTCCTTTACAAGGGACGATATCTTAAACTATATGAAACGCCGTTACTTGCCGGAGAACATCACCGTTGTTGTTGTGGGCGATGTAACCCCTCAACAGGTGCAGCAGGTTATTACTCAAAAATTTGCTACTTACCCCAAGGAACAGAAGGCCATTGCCAGCGAGCCTGATCTCGTGGAACCTCCGCAACAGCAAGTTCGTATCAAACAGGAAAAAATGGAGACAGAAGAAGGCTATTTGGCCATCTCTTTTTCGGGAGTGCCTGGCTTTAATGACCCTGTAATGCCGGTGTTGGATGTGATGAGTTCAGTGCTTGCAAACGGGACCGCCTCCCGTTTGAATCGAGTGCTGAGAGAGGAAAAACAGTTGGTGCATACGATATCTGCCTCTGCATTTACACCTAAGGGGCCGGGGCTGTTTGAGATATTCGCTACACTTGAGCCAGAAAAGATGTCGGATGCCATTGAGAATATCTTAAAGGAATTAGCTAAGTTACAGCAAGGCACAGTAAGTGTTGATGAATTGGAGCGGGCTAAGGTTGCGGTTGAAAAGGGTTTTGTAGAGGCCATGGAGACCATGGATGGAGAGGCCGATAAGATAGGGAGTTTTGAGATCATGTTCGGCGACCCCCGTGCTGATGTCTTGTACCTCAAACGCATTAGGGAGGTTGCCCCTGAAGATATCAAGCGGGCTGCTCAACATTATTTTGTGCCAGAGCACATCAATATCGTGACCATTGTGCCTCGAGATACGCAGCTGGATTTAAAGGATGAGGTGGTACAGCAATTGATCAAACGATCTGGGCTGATTGGTTTTAATGATAAGGATAATAGCTCCATCAGACTGTTGCCTGTTGAACGATATAGACTGCCTAACGGCATTATTGTAATGGTTAGGGAGAATCATGATGTGCCCACCGTGGCTGTTCAGGCCGTTTTCCCTGGCGGGCTTCGATATGAAACAAAAGACACGAACGGTATCTTTCATTTCATGGAAGAGGTCTGGACAAGGGGTACACAGAAACATAGCTATCAAGAGTTGTCAGAGATCATAGAGGGGTTGGGAGGAAGCATACACGGTTTTTCAGGTAAGAATACCTTTGGCCTGTCCGGCCATTTTCTCAGTAAATATCTGGACAAGAGCCTGGATATCTTCATTGAAATACTGCTTTCCCCTGTGTTTTTACCATCAGAAGTGGAGAAGGTGCGGCCGCTTATTCTGGCCGAGTTGAAACGCCAGGAAGACTCCCTTTCATCTGTGGCCTTCAGGGAGTTTAATCGAGTGCTTTTTGCCCCCCATCCATATGCCTTAAATCCCATAGGCTCTACGGATGTCGTGCAGTCTATTCAGAGTAAAGACCTGTTCAATTTATACAAAGAATATGTGACACCGGATCAGGCGGTTATATCGGTTGTTGGGGATGTGAATGCAAAGGAGTTATTTGCAAAGCTCCAGGGTTATCTGGGGGCTTGGTCTGTGCCGCGCACAAAAATGCCTTCGATTCCCTTGGCGCCTGCCCCTCTTCTGGCGCCTAAATCATTTAATTTAGTCAAGGACAAACAACAGACGCACATAGTGCTGGGCTTTCCTGGCGTCAATTTCAAGAATCCTGACCGTTATGCCCTGGAGGTCTTAAATGCAGCCTTGGCAGGTCAAGGTGGTAGATTGTTTTTGAATCTAAGGGATAAGGATAGCCTGGCCTATGCAGTGACATCCATGCTTGGGTTGGGGCTGGATTATGGCTCCATAGGTTTTTATATCGCCTGTGCGCCTGAAAAAAAGGATCAGGCCATAAGCGCTATGTGGAAGGAGATCTACGCGGTTTTACAGAACCCGCTTACTAATGAAGAGGTGGAGCGGGCCAAGGCATGGTTGATAGGCAATTATGAAATAAGTATGCAGACCAATGAGGCCCAGGCTATGGATATTGTACTAAATGAGATATATGGCCTTGGTTGGGATTTCCCTGAAAAATATGTGCGGGAGATACAGGCTGTGGATGCAGCAAAGGTGTTGGATGTTGCTCAAAGGTATTTGCATCCTGATAGATATGTCCTCGTAACTATTGGAAAATAATCTATGAACATGAATAGGCCTACCCCCCAAGAGCTTGAGCGTGAAATAGAATCCTATTTGCTGTCCAAGTATGGCGATAGAATCCGTGTGGCTGTCAAGACCCCCACATTTAATGCCAATGAAACCCCTGAGAAAAAGGCCCCAGCAATGGTCAAACCAGAGGAGATGGTGGCATACCTGGATCGTTTCGTGGTGAAGCAGGACGCTGCCAAGGCCGTGCTTGCCACAAAGATTTGCACACACTATAACAAAATGAATTACTTGCGATATAAAGGCGGGTTGCCATCGGTGGTTGGCGGTATCAAGAATAACATCATACTCATTGGACCTACCGGAGTAGGCAAGACCTTTCTGGTGAAATTGATAGCAGAGAAAATAGGCGTGCCATTTGTCAAGGGAGATGCCACCAAGTTCAGTGAGACAGGGTATGTGGGCGGCGATGTGGAGGATCTCATTCGGGAACTGGTGGATGCAGCCAAAGGCGATATAAAAATGGCCCAGCAGGGAATCGTTTATATCGATGAAATCGATAAAATAGCCTCTTCCTATGGCACTTACGGCCCTGATGTCTCGCGAACAGGCGTGCAACGGGCGCTTTTGAAACCCCTAGAGGATACGGATGTGGATATGCGTGTGCAGCATGATCCCATCTCTCAAATGGAGGCCCTGGAGCGTTTCCGTTTGACCGGCAAAAGGGAACGCCGAGTAATCAATACCAAAAACATCCTTTTTATAGTGAGTGGCGCCTTTGTGGGGCTTGCCGATATCATCAAAAGACGCATTCAAAAGAATTCCATAGGCTTTTCAGCGGAAATAGACACCATGAATGAGTGTTATTGGCACCGCTTTGTAACTCCACAGGACCTTATTGAATATGGGTTTGAAGCCGAATTTGTGGGGAGATTGCCGGTTATCGCCGTTCTGGAAGAGCTCTCCGAAGAAGATTTGTATCACATTTTGAAAAATTCACGAAATCCCATAATTGCCAGCAAGAAACAGGACTTTGCTGCCTATGGCATAGAGCTGTATTTCGAAGACGATGCCTTAAAACTCCTGGCCAAAGAGGCCTATGCCAGCCATACCGGAGCAAGGGCCCTGGTGAACGTGCTGGAAAAGGCCCTTTTGCCCTTTGAAAAGGCCCTTCCATCCCACAATTTTCGTTTCCTGGTGGTGACCAAGGAATTGGTGCAGGACCCCCAGGGTGTTCTTGCCCACCTGTTGGCCGTTGGCGAGACTCAGGAGATGCTGGATGCCTATACCAGATTCAAACATGAGACAAATGAGCTGCTGTTGGAGGATATCTCCTGTGATCTATTCGACATGTTTGAAAAAAATGGCTTTGCGCTTACGGCCAACCGGAAGCAGTTACTGGCCTCCATTATGGGCAGAGAGGACATACCATTAGAAGCGGCAGCCGAACTGGTGTTGTTCTGGATAAAACAGATAAAGTCCTATGAACAAAATCTGCGGCTTAAATCCGGTGTGACTGTCAGATTTCAGGATGACCTGGTGGATTTTTTGCTTGAACGGGGCCTGGATGATGAAGTATATATCTACATGGATTGTGAAGAGTTGAGTGAGAGCTTGGAGGAGGGTCTGTCTATGCTGAAGGATAGGATAAAGGATCCTGTATGTGTGTCGCTTACCGCACTAAAGCAGCCTGATCGCTTTATTCAGGCCCTGGCAAAGGGTATCTGGAACAGCTGTGAGGACAAAAAGGATACGGACCATGACAGAACATAGCATATTGTTGTTGATTGATCCGGATTCCACGGCGAGAAAGGCCTTTCGTGAGGCTGTGGATGAATTGGGTGGAATTCAGCTCTTCATAGCCGAGGATGGCCAGGAAGGCCTTGATATATTGAAGGGCAGGCATTGTGACATGGTCTCCATCAGGAGAAACGCTGCCGTTTTGGATGCCTTTTCCTTTAGCGTGCTCATGCGTCAGGATGAGCGCTATAAGGATGTCCCTCTTTTGGTGATGTATCCAGAGGATGCAGAGCCTGAGCGGGATAGGCTCTGTGATGCAGGTTGCAGTGGTTGTATCAAACAGCCTTTTACCAAGCAGGATATAAAGGCACTTTTAAAGGAGTGGTTAAAACTATGATGTTCCCAGAATACAGGCCGAGAAGGCTCCGGCGCACCGAATCCTTGCGGGCGCTGGTGCGTGAAAACATCCTTACACCCGAACACCTCATCTATCCCCTTTTTGTGGTGGAGGGGACCGGCATTCAAAAGGACATAGAGGCCATGCCGGGGTGCGCCCAGATGTCAGTGGATAAAATTGTTGATGAGGTGAAGATGTTGTCCGATACAGGCGTTTCCGCCATTATTCTCTTTGGTATTCCGGAGCACAAGGATGAGCGGGGAAGTGAGGCCTGGAGCGCCAAAGGTGTGGTACAGAAGGCCATAGCAGCCATAAAAAAGGCCGTACCTTCCATGCTCGTGGTGACGGATGTCTGCATGTGTGAGTATACATCCCACGGCCATTGTGGCATTCTGCATAAAGGCGATGTGGACAATGACGCCACATTAGAAAGTTTGGCCAAGATCGCCCTGTCTCATGCCAGGGCAGGGGCTGATATGGTCGCCCCCTCCGACATGATGGACGGCCGAGTGGCCGCCATAAGGGAGGCCCTGGACGAAAATGACTTTAGTAATACTCCCATCATGTCCTATGCAGTCAAATATGCCTCATCCTTTTACGGCCCATTTAGAGAGGCGGCGGAGTGCGCCCCTCAGTTCGGAGACAGACGTAGCTATCAGATGGACCCTGCCAATCAACGGGAGGCCTTGAGAGAGGCCGCACTGGATGTGGAAGAGGGCGCAGATATCCTCATGGTCAAGCCTGCCATGCCCTATCTGGACATTATCTGCCTTTTAAAACAGGAGTTCACGCTGCCCATAGCTGCATATCAGGTAAGCGGTGAGTATTCCCTCATCAAGGCGGCTGCCGCAAGGGGTTGGATCGATGAAAGGCGTGTGGTGGAGGAGAGCCTCTTGAGCATCAAACGGGCCGGAGCCGACATCATCATTACCTATTTCGCCAAGGATTTTGCTAAAACTTACTACGGAAGTAGAACGGCTTAAAAGACAGGGGTATAGATATGGCGGCCTCTGTTCCAAGGGTGGTGCATTGATGGTTCAGTGGATGATGAAAAATAACAGGGAAAACCCCCTCTATGAGCAATTCGACAGGGTGTGTGGAATACTGAAAAAATACGACACCGTGCTGAGTCTTGGAAACGGAATCAGGGCCGGCGCCGTTGGGAGAACCAATATAAAAATCTCCTCTTCCCTGAGGATGCAAAGACCATAATTGAAAAACGCAGCTCCATGCATGGCAATGGTTGTTCCATGTGCGGGGAGATGTGCGCCATGAAGAATTCGAGCATATCTTTCGATGCCTTTTTGTGTGAAGATAAACGGAATACTTAGTATATTGTTTTTGATTATGTATTATAGTGAGTCAAGGGCGCACCAAGTGCGCCTTTTTTATTTCTGATTGGTTAATCATTCTATTTTTATATCTTGTTTTTAGCATTTTAAAAATGAATTGCATCTTTTGCAACATATACTTTGTGATGATTATCACTTGTTAAACGATGTTGTTTTTTGATTGACTTTTTTATTTCTTGCCGTATTATTGATTATATTAACAGGCTGTATGGTTTGTTTTCTTTAAAACAGCCCATTCCATGTTGGTTCTCAGGAGGTTTAAGCCTATGAAAAAGACGGTATGGAGTATGTGCGGCATGTGTTCCGTGCGATGTCCCATCAAGGTCGAAGTGGAAAACGGCAGGGTAGAATGGATCGAGGGGAATCCTCACATTCTAAAGGGTGCCTTGTGTGCCAAGGGTTCCGCGGGTGTTGCCCTGATTGAGGACGACGAGAGGCCGCAGCAGCCATTGATTCGCAAGGGCGGCAGAGGGGCAGGGCGCTGGGAGCCGGTCAGCTGGTACACGGCCCTGGATTATATCGGAGAAAAGCTCAACAAGATTATTGCGCAATACGGCGCCAAAAGTGTGATGATGAGCTGTCGTGGAGGCCCATGGGCGGATTTTTTCAAGACCTTCATTCATGGCCTGGGTTCTCCCAATTTTACCAACCACGACAGCGCCTGCGGTCGAAATGTCCATCATGCCAGCCTGTCAATATACGGACTTGGCAGAAAGGACCTGATCTACGACATTAAAAACGCCAAACACCTCGTGTTGTTCGGCAGGAATATCCTGGAGTCCCTGCGCATTGCAGAGGCCAATCAGGTGCTGGATATGCTGGATGCCGGCGGCAGACTCACCTATGTAGATGTGAGGCAGACCATGACAGGCATAAAGGCCACGCGATTCTTTCAGGTCAGACCAGGCACCGACTATGCCCTGGCCCTTGGGCTCATAAACGCCATCATCAAGCGTGAGGCCTATGACAAGGAATTTATCGAAAGATATGTCACAGGCTTTGATGAGCTGGTGGAGTTCATTCAACCCTATACCCTTGAATGGGCTGCCAAGGAGTGTGAGATCAAGCTAAAGCCACTGCAGATGTTCGTTGAGGAACTGGCCGGAGACAGGCCGCGTGTGATATTCCATCCTGGCTGGATGCTGTCGCGTTATAATGACTCCTTCTATGCCAGCCGCAGCCTTCACATATTGAATGTACTGATGGGCAATATCGAGGTCAAGGGAGGGCAGCTTTTTCCCAAAGGTGCTGCCGACTGTGGAGTTAAGGGGATTCGCAACCTTTCCTCTTTGATTACACAAAAACCTACGGACAAGCGGGCTGATGGAGTGGGCTGGAAATATAAACATTTTGATAAAGGTCCCGGCTTATTTCATCTCTTTTATGATGCTATGGAGACAGGAGAGCCATATCCATTAAAGGCCTTGATCTGCTATCGCCATGACCCGTTCAACTGTTTCCCTGACCCTGCGGCGCAAAAACGGGCATTGGATAAAATGGAATTACTGGTCTCCGTGGATACGCATTACAGCGAGTTCGGCTGGTACAGTGATGTGATTCTGCCTGAGTCCGCCTACCTGGAAAGGGAAAGCCCGATAGCCCTTCAGAAGGGGTTGAAGCCCCGTTTGATCGTACGTCAGAGGGCCGTGGAGCCTAAATTCGACACAAAGCCTTCCTGGTGGATATTTAAGCAGTTGGCAGATCGCTTGGGTATAGGTCAATATTTTCCATACAACACCATTGAAGAACTGTGGGCCTGGCAGTTAGAGCCCACGGGCTATAAGATCGAGGACTTCAATGCCAAGGGCTTTGTGGAACTGACGGATAAGCCCATTATGTATGACAGAAACAATCTGGACGGCAAGTTCAAGACGCCTTCGGGAAAGATCGAGCTGGTCAGCACGGTTTTGACAGAGGCCGGTCTGCCGTCCTTTAAGCCATATGTGTCGCCCATAAAACCACCTGAAGGTATGTTCAGGCTGGTCTTCGGCAGATCGGCTGTGAATGCCCATGGTCATACCATCAATAACCCCTTGTTACATGAGCTGCTTCCATACAATACCCTTTGGATCAATAAACGGGAGGCCTCCAAGCTCGGCATAAACGATGGAGACTGGGTGGATGTGAGCTCTCAACCACAGGTTACCACAGGCACCATGCGCGCCAAGGTGACTGACTTCATACACCCTGATGCCGTGTATATGATTCATGGTTTCGGCCGCCAGATACCCTTGCAGACTCGTGCCTACCATGCCGGCATGGCGGATCAGAAGCTTCAGATCGGGCTTTTGAAGGAGATGGATCCGGCTGGCGGCGGACTGTGCCTTTGTGAAGCTTTCGTGGAGGTCAGAAGGAGTCCAAAGAATCCAAAGAGGAGCGTGGAGCTATGAACAAATACATGATATATCTCAATTCCAAGCGTTGTATCGGGTGTCATGGCTGCGAAGTGCACTGCAAGACCAACAAGAAGCTGCCGGTGGGGCCGATTCTGTGCGAGATCAGCCATGAGCCTCTAAAGGCAGTGCGGGGGATACCTAAAACCGAGTTTCAGTTCAGGTCGTGCTATCACTGTGAGGATCCCTATTGCGTGCCTGTCTGTCCCACTGGTGCCATGCAGAAGCGTCAGGATGGTATTGTGTTTGTGGACCAGGAAAAGTGTATTGGGTGTATGGCATGCGCAGGCGCCTGTCCATGGGGGATACCGCAATACAATCCCGAGACAGGCAAGGCCATTAAGTGTGACTACTGTATGGACAGGGTGGATGCGGGTTTGAAGCCGGCATGTGTGACCAAGTGCGCCACACACGCCCTCAAGTTTGTGACCATTCAGGAGATATAGGCCTGCTGGGTATCGTTTGAACAGCAATACCTCTTCGTCTGGAGGAGGGTTGTTGGTGAAGTTGGCAAGTTATAAGGGCGGCTTAAAACCGCCCTTTTTGTTTCCAAACATTGTGAATCTTCTTTTTACATTTAATGCCCCATAGTATATAATCGTAACTACGCCTGGCGACAGAACTGCCCTGCCCAGGGTGAGTCTGGTTGAGGGTCTGGACGGCAATGGCGGCAGTACAATGGATAGGTTGGAAAATATGCACACAGATGAATACGAAATATCCATCTCCAGAGAGATTCAGGTCTGTAAAAATCAAATAGAACGGGCTGAAAAGGCCATTCATGACCTGGAAAGGCGCTTTGACTGGCTGGCATCCGTCTCTGTAACTGATGCCCTTGATGTGGAAAAGGCAGGGGTCTTTGCTCAATGGCAGGAATTGAAAGATGGGCTTTTGGCCTGGCAGCAGCGCCTTAAAGAGTATGAGGAGGCATATAGGGCGATTCGCAGCAGAAAGGCCTGGCCTAACGCCATATAAGGCCTGTCATGGCCAAAATATGGTCTCTACCGCCAAGGTGATGCGCAGATGCGGGTCGTTTCCGCGCATGGAGACGATATAGAGCTGCCGAATACGCCAGAGGTGTTGCGTATGGTTTTCGATGTAAGAGAGAAGCTTTAACAGCTCTGGTAACTGGGTTTTCAGAGTGAAATTCACCGTGGGAGTCTCCTTGTCCCGCCATTTGCCTGGCCTTTCGGTCTTATAACTCAAGACCTCTATCTTGTTTTCTGAACAGAATTTAAAGAGCTGATCCTGCAGTATATTCCCAGCTATTTGACTGTTTTCAGCCTGTATTAGTTTGGCCTTTAGGCCTTGGAATGTCTCTTCAGCCTTTTTGAGCCGTTTGTCAGAATTCGCTAACTTTTGGGCCTCTTTGTGTAGATTCTGAAGTTTTAGCGAGAGTTTTTCCTGCTCTGTTATATTTTGTGCAAGCATGTCGTTGAGATTCGACCAGATCAGCACATACCATAGTATGAGTCCTATGATGAGTATGCCGTATTTGAGGAGGGGCTTGGATGTCATTTGTTGGCCTCCTTTTTAGAGGCGATGGTCATCTCAACAGTGAAAAATTCTACTCCGTTTGCATCCTTTGTGACAGGCGAGACCTGTTGAACATTGGTGAAGTTCTTTCCTGTCCTCCAAGCAGCCATGGTATCCAGGGCTGATTTGCCCTCTGCTGTGATGCGAATCTTGTCGCCCGAGATGTCTAGGTTTTTGATCCATGACTCATCAGGTGTCAGGGCCGCTAATTCAGAGAGCACTGCCTCCATAGTTGGCCTTTCTCCTGTGAAATCGTTTAGAGTAGCCACTGCCCGTTCCGCGTTTTCCGCCTGTTGGGCTGTGTCCCGCAGGGGTTTTACACGATTTTCAAGGGCTGTGATGTTTTTTTGTATCTCATCGAGTTTTTGGGTATTTTTCCAATAGGAGGCCCCTAGTAGGCCTGTGGCCAATAGGCACGCCAGGGCCGTGGCACCTGTTATGAGGTAGAAAGGCTGAATGCGTACCCTCAAGGGCCTTCTCCGCTTGCCGTAAAGGGATAATTGCGCATAGGAGCTGAGGGCCAATGCACCACATATGGCAAAGGGGTTGAGACCCTTTCCCATGGCAGCCTGCATTAAGGGGATCCTTTGAATCACATGAGTGGCGCTGGGCAATATTTCAGGGGCCAGCCCCACTGATAGTTCCGCACCTTCCACAAAATCCCGCCACGGTGTCCCCAATCTTTCAGCAAGCCATTTCAGGCCGTTTATAACCTGCTCTTGAGAGGCGGTTTCTATGTTGAAAAGATGGGAGCCCTCCCAGCCCTCCTTACCATGCAAGGTGACCAAGAGTGAATGTGCATCCTTTTCTGCCGTAAAGGAGACAGATGCCGCAGGTAGGGAAAAGGCATCCTGAGATAGGCGGATGGCTGCATCCAGGGCTATATCCTGAGTCAGGATGTATTTTAATGACTTTATGTGGCCAGTTTTTTTGAGGATCTCTATGTATGGGTCAATGGCTGTCTTGGGGATGTAGAGAAGTACGGCCAGGGAGCCGTCTTTTTGCTCCCGTGCAAAGCAATCAAAATATATCTCATCTTTTGAAAGGTGGGAGTGGGCATCCACACTGAGGCGTAGGGCCGCCTCTGCCTCATGGGGTGTGAGATTGGCAAAAGATACCTCTCGAATAAAGACCCAGCGCCTGGGGATCACAAGGCAGATGGAGCGCATGCGCGAGGGCTTCAGCCCTGACATGAGTGCCCGCAGCTGTTCACGAGGATTTTTGTCTGCTGAATGTGAGAGGATGTTGGGGTTGTCCAGCAGAGAGAGATTTCCAAATCGAGATGCAAATCTGGCTGTATGAATTTCGTCGGTTATGTAAATGCCCATCAGTTCCATGGTTGTCATTCTAAATGGAATCAGGTTAAATGTCAAAAGATTAAACCAAAATTCAAGGGGCATCTTTCTTGAAAATAAAGATATGTGGTGTTACAGACCCTATGCAGGCATATGAAATAGCCTTGGCCGGTGCAAATGCCATAGGTCTGGTGTTTGCGGAAAGCCCAAGGCAGGTCGCATTAGAACAGGCCAAGGCCATAGTCAAGGCCATTCCACCAATGGTTCAGTCAGTGGGCGTATTTGTAAATGCCTCCGTAGAGGAGATGCAGCAGGCGGTTTTTTATGCAGGGATCGATTTGGTTCAGCTGCACGGAGAGGAGCCCGTAGATGTATGCTCCGCCCTGTTCCCCCGTGTAATCAAGGCTGCCCGTGTCAGGTCTCTTGAAGATATCGAGGCCTTGAGGCCGTATGAGCCCTTTGTGAGGGCGTTTTTATTGGATGCCTGGTCAAAGGAGGCCTATGGCGGTACAGGCAAATGTTTTGACTGGCAGTTGGTCCAACATGCCTTAAAGATGCTGAAAAGGCCGGTGATGCTGGCAGGCGGGATCACTCCGGAAAACTGCCTTCAGGCAGCTGAAACAGGTGTTTGGGCCCTGGATGTGAGCTCCGGTGTGGAGGAATGCCCTGGTAAAAAGGATATGAGCAAGGTCAGGCTGCTTTTGCAGCGCGTATTTGAATTTAACAAGAAAGTCGCGGCCAAATCCGGCACGGAGCAGAATTGATTAGAAGTATACTTATAATTCAGTAAGTTAGGAGTCTTAAATGGAGAACAACAAAATGCTTTCAGGTCCTGACAAAAAAGGCCATTGGGGGATATTCGGCGGCAGATTCGTGCCGGAGACCCTGATTCCAGCCCTTTTGGAGCTGGAGTCGGCATACAGAAAATTCAGTCGCGATGCCTCGTTTCAGGCGGAGCTGCGGAGTATTTTGAAGGATTATGTGGGCAGACCCACGCCTCTTTACGAGGCCAAAAGGCTTGGGGATGCCTTGGGTGGGATTCGTGTGTTTTTGAAGCGGGAGGACCTCACACACACAGGCGCCCACAAGATCAACAACACCCTTGGGCAGATCCTCCTGGCCAAGCGCATGGGCAAGACCCGCATCATCGCCGAGACCGGTGCAGGCCAGCATGGTGTGGCCACTGCCACTGTATGCGCCCTCATGGGCCTTAAATGTGAGGTCTATATGGGCAAGAAAGACATGGTGCGCCAGGCCATGAATGTATTTCGTATGGAGATCACAGGGGCACGCGTCATACCTGTTGAGACGGGGACACAGACCCTCAAGGATGCCACCAATGAGGCCATCAGGGACTGGGTCTCCAGTGTGAGGGACACACACTACATCATCGGTTCTGTGGTGGGGCCGCATCCATACCCCATGATGGTCAGGGACTTTCAGAGTGTGATAGGAAAAGAGACTCGCAGACAGATTTTAAAGGCCGTGGGCAGGCTTCCGGATTATGTCATCGCATGTGTGGGAGGCGGCAGTAATGCCATGGGGATCTTTCATCCATTTGTCAGAGATACGAATGTCAAGCTCATAGGCGTGGAGGCCGCCGGTGAAGGCCTGAACACACAGCACCATTCAGCCACACTGACCCTGGGCAGGCCCGGCGTCCTGCATGGCACCATGAGTTATCTGCTGCAGGACAAATGGGGGCAGATACAGGGTGCGCATTCTGTGGCGCCTGGCCTCGACTATCCTGGTGTGGGGCCTGAGCACAGTGCATTGAAGGACTCTGGCCGGGTGCATTACGACACCATTGACGATCAAGAGGCATTGAATAACGGTTTTCGGTTTCTTTCGGAACTGGAGGGCATCATACCAGCCCTGGAGAGCGCCCATGCAGTAGCGTATCTTCACAAACTGGCGCCGAAATTGGCCAAGGGCAGTGTGGTGGTGGTCAATCTCTCCGGCAGAGGTGACAAGGACGTGGCCGCTGTGGCCGATATCTTCAAGGGGCAAAATCCATGAAAACATCACAGAATCGCATTCAGAATACATTCAAGGGGCTTAAACAGAAAAATGAGGCCGCCATGATTCCATTTATTACCGCAGGGGATCCATTCACAGACCTTACCGAGGAACTGGCAGTGGCCATAGCTGAAAACGGTGCGGATATCCTGGAGTTGGGCATGCCTTTTTCGGATCCCCTGGCCGACGGCCCTGTGATTCAGGCGGCGAGCCTGCGCGGGCTGGAAGCAGGTATGAATACTCATAACTATTTGAAGTTGGTGCAGAATATTCGCAGGCAGTCGCAGATCCCGCTGGTTTTTATGGGTTACTACAATATGGTCTATCAATACGGCCTGAAGGCATTTGCCGAAGATGCGGTGTCTGCCGGCCTGGACGGGGCCATCATTCCTGACCTGCCCATAGAGGAGGCGAATGAGTGGATAGCTGTTGCCAGAAGGGCAGGGCTTGACACCATCTTCCTGGCTGCTCCCACTACGCCCATGGAGCGGATAGAGAGAATCGCCCAGCGGTCGCGAGGTTTTCTTTACTATGTCTCGGTTACAGGCATCACAGGCGCAAGACAGGAATTGCCTGCGGAATTGGCCCAAAACCTGGCCATGGCCCGCAACCATGCAAGACTGCCCGTTGCCGTAGGTTTTGGCATCTCAAGGCCGCAACAGGTGGCCATGCTTTCGCAAGTGGCAGACGGTGTCATAGTGGGAAGCGCCATAGTCAGGCTCATAGAAGATGGAATCAGGCAGGGTGTGCCCGCGACTGCGCTGGTGCAACGAATAGCAGGTTTTGTAAGGGAACTGAAACAGGCTACGCGATATGGCATAAAACCTGGTCAGGGGGCTTGAATTTGTCAGCATGGCCTGTTATGTGAGTTCATCTCATTTTTGAAATGGAGAAGTCGAAATGGAAGAGGTGAAGATTGTCGTAGTGGGTGCTGGTCCGGCAGGGATAGCCACTGCAGTGGAGGCAAAAAGGGTAAATATACAGCCTGTGGTGGTGCTGGAAAAGGCCAAACATGTGTGTGACACCATCGTCACCCTTTATCACGAGGGGAAGCGAGTGGACCCGGTCTTTAGAAAGGTAAAGGTGGAGCCCATCGGCGCCCTTTCCTTTGATACAGAGTCCCGTGAGGAGTTTTTGAAACGCATGGAGCGTGTTATTCAGCAGGAGGGGCTGGTCATACATACCGGTCAGGAAGTAAACAAGATTACAAGGCAGGGCGACTCATTCCTGGTCAGCACGAGTCGTGGAATGCAGTTTCAGGCCGGCGTGGTTGTAGTGGCCATTGGTGTCTTTGGGAAACCGGTAAAACCTGCGTATTCAATTCCTGCTGCCTTGAAGGACAGGGTCTTTTTTAGCCTGCCCAAGACTCCCATCACAGGGGAAAAGGTCTTGGTGGTGGGTGGAGGCGACACGGCAGCAGAGACCGCTTGTTTCCTTGCTGAGCACAATAAGGTCTGTCTTTCCTATCGGCGTCCTGAATTTTTTAGGCTGAATGAGATAAATTCCTGTAATATCAAAGGATGTGCAGCAAAGGGAATGGTTGAACTCATGATGGCCACAGATATTGAAGGCCTGGAACCTGCTGAAAACGGAGTCCTGGTCAAGTTTAAGGACGGCCGAAACCTGGAGTTTGACAGGGTGTTTTATTGCCTTGGCGGTTCTACGCCTCAGGCCTTTTTGGAGGGTTGTGGTGTGGAATTTCAGGACAACAGGCCTGTGATAGGGCCGGATGGCGAGACCAATGTAAAGGGCCTGTTTCTGGTGGGGGACCTGGTGGCCAAGACAGGCACCATCATGGCCGCCTTTAATTCCGCAAAGACCGCTATGGATGGCATTCGTGCCAAATATGGGGCAAGATTATAGGGGGCCTTGCAGATCAGGCTTCTGGTCGCGGGGCATCGATGACACCCATCGGTTGGTTTACTGCGTGGATGGTCAGGCATTGGTCGTTATTGCCTGTCGTTACCACTACGCCGAGTAGGGCGCTTAGCTCCTTCTCTGAGGACAGCCTGGCCGCGATCGATTCTCTGCGTTTTGCCTCCCTGGTCCCGTTTAGGCGGCAACTGTAAGTTTATCTTTTTGTTTTTGGTCCGCTGTCCTGAAACCACAAACGTAGGCGATCCAGATAGAGATAGACCACAGGCGTGGTGTAGAGGGTCAGCATCTGGCTGAGGATCAGCCCTCCAACTATGGCAATGCCCAGAGGCCGCCGGAGCTCAGAGCCAGCCCCTCCGGCCAGGGCCAGGGGAAGGGCGCCAAAGAGGGCGGCCATGGTGGTCATCATGATGGGCCGGAAACGCAGGATAGCGGCCTGATAGATGGCCTCCTGGGGAGGTTGTTTGTGTACACGCTGGGCATTTAGGGCAAAATCCACCAGAATAATGCCATTTTTTTTCACAATGCCGATGAGCAGCAGAATGCCGATCATGGCAATGAGATTGAGTTCCAATCCAAAGGCCATCAGTGCCAAGAGCGCCCCAACGCCTGCAGAGGGCAAGGTGGATAAAATGGTAATGGGGTGCAGATAGCTCTCATATAATATGCCAAGCACTATATAGACGGCTGCTAATGCGGCAAGTATGAGAAATGGCTGAGTCTGTAGAGAGGTCTGAAAGGCCTTGGCCGTGCCTGCAAATCGGCCTTGAATGTGGAAGGGCATACCCAGTCTTTGGGTGGCCTCTTCTATGGCCTTTACCGCCTCTCCTAAAGAGCTTTCTGGGGCTGGTGCCAAATTAAAGGAGATGGTGACAGCAGGGAACTGGCCTTGGTGGCTCACTGTCAATGGCCCTGTTTCCATCTGCCAGGAGGAAAAGGCAGCAAGGGGAATTAGTCTCTTAAGGGAATTGGGCACATAGAGGTTTTTTAGGGTATCAGGGTGTTGCGAGAGTTCAGGAGTGACCTCCATGACCACATGGTATTGGTTTAGTGGCTTGTAGAGGATGGAGACCTGGCGCTGACCAAAGGCGTCATATAGGGTCTCATCCACCTGTTTCATATCTACTCCCAGCCGTGAGGCCGTGGCACGCTGAATCTTCAATTGGGCCTCAAGCCCTCTATTCTGTAGGTCGCTGTTCACATCCGTTAAGATAGGTATGGAGCGCATGGCCTGCAGGACCTTTTGCGCCCAGGTGTTTAATTCCGTAAAATCCTCTGCCTGCAGCGTGTACTGATACAGAGAACCGCTGATTCGGCCTCCTATGCGCAGGTCCTGCACGGGCTGCAGAAAGGTGGATGCCCCTGGTATGTGAGCCAGTTTTTTGCGCAGTCTTGCTATGATGTCTCTGGCTGTTGCCTTGCGTTTTTCAAAGGGCACAAGTGTAATGAACATGCGTGCAGTGTTGATGGAAGAGCCATGGCCCCCACCTATGAAGGCAGCCACATAGCTGACATCTGGGTCTTCTTGAATGATTTGGCTGATCTCTTTTAATTTGTTTTGCATCTCTAAAAAGGAGATGTCTTGAGAGGCCTGTATGGTGCCTGTAATGCGACCTGTGTCCTGTTCAGGAAAGAAGCCCTTGGGAATCCATATGAAAAGCAGAATGCTTGCCGCAAGGCCAGCGGCTGTCATCAGCAGCATGCTAACCGAATGGCTCAATGCCCAGTGCAGTGTGATCTGATAGAGATTTTGTATTTTATGAAAGATGGCCTGGCTGAACTGATATATTTTGCCATGCGTGCTGTTTTGCTCCCTTAGTAGATGGGCACACATCATGGGAGTAGTGGTCAAGGAGATGAGCATGGAGAGCAAGACAGCAGTTGAGAGGGTGACTGCAAACTCCTTAAAAAGGCGGCCCACCATGCCTTCCATCAGCAAAATTGGAATAAATACAGCCACTAAGGAGAGGCTGATGGAAATTACCGTAAAGGCGATTTCTTGGCTGCCCAATATGGCCGCCTGCAGCCTTGTATGCCCCATCTCTCGATATCGAATGATGTTTTCTAAAACTACGATGGCATCGTCCACCACAAAACCCGTGGCTATGGTCAAGGCCATAAGGGAGAGGTTGTTTAGAGAATAGCCAAGTAGATACATGACACCAAAGGTGGCCACTATGGAGGCCAAAACACTCACAGCTGGAATGAGCGTGGCCCTCACATCCCTTAAAAACCAAAAGACCACCAAGACCACCAAAAGCCCAGATAGGACCAAAGAGTGCTTTACCTCTTGAAGGGATGCCCGAATGGGAGGTGTCCTGTCCAGCACAACTGATAAGGTGATATCCCGAGGCAGTGCTGCCTCTAATTGGGGGAGAATGGAGCGGATATTGTCCACGGTCCTTAGAATGTCGGCCCCTGGCTGTCGAAATATGATGACCATGATGGCTGGTTTGCCGTTTACAATGCCGCTTACTCGCAGGTCCTCCACTGAGTCCTCTACCCTGGCCACATCCTTTAGTTTCACTGCACGACCTGCATGATAACTTAAGATCAGCTCTTCATATTCCCATGGGCCTTGCAGTTGGTCATTGGCATACACCTCCCAAGAGGATTGGGCACTGTTTAGCATACCCTTGGGCCAATTGAGATTGGTATTGGCCAAAAGACCACGCACTTGAGCCAGGCTAATGCCGTATTGATTTAGGACAAAGGGATTTAGCTCGACTCGAATGGCAGGCATGGCCCCGCCGCCTACTAAGACCTGCCCCACACCGTTAACCTGCGACAACCGCTGTTGTAAAATGGTGGAGGCAGCATCATACATCTGGGCTTTGCTTATAGTATTCGAGGTGAGGGCAAGTATGAGAATTGGGGCATCTGATGGATTGACCTTGCGGTAGGTGGGTTGAGTAGGCATGTTAAATGGCAGATAGCTGCGGGCGGCATTGATGGCCGCTTGCACATCCCTGGCAGCGCCGTTTATGTCTCGTTTTAGGTCGAACTGGAGGGTTATGCTCACTGCCCCTCGATAACTTACAGATGTCATCTCCATAAGCCCTGCTATTTTGCCGAACTGGCGTTCCAGGGGTGCTGCCACAGAGGTGGCCATGGTCTGGGGATCTGCACCTGGAAGAGAGGTAGATACGGAGATGGTGGGATAATCTACTTGAGGAAGGGGGGATACCGGAAGCAGATTAAATGCCAGGATGCCGGCCAAAATTAGGCCGATGGTCAAAAGTGTAGTGCCCACAGGCCGTTTTATAAAGGGCTCAAGCATCTTCAGCACCACTTGATTTGTATTTCAATACTCGGGCCATTTTATCAAAGAACAGGTAGATGACAGGGGTGGTGTAAAGGGTGAGCACTTGGCTTACCAATAGACCGCCTATGATGGTTAGCCCCAATGGCCTGCGCAGTTCAGATCCCACACCACTTCCCATAGCCAATGGGACAGCGGCCAAGAGTGCCGCCATGGTGGTCATTAAAATGGGGCGGAAACGCAGAAGACAGGCCTGATAGATGGCCTCCTGGGCCTGTCTCTTTTCCCTGTGTTGGGCCTCCAGGGCAAAGTCCACCATCAATATTCCGTTTTTCTTTACAATGCCTATGAGCAAAAGGATGCCGATGATGGCTATGATGGTCAGATCATGCTTAAAAAGCATGAGAAATAAAAGGGCGCCCAAGCCTGCAGATGGTAGGGTGGAGAGGATGGTCAGGGGATGGATGTAGCTTTCATAGAGGACGCCCAGCACGATATAGACCGTTACCAAGGCAGCCAGAATCAAAAGTGGTTCGTTTTTAAGTGAGGCCTTAAATGCCTGGGCAGCCCCTTGAAATGAGACCTGAATATGGCCAGGCATAGTGAGGTCAGCGATGGTGGTCTCAATGGCCTGCACTGCCTGGTCCAGAGCGACCCCTGAGGCACAATCAAAGGAGATGGTAACAGATGGAAACTGGCCTTGGCGGTAAATGACCAATGGTCCGTGTGTCTCGGTCACAGAGGCAACAGCAGTCAAGGGCACTGTGGCACCTGTGCTGGAACGGATGTAGAGATGGCGCAGGTCTTCAGCATATTGTTGAAATTGAGGTTTGACCATGAGCACTACTCGGTATTGGTTTAGCTCAGTGAAGATGGTGGAGACCTGGCGTTGGCCAAAGGCGTCATAAAGGGTGTTAGTGATGTCCTGAACAGTTATGCCCAAACGGGCGGCGCTCTGTCTATCGATGTTTAGGTAGATGCGAGGCCCTTGCTCCTGTAGGTTGCTGCTCACCTGCTCCAATTCCTTTTTCTCTCGCAATCTCTCCACCAAAATGCCTGCCCATTTGCTGAGCTCCTCTCTATGAGGGCTTTCCAATGTGAATTGATATTGACTGCGTTCAGACATGGCATCTATGGTCAGGTCCTGAACAGGCTGTAAGAAGGTCTGGATGCCTGAAATAGCTGCCAATTGTTGAGTTAATCGCTTCATGACACGAGTGACATCCTCTCGCAATCCCTTGGCTTTGAGGTTGATGAGCATTCTGCTTGTATTCAAAGTGGGGTTGATGCCATCAATGCCCACAAAAGATGCGATACTTTCTACAGCCGGGTCCTTTAGTATGGTCTCCACCACTTGTTGGTTTAGTTGAGTCATGGCATCAAATGAGATGCCTTGTCTCGCTTCACACACAGCCTGAATGATACCGGTATCCTGCACAGGGAAAAAGCCTTTGGGTATGCGCAGGTACAGCATTGCTGTGACCAGAAGGGTCAGAGTAAATAGCAGCAGAACCGCGGTCTGATGCCTAAAGACCCACTGAAGGGAGCGGCCGTATGCAGAGAGGAGCCTTGAAAACAGGCGGCCTGCCACATCAGCCAATTCCCTTGGGTTCCCTGGGAACATGGGTTTTAATATGCGAGCGCACATCATGGGAGTCAGGGTTAGGGAGACAAAGGTTGAGATGGCAATGGTGACTGATAGGGTTACAGCAAATTCTCGAAAGAGTCGGCCCACTACATTCCCCATAAAGAGCAAGGGTATCAGAACCGCTATGAGAGAGATGGTCAGGGACAAGATGGTAAAGCTGATCTGTCTTGCGCCCTTGAGGGCGGCGTTCATAGGTGTTTCCCCTGCCTCCACATACCTGGCTATGTTCTCCACCATCACAATGGCATCATCCACTACAAAACCTGTGGCAATGGTCAGGGCCATAAGTGTGAGGTTGTTTAGGCTGTAGTCCATTAAATACAGGACTCCCAGAGTGCCCACCAGGGACAGGGGTACTGCTACACTGGGAATGGCAGTGGCCCTTAGGCTGCGCAAAAAGAGCAGAATAACCAAAATCACCAGGCCTACAGCCAGAATCAGCTCTCGCTGCACATCCCTTACAGATGCCCGAATGGTCAAGGTGCGATCAGTGAGTAGAACGGGTTTGACAGATGAGGGAAGGCCAGCCTCCAATTGAGGCAGCAGTTTTTGAATGCGCTCCACTACCTCTATGACATTGGCCCCTGGCTGGCGCTGTATGTTCAGAATGACGGCAGGTGAGGTGTTCATCCACGCCGCCTGATATACATTTTCCGTATCCTCTATGGCCTCTGCCACATCCTTGAGTAGAATAGGGGCGCCGTTTTCATAGGCGATTACCAATTCCATGTATTGCCTGCTGGAACGAAGTTGGTCATTGGCAGAGATGGCATAGGATTGTTTAGGTCCATCAAAACTACCCTTGGCCTGATTGACATTGGCCGTCATCAGTCTAAGTCTCAGGTCCTCCAATGTAAGGCCGTAGGCTGCGAGCGCGGTGGGATTGGCCTGTATGCGCACAGCGGGTCTCTGGCCTCCGCTGATGCTCACCAGCCCCACCCCTGGAACCTGAGAGAGCCTTTGCACCAAACGGGTATCAGCCAGGTCCTCCAGCTCCGAAAGCCGCATGGAGTCAGATGTGAGGGCCAAGGTCAAAACAGGGGCATCTGCGGGATTGACCTTGTGATATACAGGTGGATTGGGCAGGTCCTTGGGCAGAAACCCGAGGGCAGCGTTTATGGCCGCCTGCACCTGTTGTTCGGCTATGTCCAAGGCCAGGTCCAGAGTGAACTGCAATGTGATGACAGAGCTACCATGGGAGCTGTAGGAGGACATCTGAATCAGGCCTGGCATCTGGCCAAATTGGCGTTCCAAAGGCGAGGTCACAGAAGAGGCCATCACCTCTGAGCTGGCGCCCGGATAGAAGGTGCGCACCTGAATGGTAGGATAGTCCACTTGCGGCAGGGCAGATACAGGCAGTTGCCGATAGGCTATCGCGCCGGCCAGAAGAATGGCGATCATGAGCAGGGTGGTGGCCACAGGTCTTTGAATGAAGAGGCGAAAAAAATCCATCAGTTGCGCCCAGGTCTGTTTTCTTCCTTGCTGCCTTTCACTTCGTCTTTGCGCCTTACCTCTACTGGACTGCCCTCTTTTAGACGTTCAGCCCCTGATATCACCACCTTTTCTTCGGGATTTAGGCCTTCTAAGATAGAGGTCTCTCCTGCCTGACTGGTGCCTAATCGCACAGCTCGTTTGCTCACTGTGTTATCACTATTTAGGACAAACACAAAGGCACCTTGCTGGCCCCTTTGAATAGCCTCTGAGGGCACTATCACTGTATCCTTTTCCACATTCACCAAAAGCCTTATGTTGACAAACTGGTTTGGAAATAATTCTTCATTTTTATTGTGAAATAAGGCCTTTAATTTCACTGTGCCAGTGGATGAGTCTATTTGGTTGTCCACAGTGACCAGCTCACCTGTGGCAAGTCTCTTTTTCATCTCCCGATCAAATGCCTCTACCAACACAGGCCTTACTTCCTTCATGCGTTGTAACACACTGGGCAGGTCATCTTGTGGTATGGCAAAGACCACGGAGATGGGCTGTGTCTGCACAATGGTCACAATGCCCGTTGAGTCAGAGGCGCGCACCATGTTGCCCACATCCACCATGCGAAGCCCCACTCTACCACTGATGGGCGCTGTTATGCGGCTATAGGTGATCTGCAGTTTTGCTGCCTCGATCTGCGCCTTATCCATCTCGACGGCGGCCTCATACTGCCTCACCAAGGCCTCTTGAGTGCCTATCTGTTGTCTGGAAATGGCATTTTGCCTCTCTGCCATGCGGTATCGCTCCAGGTCCATACGGGCATTTTTTAGCCTTTCCATGTTCTGCAGGAGCTGGGCCTTTGCCTGTTTCAACTGTACCTGAAAGGGTCTGGAGTCGATTTCTGCCAGCAGGGCGCCTTTTTTAACCTCACTGCCCTCCTGAAAGTGGACGGCCGTCAATTCGCCGTCCACCCTGCTGCGCACTGTAACGCTGTTTAAGGGGGTAACAGTGCCAATGGCCGTCAGATAAACGGGCATATCAACCCTTTTGGCCTGGGCCACAGCCACTGAAGTGACCATGGCATGCACGTTTTGCTGCCTTTTTTGGTCTGTTTCAGCAGCCTGTACCTGTTTTGGGGCAATAAAAGCATAGCCCAGACCCAGAATGAGCAATATGGGGCAGAGGCATAACAAAATTTTTTTTACAATGGGATTCTCCATTACGGGGTTTCCTTGGCCCGCTCCATAGCCCGTTTGAAGCCTGCCCTGGCCCCTTCGATCACGGCTTCATCCACGCAGAACGCCAGCCGCATGTGATTCGGGCAGCCGAAACCCGTGCCTGGCACTGCCAGAATCAATTCCTCTTGCAGCATGGAGACGAACTTCACATCGTCAATGGGGGTCTTGGGAAAGAAGTAAAATGCGCCTTTGGGCATAGTGAATTCATAACCCGCCTCGTCCAGAATGGATGCGAAACGATCCCTGCGGCGCTGATAGATGCCCACATCCACGCTTTCGTTTAGGACCTCCGCCACCACGCGCTGCATGAGGGCAGGGGCGTTTACAAAGCCAAGTATGCGGTTGGCCAGGGTCATGGCGCCCAGGAGCTGGGTCTTGCACGGGCAGACAGGGTTTACGGCCACATAGCCAATGCGCTCTCCGGGAATGGACAGGTCCTTGGAAAAGGATGTGGTTATAATGGCGTTTTCATACAGGTCCAGCAGGGCAGGGACCCGAAGTCCATCGAACGCCAGCCTGCGGTATGGCTCGTCTGAGATTAAAAAGATCGTTTGTCCCGTAGATTGCGACGCATTCTTCAGAATTTCTATCAAGTCTTTTATCGCATTTCTGGAATACACAGCACCAGTGGGATTGTGGGGTGAGTTTATGAGAACGGCCTTGGTTTTGGGAGTAATTGCGGCTTCAATGGCCGAAAGATTCAGGGAGAAGTCAGGGTTCGCAGGCACAGGCACGAGCTTGCCGCCGTGGTTGTCCACATAAAAGCCGTATTCGACGAAGTAGGGGGCAGGGGTGATGACCTCTTCGCCTTCGTTTAGAATGGCCTTGAAGATGATGTTCAGACCGCCTGCCGCGCCGCATGTCATGATGATCTCGTTTTTGGTGACAGGCGCATCGTGGTCTTCGGCCACTCTGGCGGCTACCCGTTCTTTTACAGAATCCAGACCTGCATTGGGCATGTAGGCATGTGCCCCTGGTTGTGGATTGGCGGCTATGCGGGCCAGGGTCTGCTCAAAGGCATCCGGCGGCGGCAGATCAGGATTCCCGAGGCTGAAGTCAAAGACCTTGTCCTTGCCGTGAATGTTTTTTAGCCTGATACCTTCCTCGAACATCTTGCGGATCCAGGATGACCGCTCCATGAATTGAAGCATCTTTTGAGATACAAAGAACGATTGTGTCATGATATTATCCTTTCAGGAATCTACCCTATGATATAAATTTTACTATCTGCCCCCAACTTATTGATTGAATGCGGCGTAAAAGCAGTAACGCCTTGCCTATTCTTGATTTTTTGCATAAAGTGATGTGTCAAACGCTCATCTATTTGGTGACCAATAAAGACAAAACAATGGAATTATGGCACAAATAGTGTTTAACTTCAAGCTTGGAATGACGAATGATGAGTTGTTTCACTTATATTGGAACAGAGGGCAAACGCTGGATTGGCGTTGCTCCATGCATCCGTGGTAGTTTTTCTTGAGTCGCATTAAGATGATTTTATACCATAATAGGAGGTAATTTTATGAAGAATTCACGCTCATTGATTCTGGCGGTTGTCCTTTTCTGTGTCTTGCAGCCTTTCTATGCCGTTTCTCTGGCTTATAGGTTCTTGGAATATCATG